>Ga0210040_10003151_pt1 | contig 22511 bp, 11 predicted proteins | sample CryGeyCG12114_NA_FD_185462 | JGI IMG/M metagenome (GOLD analysis project Ga0210040, IMG submission 185462) | Groundwater microbial communities from aquifer - Crystal Geyser CG19_WC_8/21/14_NA (SPAdes) (version 2) | ecosystem: Environmental > Aquatic > Deep subsurface > Groundwater | place: USA...
AAACCGGTTTGGATTTCATTATTTTCTACACCGTATGTAATAATGCCTTGAAAAATGAAACTCTGTTTCCTTTCCCTAGAACCCAAGTGCAACTTTTATTCCTCATATGAGAAAAGACAATCATCATCATACAGTGTACACAAACCTTCCAAATTATAAAAACCGCACATCATAAGAGTATTAATTAAAATCCAGATTTACAACCACATTATACTATTATTCCCATCTGAAACATACCCACAACTGTACCCAGAGAGCGTTGCATTTTCAAGTCACAACTATAACTATAAAACATGGCATTATTATGACGACTAATAATCTGTATAACATTTACAAACTAAATCCAATCCAACTAACTAACTAACAAAACTACATAAGACTCAATCCGTTCATAATTTCCTTCTTCTCTTATGCATTCAAGATTAATCCAAAGTATGAAATAGCAGCTGTACACACTACACACACATTAAATATGATCTCAACAACTTGACTCAAATGGTCAAATGGGAAACTCCATATCTTTGTGCGCCCGCAGACAAATTCAATTACACCTTCATGCCTGATGCAAATACGTGAGTAAATCAATATGATGTGAGTTCCTGTACATGGGCAACTAACTTACCAAACCACCTACCAAACAAAAGATGGCAACACAAAAATCTATAACTAACTGGCCAACAAACATTGTGCTCATCTTTTACACTCATACTAACTAACTAACTGAGTGAGAGGAAAGGAACCAAAAAAACGATGTGCCGTAACTATCAAACTAACTGGGAATGCCAAGTCACTTTTCCCTCTCCCAATAAATAGTGGTCGTGACTGCTTTAAAAATATTTAAACTATGTTTGCTGGCTTATACCTACCACCACTATGATCATGGTGGGAGTTGAACAAAGAGGTGTTGCCCACAAACACCTTTTAAAAACTTATATTATGCATTTGCACTTTGGTCCCTATAAAAAATCATCCAGTCTCTCTAATAGCCGTGGCAAAACCAATCTAGTCTCACTCAACCAAGCACGTACAGTTTACATGGTTTTATTTGTAACCAACTAACTAACTAACTGGCTGGTTGGCTCACTAAACTACCAGTATGTGTACTAGTCCTTTTAGTTAGTGGCTACATTCAAACTAATTACTAGACTGCTGGAGGTCACTCTGTTGTTATCTTCTTCTATGGTTTAATTTACATTCTCCGTCCAATGGAGCACACTGGTTTCAACTTCTCCTTTCACAGTCAGTTAGTTATTTAGTAGTTGAATGTGCAGCATAAACTTATGGCCCATAGCGAAACATGATGTATAGCATAAATTGTTGGGCAACATATTGTTTTCTAAAGTTCCAACAACTCACTAGTTACTTGCAAAAAGATATTTTCAACTTGCCTGGCTTACACAAGCCTAAATATTGGAATCTGCGCAAATTTGCTACCTACCTTGAAATACAAGCTGTCCTACTGGGGCACAAAAAAAGTACGAAATCTGAGAATGAGATTATACGCTTGTCAAGAGATTTCCATGTGCTTGCGAATCAACTATTCACACGGGTATACCACAAGGCAAATCCAAAATCTGTCTGTGCAAATACAATGTTGCTACTCATATACATATAGTCAGTAAACATTCATGAGGTGGTTCACTACGAACAAACAATGCATTCTAAACTACTAACTAAAAACTGCTTCATGTTCATACTATACTGCATAACATCCTATAGGGCAATGTTGTTTGCAAGCAAACCCACAGAATGATGAAGAAAAAAAGAACGGAAGAAAAGATGCAAAACGAGAGAGCCTCATCCCTGGGATTACACAAGTAGGCAAAACAACGTAAGTGCATGTACTACGAGCAGTAATAAAAGACCATAAGAGCCATTTTCCCATATACAGTCCTGCCTAATGCAAAACATGAGCAACATTCATCTCCGTGTACCACAGTTTTAGTTTAGTTACTATACACATAGAAACCAATGGAAATTATTATATCATCGTGAATTGATCATACCATGCACTCAAGTGTAAAAATTCATCATATCCCAGTCTAGTGGATAAGGTCAGTGGCAACGGCAACTTTCAGTTAGAAACTCGACCTCAGGAATTAGTTTCAAAATGCACTCAACTGAATGGCAAGTTAGTATTTGCTTGAGCGAAAATATTCTTAAACTAAAACTAGACTCTGTGTATAAAGTTTCCTAGTGCAGTAAACAGTAGTGGAAGAATCTAAGATTTAATTTGCGGTTAAATTACTGCCTTTGTATAGTTAGTCAGTTAGGAAATCTAAAACTGCTAAAAAAAAACTTTATTGAGTCAAGCAATATTTTAGCGAGCTAAAGCATATTTTACTTCTAATCAATTTTGATTACGAGCTGTTATAGTGGTTCCAATTACAGACTACAAAAGACGAATGGAATGTTATATAATGAGGAGTAGAAGGAAATGGTAGTAAATAGTGTGGCTCTTGAACTGGTTTGACAGGACATACGGAAACGTGTCTCTTTCTCTAGCTCACCCAGAGGGTTGCGAAAACTATGTACAGCTGTGAGTCCGTTTCATTTTGTTCAAATCTGTGACAGTTAATTAGAAGGTTTGAGGTGAAATTTGAGCACGCCCGAGTTCACAATGTCTTCCAGTTGACGTTAGAAAATTTGAGTGACGGCATACGGTCTCATTTTATATTATGACACCACTTGTATTTTCTGACCCATACTAATTAGTGGTCCGTTTGGCTTTATCAAGTTCTACAGGATATGATTTAACATAGGAAATGGTAAGAAAAAAATCACGGCTTCTCAGAATGCATAAAACCTACTTGAAAGATTTTCTTAGTCTACATTAATACAAAAAAGAGTTTTTACAGCTTTCCACAACGTTATCACCATATTCAAATCTATAAGATGTCGCCCTTAATTGTTTCACTCGGCAAAACTTGGGTAGCTGTGAAATTCATAATGATTACTTTATTCTTACCACTATTTGCATACGGTTTACCAAGGAAAAAGTAGTCCACTCTATATATGTATGCAGATAGCCCAGTTTTTCTCGCAAAACTTTCCCCTATCAAACCCAACGCATAATTTCCATGGCTTAAATCTTACAAACTATGGAATCCTAATGTCATATCTTAAAATTTTCGCACACTTCTTCTTTTTCCCATTTATGTTCCATCCCAGTGAACTCTCTCATTCCAACTTTTTGTCTCATTTTTTTTGTTTCATTTGCGTGTGCTCCTCCTTTTTTACCCATCTCATCTTTATTCCTTTCTCTTTTCATTTCTCTCTCTCTCCAACTCTACTTTTTCGCTCATATCTTAAATTTAATTAAATTCATCTAACCCTTCTCCTCAATAATTTGTATTCTGCGCACCACTCTATGCACTCTTTTGTTCTCAGCTCTCTTCCAACATTGTCTCCTTTATCTATCTGTTGCATAAACACATTCCCCATTAATGAACACTTTTGATCATTTTCTGAAACAACAAACTACTTGAAATCAACAACTCAAGTGCGCTTTCTGTCTACCTGCACTCTCAATTCCAATAAAACTTAATGAAAATTCACCATTTTTATCCAAAAGGGCTATTCAATCTGCTACAAATGCCTCCAACTTTTGCAGCCACTCAAAAAATTCACCACCCAATATGTCAAATATATAATGTAGCTTCTATAGCGAATTTTTCAAATCCACACATTGAAAAAGTGCATTCTTTCCTCGTCGCAATCAACTTGACTGAAGGATCAGCATCCATCCTTTCCCTACAATACAAATGGGCTGGAAGAAACGTCTTTCAGACACTTGAGTTGATTAGCAAGGAATTAATCTACTTCTTCAGATTCACTTTCCTCCATTAAGTAAAAGTTGGCATCAGGGTGCCTGCCACAGTATGCATAGAAACTCGAGTCAGTCAACTTTCTTGCACAATATAGACTCACCTCGTTCAACTAACTAACTAACTTTAGAGGCTCACTCAGTCAGTCAGTTTGTGTGAGATAGCCGCGTTTGTCTCCCTGTGTTTTTTCTCTGTGTACCATCTAAATTGATCCACTTTAAAATAAATCACAAGACTACTGTTCAAAGTATTATTTCCAATAAAATATCTTTTCCCGCAATGAAATACACACAATAATAATAATTTGCTTCCAAGAAATATTCAACTTATTTGCAACGACTTATTTATTCACAAACTAACCAACTGACTGAATAATTGCTTACAAACTTGTTGTGATCATTCATGTGAGAATCAAAAATCATACGTACCGTACGACTTACTACGTTATACACATACATATGGCGGCGGAATCAAATAAATGACTTGGTTAACAAATAGACTCTCATTAAAACAAAGTTTCTTGAATTCTCAAACAAGCTTTTACAGTCATAGAAGAGCTTAGTGGAGAGAAAACGCAAAGTTTGCTACAACAACAACCAACTTTCACTTGAGTCAAGAAAGTAAGTAAGTTACTTGCTAATGAAATGTATACGTAAGTAAGCAGCATAAGAATTGTACTATCTTTGACTCAAGAAATTATATTATGGGTAAAGGGAGTGAAATAGAAAATCACTACTAACTAACTAATGAATAAATGAAATAAGAGGATACTTGCTCCCAGTAGACCGCTATTTGAAATATTGGCTGGCTACTTTGTAAGTTTGTATCTTAGTTAGTTAGTTAGCTCCAGTTCCCCTTTAATTGAACGGAAACAGTGCCCTAAACGTAGCTGTAGTGTCTCTTTTATCATTTTTCTGGTTCCTATAGGAAGGGACAATGAGAGATGGAAAAGTTTCAACTTTTTAACACAGAACACCCAGATTTACATAAAAGTAGGCGAGAGTAGATATGAAACGACAGTATTAGCATCTTTTTCTTTTTTAGATGCACCCACTTTATCATTTTTCATCTCATCCATTAGTGAGCTCAAAGTTCTCTCTCTCTCCATGTATCACTCCCCACATTTCTAATTTCAAAGGCTTTTTTTGATGAACTCACTCGGTCTGACTGACTGACTTCCTGTAAAATTGCTCCTACAACTTTCCCTAACTAACTAACTAACTATGCGGAAAGGAAAAAATGAGTAGCATCCCAACCGCTGTACTTTTTGCTAATTATTTATTTCTGTGGCAAAACAAAAAGAACATTTGCTAGCAGAGAACCGCAACAACAAAAAACAAGCTACATGTTTCAAACTTTTAGTCAGTCAGTATAAAATGAAATATAGCTAGCAGTGAACAAGTTTTCTTTCCTCTGTAAAAACCTTTAGTTCGTTAGTTACTATGTTTCACTTTGTTGCATTGACTCAAAAATAATTATTGTACAGTCGTCCTATTTGACACTGCATCAGTAACTAAAATATTCCTTTTTCCTCTCGCTTAATTTTCCTATACTGATTTGATTTGAGAAATGAGCGCCTGTGAAATCAACGACATGAAAACAAAACACGGAATGAGTCAGAAAAAGCCCGCAAAAGTTTCCCTCCCTTTGGGTCTCCAAGTGATCCCAAGACAGTATAAATCTCAAAAGAAAGCACGTGCACTTATCATAATGCAAACAACCATAGGAAACTATAACAAAGTTATCATGCATATCATACCACAGTATATTTTCCAAGCTTGTATTTTTTATATGACACTCTTGAGTGAAATTTTTCCACCCTTTTATGATTTCACAAGAGAAAATTATGCTTGCGTTAAATAACTAACGATCACGTAACTTTGTGCAGTCTACATAGGAATATTTTGGATTTCCCATTGACCATAATGCAAAATGGAGAAGAAGAAAGGCTCGTTTGGAATGCATGGAGCATAACAATAATAATTATTATTGTTAGAAGCCCCACGGAGTATATCATCAAGATATTTGCATTAGTTGTGTGAGTTCCCGATCCACGTCACGCAATGCACATGGAATAGGCAAAACAAAAACGGATTTGAGCAGTGCACATTTGGTGATGATGAAGCAATCATGAACACAAATGTTTAAATGAAAGAGCAAGCATAAAACGCAATAGTTAGTTAGTTAGTTAGTTACATTAAGTGCACCAAGTCACGTCCATAATCTATACACAGGGCTACGGAACATAGGCAATAGCTGGTAACATTAGTTACTAGTGTTTATCATCATAATATTATATAAGATAGCAGTTAGTTGTCTTCATTAAAACAATCTGTCCGAAATTCCTCGCACTAATTATTATCTGTGTAACCTCCACGTTTCACCAAGAATGACTTGTGACCTTTTCTGACTCGAACGTGACAACATTTGAACTGATTTTCATATGTAAAAAATAAGGGACGGAAATTCTGATTTTTTCCTATCCAAAAAGGTTAGCATTTTTTTACTCCAAACGTTGCATGCTATTGTGACAAACTGCTGTAAAAGTGTCACATGCAATTAACGCATATTAGATCTCTATTGACTATTTGCACGCTACATTAACCTAGCCAAGGAAGGAATTTGCACCAGCTCTAGTTAGTTAGTTAGTTATTCTTACCAAATGTTGCCAAACTCTTTTTTAGTTCAACGGAGATTAAAAACACGTTCATTTCCTTCCTACAAAAGCCTCCCTTTTATACAAGTATGAACAATCTGGAAGATTTTTTCCACTCTTTTTGAGTTGGTACCTAAACTAGCTAACTAATGGACATGTATGCTTTTAGAATTCACAACTGTATTTAATTTTTCATCTAAGCTCCACTTTTTCTATCAACATGATGAATTAACCAGGAACCTGTGTTTACCATAATAATGGAAGCCCAACTAACTAACATCAATACGTTAATGCAAAAATTCATGGCAACCTCGACAAAAGTTGCACAAACTAGGTGCACACCCCCCAAGACAAGATTAATATGTAAATTCTCCACTCAGATAAGATAAGTTGGCCCAAAAGCTTTTCCCCGTATGCCACCTAAAACACAGTAGCCTTTATACATATAATATTCCTCTTATTTCCTGATGAATATTAATGTCTTAAGTGATTACGGTGGAAACAGTCAAAGGTGGAAAACACGAACCACAGGAACTTTGAAAAGCTAACAACTTCTATTACAAGCCCAAACGAATAAATACTTTTTGGTTGCTTTGCCTGGCTCCCACTGCTTTTATATAGTCATTATTGCGCAACAAACTGGGGCAAGCACAAAGTTCAACTATTGAGCAATCTACACAACATGTTGGACATAACAACACGCACACAATTCTTAAAAGCTTTCTTAGTTAGTTAGCTAGTGTGGCTCAAATTTCTGAACCACTTCCTTAAATACCTCTTTAAGGGAACAATTAAACTTGTATATCCCTTTCAAACTACCTATACCCTACTGCTACATGTGAGCCAATTCCATGGCTATGATTTTCTACTCATTTGGCACTCAATGTCTGCGACTATAGCGATTTACATTTTTATTACTGGCTGTGAGACCCGTTTCCCATGTTTCACAAAAGCTCCATATTATTGGCTCCTGGAATGAATAGTTAGTTAGTTACTATGGGTTGGATATAAATACAAAGTAGGAGCATATTGTACGTGCTACAGGGATTTATTAACTTCACACAATTTGCAACACTGTAGCCTTCGTGCATGTGCCATTAGTGGATTCAACACACGCAAAAAAAGGAAACACTATAGAAATTAGCATGCGTCATTAATGGTAGCAAAAATGGTTGGCGCGCACGATACAATAAAAGGCCAAGATTTCCAGATTTTCTTTTCTCTGGCTATACAATGTGTATATAAACCTGGGAATTGAATTACGTTATTTACAACGTCTTTTATGGCGGTCGTTTACACTTCATTGTAATATGAAATGACAATCTATTTTTTGCGAGGTTAGTTCCTTGAAATGGGTTCGCAAAACAGCGAAATTGAAATTAGGTTCTGATAAATTACTTTTATGATTGTCTCTTAAATAAATGGAGATGGTTGGAAATGAATGCAGTAAAACTTACAGTCCAACAAATTACATGGTATGAAACCGAGCAAAAATTACCATCATAAAATATGCAAGAGATAGAATGGCCATTCAAAATTTCTTATATAAGTTCCAAAGCCTTGACATTTTTACAAATTTATTTCATTTCAATCCACTAATTTAAATGGTAACCAAACCGGTTAAAATGGTTTCCATTCAATCTACCCATGTATCACTGCCAACCTTGTAATGCATTCGTAATCCATTGTAAGTAACAGGCAGTACTTTGCTCGTACAAAATATAAACACATTTGCCACTTGTGAATGCAAACTGACTGACTGAGAATATAAAAGCGGAACCTGGAATGGCCAATAAAGAAATCGGATGGGAAATGGGTTCATACTATACGTAACGATCCAATGGGCCCTATACTACATACATACAACACACCAACCAACTAACTAACTAAAGGAAGAAAAAACTGTGTCTTGCATCCATAACTTAAGCCCAGTGTAAATTCAACACCCTAGTAGACAAAAAATTTATCAACAACCCTTGTATATGCATAATAACTAGTACAAGAATGAAACCTACAGTGTGAAAACAAGACAGAGGAATCACAAAAGTGCCTTTATAAGAGGAGAAAAGACTTGATAGGAGCAGTAAAAACAAAAGTCATTTTAATTCCAAATTGTTTGAACATTCTCTCAGACAACATGTATACACACATACCCCGGCTCTCAAATTTATGATAGCATGATAGCACATATAAAGCTTTATGAGCCCATGTAAAGTGGCTCACACAAGTGAATGTGCACATTACAAAACATGTAGGCCACGGGTATTATATTTTTTTCTAAACAAAATTACATATCCTAATACTATTTGCCATTTCTTTTTCCCCAAGTCAATTTCACCTCTTTGCTCGATTTTCAACTTCCTCATTCATTTACATACATTGGTATCGATGATATAGTTAGTTAGCAACTTTCTCCATTGTACAGCTTGTCCCATACATTTTACCCATCTTCTCGTATGCCAACAATCTATTGCATTCAAATCAATTTATGCATTTGTGTCACACAAGTCACAAAAAGTATATGAAAAACTAAATTTATGCTCTGTATCAAAGTCCATCACTTTTTTCAACCTCAATCAATGCGATCCCCCCAGACTCATCACACTGCTAACTTCGTTTTCCTTTCAACTATCCAGTACTATGTACTGCTCCTATTGGCAAAGTAGATTTAAAGTGTACTGTAAGATATTCTGGAACCAAAATAATGCACATGATTTCTTACCTGTACAACTAGTTTAGTTAAAAAATAGTCATAGCTTGTATTGTTGTCGGCCCATTCTTTGGAATCTAAGCATTTTCAATCACGCAAATTTTCAAAAATGCATGCATATATTCTTAGTTAGTGCAAAAATTACGGATTGAAATAGACTCATAAACGTAGTGCAATTTTCTCCTTACATTATGAAACCTATCCTGTAATTTATGCAGTATGAGTTTCCCAAATATAGACATAAATAGTGAAAAAGATTGATTTTTTTTGCCACAACTTGTGATTATAGTTAGTTAGTAAGATTATATGGTGTACACATACCAGCAAATGCCAACTCTGTAATCAAAGTGGGACTTAAAAAGGCTAGAGGAGAACACCATAATAAAATGCAATAAATCAAGGCGGCAGACTTTCAGCAACTAATACAGTCAAGCATTACAACCTTCCGGAGAAAATTAACTCCACTCTCCAACGTTTTCATTCGCTCCCATATGACTATTCCTTACAGAGTAATAATAATAATATCCTATTTTGTATTAACATTTCTGAAAGGTATGAACCTAACCAAGTAACTAACTAACAAACTATTTATGCGACAACAGGAGCTATAAACAAAAATATTTATATGCAATGCAATACGAGTTAAAAATTGTACACAGCTGCCATGGGTATTCCCCTTCATACCCATTATATGACCAGCATGAAATACACTGATGACAATTTGCTCAACATAAATTCCCCTTTCGTTCAAGGTGGTCTATAATTGTATCCACTTATACTATGCGTACATGTACATAGGGAATGCAAAAAAGCAGGCATTAAAAAACCCTTTCTGTTGGTCCATTCTCTGTATTAAATGAGAGGCCGCTAGTAATTTCAACTCTTTTACGACATTCATGCTAATTTCCTTTATAGGCAAACAAAATCAACCTGGTCACAAAATTTTTTCGCTCACAATCATAATAACAACGTGCAATGATAGTCGGTCGGCACTTGTTTGAATTATTGGTTTCACATGCTTGCATGTGATCTCCATATAAGTGTAAAAGTTAGGAAGGCATACTGTTTTTTATACCAACGAGAAGGCTCATTTAACGACCATTTAAAAGTGTCCATGTGTGGAATAGTATCCATGTTTTTACCATGAAATTCTTCATGCACACCAAAATGACTGTCCGTGAGACCAATGGCTAGTTTATCCTCACAAAATGGGCATCCTACCAAATTACAATATATCACCACACCACACACAGGACAAGAGATGGCCAAATAGCGTCATCCATTGATTAGGATGGCAGGACAAGACAAATCACAAATAACAATGGCACGTAGCAATTTAACATCCTTTATGGACACTCAAAAGATTCCCATTAACTGGTCACAATCGTTCTACAGCAACAATCTCAGTCAGTCAGTAAGTAAGTTTGCAATAATGTTATGAATAAATAAGGATGACTTGCCCAATAAATAATGGCTATGTTATCTTTTCTAATAAACAGTCCTGAGCTAGTTTTATATTTCATAAGGATATAATATATTCCAGTAAACAAACTTTTATCGCCTACATAATTATCATAAATATCTATCCGATTTGATATGGAAATGAATGAGGACACAAAAATTCAAACTTTTCACAATTAAGGAAAGAAATTCAAGTAACTAAACAAAATAATAACTTAATGTATACAAAAGTGAGTTTTTTAATACAAAATAACTTGGCTAATAAGAGTAAACAAAAAATTTGGGCTACCGCTACCATATACTATAAGTAAATGTATGCACATTATTCATAATTCCATAGAATTTCGCACCACTCTTTTTTTCCTCCTTATTTGTACCAAATTATTTGTAAATGTACCATAGCGCAGTATATTTGTGATTTGTCATCCATGAATTTGCTCACGATACAATAAATCATTAAAAAGTCGGGAAGATAATCCCTAGTAAAAGGAAGTTTGACTTTATGATAGCGGCATTACTATTTGTGGTGCAATGGAAAGCAAATATTCAAAACTCGACTCCAATAATTTTAACTAACACGTTCACTCTAGTATACAACCCATTGCATTGCATGGTACAATTTTACCCTGTACTAACTAGAAATCCTGGTGATGATGAACCATTGAATTTCATATATTGACTCTACATTTAGATGACAAACATTGGGGCGGTACTCATACTCACTAACTATAACCAAGCAAGCATTCTCACTATGGAATTTTCTATAAATTCACTCACTCACTCATCCAAGCAAAACACAGTCATCCAGTTGGACAAAAAACGACAGTTTATGTTAATCAATATCCGGCACTCATCCACCTATAGTCACCACTACAAGTGCTTTACATGCACAATTAGTCACACCACACAAGTAAACGACCTATAGGGGGAACTAAATCTTCAAAATTAACGTTTTTACGACCCAGAAAAATTATCTAGCTCTGCATTTCGTTTCCGTAACGGAAATAAATTTACAAAAAGATCCAGCACCAGACCAGACTCATTCACTATATACACACAGAGCGCAACATTTACAAATCCATTTCGTTTTGACCACTGCTCACCTCTATTGTGCCTAATACTACATAAGTAGGTGAGTAAATCAAGGGACTGACTTTTTGCACTCTCAGCCATAGTAAAGGCAACTTTTCCGTTTGCTCACCAACCATTTTCATGTGTCTACATAAACATGTCACAGAGGTGACCAGAGGAATGACATTTCCATCCATAGTATATTTACGCTCACCTTTCATTCCCAAATCTTCAAGACTCTGGATCAAAGGGACAGGGAAGCTCAAAGGAATGTCATTGTTTGCTTCAGCACAATGTATACACACAGCCTTCTCAATAATAATAGAGACTGCTACAGAAATATCTATGTATAGCTAGTTAGTTTGTTGGTTACCAATATAAATTCTACACTACCATAAGGTACAGGGTTTCAAATTCAACTCAATATAGTCTACTACTGACTGACTACTGCACTACACGAAATAAATAATGATGGAGGAAAAAAGTGGTGCAGTAGTACTAAAAGATCTGAGGATCCTTTTTTATTTTTATTTCAGTTTGTCCAATACAATTCATTGGATTTCCTGATCCTGATGATGTTTGTGTCGTAGAGTTGAACGAGTTCACTTTTTCTCTCCCTTTCTTACTGTGGGTGTGTATCTCTAATATTATATGCTGGATATGTTATCGGTATATTTTCTCCAAAATCATGTGGGGGCTCTTTTTTCCTACTCCTTCAAGTCAACTCCACTTAAGCTGGCTGTCGAGCTACTATCCCCCATGACAAAACCATTCTGATCTGATCCTCCAGCATCTGATCCGATTCACTCACTCAACTTCATTTTGAGTGCAATCATTTGAGTTCCCCCCCAACGAAACCCTTATCACCAACATAATCATATGAAATGGTTGAGCTCTACCAACTATACTATTTATGTCTATGTGAATACAAATGTACTGTAATTTTTTTTTTGCACAGAGCCAATCCAAGGGCAGTTCAGTTTGTAACATTTAAATTCTTTCTTTGGGGTACATGCCAGTTTATCGTTTGTAGTACGAGCCGAATATACAATCTAGTTTATAGTTATTGTTAGTTGGTTTTGGTTTGTATTCAAAACAAAGGGCTGCAAAAATTGTGTGCAGTTTTTTACGCAACGATTATATACACAGGTAGAGAGGAGTATTAATGCAAACATTTAGGTACGTCAAACTTTTAATTACAAGTCAACAACAGTTGGAGACAGTAATTCACCCGAAATTGATCATGACAGGAGTATGTGGAAGAGAGAAAACATGTAGACTAGTTAGTTCGTTATTCGTTTAGCATAGAGTGTGCCCCCGAAATTGATAATTAAATAAATCTTCTCTCATCAGTCACAATGATGACTGTCACTTTTGTGGGCACCCAGCATTTCATATCACACACATACACATAGTACACTACTGCCTACTGTCTGAGTTAGTTAGTTATAGTTAGGAAAATGATGTATACTTGTCATGAGTGTGCGCGTCAAATAGATTGGGGAATTCAACACAGGACAAGTAGAAGTGGGACTACAAATATATAAATTTGACACAGTCCGTGTCACTGGAGCTATTTGTTCGCTAAAGAGAATGAAAAACAAACAGAATGGCCCTTTTGTCTTCTATTATGGAACATGTGAAGCACAATTCTAATTGGATTCGCAGATCGCTGATTAATGAAAACTAGTGTCTGGTAATCCCATATTTGCACATGCATAGTACATTTGCCAGGTTCATTTACTAATGGCTGAATAAGCATGTACAAGGGAATTTAGTTAGTTGGAACACGTTTCTGTTTATTCAATTGATTTTCAAGTCAATGGAACTAGGTTAAAATTGGCTCAACTCTAAAATAACTATACTGTGTAGCAACCAAACAAAAATTAAAACATGAATGAACAGAAGAATATATTTCCAAAATATCGCTCATGTGTCAAATACGTTATATGTATATGAATCGACACAGGTGAAAATTCCATTGCATTCAAGATTTAGAAATGGATTGGGGAATGTGCGGAACTCTCAAATTCCAATTATAACTAGGACTATGTGAGCTGATCAAAATGTAATTTCCAAAGTTTTCCTGTGTGAACCCATGATGACATGGCAGCCATGACATTCTCAAGTGAACAAGTACACAAGTTCTGTGGCCAATTTTAACTAAAACTGAACTCGTAGTCAACTTGATAGACAGACTGGGAGAACTCTTTAGCAACTATACTACTACATGAGGGATGAGCTCCACAAAGAAGAAATGTTGTAGCCCAAGAGAGCTACAAAACCGAGGGATTTCACCACCATTTTCCAAACCAACTAACTTACTATATATGGAGAGAAACACAAAAGTTGTTCCCAATCCATACAATTGAATCAAGCAAAGCTGACAGAGAGAGAGAGAAAGATAGGCTGAATGAATTGGAATGCAGAAGCGCTTAAACAAGATTCAAACTAGAATTGATTTGGACAGCAGAAAAGGATTTGGATCATTGTGAGACAAACCAGAGTTGCTATAAATCTATGTGAAATAATAATACAAGGAACATTGTTCATGAAAGATAATAATTATTATTCTTTGTCTATAGCAATTGTATTTACCATGTAGTTAGTATAACTTAACTACAAATCTGTCCATCTACCGCAAAATATTTTTTCTCCAACCAACTATAACTAACTACAATAAAATTCCACAAAAACTGTGGCTTTATGGATACATTGAGATTACATTGTCTTGTTGCAAAAAAGATTCACAATTGGAACAACTGGCAAAGGAACCAAACTGACTGACTAACTGTGGGTGAAAAAAATTTATAACGTCCATGTAATTCAATCTATTAGAAAGGAACCACACGCATAGTGAGGAGCCCATTCCGTGTTGTAGTGCATCACACATATTATGCAGATTAAATTTTTCCATTCCATTCAATACATTTTACTATTATAGACGTGCAGGGGAACAAGAAGAAGTCTACTAAACCTGTTATTTCAATACACTAGCTAAAAGTTAGAACCAATTTAATTGAATGTTGGTTCATAACTCAAACATGTGTCTGAATAGTGATACAACAAACATTTACGTATTGCCCATCAAACCCACACTTGTACATCTATTACAATAATATCCTGTGTGTGTGTGTGTGCTTACTTACGACTACGCTTCCATATGAGCATAATAAATAAATTCTCCTTTTCATGAAGTCTTCTTCTTTTTACACACAGAGTGGATACAACTCTCTCCATCTTCTTTTTTTTCTTCTTCTTTGTTATAGCTATGCAGCATGCATTATTATACGACCCGTAAAAAAGTATAAACCTGCCATTTTGCCACTCGCTTGTCCTGTCTCGTACAATAGTTCCTTCCTCATGCATGCAAACGACATTATTGAGTCCATCCATGTGCACAGGAATGAATATACACAGTAATAATAGCTCATGTGTGTCTTTGTTTTTTGGTTTTCAAAATACGGTTCAAGTTGGTAGCTAACTATAGGCAAATGGCCACTACTTGCTTTCAATAATGGGCAAAATATACTTGATGACCATGTAGGGCTTTCATTATTCACTTAATTTACAGGAGACCATGTTCACTTCTTTTGGACCATGCATATTTAATGTAGGTGATGGTCGGTCATGTGAAATTTGAGGAATAATTGTGAAATTTCCTCAGTTGTTACTTACAGGTAAATTGGATCATGCTAAATATTGCAAAAGTGTAGTCAGTCAAGATTTGAATTGAGTGTAATATGTATATATGCACACGTTCCAGACCATTCCAATTACCCAAGTTTGAGAACATGACAACTTATTTTGCTTACCTTCATGATCCGCTCCAAAAATTAAATTCCTTTAAGGTTTATAAATCCAAGAGAAACGTTTTTCACACAACTCACAACACTTTTTCAAATTGAGCCGACAAGTTTGAGTATGGAAAGAATAAAAATTTAAGTTTGTTTGTGGAACCGTTTTTTTTTGTAAGTAGACGGCTGTGTACAAAACGTGCCAGTATCTACTTTTATTATTATCACTACTACAAACGTTATAAAAGGGACCCGAGGAATCCTTTCAATGACAATAAATTGGTTCACTTGCACAATAAAATATGTTGATACTACTGTCAATATATATATTTTTGTGGTATTCTCCTTGCAATTTCTAGGGGGCCTCAGAGTCTGTGCACAGAACTGATACGACAAGGGCTCACAAAACTAAAATTAAAAAAGGAAACTGTAGCTTTGATGGTTTATTTAACTGAGCTAGCCCACTACTCAGCTGGAACATAAAAGTTATTTTCAACACACAAGTTAAGTCAGTAAGTTGGTAACTGACTGAGAGTCCAGGTGATTGAAATTGAACGGCTTTTCTCTTTGATAAGTATGAGTTTTTTTTTTGGGCGCACAGCGGAAGTATATATTCTACAAGTCTAGAGCACGCTCTTAAAACAACACAAAGTTCACAAGTGATTCTTTTTTTCTCCGTGGGTGCGTGCAACAACACTTGTCTAAATATATGTCTTTAACTCTTCTCAAGGCTTGTCTCCAGTAATAAGTAACAAGTTGAATTCATTCACTCAAAGATTACCAAATTTCTTTCCACAGTCCCTACAAGTATTTTTGCGCAACTTGGAAACCACAACAAAGTGTACGCATCTCATTTACTTTTTATCGGCTTCCACCAATCGGTCCGATTCATGTGGAAATGCACAAAAAACAACACTGAAGTTTCAAACTAACTTTAGCTGCTAGTGACTCTATCCAAAACGATGTTTTTAACTTGACTCTTTATAGTCGGATTGGGAGCAGGCCTGTTCTGGGACATTGGGTTCCACACTTTTTCCAATCAAATGAAAATAAAGTCCTTTGGCTCTCTAACCAACTATGTTTGTCACAGATTCACTTACTTATCTAGAATCGCCTTCAAACATTTTCACTAGCAAAATCACTATGATAATGTGTGATTCAGTCCAGATCTGGGAAACACACGAACAGTCTGGTTTTACTAATTATATAGTAATTCAAAAAAAACTTTTGTTGCACCCCTAATAAGACCCTATTGAATTCCTCACATCAATAAAGAGCCTAGAGTTGGAAATATTTGTGTACACAAATATCTCAGCTCTGATTTATTCCAGTCTGTTCGGCCAACTGGAAAAAAATACTGTTGAGTGTGCAAATGTCGTTTCACAAAGTCTTCTCATCTCCTTCACAGGAGCAACTGAATTTTGAAAACAGAGAGTCGATGACAGTCTTATTATTGTCTCGGTTGATTAAATTTGGACACACTGGCAACTTTTTTGCTCCAACACATACTATAGGAACATTGGTACACAACTCAAACACAGTCAGGAGCAACTTCTTTTGATCCCTGTCCTGCCAAATTCCACAATTTTTTCTCAATCAATCATCCATGTACTGGTACACAAAAGCGAAAACAAGGTGCACACTATAAATATATTAACATGGGCTTAATATTTTGCACCAAAAGAATCTTTTCTTTATGTTCACCAAAGAAATCTGCAATCTTCCTTGCTTACTTTTAGTTAGGTCTCACTTCAAATACTCGATAGACACAATTTTTGTAATTCTTCCAAAGTGGCACTAAATATAACTGCCAACTGTGAATAAATATCGCAAAATGACAAAACTACTGTCACTTCCATATGTTTTTTGATGAGAACTGTGCGTACAGCCACTTTGTCCTTACTGCAAAGCCTCTCGGCAAGAACTGAGCTCATGGTGGAGCTTGAACTCTATTTTCCATGCAAAAGCATTGGCAGATACGAAGAATGGTCATGAGCAGAACGTTGGGTATATACATACTTTGGTGAGTTAAACTTGGTAGTAATAGTTAGTTAGTTAGTTAGTTACTGAGTGAGTGAGTGAGCGAGCGAGCATCCAGTTCCTATCTAGTCCTATGTTGTTGTTGGAAAAAGCCAAAGCTTTAGTTAGTTAGATGCTGTAGCTACCATTGCTTCTGCCTTCAATATTATTCCATGTTGAAAAAAAGGTTCCAGTAGTAGATTGTGCATAGTAGTAGTAGTATTAGTTCCCCACAAAACTTTGCCTGCGTTTTCCTTCCCTTCATTTGATTCCATCGTCCAAAAGGATTCTCCCTGATTTTGTTGAGGCCATGGGCTTACAAAAACCAGAGAGAGAGAGAGAGGGATAAAATGCCTCCAACAAGAATGTCTGTATAGCTAGACAACCAACTTGTTTGAAACACATGCAGTATTTTACTTGCTAGTATGTAGTCAGTGAGTTAGAAACTACCCCTGCCTTCGTTAGTTTCTTTCGTATACAACGCAAGCATAGATAGATAGTGAGTGAAGATAGGATATTATGAAATATGTTGGCTATACGCTTGTTTATAAGGCACTTTTTACCCCCTTGTATGGAGTGTATAAGGGATGCTCTCACTATAGCTAACTTAAAGGCTCCTTGGGTATAGTATGCAAGATACACAGAACCTTAATTTTAGTTCATCTTGTTGTAGGGCTGATCTACACTCTTTAGATTTAGTTAGTTGGTTAGTGATAACAATGTTTTGTGTATGATCGTTGGTATGAGGGTTGAAATATTTATCTTGAGAATATTGACTGTAGTTTCATTTGCAGGGTTGTTTTGGGACATTGGAATGGATTTTGCAGACTGAAAACTGAAGGATGCATCTTGAACTGCAGAGAGTGTACTCAGGTAACGTTGATATATAGTAGTTAGTTAGGAATTAAGTTGGTTATTTGGTTAGAGAATACGGGATGTGATGGGTTTTTTTGTGTATAGAGGAAACTGCTTGAAAAAATAAGCTCCCCGCAAAAGAGGTAGGCATTGGTATGCATACACAGTTGCTGTTTTTTCTAAAGGCTCAACGCCATAATAGAGGTAACTAACTAACTAACTGGATTTGATTGAGACAACCCTTGTAGTGCATTATAGGTGGCTTGAACCCCAGCCAATGTGCAATCAAAGGTAGCAGTATTTAGAAATAAGAGTGTGTCAAAGGAATAGGAAAAAGGAAGGAGGTAATTTTTTCCCACAAACGAAGCCACCAACAAAGTTGGCGGCCTACCACGAATGACGAAAAAATTTGACAATTTTGCTTTCCATATGCCAGCAGATGAAATACGTAGCATTACGCACTTGGTACAAATTGTGCGTGCACACTAACTATTTAACCTTAGTTACAACTTACACGAATGATGATGCATTATGTGACAGACACTACCCATATGTTAGTTACTATGGAACCTATTATAAGTTAGTTGGTTAGTTAGATACGATGGCTTCAAGATAGCGAGCAAAAATGGAAACCATGTTGCAATAAAAATAAGAGAATTACCATGTTCCTTGCGAGTTCAAATTTTGTGCACATCCTGTTCTCCCAGAATTACAACATTGGCTCAGAACATGTGACACGTTGACAGGAACTGGAGACTGTACAAAATTGAGTTGATGGGACAACGAGAAAAAAAAGATATCTTTTTTGTAAACCGTGCAGACTTCCTTATGCAGAAAAGGTGGCGATTCCTTTTTTTGAGAATTCTTATTTCCGACATACTCGTAAGAACCAAATTAGGAAAAATCAACTTGTACACTGCAGCTGGTGTAGAACAGGCTATTAGTGGCCGTCACCATGTCAAAGGATTATTCTTGTGGATTCCCATTGTTATAGTTAGTTAGTTTGTTACTTAACCATGTAATATTATTAACAAGACTGGTCAACAAGTACAGTTGTCCACAACTAGCCATGTCCTAATGAGTTGCGAATAATAACTGGTGAGAAAAGGAGGATTTTTTTCGAGTGGGTTTTGCAAAACATTATATTCCCTTGACATGTTGTCTCATGTAAAGTTCATGCATGAGTGACAGTTCAAGTTTTGATTTGCTGGTAGGTAGGAACTTGATGAAAGTGGGGATAAAATGTATATTTTTGAGCAAAAGGAATGCACACGAGGGTTGTGGCAAACACATATGGTTACTGTGAGCATAATACTGAAAAGTGAGTGCGTTCCCCGGGTGGCATTAGTTAGTTAGTTAGAGTTCACATAAGGAGCACTGGTTTCACATTCTCATGCAAGTTGAACTTTTATGCAGGCAGTGCAGTCACTCATATTAGTTAGTTAGTTACTTACTTGCTACATGGTGTTATGATGATCTAGGGCATTTCCTCACACTGTTACTCCCCGTTTGTTATTATGAGTGAATTTCGAAGTCCTTTTTCTTGTGAGACTTACCAACCACACAGTATTATATGTGTGCGTTTCGTTTTTGAGGTTTTGTTTAGGTTTACAAACTAACTACTCATTTGGTGAAGGCAAGGTTAGGACGATTGATGATGATACACTCATTGTGAGTCACTGGATTTACAAGTTTTAGTTTCAAAAAGGAAGAGTGTGGTTTGCTTTATTTTCCCTTTCGTGGGACTTTGTACGCCCCAATAATCAATCCAGGCTACTTCCGTCTGTATTCATGAGAATTTTCCGTTTTGAAGGAAACTGTAGCGTAAACTATCATGATTGTGTAAATATTTTAAAAATCAACGAGTCACACAAATAAATCAGTGTGGAATGTCTCTCCATTCTTATCTGTATAACATATGGGATTGCAACTAACTAGCTAACTATCTGTAAGAATGTGGAGCTCCACTTCAACCCTTTAACTCTAGTAAGCAGTTTTACGGATAAGCTACTAAAAAGTGAACGGGATGACATTATTTCCACCATGATCCTTTGAAATATTTCACTTAAAAGGTAGACCAAAACATTGGAACTTAATTTCATACTAATTAGAGAACATGGGATTTTATCATGGTACATCATCTTGGGTAACAAACAACTCACGCAGTTCAATATATTATGCATAAAGAAAAGAGATGGAGATCACGACTTGAACCAACTAACTAACTACTCTCCCTCTTAAGTGCATACTGCAGAGTAGAAAAAGAGAGAATCACACGTTGGGTTGTTAATGTTTTGTACACATATATTTATCGTGATTGTCATCAGAGAAGGAATGAGCCAGAAAAAGGATTAAGTGCCTAAGTCTATATCACTACTAGCCAAGTAAGTAACTGTGGGCCCAACAACGATTGCATAGAGCATTACATACCTTGTACAGTGGAGCAAGGGGGAAGTGAATGAAAACTTATTAAGTGACATGGCTTATTTTTTTATTACTTACAGAATGGAGCTCCTCAAGTCGGGATTTTAAGTAGGGAGCCCTGTTACTTATACTTTTAGTTAGTTAGTTAGTTGAATTTCATTCGTCTTGATTGTGTGCAAGAAGTAAAAAAGAAGACTTTAGTTACAAGACTACGATAGTATCAGCATCACCTGAGGCCTTGAAACTTTCAAAGAAAGAAAATAGTGAGCCTTTTGCCTCTAGATATCATTAGACTTAATATTGGATCCACATCCACATGATGATGAAGTGTAAAGATCTTTTTTCTCACATGGCGAGCATTAAAAACGCACTCTTATTAGTTAGTTAGTTAGTTACTCTGCTTTGTAAGCATGTTATACTGGTTGGTTAGTGTCTGGATAGATTCCAGTTGGGCAGCAACTCACGGACTCACTCTGTGTGTGAGTAAGAGTATCATTTTTACAGCAATCATAATAATATAATGATGATGGTGATACTAACTTACTAACCATACTATACTATAGGGTAAAAAAGGACCTTTTTTGCTGGTCACCAACATCCCGTTTTGCTAGCTTTTTTTTATTCCTTTTTATCATTGCACGCATCTCTCTCACTTTATGTTGGTCCATTAGCAGCTAGATACGTATAATAATGTAATACTTGTTGGGTGGACTTTTCACATGTGAGTGTGTACATGTGAAGTGAAGTGAGTGAGCAAAAAGGGTTTTTAAAAACCTTTGTTGGATTTTTCCGCTGGGATCAATATGGGATGTGTGGATGTATAATATTACTTTTCTATTTATTTATTATTGTAGTCCGTCATTTCAACCTAATCTACAAAAGATTGGGGGGAATATATGAGCTTTAAGCAAGAAGGAATTTCCAATTGATTAATTAGATTTGTGGTACAGAAAAATTGGGATAAACTTTGCAACTCAAATTGCGGTCCTTATACACGAGATTACAAATTAGCCAATGAGTAAAAGTGGTAATGAGAAGTACCAAGACGAAGTTGCGAGTGAAACTTTTTCCTCCCTTTTAACAATGTAGTGTACCTCTCAGGCTCTGAGAGCAGTCATCACTAGACCAGAAGCATGATTGCTGTTCCAGGGTTTTTACTCCTAATTGAACCTCTTTTTTCACTTTACTACACTAAAAGAGAGTCAAGAAATCGTGAGAGCACTCCTCTTTGCTCACTCAACTCTAAACTTTACAAATACATTCCCGTACATCTTTAAAATGGAATATGGCTGCAATAGTCTGTATATACGTTATGTAGGTTTCTTGTGAAACCTTTTCCTTCCTGGTTACCTAAAAGTGTTGCTATAGTGTAATTTCTATTCTGGAGCAAAAGTTTGCTCTTTATAAGAAATGCACTTTCAACGTTGTGAATTTTCATTTAGCTTTTCCAGATTGAAATCATCATATCATTATTGAGCTACTTTTGTCTGTGTGTACGGAATTTCATGAAAAAAAAGAGCCATTTTACTCTATAGTTATGTGGTAATGGTTTGCTGGTTACTGTGCATGTGTTTTTGGAATCAGTTTGTTGATTTCTATGGTTTTGGTTGCCACAGTTTTGGAATATACTGTATTCTCAAAACTCAAACGGACGTCGAATACACACAAATGCATGTCCCATAGCATGCCAT
>Ga0210040_10003153_pt1 | contig 22508 bp, 14 predicted proteins | sample CryGeyCG12114_NA_FD_185462 | JGI IMG/M metagenome (GOLD analysis project Ga0210040, IMG submission 185462) | Groundwater microbial communities from aquifer - Crystal Geyser CG19_WC_8/21/14_NA (SPAdes) (version 2) | ecosystem: Environmental > Aquatic > Deep subsurface > Groundwater | place: USA...
CCCACCGCCACACCTCGCACCTCTATGGCGTCTATCCCAGCCAGCAGATCAACGCCGACGACACACCCGAGCTGCTCGCCGCCGCGCGCAAGTCGCTGGATCTGCGCGGACGTGAGGCCACCGGGTGGGCGCTTGCCTGGCGCACCGCCTTATGGGCGCACTTCCGCTCGGGCGAGGACGCGCACGAGATGCTGCGCCGCCTTCTGCAAACCGAGCCCAATGCGCCCGGGCTGCTCGGCATCCATCCACCTTTCCAGATCGACTGCTTCTTTGGCGGCACCGCGGCGTTGGTGGAGATGCTGGTGCAGAGCCGAGGCGAGTTGATCGACCTCCTCCCCGCGTTGCCGAAGGCCTGGCCGAGCGGCACGCTGGCCGGCGTGCGGACCCGAGGCAGCTGCGTGCTCGATCTCGAATGGGCCGGCGGCGCGCTGAAAGCCGTAACCCTGCGTCCCGAGCGGAGCGGAACACGGGTGGTGCGCTCGGCGGGCAAGACGGTGCGGGTGGCGCTGCGTCCGGGTGAGGTGAAACGGATTACCGCAGATCAGTTCACCTGATCTGAGATATCACTTGATCGTTCAAGACCAGCTTGTAGAACTTGGCCGCGAACAAACCCGGGCGGAGCCCGGTGGAGAGAGCCTGCCCATGAAAGCCGTCGTCTGCGAGCAACCGCACCAACTCGCCTGGGAGGACCGGCCGAGCCCCGAGCGTGGTTCGGGCGAGGTTCTGGTGCGGATGCGCCGCGTCGGCCTGTGCGGGACCGATTACCATATCTTTGCCGGCAACCAGCCGTTTCTCAGCTATCCGCGCGTGATGGGGCATGAGCTCGCGGGCGATGTGGCCGAAGCCGACGCGGGCTCGCCACTCCGCCCGGGCGATCTGATGACGGTGAACCCGTACCTCCCCTGCGGCGACTGCATCGCCTGTCGCAAGGGCAAGCCGAACTGCTGCGTGTCGGTGCGCGTGCTCGGCGTCCACATCGACGGCGGCATGTGCGAATATCTCGCCGTCCCGGAAGCGGCGGTGATCGCGACGCCGACGCTGACGGCGGACCAGGCGGCCATGGTCGAGTTCCTGTCGGTGGGCGCGCACGCCGTGCGGCGCGGCGAGGCCGGGGCCGGTGACCGTGCGCTGGTCGTCGGCGCGGGGCCGATCGGGGTCGCCGTCGCGCTCTTGGCCCGGCTCGCAGGCGCCGAGGTGACGTTGGCCGACACCAGTCGCCAGCGGCTCGACCATGCGCGCGACGCCGTCGGCATCGCCGACGTGGTGCTGGTCGACGGCTCGATCGACGCGGTGTTGAGCGCCCGTACCGATGGCGAGTTCTACGACCTCGTGTTCGACGCGACCGGCAGCGCGCGGGCGATGGAGAAGGGCTTTTCCTTTGTCGCGCACGGCGGATCGTATGTGCTCGTCAGCGTCGTCAAGCAGGACATTACCTTCTCCGATCCCGAGTTTCACAAGCGCGAGATGAAGCTGATCGGCAGCCGCAATGCGACCGAGCGGGATTTCCGGGCGGTGGTCGCGGCGATCGAGCGCGGCGACATTCCCACCGATGCGATCAAGACCCATGCCTTTCCCCTCGCCGAGGCGCCGACCCGCTTTCCCGCGCTGATCGCGGATCAGGGCGCGGTGTTGAAGGCGATCGCGACATTGGACTGACAACAGCATCGCGGGCGATCCGAATACGGACGCCGGCTTCAAGGGAGAGTGAGACAACCATGGCAGGCACCTCCGCGCCACTCGCCGACGCCATCGAGAGCCAGACTCCGCGGGGAGCGTTCATCACGCCCGGCTATGCCGCCGGGTTCGCGCTGGTGACCAGCCTGTTCCTGCTGTGGGCGCTCGCCAACAATTTCAACGACATCCTGATCCGCCAGTTCCAGAAGGCCCTCGATCTCGACCGGGCGCAAGCCGGCTTCATCCAGTTCGTCTTCTATCTCGGCTATTTCACGATGGCATTGCCGGCGGGGCTGCTGATGCGGCGCTTCGGCTATCGGGCGGGCATTCTCGCGGGGCTGGGCCTCTACGCGGCTGGCGCGCTGCTCTTCTATCCGGCGGCGGAGATGCGCCTGTACGCGCCCTTCCTCACCGCGTTGTTCGTGATCGCCTCGGGGGCCGCTTTCCTGGAGACCGCGGCCAATCCGTACATCGTCGCGTTCGGGGACCCGAGCCGTGCGTCGCAGCGGCTGAATTTGGCCCAGGCATTCAACGGCTTCGGCGGGTTGATCGCGCCGATCATCGGCGGGCGTTTCATCTTCTCCGGCGTCGAGCACAGCCACGCAGCGCTCGCCGCCATGGCTCCCGCCCAGCTCGCCGCCTATCGCCTGGCGGAGGCGCGGATGGTTCAGCTGCCGTACCTGACGCTGGCGAGCATCGTCATCCTGGTGGCGGTTGCGATCGCGCTGGTCCGCCTTCCCTCCGTCAGCGCTGCCGGCGAAGAAGGCGTCGGGCGGGTCTCCATCGCACAACTGCTGCGCAACCGGTCACTGGCGAGCGCCGTGGTCGCGCAATTTGCCTATGTCGGCGCGCAGGTCGGCATCTGGAGCTTCTTTGTCGACTTCGTGAAGGAACTCGTGCCCAGCACGCCCGAGCGCAGCGCGGCGTATCTCCTGTCGCTGAGCCTGGTTCTGTTCATGACCGGGCGGTTCATCGGTACGGCGCTGATGCAGCGGGTCACCGCCACGCGGCTGCTGCTGATCTTCGCGCTCGCCAACATCGTCCTCACCGCAGCGGCCGCCCTGCTGCCCGGGATGGCAGCGGTGGCCGCGCTGATCTGCACCAGCTTCTTCATGTCGATCATGTTCCCGACGATCTTTTCGCTCGGGGTTCAGGATCTGGGCGACAGGGCGGTGCTCGGGGCGCCGCTGATCATCATGGCGATCATCGGCGGCGCTGTCTTTCCGCCGCTGATGGGGTGGCTGTCGCAGGGGATCGGCCGGGTACAGCCGACGATCGCGGTGCCTCTGCTCTGCTTTCTGGTGGTGGCCTATTTCGCCTCCCGCCACCATCGCGCCAGCACTCGTCGCCTCGCCGTCGGGCCCGCCGCCTCGCCGCTCCACTGATCAGGTGCCAACGCCCGACGCCATCGGAGATCCTGCCGAGCACCCGATGCACCGCCTCGCGGATTCGTCGATCAGCCGGCGCGCGCTGCTGCTGGGGAGCGTGTCGTCGCCGGTCCTGGCCGCAGTGCGGCTGCCCGCAGCACCGGACGCGGTGGACTGGCCCGCGTTTCTCGCGCGCCACGACCTGATCTGGACAACACTGCCGCGCAGCTGGGGCGAGGCGCCTTTCCTGGGCAATGGTCGCCTTGCGCTGGCCCTGATCGAGCGGACGCCGGGCGTGCTGTCCTTCACCATCGACAATGTCGACGTGTTCGATCGTCGCGACTTCAGCTGGGGCTGGCACGCCTACTCGCGGGCGCGCTACCATGTCGGCGATTTTAGGTTGCGCACGGTCGGCAAGGTGTTGGCGACGCAGCTGCGGCTCGACCTCTACCGGGCGGAGCTTACCGGCACCGTCACAACCGATCGCGGCGCCGTCCGTCTGCTCGGCTGGGTGCACGCCGATCAGCCGCACATGCGCATCGAAATCGAGCCGATAGGCGATGAAGCCGGGTGCACCTGGGAGTGGCATCCGACGCCGGCGGTCTCGACCCGCCCGCCCATCCGAACTGCCGCCGATCAAGCGAAGTACCAGCACGATTACGGGCATCCGGTACGGATCTGGGTCGACAACCCGCCGGGCGAGCAGCGTGATAGCGGCGCGGTCCGCCGCTGGTTCCAACCGCTGCTGGCCGGTGGCGGCTATACCACCGCCTGGACCGAGCAGCGCGAGCCCTCCGGCAAGCGGACGCTGATCGTCAGCAATGCGATGTCGTTCCCGGACCTGGCTTCGCTCGACACCTCGGCCAACGCGGTTCGCGCGGCGACGCGCGGTCGGGAGCGCCAAGTCGCAACCCACCGCGCCTGGTGGGAGAAGCACTTCCACGCGAGCTTCGTCACCCTCCCTGACACGCGGATCGAGAGCTTCTACTGGATCCAGGTCTACAAGACCGGCTGCATCGCTCGGGCCGACACGGGCGTGATCGACACACATGGTCCGTGGCTCCAGCCCAGCAATTGGCCGTACCTGACCTGGAACCTCAACGTCCAGATCAGCTACTATCCTCTTCAGTCGAGCAACCGCCTCCCACTCGCGGAAGGGTTGTTCCAGTCGCTCGACCGTCACCGCGACGCGCTGGCGCGGACGGCACAGGCGATCGCGCCCGGTGCCCTGGCGATCGGGCACTGCACCGAACAGGACCTGGAATCGCCGCTGGACGTCGACCGGCGCTACGAGCGGGAAGTCGGCAACCTGCTCTGGGTCTGCCATCTCTATTGGCTGCAATATCGCTTCACGATGAACCAAGCGCTGCTGCGCGATCGCTTGCTGCCGTTGCTACGCGGCGCCGCGGCTTTGTACCTGCCCCTCCTCCACGAGAAACCGGACGGCCGGCTTCACCTCGCGCCCACCTATTCGCCCGAGTTCGGCACGACGGCCGATTGCAGCTACGATCTGGCGCTGCTGCGTTGGGCGACGACGACGCTGGTGGACTGCAACACGCGTCTGCGTCTCGACGACCCGCTTGCGGCGCGGTGGCGCGACATCGCCGCTCGGCTCGCTTCCTATTCCGTCGACGAGCACGGCTATCGTGTGGGCGCGGATCTCACTGTCGGCGCGCACCGCCACTTCTCGCACCTCATGATGATCTACCCCCTGTATCTGGAGAACCGCGACACCCCGGCGAAGGTCCCGCTGATCGAGCGCTCCACCGCGCGCTGGCTCGATCTCGCCGCCGCTGCGGGTCAGGGTTCGGGCTGGACGCTCGCCACCGGCGCATCGTTTCATGCCGCGCTGGGGCACGGCAATGCGGCGCTCGCCGATCTGAAGGCGCTGCTTGCCAGCAGCAACGGGATCGGCCGCAGCTTTCCAAACACGATGTACGCGGAAAGCGGGCAGAACATCGAAACTCCGCTGGCCGCGATGCAGGCAATCCAGGACATGCTGCTGCAGAGCTGGGGCAGCGTCCTGCGGGTCTTTCCAGCCGTTCCGGACGCATGGCGCGACCTCGCCTTTCGCGATTTGCGCGGCGAGGGCGCCTTTCTGGTGGACGCGCGCAGGACGGGCGGGCGCACGGCCTGGATCCGCGTCAAGAGCCTCGCCGGCGAGCCGTGCGTCGTTGAGGCGGACTGGGGCGGCATCGTGCCCATGATCACCAAGGGTGCGCACCTGACGCGGGTCGGCTCCAACCGCTTTTCCGTCTCGCTCCGGCGCGGAGAGCAAGCGGTGCTGCACCTGCCCGGCGTATACGATTTCACGGCCACGCCACTGCCGGCCGAGCCCGGCGCGACCAACAGCTACGGGGTTCACCCCACCACGATCTAGACACCAAAGCCGCACCTGAAGCGGCGTGAATATCGGGAGACGGCCATGAGGCGACGCGATCTGCTCAAGTCCGGCGCGGCGTTGACGCTGGCGTCGGGCACGCTGCCGCTGCGGGCCGAAGGCTCGACCGCGGAGGGCAGCGCATCGCCGCTTCCGGTGCCCGCGGCTGGCGCCGGCGCGCCGTTATCGCATCGACCTGTTCCCCCCGGCCTCGCGCGCGAACTGCTGCCCAAGCCGCCGATGCCTGTGCCTCAGGTCCGCAAGGGACCGAGCATCGCGCCGATGTCGCTCGCCGAGCGCGAGCGTCGCGGCGCCGTGCCTCGCCGCGGCACCTGCAGCACCGCGCCGGGGGGGGCGTTCAGCGACACGCTGCTGTCCGGCAACGGGCCGGTCTATGTCGAACTCACGGGTGCTCCGTTCGCCGAGCAGCTGCTGTTCCATCACGAGCGTCTGATGCTACCCTGGCGCCGGCCGTTCGAGGCGCCCAAGGTTGCCGACAAGCTGCCGGAGATCCGGCGCATGCTGCTCGCCGGCAAGTATCGCGAGGGCGTCAACTTCGCGTTCGAGGCGCTGACGGCCGCAGGGCTGCCGGTCAACACCAAGGCGCACCCCACCATTCCTGCTTTCGCGATGAACATCGAACTGCCCGACGCACCGGCAGTGAATGACTATCTGCGCACCGTGGATTTCGAGAGCGGCGAAGTCCGGGTGCAGTGGCGCGACCGCCGCGGCGAATGGGCACGGCGGGCCTTCGTGTCGCGGCCCGACGACGTCGTGGTCCAGGAATTGCGCGGACCACGCGGCAGGCCGCTCAGTGCCAGCATCTCTCTACAGGAGCCGGCTGTCGGAGCGCATCAAGGACCGGTCACCTTTTCGCAGCGCGGCGATGCCGACCAAATCGTCTTCACCGGTCGGTTCGATCCCGCAATCAACAACAACGGCTATGCTGGCATTGTTCGCGTCGTCCGCAGTGGCGGGAGCGCTCGGCTCGATGGCAACAAGCTGGTGATCGAGAACGCCGATGCGGTCCTTCTCCTTACCCGCATCGCGTGGTTCGAGGATTTCAGCGACGTGCAGGTCGCGGCGCTCGACGGATCGCTCGGCGCGGTTCAGTCCGACTATGATGCGCTCCTCGCGCGACACCGGCCGGCGCAGCAGGAAGTCATGGGCCGGACGACGCTGGATCTCGGCGGCGGCGCACACCGTGCCTGGTCCGGCGAGGAACTGCTCGACGATCAGCGGACGCGGCCGGACTATTCCCCCGCGCTGCTCGAGCGCATCTTCGACATGGGCCGGTACTGGCTGCACCTGTCGTCCGGTCGCTTCCCGGCGCAGCCCATCGCCGGCGAGGTCAACATCAACGTCAATCTGCAGGTCGCGCACGGCACGATGGCGGATCTGCCCGAAGCGATGGGGGCTTATTTCAACTGGGTCGAAGGCCTGCTGCCCGACTGCCGCAGCAATGCGCGCAACATCTTCGGCGCGCGCGGCGCGGTCTTTCCGCTGATGCCCAACAAGGATTTCGGCGTCAGTTATCACTACGCCACTACGGAGGGCGCAGGGATCTGGCCGCACCCCTATTGGATCTCCGCCGGCGGCTGGCTCTACAGTCCCTTCTGGGACCATTACCTCGCCACCGGCGACACCGCCTTCCTGCGCGATCGGGTAGTGCCGGGCCTCAAGGAACTTGCCGTGTTCTACGAGGATTTCCTGACCGTCGAGGACGCGCGCGGCAACTTCGTGTTCGTGCCCTCCTTCTCGCCCGAGAACTGGCCGCTGAAGGCCGAGCCGTTGCCGCCGGGCGCCTGGCCGCTGACGCCCTATGACGCGTTCCACATGAGCCCGCCCGTGCCGCTCGTGATCAACGCGGCGATGGACGTGGCGGTCTGTCGCGAAGTGCTGACGCACCTCATCGAGGCATGCACGATCCTCGGCACCGACGCCGTCGGCGTGGCGAGGTGGAAAGCCATGCTCGCCAAGATGCCGCCCTATCTCACCACCGATGACGGCACGCTCAAGGAATGGGGCTGGCCGGGGCTGGAGGAGAATTACGACCAGCGGCACGTCTCCCACCTGTACGGCGCATGGCCCGCGGATGAAGTCGACCCGCGCCGGACACCCGCCCTCGCCCGCGCGGCGTTGCTGGCCGACCGCAAGCGCGGGCCGGCAAACAGCTCGGCGCACGGCCTGTGCCACCGTGCGCTCGCGGCAGCCCGACTGAAGGACCCCTTTCTGGTCGATTGGGAGATCAAGCAGTTGCTCAACCAGGGCTATTTCAACGCCACGCTACGCAGCTCGCACAATCCGTACAGTGGGCCGATGCCCGACGCGCAGGGCGGCCTGCCGACCATCCTCATGGAGATGATCTGCTATTCGCGCGCGGGCGTGATCGAGCTGCTGCCCGCCCTGCCCGCCGGCTTGTCGCGCGGCGCGATAGCGGGACTTCGCACCCGCAGCTTCGCGCGCGTCGACCGCCTGCGCTGGGACATACCGGCCCGCCTCGTCGAGCTGCAGATCACGTCACTGCGCCCACAGAAGCTGAGCCTCCTCGCCTGGCACGGCATGGAAACCGTCTCGGCGCAGGGCGCTGCGGTGACGCGCGACGGCGATGCCTGCGAACTCGACCTTCCGGAAGGCCGCGCGGTCGCCGTCACGCTGCGCCTCGCTGCGACCACGCCGCGACGCTGGGCCACGCCAAACCGCCCGCGATGCAACTAACATTTTCCTCATGTCTCCTGATATCTCAGTTGCCGAACCTCTGCTTGTGAAAAGGGCCGCTCAATGAACCGTCGTGACGCGCTTCGCTCCTTGGCCTGCGTGGCAGCGACCGCCGGTTGGGGAAAGCAGGCAAGCGCCATGCCGTCCGGGCCGGCCTTGCTGATGGGCGGCGGAACGGCCGGACCGACCATTCCCGGCGATTACGTCGGGTTGTCGTATGAAGCAGCGCAACTCGCCAACCCGGATTTCTTTTCACCCGGCAACACAGCGCTGATCAGGCTGTTTCGCGAGTTGTCGCCAAGCGGCAATCTGCGCATCGGCGGCGGGTCCAGCGAGTACACCACTTTTTCCGAAAAGGCTGCGGCCGGGCCTCCTCCGTTCGAAGTGTTCGGGCCGGACACCTCCAAGACGGTGAAGCACGGCACGACCACCAGTGCCCTGGCATTGCGTAACCTGCGCGGCTTCCTCGACGCGACGGGGTGGAGCTGCCTTTATGGCCTGAACCTGGGCCAGGGCACCAAAGACAATGCGGCCGCAGAGGCGGCTGCCGTGCAGCACATCCTGGGGGCCCGATTGACCGCGGTGCAGATCGGCAACGAACCGGACTCGTTCCGCAAGCGCTATCGTCCGGCGGAATGGGGGCCGGAGGATTTCCTGCGCGAGTGGAACAGCTTCCACGATGCGATTGCAGCAAGCGCACCCGGAATCCGCTTCGCAGGCCCCGACATCTCGAACAAGCTGCCCTTCCTGACGGCATTCGCCAGGGAGGCTCCGCGCCACCAGGACCTGGTGCTGCTCACCGGCCATTATTACGCGATGGGGCCGGCCGGTTCGCCCGAGGCAACCCTGGCTCAGCTCTTGGCCCCTGACCCGACCACCGCGACGATGCACCTTGCCGACCTCCCCACGGTGGATGCGGCAATCGCAGGCAGCAGGCTGCCGTTCAGGCTGTCGGAAGGAAACAGCTGCTGGGACGGCGGCAAGCCAGGCGTGTCGAACACGCTCGCCTCGGCCCTGTGGTGCGCCGACGCGATGCTGCGGTTCGCGCAGCGCGGCTGGGCCGGGGTAAACTGGCACGGCGGCGGCAACGGCTGGTACACGCCGATTGCCGGCGCGCCTTCGACCGGCTTTCAGCGTCGGCCCGAGTTTTACGGCATCCGCTTCGCCCAGATGCTGGTGGGCGCCACCTATCTGCCCACCCGGCTTGACGGCGCGGGCGACCGAGTGAGCGCCTATGCGCTGCGTCGGGAAGGCAAGCTATTGGTGGCCATCGTCAACAAGACCGATCAGCCCGTGGCAGTGGCGCTCCCCGCCCGTACCGACCGCCGCGCCACGCTGCTCACCGGACCGTCGCTGGACAGCACCGAAGGGGTGACCTTAGGCACGATCGCGGTCCCCCTGAACCGCACGGCTCATGTGCCGTCCCACAGTGCCATGATGTTCGGACTGGCCGACTGACCGCGCCACCTAGCTTTGGAGATTGCTTACGTGCTCATGACGCAAACCATGCGCTGGTTCGGCCCAGCCGATCCGGTGCCGCTGCGCGACATTCGCCAGGCCGGCGCGAGCGAAGTCGTGACCGCCCTCCATGAAATGCCCAACGGCACCATATGGGAGCGCGGGGTGATCGCCGCGCGCAAGGCGATGATCCAAGCCGCTGGTCTGGGCTGGAGGGTGGTCGAAAGCCTGCCGGTGCACGAAGACATCAAGAGGCGCGGGAGCGGTTGGGAGCACTGGATCGAGGCGTATCGCACGAGCCTGATTAACCTGGCGGCAAGTGGCATCGAGGTGGTGACCTACAACTTCATGCCGCTGCTGGACTGGACGCGCACCGACCTGGCCTGGCGGTTGCCGGACGGCGCGCTGGCGCTGCGCTTCGAGCTTGAGGCGGTTGCGGCGTACGACATTCATATCCTGCGCCGACCGGGCGCCGAGCGCGACTATTCGCCCGAGACCATGGCGGCGGCCGGACGGCGGTTTCATGGCATGTCCGACCAGGATCGGGTCCGGCTCGAGCGGACGATCATCGCCGGGCTGCCGGGAGCGGAGGAGCACTTCACCTCGGCCGAGTTCCTGGCGGCGCTGGCCACCTACGGCGGGATCGACGCCGCGCGGCTGCGGGATAACCACGTGGCGTTTCTGGAAGCGGTCTGCCCGGTGGCGGACGAAGTCGGCATTCGGCTCGTCGTCCACCCCGACGACCCGCCCTTCCCCATGTTCGGGTTGCCGCGCGTGGTCAGCACGGAGGCGGACCTGGCGGCGTTGTTCTCCCGCGTGCCGGGCCGCGCCAACGGGCTTTGCTTCTGCACCGGCTCCTTGGGCGTGCGGGCCGACAACGACCTGCCCGGCATGGTCGAGCGGCTGGGCGAGCGCATCGGTTTTCTTCACCTGCGTTCGGTGCAGCGTGAGCCCGCCGGCGCCTTTCACGAGGCCGGGCATCTGGAAGGCGATGCCGCCATGCCCGCGGTGATGGCGGCGGTGGTCGCTCTCTCGGCACGCGAGCAGCGAAGCATTCCGATGCGCCCGGATCATGGCCACCAGATGCTCGACGACCTCTCGAAGCGGACCAATCCTGGCTATTCGCTGCTGGGGCGCATGCGCGGGCTCGCGGAGCTGCGCGGGCTGGAACGCGGGATCGCCCATGCGTCCGGCACCTCCGGATCGCCGTAGGGAAACGAGTGCCCGATCAGCGGCGTGGATGACCGCTAGATGCGGGTCAGCCGGACGGCCAGGTAAGGCTTGCCGGGAAGCGAGATGCTCGGCCGCTCGGGAGCGTGGAGATCATAGGGGTCGCGCGGCGTCAGGTGAAACGCCCCTGCCGCGGGGGTGATCGTCATGTTCCAGGTATCGATCACGTCCAGCCGGTAATCGGCGGCGGGCAGACCGCGGCCCGGCACCACTACGGGCCAGGCGGTCGGACGCGCCTCGCCGAAGTAGGTCAGGTAATACTCACCTTCCTTGCCGCCCATGTGATAGTCCCAAAAGGGCTGGAGCGGATCGATGCCGGGGCGCGGCGCCTGCTCGAGGATGCGACGCAGGAACGCGAGGCGCGGCGGCGAGCTTCCCCTGAGCGTGCCCCCCTGTCCCAGCCAGCTCGTGTCCGGCTGGCGGCCGGCATCCAACGTCTCGCTGTGGCCCACATAGGTCCCGGCGATGGTACCCCACCAGAAGCGTTCTACCATCTGCTCGCCGGTAAGATTGCCCCAGCGCGCCGTCGAATTACCCTCGTAGCAGACTTCGTCGAAGATCACCGGCTTGAGCGCGAACAGGCGGTGGATGATCGCCCGGCCATCATCCTTCACCGCGCTTCCGTTCTGGACGCTGGCATGGGTGATCCACGGCTTTCGCACGTCGTAATAGGTGTTGATCTGGTGGATCGATCGCAGCCGGTCGTGCGGATCGGCTGCCTGCAGGACCTGGAATAGGCGGTCCCAATCCTCGGTCGACTTGTTCTTGATCAGGTCGTACTCGTTGGCCATCGACCACCAGACGTTGCGCATCGCGCCCCAGCGGGCTGCGACATAGCGCAGGTAGCGCTCCGCATCCGCGCCGTTGATGTCGGAATAGCCGCGCACCTTGTCATAAGGGTGAAACAGGATGATGTCGGCCTCGACGCCCAATGCAGCGAGGCCGAGGATGCGCTGTTCGAAACGCCGGAAATACGCAGGGTCGGGGCGCGCGGGATCCCAATCGCGTGGCCCCGGCCCGACCCGCGCGAACGGCTGGGTCGCGACGGACGCAACGTTGGGGAACACGCACATCCGCATCTTGTTGAACGGCGCGGAGGCAAGCGTGCGCAGCGTCTCGGCGCATCGCTGGTCGGACTGAAGCGCCCAGGAATAACTGGTCGTGCCGATCTGGCGATAAGGGGTGCCGTCGGCATAGGCGAAGTGAAAGCCGGCAGGGACGACGCGGACGGGCCCGCGATTGCCCGCCCGGGGAGCCACGCATTCGAAGGCACCGCGGCGTCCGCTCAGCACCGATCGATTGCTCGTCGTGCGCCAGCTCCAGCTACCGATTTCCGGCGGACTGAAGCGGATGCGGTAGACTCCCTCGCCATCATAGAAGCCCGGCACGGTGATCTCATGCCCGGCGCGCGTGAACACCGCCGCCAGTGTCACCTCGTTGAACGGGTTGCCATCGGCCGGTCCGTCGAACACCAGTTCGTGAACGCCCCATCGCTCCACCGTTCCCCGCTGGGGATGTCCGCTCGAATGGGCCGTCGCACTCGACGCGCCAAGCGCCATCATGCCGGCAAGCACATCGCGGCGAGATTTTGTCATTTGGCCCTCCCTAAGCGCCGACTTTCGACCCGGCGCGTTTTTTCTTCGATTGCTTATGATTGACACGTGCGTCTGTTAAGACAAATATTCGGTCGTAAGCGGATGGCGAGCTGACGTCGGCGCCTTCCAGGAGAGGACAAGGCATGAGCAGCCACAAGGCAGCGGCCGAAATGACCGCGCCCGGCGGTGAGGCAGGCTGGCGGGACACGATCCTCGCCGGCCTCGCCAACTACATCGATGCCGGTTCGATCGTTGCCGGTTCGGCGGCGCTCGCTCTTTGGGTGGAAAGTTATCACCTCAGCCATTCGCTGGTGGGTGTCATCGGGGCGTTCGGGCCCAATGCCATTTCTGCCGGGCTGGGCGCGCTGATCGGTGGGCGGCTGTGCGACATCTTCGGACGCAAGCGCATCTACCAATACGACATGCTGTTTTACGCGTTCGGCATGCTGTGGCTGATCTTCGCGGCCAGCGCATGGATGCTCGTGCTCGGTTTTTTCCTGGTGGGCCTGGCGGTCGGAGCGGACATCCCCGCGTCCTGGTCGCTGATCGCGGAAATGGCGCCGGACGATCAGCGCGGCAAGCATAGCGGCGTGGCCCAGGTCCTCTGGTATCTCGGCCCTACCGTGGTGTTGCTGATGTCCTTCGCGCTGGCGCCGCTGGGATTGCTCGGCGCGCGCATCGTGTTTGCGCATCTGGCGATCCTGGCGGTCGCCCTGACCTTTCTGCGCAGCCGAATGCACGAATCGCCGCGCTGGCTCGAGGCCCGGGCCGCAAAGGCCACGGACGCAAAGCCCAACCGCGCACGCCTGCGCGATCTGCTGTCGCCGCAACACTTGCGATCGATCGCATTTCTGGCGGGCATGTACGTGTTCTGGAACCTGTGGGCAGGCACCAACGGGTTCTTCTTCCCGTACATCCTGCGCACCGTCGGCAACGAGACCCAGGCGACCGCAGTCGCGGTGCAGACCTATAGCTTCTTCCTCGGCATGTGCTCGATCTTCTTCATCTTCATGCAACTGTCGGACCGCGTAAACCAACGGCTGTTGTTTCTGGTGTCGGCAGCAATCCAGGTCGTCGGAATGTCGCTGCTGGCGCTTTTCCCGCTGACGCTGCCGCTGGCCCTGATCCACGTCACCATGATGGCCATCGGCCAGGGTTTCGGCGCCCAATGCTTCTTCCAGTTGTGGAGTGCCGAGATGTTTCCGACGCTGTTGCGCAGCACTGCGCAGGGCGTGATGTTTGCGATCGTGAGAGTAAGCCTCGGCGCGTTCAGCCTGTTCGTGCCGGCGTTGACGGCAACTGGATTCACGACCCTTGCCTGGATCCTAACCGGGTTCCTGGTCGTCAGTGGCGCGATCGGTTTCCTGGGCGCACCCAAGAGCCGAGGCAAGTCGCTTGAGCAGCTGGAAGCGCTGCGACGCGCGAAAGGCTGACGGCAGGCCGTCAGTGCTCCTGTCGCGCCACGCCGGTGACAAGCTGCGCAACGGCGCGAGACCAGCGATCGTGCAAGGCGGCGCGCCGGTCGACCGACCAGCTGGGCTCCGCGCGGTCGCCGGGCACCGATGGCACCTTTTCATCGAGCCCCAGCGCCATCGCGGCGAGCCGCGCGACGCCCAAACCGCTTGCCTCGGTGACGCGCGGTCGCACGACGGGGCGGCCGAGCACGTCCGCAAGCATTTGAAAGAGCAGCGAGTTCCGCGCGGCGCCGCCGTCGATCGACAATTCGGGCAGGCACACGCCGAGGTCGGCTTCCAATGCCGCGAACACGTCGCCGATCTGCAGTGCGATGGCTTCCAGCGTTGCTCGGGCGATGTGGGCCGGACGGGTCGAGAGCGACAGCCCCGATATCGTGCCGCGCGCTTCGGCGCACCAGTGCGGGGCCCCCAACCCTGCCAGTGCGGGCACCACCACCACGCCGCCGCTATCGAGCACCGAGGCTGCCAGATCGGTCAGCGCACCTTCGTCGGTCAATCCGAGCAGGGTCGTGACGAACGCGGCCGCATGTCCCGACACGGAGATATTGCCCTCCACCGCATGCTGAACGGCGCCGTTGCGGCTCCACGCAACCGTGCCGGACAGTGCGTGACGCGAGGTGACCCGTTCCGCCGTGGCGACCATGAGCGAACTGCCCGTTCCGATCGTCGCCTTCACCCGCCCCGGTACTTCGCCGCTATGGAAAAACAGCGCGGCATGGCTGTCGCCGAGCATCGCGTGCACCGGCGTGCCCGCGCGTAAGCTCGTGAGGCCGTCCGCCACCGTGCCGAAACGGCTGTCGGACGATCGGATGCGGGGCAGCATCGCGAGCGGCACGTCGAAGATCTGCGCGAGCTCCGAATCCCACTCTAGCGTGTCGAGATTGAAGAGCTGCGTGCGCGAGGCGTTGCTGTGGTCCGTTGCGTGAACCGCGTGCCCCGTCAGGTTCCACAACAGCCACGAGTCGACGGTGCCACAGCGCAGCTCACCCGCTTCGGCACGGGCCCGTGCGCCCGGAACCGCATCCAGCATCACGGCGATCTTGGCCGCCGGGAACATCGGATTGAGAGCAAGCCCGCTTCGCCGCTCAACCTCGGGCTCGTGCCCGGCTGCGCGCAGCATGGCGCAACGCTCAGCCGATCGCCCGCATTGCCACAGCACCGCCGGCGCGATCGGCTGGCCCGTATCGGCTTCCCAGATCACCACGGTTTCACGTTGATTCGAAAGCGCGAGGGCGTCGATTGGCTGGTCGGGCGCGGCGGCAGTCATCTCCGCGATCAGCGAAGCCACCGCTTCCCAGATCGCCGCCGCCGACATCTCGGCCCAGCCCGGCCGTGGATAGTGGACCTGCATCGCCCGCGAGCGGGACGCCACCACCTCGCCGGCGGGCGAAACCAGAAGCGCCTTGGTGTTCGTGGTGCCCTGGTCGATCGCGAGGATCACGGGCGAGCCTCAGCCGCGCTTAGATGCGAGCAGGTCACGGGCGGCCTGCGCGATGCCGCGGTCGGTCAGGCCGAAATGCTCCATCAGCCACCCCGCCGAGCCGGTCGGGAGAAACCCGGGAAAGCCGAGCATACGCATCCTCACCGGCGCATGCCGCGCGCAGAACTCGGCCACCGCACCGCCGAGCCCGCCATGCGCGAGCCCCTCCTCAGCAGTGACGATCGCGCCTGTCTGCGCCGCGTCTGCGATCGCGCGCTCGTCGAGCGGCGCGACGGTCGCCATGTTGACAACTCGCGCGGCGATTCCCTCGGCTGCCAGGACCTCGGCCGCCGCAAGCGCCCGATGGACCAACGTTCCGTTGGCGACGATCGCGACGTCGTCGCCTTCACGCAGCGTCTCGGCGCGGCCGATCGCGAAATCGGGCGCGTGACGCTCCAACGCCGGCACGGGCATGCGGCTGAGCCGCAGGTAGAAGGGCCCGTCATGCGCCACCGCCGCTCGCACCGCCTGTTCGGTTTCCCACGGGTCGGACGGCACGATCACGGTAAGCTTGTCGATCGCGCGAAGCCAGGCGACGTCCTCGATGCTGTGGTGGGTCGCGCCGAGTTCGCCATAGGCTACACCCGCCGACTGGCCGCACAGCTTCACATTCGCGTGGCTATACGCACAGTCTGCCTTGATCTGCTCCATCGCGCGCGCAGTCAGGAAGCAGGAGGCGGCGCTGACGAAGGGAATTTTGCCGCCGTTCGCGAGCCCCGCGCCGACACCGACCATGTTCTGTTCGGCAATGCCGACATTGACCAATCGATCGGGAAAGCGGTCGCGAAAGCTGCCGAGCTTCGAGGAACCGACCGAATCGTTGACCACGGCGACGATCCGCGCGTCTTCGGCCGCAAGTGTTTCGAGCGTGAGCGCAAACGCGTCCCGGCAGTCGTACATCTTGCCGCTAGCGACGGAGCCGCTCACAACGCGCCCTCCGCTTCGAGTTCGGCGAGCGCCTGGGCGAATTGCGCCGCGTCCGGCACGCCATGATGCCAGCGCGCCTGGTTGCGCATGAAGCTGACGCCGTGGCCTTTGAACGTGTCGGCGATGATGCAGTGCGGCCGCTTGCGAGGGCGGGCGGCGGCGTCGAACGCGGCGAGCAGCGCAAGGTGATCGTGCCCGTCGAGGGTCTCCACGTCCCACCCGAACGCCCGCCACTTGTCGGCGAGCGGTTCGAGCGCGTTGGTCTCCTCGGTTCCGGCGCCCTGCTGCAGCCGGTTGCGGTCGACGATCGCGGTCAGCTTGCCCAATCCTCGATGGCCGGCGAGCATGGCCGCTTCCCACATGCTTCCTTCTTGAAGCTCGCCATCGCCGGTGAGCACGAAGACCCGGTAATCAGCCTCGTCGATCTGGCCGGCGATCGCCATCCCCACCGCGACCGGAAAGCCGTGCCCGAGCGGCCCGGTGTTGGTCTCGACGCCGGGTAGATAGGTTCGGTTGGGATGTCCGTTCAGGCGCGAGAGCGGCTGAAGGTAGGTTGCCAATTCGGCCTCTACGAAAAAGCCGGCGCCGGACAGCGCGGTATACAGCGCTCCTGTGCAGTGCCCCTTGCTGAGCACGAACCGGTCGCGCTCCGGCGCGTTTGGCCGGACAGGATCGATGCGGAGAATATCGAAATAGAGAGCCGCGATGATGTCGCTCGCGGAAAGGTCGCCTCCCGGATGCCCCTGCCCCGCGTCAACGATCATCCGAAGCAGGCGCCGCCGCATCCAATTGGCTCGCTCACGGGTATGCCGCGCTCGCGCATCGAAGCCGCCTGTCGGCGGTGATGGGATGGTGGGTGACTCGACCATTGCCTCTCCTGGACGCGGATCCATAACCGTTGGTGCACGCCCTTGCAACGCGATCCCTTCGTTTATGCCCGTTTGTCTTTCGTTACGCTTCGACTCCGCAAGTGCCGCATTGACAATTTCAGTCGGCCTGCACTAATCATCGCCGACTTCAGGCGCCCGAGGACGTTACAAGCGGATGACCCCTCCCGTGCGCCCCACCCCCAAAAGCCTCCCTCCAACCGCTTCGCTGCCTCCGCCTGCGCGTCAGGTGGCACCGAACCGACACCGCGAACTCGGCGAAGCAAGGCGCCAGCGCATGCTGGACTGGTTGCGGGAAGAGGGCAGCGCCCGGGTCCGCGTGCTCGCCCAGGCTTTTGACGTTTCCGAGGTGACGATCCGGCAGGACCTCGAAAAGCTTGAGAATGACGGCCATGTCGTGCGTGAGCATGGCGGCGCGTACCTCAAGTCGGTGCCTCAGCAGGTTCGTGCGATGGCGCTGCACCATCTCGACAACATGGACGCAAAACGGCGCATTGGCCGCGCCGCCGCCGCCCTGGTCGGCGATGGTGAGACTATCATTCTCGATTCTGGCTCGACCAGCACCGAAGTCGCCGCCAATCTCGGTGACCGGCAAGGCATGACCGTGATCACCAATGCGCTCAACATCGCGCTGATGTTGGGGGCTGCCCCGGATATCGACATTCACGTCACCGGAGGTCACTTCAAGGCGCCGACCCTGTCGCTGTCCGGCGAACGCTCCGCCGATTTTCTGCACGGACTTTTCGCCCAGAAGCTGTTTCTGGCCACCGCGGCGATCGACCTTGGCGCTGGCCTCACCTTTCCGGCCATGCCGGACATCGCCGTTAAGCGGGCGATGATCGATGCCGCAGAGAGGGTGATCCTGGTCGCCGACTCGAGCAAGGTCGGCAAGCGCTCATTTATCGCGCTGGGCGGCCTCGACCTAGTCGACACCTTCGTCACGGACAGCGGAATTGCCGAGGCTGATCGGACGGCCATCGCAGCACTCGGGATCGAAGTCATAGTTGCCTGAGCAGATCAGAGGATAGAGCATGAGTGCGCAACGATATGGTGCCGGCATTTGGCACTTCGCCACGTACGTCGACCGCTACGCTACCGATGGCTACGGCCCGCCGCGCTCGCTGCTGGAGATGATCGACCTGGCGGGTCAGGTGGAAGACCTCTCGGTGGTCGACATCAACTATCCGTTCGTGGGAGCCGACGTGACGCTCGAGACCGTCGACGCCGCGCTTGAGCGGAACAACCTGTCGGTGATCGGCATAACGCCGGAAATCTACACGCGCCAGTTTGCCAAGGGAGCTTTCACCAACCCCGATCCCGGAATTCGCCGGCTCGCCAACGAGATGGTCAACGACGCGGCGCGGGTGGTGCGCTACTTCGGCGCGGATTACGTCAAGTTGTGGCCCGGGCAGGACGGCTGGGATTACCCCTTCCAGGTCGATCACCGGAAGCTCTGGCAGCACAGCGTCGAAGGCATCGGCGAGGTGGCGTCGCAGAACCCCGACCTCAGGTTCGTGATCGAATACAAGCCGCGTGAACCGCGCGTGCACATGAGCTACGACAGCGTCGCCCGGACCTTGCTCGGCATCGAGAAGATGGGCGTGCCGAACGTCGGCATCCTGCTCGATTTCGGCCATTCGCTGTTCGGGGGCGAGAGTCCGGCCGATGCGGCGCAACTGGCGATCGACCACGGCCGGCTGTTCGGCATGGACGTGAACGACAATTTCCGCAGCTGGGACGACGACCTCATCGCCGGCACGGTGCATCCGATCGAGCTCTTCGAGTTCTTCTACACCTTGCGCAAGCACAAGTGGGAAGGCGTGTGGCAGCTCGATCAGTTCCCTTTCCGCGAAGACAGTGTGGCGGCCGCGAATGCCGCGATCAGCTTCTTGAAGGTGGTCGAGCGCGCCCTCGACAAGCTCGATTTCGAGGCCATGCAGAAGGCGCAGGATGCCCATGACGCAGTGACTGCGATGAAGCTGGCGCGCGAGGCTCTCTTCACGTCCTATTGAGAGCGCAGAGAGATGACCTCGAACCTTCCGGGCACCCCAGTCGAGATCAGCCCATTGCACGTTGTCGACCTGCGCGCCGAGTACACCGTCGAGCTGCTCGGCACGCAAGTGGCGGCGCCGCGACTGTCGTGGCGGATCGAAAGCGAAGCTCGCGGCACGCGGCAACGGCGCTATCGCGTACGCGCGGCCCTGGATGCGGCGGCGCTGGCGGCAGGCGACACCGTCTGGGACAGCGGCGCCATCGTCTCCGACGCGACGATCGACGTGCCCTACGCCGGGCCGCCGCTCGGGCCGATGCAGCGGCTGTGGTGGGACGTCGAGATCGAGACCATCGATAGGCGCACGGCCCGAGCGGCGCCGAGCTGGTTCGAAACCGGGCCGCTAGAGCTTGAGGACTGGCGTGGCGATTGGCTGGAGGCGGAGGACAACGCCGCGCGAGCGGATCGCCTCGCCGGTGTCACCTGGGTCTGGGGCGACACGTCGCTCGACGCCAGGCCCCATGGCTTCCGCATCGACTTCGACGCGCCGGAGGACGTGATTGGGGCGGACGTGCTGCTTTCCGGCAAGGATCATCTGCGTGGCGTCTGGATCAACGGTGTGGCATCGCCGCTCGATCGGCCGTTTGACTGGGACACCTATCTCCCCTTCTGGGGCACGCTCGCTCGCTATGAAGGAGCGATCGTGCCGGGACGCAACAGCATCTGCGCGCTGGTCGAAGCGGACACCTCCGGCTTCTTCCCGGTCGACGGCGGCGCGTTCGCCGCGCTGATCCGCATCCATCATGCCGACGGCTCCTGCACCCGGATCACCAGTTCGGCAGCACGGGTCCAGCCGGAGCCGGCGGCCGGCTGGACCGGGAAGGATTTTCCTGCTGGCCGCTGGCCTGCCGTTCAGCCCAGCACATCTTGGGCTCAGGGCGATCCGAGGCCGAGCGAGCCCGCCATGCTGCTGCGCACCGACTTCGCAGCGCGCGCAAAGCTTGTCTCCGCCCGGCTCTACGCAACCGCGCTCGGAGCCTATCAGGCGCGGATCAACGGCCGTCCTGTTGGCGAGGCCATCCTCGCGCCGGAGATCACCGTCGCGAAGGACCACCTTCTCTTCCAGACCTATGACGTGACCGACATGGTCGAGGTCGGCGCCAACACCTTGGCAGCGATCGTCGGCGACGGCTGGTATGCAAGCCCGTTCGGCTGGCGCCTGGAACGCTATGGCTTCGGCCCGGCACCGAGGCGGTTTCGTGCGATGCTCAGGCTCGACTATGCCGATGGACGTGCGGAATGGGTCGCCACTGGCCCGGGGTGGAAGCTCGCGCCGTCGCCGATCGTCAGCTCGGAGATCTATGACGGCGAAACCTACGACGCACGGCGCGAGCAGCCGGGCTGGGACGCACCCGGTTTCGATGCGTCCGGCTGGCCGGAGGCGCGCATCGGTGCCGAGCCCGCGACCAGGTTCATCGCGCAGACATCGCCGGCGCTTCGCCGCATCGGCACCTTGCGCGCGGTATCGATATCGGAGCCGCAGCCGGGACGCTTCGTCTTCGACTTCGGCCAGAATTTCTCCGGCTGGGCGCGTATTCGGGCGACCGGGCCGGCAGGAAGCCGGATCACGGCGCGCTTCGCGGAACTGCTCTGCGCCGACGGCACGGCCGATATGTCAAATCTGCGGGTCGCCCGCGCGACCGATACGGTCATCCTCGCCGGGCACGACAACGAGACTTTCGAACCGCACTTCACCTATCACGGTTTCCGCTATGTGGAGATCGAGGGCTATCCCGGCACGCCTGGCCGGGACGATGTCGAAGGCGTGCTGGTCCACAGCGCCGCTCGCGAGACAGGTGTCATGGAGTTCGCCGAGCCGCTGCTCGCCCAGTTCTGGCGCAATGCGTTATGGAGCCAGCGCTCCAACTTCTTCGCTGTGCCCACCGACTGCCCGCAACGCGACGAGCGCATGGGCTGGACCGGCGACATCCAGATCTTCCTCGATGCCGCGGCCTTCAACATGGAGGTGGATCCGTTCATCCGGCGGTTCCTGGAGGAAGTCCGCGCCGCCCAGCGCCCGGACGGCGGCCTTCCCATCGTCGTGCCGCAGCCGCTTTCTTTTCCGGACGTCGTGACGGCCGGCTGGAGCGAAGCCGGCATCGTGCTGCCGTGGCAGCTGTGGCAGCGCTATGGCGATACCGCCGTGATCGACGAGAACTGGCCGGCGATGACCGGGTGGATGGACTATGTGGTGCGCCACAATCCAGACCATGTGTGGCGGCACGACCGGGGGCTCGACCTCGGCGACTGGCTGTCGGTGGATGCAATCAAGCCGGACGACGAAACCACTCCGCGCGTCCTCTGCGCGACGGCCTATTGGGCGTGGTCGGCCGAGTTGATGGCCGAGATGGCGAGGGCGACCGGGCGTTTCGACGAAGCGGGGCACTATGCCGCACTGCGCGAGGCGATCGGGGCCGCCTATTCCCAAGCATTCGTCGCTGCCGATGGCCGCTGCGGCAACGGCAGCCAGACCAGCCAGGTTCTGTCGCTCTACATGAACCTCGTGCCGCCGCCCCTGCGCGACGCCGCAGCCGAACTGCTCGGCGCCGACATCCGCGCGCGCGGGATGAAGCTGTCGACGGGGTTCCTCGGCACTCCATACCTGCTGGACGTCCTCACCGACGCCGGTCGCCTGGAAGAAGTGACCGAGCTGCTGCTCCAGACCGGCTACCCCAGCTGGGGGTATATGGTCTCCCAGGGCGCGACCACCATGTGGGAGCGCTGGAACGGGGATACCGGCGACCTGTCGATGAACAGCTACAACCATTACGCGTTCGGCGCGGTTGTCGGCTTCTTCTATCGCCGGTTGGCGGGCATCGCGCCGGCCGCCCCCGGTTTCCGGCGAATTGCGGTGCGCCCCCTGTGGTTGCCGCGGATTGGCCGGGTCGCTGCCCGCTATGAGTCTCAGCTCGGCACCATCGCGACCGAGGTCGATGGCGATGTCGATGGCATGACGCGTTTCGCCCTCACCGTGCCGGCCAACACGGTCGCCGATGTCGAACTGCCGGGGGCCGCGTGGCGCGAAGGAGGTGAGCCGCTCAACGTCCATCCCTGCATCAACAATCTGGGCGAAGCGGAAAGTGTCACGCGTTTCGAAGTCGGGTCGGGCAATTACGCGTTCGCCCGCCCGGTTTAGTGCATGCGACGAGATTGGCGGTTCCGGGCCAGTATCTGGCCCTGACACCCGGAGTTCTGCTCCGCCAATGGCAGACGACGATCGCTTCGCGCAGTTCTCGGTCTGAGCGGCGGGGGGATGACGCCGTAGCG
>Ga0210040_10003154_pt1 | contig 22499 bp, 25 predicted proteins | sample CryGeyCG12114_NA_FD_185462 | JGI IMG/M metagenome (GOLD analysis project Ga0210040, IMG submission 185462) | Groundwater microbial communities from aquifer - Crystal Geyser CG19_WC_8/21/14_NA (SPAdes) (version 2) | ecosystem: Environmental > Aquatic > Deep subsurface > Groundwater | place: USA...
CGTTCTGTCAACATAGAACTGAGACAGTTCTCCTTGTAACCGAACCGCCAATAAACTTAATATTGCAAATCCTAAATTAACAATAACTCGCCTAAATTATTATATAAGAATTCATCGCACATGAATCACCTTATATCATTTGCCTTCAGACCCAAATGATCTGGACATGCTGACTTCCGGTCATTTCTTGATTGGCAGACCCCTGGTTGCATTACCTGAAAAAGATGTAACATCCATTAATCAAAATCGACTATTCCGATGGCAATTGATACAGAAGATCCAACAGCAGTTCTGGAGGCGCTGGTCATGGTCAATATTTAACAAGGCTACAACAACGGTCAAAATGGTTAAGTCAACGAACTAATATTCAAATAAATGATTTAGTATTAGCTAAGAATAACTTACCAACTCAGTAATGGAAATTAGGTAGAGTAATTGAAATCCATCCAGGTCCTGATAAGATTGTTAGAGTAGTAACCTTAAAAACTGTAAATGGTGTGTATAAACGTCCGATAAGCAAGATATGTCTTTTACCTACTGTTCATACTCCGAATGACACTAATGACATGGTGTAACGTTGTTTTTTGTTTTCGAAATTATTATTTCACGGTAACCGGAATAATGGTGTAGATACTACTATCTCATGTTTATGATTTAAGCGCATTTGTGTTTTTTATGACTGCAACCATGCTAATCCTGACTTGTGCATTTATGTCATTTTTACATTTGACTATTTACATTCACCTTATTTGTATCCTCTGCAGTATGCTTATGATTTGGTGTTGCACAATTCTAATGCATTTTTACTGTTATGAACTGACCATTGTATGCATTGTTTTTTATCAATTTATGTTGCTTCTATGTTTTGCATATTTTTAGAACCCAAGCTATCAGTCTCTAACAAGCAGTCAAGCTAAGCTCAAGCAAATAATTATTGCTATTAAATTTCTACTGGAATAACTTAAATTGTAATTTTTTGATTCAATCATTATGAAGTTAATTAAACCTACTAGTGTTAATATTAAAAAACTGCATTATATGCACAAATTCATGCATCCACGCCGCTTCGAATAATTGCACATATAAGATCATAATCCAGAGTCGCTGGCATCCACAATCCCATCACAAACATAAATGTTAATATGAGTTTGAACTGTATTTTACTGTCTAAGTCACCAATAAATGCAAAATTTGACTTTATAACCAAATTACCAAGGTAATAACTGGTAATAACCTCATAGTTTCTTCTTAAAATATTTTTTTCTCTTCTTTAATTTTTTTTAACGATTTCTAACAATAAAAAAAACATCACGGTCAGATATCATAGGATTCAAAATACCTTTCAAAGTTTTAGATTCATTATCATTAGTTAATATATTATCGATAATAGACATTCGCCTAGTAGGCTCCATAATAGTGACAGATATATCTACCACTTCAAGCAAATTCAAAACCTGTTTTACTATAGGATTGCTTTTGTTCTTAAAGTGAGTATTAAAAACCCCACAAGCATCAAATGATTCGTTCATTGCTAAGTGTTTTGTTAGCAACGTTTCTGTTGTAAAGATATCAGCATTATTCAAAGTAAAATAAAAATTATTCAAAGTAAAGACTGTTTACTACGATGCTTTTAAATTGTCTTAATAGAACTGTTTCAGACAAGGTTTCAATACAATCCTCCTGTTTTAAAACTATAGAAAACGGTTTAGAATTTTAACTTGCTCTAACATAAATTATCTACCTCCACCCTTATTAGACCCATCATTTTTGAATGAGTTGTATCCTACTGTACATGGCAAAGAGATATCTAAAATCTTAGTTTCAGCTTATCATCTTGAAAGTAACTCAATGAAATTATCATATAAAAAATTATTTAGATGCGAGATTTAAGTCCTGCATCTGTTAGTACAGATATTTGATTAACAAATTTTTAGGGTTTTCTTGTTTGAGGTTGAGCTGCTTAAGAAATTTGATTTTTTCTTTTTTTTGGCCTCGCTCCACTCTCCAAAAAAGATTTTGCAACGGGGTCAGCATCCATTTTTATTTCAGGACCAGAGGTTGGGTTACAGGTTTCCAAAGGTTTTAAGCCGCCATCATTCACCTCGTACAATGAATCGTCAATAGCAATCTGGTTTCTATTCCATATCATCTTTTCTTTCTTCCCAATCTTCTTAGCATCGGCTTTGGCTTATGATAGGAACTTGTGCTTTCGTCTTACTTCCAAAAGTAGGTCATTGTTGATATTGAACAGATTTTCCAACTTAACTCTGGATCCCCACAGTTCGTTTCTATTTCTGATGCGGACCAATTCTATTTTCACTGGTCTAGGATTATCGGTATTGTAAGCAGAACCGATTCTCCAGGCAATGTCAATTTCAGGCTGGATTCTTAGTTTAGCACGAGAAAATTCAGGAGCACAATTTTCCACACTGTCCGATGCGTCTTCTAGAAGCCCAAATAAAACCAGATTGTTTTTGTTCAATTCACATTGAATTTTTTTATTTTGTATGTTCAATTTGGCAACACTCAATCGCAACTTAGAGGTTTCAATTAGTGTATACAATTTCGAATCAAAGCATTTTTTAGCAAAGTTTTTTCGATATGCTTGTGAGAAGTATTTCAAATTTATCGCAATGGCCGCAGCTTTCCTTTTTTTGTTTTTTCAGATACATTTCACAGTTATAAGAGTCACTTGTTTTGTCTCGAGCTCGTTTATTATTACTTTTATTCTCAGGATGTGATACTGTAGGCATCGTGTGTAATAAGAGAATACTTCGTATTGTTCGTTGGTTCGTTTATGTTATTTCGGATTAAGACTAGAGCTACTTTTTTGTGTTTCCACTATTCGACTGACAAATAGTGAATGAATTTTGAATGCATTTTTACATAACTCATTAATTGTAACTTGTAGTTATCATAAAATATATGCGTTTAGCGTATTCAAAAAGAATAAAAACCATATCAGCAGAAATTGATAGTACTATTTTCGGAACGGAAATCAACAACGTTGTCAATGCATGAAAGAAAACAGTTATTAGAGGTCGTTAAGACCTCTTATAAAATTATCATGAGGAGAGAGAGGAGAGACAGGAGAGAGAGGAGAGACAGGAGAGAGAGGAGAGACAGGAGAGAGAGGAGAGAGAGGAGCAGAAGAAGAGGAAGAACAAAAAGAAGATGGGATAAAAGCGTATACTTTCATGTTAAGTTCGCTGGATTTTAGAAAAAAGTAGTCAACATACAGTTATAAAATTTACAACCTTTAAGCACAATTGCTTTGTTCACGTCCACGAGCAATTTAAACGAGAATCAATAGCTTAGTTTTTGAGATATTACAAAATGAAATCAAAATGTAGCCAAAAAAAAGCAATTTTTGACGTTCACATTGAGTTCGCTGGATTTTAGAAAAAAATATTCATCAGACTATCATGAAATTTATAACACGTCGTAAAAATTACTCTGTTTACGTCCAGCAGTGATTAAAACGAGGATCAGTCACATATTTTTTTGAGATATTACAAAAAAACTTGCCAAAAATTAGTGATTTCTGGCTGAAATACTCTTTTTTGGTAGGTACATAAGGTGAGTTGCACGCAAGGGTGCACATACATATTTCACACGCAGATATCACTACTAGCTTATAGTTGGCATGTGGCGTTCAGAGCTAGCATGAGTATCGTGCAGCATTATCAATTTACGTGCATTTTAAGTTAACCTGTGACTCAAATCGTTATGTAAGCATAGCTCACAACACAAAAGCTGAACTATTTCCAATAATAGGGCGTAGTCATCACTTTTCCCCCTAAAAACTAATAACGACCTCTTGCTACATTCGCTTTTTTGCGGTTTATTAGTATTTAAATAAACCGACTCACTGATTGTTCTTCAATGATAAATTGTAGTAATCTACTTGAGAACAAAGATTACGATTCAAACAATTTATTAATGTCAGGAATCATAGCGTTAGTAGTCTGAGCTTTAGGATTAAAGGTTTCATCATGTTTTCAGTATTTTACATTTCTCGTTCGTGATATCCGTTCATCTTTGTGTAGATTCAAGTTTCGGAAATATATAATGTCAAAATAAACTTGATTGTGATTAATTTCCATAGTTGATATTATAAATAGTACAGTGTAAAAACTACTATGTAAAAGCAGTTTGTTATAATAAAGAGACTTTGACACACTATCATATTTACGTAAACAATCCATCATTCTAGCACATTGTTTTACAATCTCATCAACGTTATTCACAAACAGAGATAACGCTTCCGGGAATTCCCGTTCCCGGGCTCCTGGAAAATACAAGAATTTTTAGGTCGGGAAAATTCCCGTGAATTTCGGAAATTTTTACATGCTTGTTTTTATTAATAAATAGTGATATCATTTGAATAATCACTCAATAGAAAAAACATCCGCTATTTTATCACAATACAGCACACACACTTTAGACGTCGAGTCACTTTTTACATCGCAAGAATGCAATGTGTTTTACTTATACTGTCGAAGGAGGCTTTTATGTAGTTGATAAAGCCTGTACTTACAGACTTGTTTGTGTAATTGCTTGAGAATTCCAGCAATTAGTCATTTAGTTAGTTGGTAGATAAAGTGCGCATCAAATATACAAAAATGCATCATGATGAACAAAGTTTATGTAGCATTTTTAGTGTCGCCAAAATTATGCGTGAAAATGTACTGATAAGAAAGTAGCTGATTAGGCAAGAATTTCCTTTGTCTCAGTTGTACTAGTTTTAAGTAAGTAGTGAAAGGTTTTAGGTATTATTAACTTTGTAAGCGACTCACTGGAACTCATTGGAAGGACACATCAGTAAGTAACAAAGTATCGTGAAGTGAAATAACCATTCTAGCAATTACCAAAGAAATGATTTTCATCTTTTACTGTTTTCAAATTTTTTTTTGCATTCATAAAAACTCTAAAATGAATAAACCACCGATATAAACATTTTTTTTAGAAATAAATAAAAAAATCGGACACAGTGCGGAATACGCACCACTGTGTTGTTCGTAGTTGTTAATTATTAGTGACCAGTTTGAATCTTCATAAGCTGAACAACGTAAGACTGAAATTTACTTCGTAGTGAAATGTTAATAATAACTGACAGGAAGAAACAACAATGAGATTATGTGTGCGAAAATTTGTGATTTTGAGTGACTGTTGACTAGACAATTTGAATAAACTGCAACCCCTTTTCATCTTCACCCTGTAAATGCGTATCATCAATTATCAATTGCATGGAGGTTCCTACTGGAGCTTCTACATAGGAGAAATAGTCGAGGTTCACAAAACAAATCAGCCCACCTGTTTCATCCAGGTAGTCGACCGACTGGCTACAGAAGGCAACGAGATCATCTGCACGGTAAAAGCCAACCATTTTCCACCTTTCATCGCCCAGGAGCAGATCACTTGTTAAAAGAAGGGGATAATTTTCCAAAATTTTTGGTAGGCTTAATAAATAAGTAATTGTAAGTACTTGGGTTTGTGTAGAAAATAATCTAATGACAGTACATTGATCATCATACCTGAAATCCCTTACGATTTAACTGCAATTAATAATTGATGAAAGGTAAGTTTTGGCAACATTAGAGGTCAGCTGCATTTTTTTTGCAGAATCAGAGATCGGTTTATGTTTTCGTGATCCATTATCGCATCTAAGGTCAGTATATTTTTTCTTGTTGTCTCTAAGGTCGGTTAATTTTTCTTATTGCATTTAAGGTCGGTCTATTTTCTCTTTATGCATTCAAGGTCCGTATTTTTTGCTGTTGTTGTTATACTAAAGGTCGGTTGTTAGTTTTTGTTACTGTTGCAGTAAAGGTCGGTTTTCATTTTATTCTTGCTTAAGCCATAAAAGTCAGTTTATTATTAGCACTAAAGGTCGGTGTGTTTTCCACTGCATCAGATATTTAGTGTAGTAACGCTCAGTCGGTAGCTTAATTTAGATCCTTCGACTTTCACTCCTGCTGCAAGCCCAGAACGACTTGCAAATTCCCAAGAGGTTTCACCTGCAATTGAATATACGCGTGGTTATCCTAGTACTGATAGATCTAGAAACGTTACTTTTAGGCGTCGCGTAAGATTTCAAGGTACAGATAGCAATCAGTTAGCAGGTGCCCGGTGCGTTCTGCAAACCATGATTGACGGCGAAAAGGAGATCGGCGAAGGTGAGATCTGCGATGTGCTCTTCAGGCGTTATTAACAATTTGATTTGATTGACCGCGAAAGAGAACAATCTCGAGATGAGGGCCGGGCGGGAGAGAGCGGGTAGAAGAGAACCAAAACAGGCAGATGCCACGAAGAGATCTAAATCTTGCTGGTAGGGTAGCGGCAGCTAATGCATTCGATATAGGACGGCTGATTCAACAAAACCGCGAGTTAACGGCACATATACAAGCAATAGAGAAACGGCAAGAATATCTAGTTTCAATGGTTCATCTAGACCACAGAGCAAAGCGATGAACTCATAGTGCCTGGCCAGAAAGTTGACGGGCAGAGCTAGACCAAGATAGTCACATCCGTGATCCAAGGCGAGTTCCCCTCGGCAATCCACTAGGTGCAGTGGATGCTGCCCCAAATGTTCTTGCAGGCCCCTTAATGATTAATTTTCTGCAACAGAAAGATTTAAAATCCTTCTTCAATGCCCCGGGAGAGGACCCAAGAGAGTTTATAGAAAAGTATGAACGGCTGAGTGTCAGCTGGGAGGACTGTACGAAGGTTGAAAATTTTTCCCAATATTTAGAAGGAGCCGCTTGGGAATGGTTGACCGTTTTAAAGAACGACCTTAAAAATGAAGTCATAGTTAATGACGAGGGGATACAAAGCAATGAATGAAACGAACTAAAGTGGAAGGAACTCAAGTCTACGTTCAAAAAAGCGTTCGGCGAAGAGCGAACTAAGGAAGTGCTCAAATGTAACCAACAGCCAAATGAAAGAAGACTTACATGATGACCAAGTTACAAGCTCAATCCAACCTCAACTTTACTGAAGAGCAGCTGATTTCACTAATACAACAACATCCCAATGATGCTTATGAAGCCAAATTTGAATTCAAAGTTTTAACCGATGTGGACAAGTTTAAAGACGCTCTGAAACAATGCGACGAAAAGCGACTTGAAATTAGCCCTGAAGAACAAAGACAGAGACAAGACCAGGGCTTTACTCGCTTTGACACGTAACAACAGTGCCTCTGCTAAATCAGATGATAGTAAGCAGGAAGAAAATGAAAGCAAATCAACAAACCAAATGCAGAAAAACATCATACAACTGAAAAAGACAATCAAGAAACTAACAAAACGTGGCGGAAAGATAGCATCTATTGAAGCCGATAAAACGCCTTAAAAGAAAAGCAAAGACCGTTGCTACAACTCCATGAGGTTAGACCATTTTGCCCGTAATTGTAACCAAGCACCAAAAAGAGGTCGAGGAGGTCGTGGAAGGTACAGAGGAAGAAGCGCTGGGAGCTATCGTGGCCATGGCGGCTATGATCAGGGAAATTATGGAAATGGGTTCAATGGGAGCAGTGAGCTTAATCGGGGAAATACCTATGGTCTAGGTAAAGAATTAATTCGTAGACAGGCATATGGCTATAATGATTACAGCAGTGACCCAGGAAGCGGTTACAACAGTAGTCAAAATCATGTGCAATCCACATTTCTACATCCATCTCCTAAATTGCCGCAAGTAAATAGTTGGGCATTACCATCCTCATCTCTTTCGGAAAACGAAGGAAGACAGTTACCTCGAGGGACGGTTTAGCATCTTTATCAGGTACTCTCACTTCACATTTTTGCGTGATTAGCACTGGAAAGCAGATAGTTAGTACAGTAACTTTGGATGGACATCCGGTAAGAGCATTGATTGATTCAGGTGCAGCATATAGTGTTGTTAGTTCAAAATTTGTAAGGCGATCAGATATTTCGTTGGTTGACTGCTCTAAATAATATAGACTAGTCGGTGCAAATGGAACAACTTTGTCATTATTAGGCGCATGTTCAGTAATAGCGGAGATCGGGTTTCTTAGATTTTGAATCAGTCTAATAGTTTGTGAGGATATTTACGGTGATTTATTAATATTGGTAAATGACGTATTAGGAGCATGTAATCTCGAAATGGATTATGAAATACAGCGATTTGAATCAGACGGTTCGGGTCCGGTCCTAATGTTATTTCAGCTCTCACGAGTTTACATACAAGCCTGAGCATGGAAAAAGAGAAATATGGGCACGTAAGAGAGAGAGAGAGAGTCACAGGCAGGAGTCCGATCAACGAAAGGTTGAGAGCACTCACAGTCATGGCGCAGTGAAGTTGGACGCAACTTCCAGCCTAAATACTGAACCTGTGAAAATTATGATTGAATGCAAAGAAAAAAAGAGAGAGAGAGAGAGAAAATAAAAGCGCCAATCGTGACGTGGTTGGATGCAGTATTATTGCACTGAGAAAAAGAGAGAGAGAACAAATAAGCGCCAATCGTGACGTGGTTGGACGCAGAAAATCAAAAATGATATTTGATAAAATTCGGCAAAGCGCAATTATTGACAAAAAAGTTTTAAATGAAATTGACTTGACTGGGCTTGAATATGACAATTTGGGGGATGACACTCTGATCAAGTGTTCATCTGTCAATGACTCTGACGACATTGTTAATACTTTTCCTTTTATGGACTGTGATGACAAAGAATTGCGAGATGAAAATGAGCCGATGGAAAATACAAGTATGTGCAAATTACAAGCAGATGCGTGTGTGCCTGGAATTAGTTTCATGCGTGTCTGTGTCCAAGTCAGTACGGAGAAATTGAGTGAAAAAGATACTTATTGGTTTACTCCTGACTTGATAATAGAAATTGCTTACGGCTTGTATGTGAGTTCAAGATTTGTTAACGCCAAAATAATTACTGTATTTATTAACAATTTGAATCATGATACAGTTTCGTTAAAGAAAGGCCAAGTTTTAGGCCAAATTGAGAAAATAAAGTCGGCAATCGTCATTGAAACAGAATGAACAGAACACAACACACATAACAGAACAGATCCAACTATCTTTGACATAAACCCAGAGATTAGTCCGGCAGATAGTCAGGAGCTCGTTAGCATATTGCACGTTTATTAGGATGTGTTCGCCACTAGCACGTAGAATTTAGGGAGCACGAATAAAGTCAAACATAGCATAAATACACGGGAAGCGAACCCAATAAGACAAAGACTGTGGACGAGGTATTCTGGTGCGGAGAATAATTTCATATCTCAGCAAATAGCAGAAATTTTGGAGGCTGGCGTTATTTCACGTACCAATAGTCCATGTACATTAAGATTTTGCACTGATTTTAGGCATTTGAATGATCTGACTATATTTGATAGTTATTTAATCCCGCGAATTGATGACTTCATCTTGGACAGTCTGTCAGGTAGCTCTTATTTCTCCCCATTGGATCATATATCCGGGTATTGGCAAATAAAAATTAATAAAGAGGACGGCAGTCAATTAAAGACAGCATTTATTACTAGAAATGGCATGTTTCATTAAAATAGAATGCCTTTTGGCGTCAAAAATGGACCACAGGAATTCCAGAGACTAATGGATGCAACATTCAGTGATATAAAAAAGAGGTAGGATTGCGAAAGGTTTTAGATAGGTTAAAAGTCATAAACATGAAAGTCAAAGTTTCTAAATGTAAACTCCTGTACACGAAGAAAACATTGTTGGGATTTGTAACGTATAGTCAAGACATTTCACCAAATCCATCAAAAGTAGAGAGTGTAGTCAAAATGCCTAAAACTGACACTGTGAAGAAAATGCGTAGTTTCTTAGGAATGGAGAATTTTTATAGGTGTTTCGTACCTCGTTAAGCTTACATTGCAGAACCAATTTATGAAATGAAGAAGTTAAGCAAGCAGTCTTAATGGTGGAATGAAAAACCAATAAAAGCATTTGATGAGTTAAAGTCTGCTTTGTAACGAGCCCCAACACTTGGGCACTACGATTCAAATATGCCATTCGAAGTACATACCGATGTTTTTGATTACGCAGTAGCCGCTATCTTGTTAGATGTGCTGTATGACGAAAAAAATCAGTCAGGTAAACGTAAGAAACGAGAACAACCTATACAATAAAGGTCCGAGGAAAATTGGTCGATCCCAAAAAAAGAGGCCCTCGCTCTTATCTTTGCACTGGAAGTGTTTAGACCATACCTGGCTATGCATAAATTTATTGTTAGAACCAATCATCTTGCAATAACATATAAATATTTGAAACATCTCAAAAATCTTTTGAAAACCAGGATCGGGCGCTGGGCGTTAAAACTGCAAGAATATGATTGCAAAATATTATACAGAGCTGGCAGTAAAAACGTAATAGCTGACTGTTTGTCACGAAAGCTATTTGAGAAAGTACTGGATACCACGGAGATAGTTGAAATTCCTACATTCGGAGTCACGGCTGAGTGCACGGAGCAGAAAATATTGAAATTGGTCATAACTGGTTCTATAAAAGGTTCACTGTAGATTTACTTCATCATCAACTACTAGACGAATGGTGTGAGCATGACTGCATGACATGCAGCATGACATGTACTGGTTCATATAGACGAGAATCCTGAATTTCAGATCCTAGACGGTATCCTATGTTGAGGCCAACAAGTGGCGATCTCATTGAGTCTTAGAGCATACATCATAGAATTGTACCTTTGTACAGTAATTGCTGCTCATTTGGCAAGAGATAAAACGTTGCAAAAATTAAAAGCTAGATTTTATTGGCCCGGAATGACAAAAGATATCAGAAACTATGTCCAAAAATGCTCAAAGTGCAAAATGCGTAAAACTCCAAGCAGGCAAATGTATGGCAAGATGAAACCCATAAACCCCTATGCATCATCAGAAAGACTATCCCCTGGTGATTTTATTTCAGCCGACTTATAAGGTCTATTCCCTGTGTCAGCTAAAGGAAATAGAATAGTTATAGTAGTTACAGACTTGCTGACTCGATACGTAATGTGCGGAGTGTTGCCAAATAGTACAGCTGAAGGAGTGGCAACATTTTTGTTGGATCATGTCGCATGTGTCATGTGTGGTGCATTTAAAATAACTTTAACCGATAATTGTATATGTTTTAGAGCAAAACTTCTATAAGAATTAAAAAAAGGCTTTAGGCATGGAGCACAGGTTTACTAATCCATATTCTCTAGAATGTAATGGATTAACGGAGAGGTTTAATTCCACGTTAGCAAAAATTTTATCTCCATTTATACCTAAAATTGCGTTCACTAACTGGGAAAAGAATATTCCGGCAGTTGTTTTCGCACATAACACCAGTATTCATGCTACTTTGTTGGAAATTCCTTACTTTTTAGGGCGGAAAGCCATGGCTACGCCCTATAGGCATCGTGACCGAAAACCTATGTCCTACAATATAGGTCGCAATTATGAAGCAAGGACCACCAAATTTGGCACACATGTTGATCAGTATCGCGTTATTGGGCCTAAAAATTTTCTTGAACATCGGTCAATAGCTTCATACTTTTTAAAGACAACTAAGCTCAATTAACGGCTTAACACAGTTTTTACAGATCTAATCAAAATTTACATGGTGACGTCAGTTACATGAACTTATATCTACACCAATAAGTGAGAAAATGATGAGATGAATCGATCAAGCTCACAAAAATATAAATATTTTATGCATCAAAGAGTACCAGTTTAATTTGGATTATGTTTAAAGTTTGCATTTACTCGAAAAATCTCAACCTCCTGGCTTTGGGAGTACGGATGGTAAAGAATTACATTTTGAGCATTTTTTTAGTTTAGAAATGTCTCTTTTTCAAGTGTCTCACGTTGACGAAATGCAGTGTTTGGGAAGATGTTCAAAACACCACCACCACCGCCCCAGAACTATGAAAAAACTCAAAGAATTCCTTCCACAAGAAAGGGATTTTGAACATAACCCCAAATACTGCGCAATCTGTCCATATTTAATAAAGTCAGACAAAATTTTCAAAATCTGAATAATTTACTTCTGCCAAGGTTTCCACCCTATAGTAGCTGCGTGCAAGTTTTTAATGTTCGGACGAGGTGCTAAACTTCCAATTGATATATCTTTGAACTTGCCTACTGCGTCCTTGACTGCAGATGACATGCTTACTTGTATAAAACGTGCGTTTGACAAAGCTGAGAGTAATTTGATCCGTGCGCAAGCAAGGCAAATGGAACGTTTTGATAGAGGTTTAAAAGACGCTGATTTTAGAGTTGATGATTTAGTCCTGTATGGAATTCTAACAAGACAAAAGGGCATTCCTGATAAATTAAAACCAAAGTGCAAAGGTCCGTATAAGGTAAAGGCGAAGTTAAGCGACCTGTCCTATATAATTGAGTTATTGAATCCTTAGAAAATCCATAGTTCTCCTAAACTAGAGAAAGTTTCTGTCCGTAATTTAATTCCTTATATTGCCAGCGATACAAGCGAGGAATGAACCAAATATGAGGATGACGAAGGAGAGAGCAGTCTGGCTTAAACGGAACGTCCGGGGGCAAGGCCTGTGGTCACCTCCTCCGGGGATAACCAAACAACTGATGAATTTCAGGTCAGGCGATCGAGTAAGCTTCGTGAGAAAGTTGGCAATGCTAGTGGTTTTCCTATTTGTAATCTAATGTTGTTATGAGATGAACCAAACGAACAGCATCCGCAAGTTTTCTAAAGTGGATGATAGTCAGGTCCCCACTTTTGGAACTAACTAAGTAGTTCAACAGGATAGAGGATCTGTAATACGAATTGGTTTAAAAGAAATGGACTTTGGTTCGGACGTAGGTATAGATGAGATAGAGGAGATAGGATGTGGGGATTTAGATTTTGATCATGTTGAGAGTAAGGTTGAATGTATCATAATATGATATTATGAATTATTATTCATAACTAGGCCATTTACAAGCGGTTTTTTAGAATCTTTGGCGGCCATGCTTTTCATTAGTCTTGTGATAATAACTTGTTGTGTTGGATGTTTTTGCTGTAATAGGTTGTTCATTTGTGTTTCCACTTTCTTCGCACACATGAATCTGGCAGATGCCTTAGGTGATGCAAAAGTTTAGGTAGGCCCCACGGAATTGTTTCTATTTATGTTTTTGGATTAGGGTCCTCAAAACGTTCTTGCATTAGGAACGATGATCACTGTCATGTCCATTGCCTGTACTGTTTGTTGTTGTGTTTTACGGAAATAGTGTGCTTAAATATGTACAAAATTTTTAATGGACTTGTTAATAATTACAAGGTCTTTATAGTTACTGCACAAACAGCTTTTTATAAAAAGCTGTTTGTTCAGTAACTATAGGGACCTTGAATAATTATTTAGGTTTATCGAAGACCGCCAAAGCTAACCGGAAATGGTTACGCAAGTGCGGAATTGAATTCTTAGTAAAAATAATTATTTATAAGTTTACATATGCATGATCTAGTAAAAGAAGTGCTTCTCAAATTTCAAAAAGTAAATTTCCTTGACAACAAATACAGTAGAAGTATGAAAAGAGTAGAAAAAGGAATGGAGTACCCATTTTCATTAATTACACACAAAAAGTGATCAGTAATTAGAAGAAATATTTGACAACATTGTTATATCTTCAATTTCATTATAATTATTCTGAATGGACTCATAGAACGTAACATTTTGAGGTAAATTTACATAATTAAGTAGCATATTTTTATCATTTGCGGGATTAGGATTTTTAGGTAAAAAACCTCCATCGTATGCAAATTGTGCATTTTGCATTACAGCACTTGGCTTTCGTACTGTCACATTGGGCTTAAAAGGCTCGAGTGGGTTGACAAATCCGGTTTCAAAATCTTCAAAAGTTAAAAGAGTCAGTCCAGGAATGAAATTAATTCCACGAATTTGTGCAGACTGAATTCGGTTTCTCAGCAAAGGATCCAGGACATTTTTGTAGTTATTTACTCGAACCACAGGGGTATCATCAAGCTCCAAATTGTCAGTAAAAAGATGTTCGATGAAAACCACTTTAAAAAGAGTCTTTTGCTTACTTTCTTTCAAAACTGTAACCAATTCTGATGGCTTGATAACTCTATCGATCTTTTTTTGTTTTTTTCTAATACAGCAAAATCCCTAGCAATAGGCATAAAAGAATGGCCAGGAATGGGAAAATAAACTTTAACAGAGTCGCAACTAGTGTTAACTAAATTTTGACACAAACTAAAAAAGTATCTGTTCTTATTTTGCCCAGCAGAATTATCCATAAAGATTACAATGTGCTTTATGTTTGGTCTTAGATGCTGTTGCAAATAGGAGCTCAAAAACGTATTCACTTCATTTTAAATTTTCTTGGCAAATTTTTCAAGATAAAAATACAATGATGTACGCCCTGTTTTTAGATTTTTGATTCCAAAATTAAAAACATTTAAGTGACCACAAAAGTATTCCTTATTATCGCCAGTAATAGGGAGAGAAATTTTTTTTCGTAGTCACAGCAAATAACTAGATATTTATCCCCAAGCTCTATACTCCGCCTCATTTCATCATAAAAAAAAGCGGATCTATCCCAATGGCGAAATTGATCTTCTTTGATTATTTCAATTTCCACGTTGTTTTCTTTTTCCGCAATATCAAATTCCTTTTTTTGAACATTTCGCATGTATTGTACAAATCGCTTCATGGATATCCTATACTGATATTAAATTCATGATCAAAAATTTTGCAAAAATACCAATACGAGACTGCTACTTCATTGCCAGTGTTGTAGTGCAGATTTTGTTCCACAAAATTGCGAAACAGTTTGATTTTTATTGTAGTTGAAGGAAGATACATTTTATGCAAATTTTGAGGTCTTCAGTAGTGGCTTTCTCTTGCGTTAAAGTTTGTGATGAAATGTTTAATATCCATTAGGGCTTGAGGTTTTAGTTTTCTGTTTTTTGTCTGTTGTCAATAATTGGCAAATCTTTCTCCAATACCTTAATTAGATTATTGATCAGATATTTTGGTAGTGTTGAAAGAAATATAAGCCTAATCACAATATGTTGTACCTTTTTTCGTAATCTTGATCGTGTAACACCGTGCAGTCCACAGAAAAATTTTTAGCCGACATAAATAAACGCTCAAGATAATGAAATTTTGTAGCGAAAAACTCTTCTTGTTGCACAATTTGACAAATTTTCTACTCCTGCATTTTCTACGCAGCCTTTTAAATAAACAGTTTGAGCTGTATGATTAGCAAGTCGGTTTAAATTTTCGAAAACAGCCCGGATTTCATCTCTTTGAAATATTACCCGGCAATTAAAACTGCAATCTGCAATATTTTGTACTTTTGCAGGATGGAAAGTGCTTCTAGAGTTTACATAAGGAAGTCCTAAAAAATAAAATAAAATAAATAAATAAGAAAAACTAATAATAAATTAAATAAAAAAAGTTTTATTGCTGTTCAAAGCGTGTTTGTTTAATGTAAAAGGATTTTGTTATTTTGACTGACCTTTAGCTTTATTGGATATTCTGAAATTCTGCTTTCATGTCGAAATATTAGCTTTTACATTTTTAGGCCTAACGTTTGGCCCGAATTCAGGTAAATTCATTTCTAGTTTAATGGTAATAAACAGTGAATATATCAAATAGTAAATTTGTAAAAATGAACCAGTACGACAAAATGTGACTCAATTAGAATATGAGTTCGACCCCTAATTGAGAAAACAACAAAAATTTTCATGGTGACCTACAGAGTTTTCAGTATTTTCTTTCGAAAAATTTTTAAATTGTTTTGTAACAAACATAAGGGCACTTCTTTTACTAGATCATTCCTATTTTCTTTATTGTTAGCTTATACGGAGAGTAGCTACGGCGTGCTGAAAGAATTATCATTGCAATTGCGCTCTCACAAGTTGAGTGATAACCTAATATTACTATACTGGTATAATTAAATATGAAATTGTAACATAAGCATGGCAGATTCATGCATTATTTGTTTGTTGGTCAGTAATTGGAGCGATGACGACGTAATTAATGTCATAACTGGAATTAGACGAACAGCAGATCCAGATAGAATGAAAATAATTAGAGCATTTTGGGAAAGACAGGAAAAAAACGACATAGAAATGAAAAGAAAAAACAGCAAAAGTGGCAATTATGTCTATACCAGGAACTGGTAGACGGGTTTTATCGGCAATTGATCAAAAAAAAGGCACACTAAAAGAATCCTCGTTCATTCGTCAAATCATTTTGACTTGATGCCATACCACTCCAATTAGTCAGGATAATATCCACATCAACTTAATCGAAGGCTTTTTCATATCCAAATTAACTAAGAGACCAACTTTTCCTTTTTGTATGTTAGAGCAATGTTGTCCGTCAAATTACACATGCACGAAAATGTGACATGTCCATGCTTACAGCCATTGTGTCTGTCATGCAATATTTCATCATGTCTTTAGTATTCAGGACAACCGGTATGATAGAAATAGGTCTGAAATCCTCGCAAGAGGGTTTACCTTTTTTGGGTATAGGCAATATTCAGATAATTTTTAAAATGTCAGGAATAGTGTTGTGCTCTATGGATATGTTAATATAAGATGTAAGTTATGTCGTATAATGGGTGCTGGAATTTTCAATTCAATCATTTTGTTGCATATACCCATATGATCTTCTTTTTTCTTTTACTTATCTTGCACTAAACTCATTAAATATTTTTCAACTTGGTTGTCGTTCACTTTCTGGTGTATGAAACTTGTTGTGCAATTGGGAAAGGGGAAGGCCAAATCCATGAAGTGTGGGCATTTGCTTTTACATATGCCATGAAAATGCGAGTTTATGTCGCCTAGTTCCATCAGGTCACATTTTTTTTTCTCATCCATCAGTAAAGTAGTTTAAAGAGCTTCAAATCGTTTTTGATTTTGATTTTTTGCCACCGGAATCTTTTCAAATCGTTTTTAATCAAAATTTTAGGTTGTGAGGTGAAAACGTTGTATTCAGACTTTGAAATTAAATTATTAAAGCGTGCATTTTTTCAGAAAGAGAAAAACAACTTTTTTGGTTTTACTCGTATTTTTCAAGAAGCGTGTTTATTAAATATGTTTAGAAAGCTCGTGTTCAAGTAGGCAAGTTGTTCGTGGCAGTAAAGCATGTTTTTTTGAACCTGTAAGACTTCTAAGTTTGGTTTATGTTTTAACCTTGGTTTTTTTTTAAACAGTTGCGTTTCGACCAAAAGGTGGTCCGAGATGTGACTCTCCACTGTGTTAATATTACTAACTATTCTTGGTTGGTTAGTTATGAGAAGGTCAAAAAGGAATGAAATGAGGAATGTAGGAATGTGGATTAGTTTCCTGCAGTCGTATTTGCTAACCATGCTGCTCAGTTTCTCTTGAAAGGAGTCTGTTCTTAAATTGAAATCACCCATGATAATATTAGTGTCATTTATTTTTAGTTAGGTTTTTAGTTTTTTGACAGATATCATGCAAATTTGTAGTTATGGTTTTTTAAACGTAATCAGGAGGTCTATACAGAGAAATAATGTTCCGGGATGAAGATGAGTACATTGTATGCACACAGCAATATTTTCAACGTTTTTTTTTGGGTATCGTGATTAACTTGTTTGCAGCTAAGGTTCATTTGAATTAGAAGACCTACTCCACCAGATTTCCTATAGGTTGGGTTGTTTCTTAAGAAATGACTAGCCGGGCCCACTGGCCTTTGGCTAGACTCCCACTTAAAAGCAAAATTTAAAAACTGCAAAATTTTTAATGACCCACAAATAGTCTGACCCTTTGACGCATAGCAAGTTTTTAGAATGTCATAAACCAATTAATAGCGAGTTGGTTTTACCTTCCCAATTTTGTTTAAGACAATCTAGAAACTTGACATACGTCAAACTATTTGTGGGTCAATTTTGCAGTTTTCAAATATTGCTTGTAAAAGTGTGTATGGCCAAAGGCCGGTGGGCCCGGCTAGTCAATATAAATACACCAAAATTCCGGAAACACACCTAAGATTCAATGGGTTAAGTTTAAAAAACGTCTGTGGAATAATTTCATAAAAAAACAGTGACCTCATGAGGCTCTGCAAAAGCTCTTCCATAGGGCTATATTTGAGCGAAATGTTCAAATCGCTACCACCTCGAAACCGTAAAAAATTATAACTGATTCTATCGAAAAAAGGAAAAGATTCACTAGAACAGAATCGTGATGGGGACGCTGAAGAGTCTTTTCATTCGTGCAACCCCTCGTTTGAAGCTTGGTAGAAATTAAGACCTTTCCAGCTCCTTTCTGCATGTGCTCGAAAAGTCTTTCTCAGTACCTTGACGCCCTCTTGGTCACATTAGAAATGATTCTCAAGTATGGGCGAAGCTCTTGCATATCGAGTCTCGTTGCAATTCCTGGTTCAAATTAAATCACAGGTCTTCCAGTCTGACATGTTCCTCTTTTGTTGACGGAGTTGCTTCTTCTTAATGTTGAATCCATATGTTTTCAGGTTTGACACGGTAGCGGTGGTGGTGGTTTTCGATTAAGACATATCCCCAAATACTGCAATCCCTTTCTACAATATCAGCTTGAAATATTTCTCTGTTTCTCATATTCAGGCTTTCATAAAAGTTGACCAAAACCTTTTTTCATGCGGCATAATAATATATTGAAAAAAAATTAGGGCCCAAATAATTTAAAAAAAAAGATTTTTACAAGCAGAATAGCTTGTTTAATACGCATTTTGAAAAAGAAATTTGCAAGCAGTACTTTAAATTGCAGTATTGCCTAATTCTTATTTTTCCATACCGACCGTCAGTGACAGGAAAATTTAGACTTGTACGAGGAAGGTGATGTTAGTTTTCAAAGTTTTAGGATAGAATATGTTCATGAAATGTTTCATTCATGCAAGGGATATAAATTTTGTTTGTATGCATTAGCTGTTCGAAACATATAGTTTTGTTTTTTAATCCTTGAATGTTTAACGTGACAATTTGTAAGTTATGTATTTTGTTCGACCTTTTGTCTTCTATGGTTTTCTTGTAAGATGGTTTTTGTCGTAGAGGAGCTGTTTTTTGGACAGTGTGATTTATTTGTGTGGTTTTGACTCTTTTTTTCCCTCTTGTTAATTTGAAAGGCTTAAAAATTAGTGTTTGCAGTCTCAGGATTTGTTGGAAACTTAGTAATGTCGATAGTATGATTAGATTTAGCAATACATTGGGCAGCTGAGAGAGTCTGGCCCTCAATGGTTATCATTCGTTCTCTCCAGTTAATCATAGCATTTTGATTTTTCGACTCGGCTTTCTTTTTTTAAAACGTTAGGAACTATGATCTTTTCTTACTGCAGCAAGAAAGTCCTCATTTATATTGATAAGAGGTGAAATTTTGAAATTTTTCCCCCAAACTAGTCCCATGATTTTATCGGATAGGAAAGAAACCTTAACAGGACAATTTTTACCATCCATGTCTTTAAACAACCTAAAGTACATGTCAATGTCATTTACTTTGCATCGAAGGGTGTTAGTTATTCAAAATGTTCATCACTTCTCTGTTCAATTCTATGTTTTTTTTCTGTGTTAGAGTTGAGTACCCTATCAATGATGAGATTTTTCTTCTTAATCAGGTGATAGAAAATTTCATTTACCTGTTTTAGTTTGCAGATATTGGTTTCAAGCACACAAAATTTTTCTCAAGGTGCACTACTTTAGCGTTATGGTTGCAATAAAGGCTTCTTAATAATCAAAGCATTCACACATTTTGTTGAATTGACTATCCGAGCAATCCCATGTCACCTGTTCACTGGTTCCAGTTCTATATTGGAAGCACTTTATAAGATTAACAAAGTAAATCATAATTAATTTATTATTAAATAATTAATAAATACTAATTTTATAAGATTAACAAAGCTATAAAAAACGGCCGTGGACCATTTAAATTTTACACTAGAAGTCACTGTGTATGAGCTTTTTTTCCACGTCCTATCTGTTTAACAGACTGAACTGGACTTTCAAGCTTCAAACATTTGACTTCCGTCCCTTGTGGGAAACTTACTTCAAACTTGGCATCTATAATCGATCTCTAACATAGTAACTAGTACCTCCTCTTTTCTGTTAGTCCTGTCAAATCTTTAAAAATTATGATCAGGTACGTTGTACATCGTTAAGTCTCCATTGTTCAGCAACGTTTCGGTGCACGCAGAAACATGTATTTTTTGACTAGTAAAAAGCGTTGATTTCATCTATTCAACTGTGCAGCTCTAATAAAGTAAAGTAACACAGTTGAAAAAGTAAAGTAGTTATAATAAATCAGTGTTTTCTTCACTCTCTGTTGTGTCCAGATAAAGTTTAATCAACATTGACATTATTTCACAACATTGTTTCATTTTCATATTGTAGTTTGCTTTTCATTAATCGAATTCGGATTGTTTTTCCATCTGTGCTATTTGAAATGATGATAGTGGCTTTAAATGCTGTGTTTATGAAAGCTAGCATGTTTGAGGATGTCTGTTGCTTAATTCGTTTATTTCTTTGGCAAAATGAGGATTTTAATTACAGATCTTACAAAATCTAATTTGGAATTAAAGAGTTCGTTCACAGATCAACTCTCTAGATATTTGATACAGGGTAGCAATTACTGACTAAAAACTGCATTGAAAATCATGAAATTATTCCTGTCTTTGAAATAACTTTAAACTCTTTGCCAAAACATTGAGGCATGTGATGCTTTCTCTTGATAATTCATTGATTTTTGGTACTTTATTCAAGAGGTAATCGTTATTAAATTAATCAGTGTTTTCTTCCCACCTCTGTTGTGTCCAGATAAGGTTCAATCAACATTGACAATATATCAAAACAAAGTTTCATTTTCATATTGTAGTTTGCTTTTCATTAATCGAATTCGGTTGTTTTCCTATCTGTGCTATTTGAAATGATGATAGTGGCTTTAAATGCTGTGTTTTATGAAAGTTAGCATGTTTGAGGATGTCAGTTGCTTAATTCGTTTATTTCTTTGACAAAATGAGGATTTTAATTACAGATCTTACAAAATCTAATTTGGAATTAAAGAGTTTGTTCACAGATCAACTCTCTAGATATTTGTGTTTAAAAAGCGATGCTTTTTCTTAAAATTGTAGTGCGAGAAATCTCGAATCACTTTTCTTGTATTTTTTACCAACTTCGAATATTTGGCTGTTTAGCGTATTAAAAAGTGTCGGGTCAATATATTTGTGTTCAACGTGTTTTATGCATCACAATGCTTAATGATAATTTTTGTAGCAAAAAAAATACTGTGTTTGCCATCCTGATGTTTTTATAATGTAAAGTGACAAATTGCGATCAATGTCCTTTCCACTGAAGATACAACGAAATGCAAATCTCTGGGTTTTACGACCTAAAGCTCTTCACATGTGAACTTTGTTGATCCTTATTCATGTAATGCAGGAACAAACATGTCTCTGAATTATTTGTATTGATAATACACTGTAGCCTCAGCCTAGGTAACTACTTCACTTCTAAAGACCGGACGTCATACAAATCGGTCGTTTCCATCGGCGCGCCTTATCTTGAAAGACTCATGTGTTTAATGAGCCGAAACTACTGCAAGCTCAATCATGTAATTTACTGCCAGATGGAGTGTCATTCAATCCCTCTTTGTTTACCAAGTTAAACAATGGATTTCAGAAAGGTAATCAGCTTTGCCGCATTGACACGCACGATCAACACAAATGCTGCCTCATAAGAGCAGAAATATCGAAATGCAGAAACATTAATTATCAAGTAAATTTCCGAAACTGTTGCAAAAAAATGTATGTAGCTTCTGCCCGGATTCAATTGTAGAAGCTGCCAGAAGTCTGCTTTAGTCATCCAAAGTTGTTATATTGTTTATGAAATCTTTGAAGATTCCATTGTGACTCGTGCATTCCAAACAGCGAGTTTTATCATGCTGCGTTTATCTACAGTCAGTCGTGAGCTTTCAAAACAATATCTGTTGTTTATGTTTAGGTTTCGAGAAAAATTTGAACAAGATCGCGACAGCTGTGATATGAAGTTAAGAAAACTGAGAAACAAAAATAAGGATCCTGTGCGCATAATATTGGCCAGTAAAAGAATTGACAACAAAAAATTTCAATTATGTTATTGCCAAGTGAATGTCCAGGTTCTTCAGACAAGAAGCTCTCGTTTTGCAATTTTTCATTTCCTTTTCTAATTTTGATGTTCCGGATGCATCCGTAGGTGCAGACCCAACCAGTGTCAGATTTGGAACTTTGAGTTAGGAAACTTTGAATGAATATTTTAAAGGTTCCATTATTAGTAAAAAACAGTCCATTTTCCGCAAGACAACAAAGCGCATTCTAAAGTGTTGAGTTGTACTCTAATTTGTGCTCGTAAAGTTATTTTTTTTTAGCCCGGAACAAGGTTTTTGATTTCGTTCCCACAGTTTGCTTTGGGCACAAATGAACAATTTCTAAGTTGTTTTTATGCAATTTATTAGTGTTCAATGTGACTATTTCAGGGATGGCATGATAGGTGTCATACATTATTATTTAGATTGCAACCTTGAA
>Ga0210040_10003155_pt1 | contig 22496 bp, 15 predicted proteins | sample CryGeyCG12114_NA_FD_185462 | JGI IMG/M metagenome (GOLD analysis project Ga0210040, IMG submission 185462) | Groundwater microbial communities from aquifer - Crystal Geyser CG19_WC_8/21/14_NA (SPAdes) (version 2) | ecosystem: Environmental > Aquatic > Deep subsurface > Groundwater | place: USA...
CTAAAATATACATCGAGAAGAAAGACGGCACCAAAGAACTACTTAAAATTATAGGCATTTAACTTGTTCTTCCTATGCCTATACCAGAAGCCGACGAGCAGGCCTTTGATTTTGGCACCGAACCTTCCCTACCCCAAAATAAATCGGTGCCTCCCGACGAGAACAAAGCCTTTATAAACCTAGGATCAGAGCCGACCGACAATAAAAAATCTTTCCGCATCGAAACCGAAACCGAAGTTTCGGATAAAGATATTTTCAGGCTGGGCAAATTTATTCTGCTGTTTTGCGGTCTGGCTTATATCTTTATTGCCGCCCTTAAAATTATTCAGCCGGCCTCCGAAGCCGTAGACGAAGTCTGGAACCACGCCACCGTATTCTTAACATCCATTATTTCGCTGGTGCTGGGTCTTTATTTCGGTCAGAAAAAAAGATAGGTAATTTTGAGTACTTTCTTTCTATTAAGTAAGAAGTTAAATTACATGGTATGTCTAAAGTAGGTACAAGCCTCCCTTCTATTACTACAAACTGTTCCGGAGGTGTAATTTATCCGGACTTACCCAAAAAACAGGAGGAGTAAACTTTTCATACAAAATCTAGCCGGAAATGGTAAATAACCAAACATCAAACCCTTGCTGCTTGTTATTAACCATGACTTCTATAAAACTAACCTTCCGCCTAACTTACTTTATTTTACTCAGCCTCTTAATTTTATTAACCGCGGGTAATGCCTGCCAAGTTAAACCTAAACCCGAAAGCATTACTTCCGTTCCTAAAACTTCTTCGGGTTATACGACCAAAAATCCGCACCCCGATGGCACCGGCAAAGTATACCAGGGCCGCGAAATTGCCCACGTCATGAGCGCTTCCGGAGCCGATTGGCTGGAGCGTGATACGCGCCAAAAAGAAGAAAACGTAGCCTTAGCCATTGCCAAATTAAACCTCGCGCCCAACAGCGTTGTAGCTGATATTGGCGCTGGCACCGGTTATTACACCTTCCGGATAGCCCCGAAAGTACCGCAAGGCAAAGTATACGCCGTGGAGGTGCAAAATGAATTTATCTCGGCTTTAGCAGCCCGCAAAAAAGAATTAGATTTAACCAACGTAGAGGTAGTAAAAGGCAGCAACCAAACGCCGAACCTACCCGCCGCGGCGGTTGATTTAGCCATTATGGTTGATGTATACCACGAACTGGAATACCCGCAGGAAATGCTGCAAGCCATCTATCAAGCCCTAAAGCCCACCGGCAAATTATTACTATTGGAGTACCGCGCCGAAGACCCAACTGTGCCCATCAAAGAACTCCACAAAATGAGCGTAGCCCAGGTAAACAAAGAATTAGGTGCGAATGGCTTCAAACTGTATAAGCGGGAAAACTTCCTGCCCATCCAGCATTTTTTGCTGTACGAGAAGGCCCCAAAATAATATTTTAGCCACTACAAGCCCTTAAGTAGGTTACTCGTTTCAACATTCAGAACAAACCAATTCAGGACTTTTATAAAGAATTTTGCCCACTCCCCTTAAAAGCTAATTTAACAGGTATAAGATTCATAACAGAAAAGAAACTATTATCCTTCTAAAAACAGAAAGACGTTAGCTACGAGCAAACTCCGTCAGTCGGTGAGGTGAAGGCCTTCTAAAATTCCGGTGCGCAGCATTGCGAGGTACGAGCAAAGGAAGTTTAGACAGCCTGAACTCACCGACGGGCCCCGCCGGTCAGGAGGCAGCTTAGGAGGTTGCTACCCGTTAGCACCTAGGCATTGAAAGATGAAATCTTTCAAAAGATAAACTGTTATTTCCCTAAAAAGAGTAAAGAAATGATAAACAGCATCTGATAAATTAAAAGCAATCATTTAATTTCTTAATTTCACAACAACAGGTGTCCAGGTGTAATTTTTTATAAATTCTCCCAAAAAGTTATCATTCCCATTATCAAATTCCTGCTACCAAACTCCCTAAATACAAACAAAACAAACCATGTTAAAAAAGCTACTTCTACTTTTACTGATTATTTCCTTCTTTACCCAACGCATCTACGCCCAAACCGAAGTAATTAAACTAACGCCCCAACAAAAACAAGACAGCCTGTACTTAGTTCAAAACTACGAGTGGCGCAAAGAAATGATACCGGTGCGCGACGGCGTAAAATTATACACCGAAATACTCGTCCCGAAAGATGCCGGCAAAGGCAAAAAATACCCTTTCCTGATGACGCGTACGCCTTACAACGCCACCCGCCTCTACAGCCGCATGTACACCAGCCCAAGTTTTGCCCGATTGCTGCGCGAAGGTTTTATTTTGGTAGAGCAGGATGTGCGGGGCCGCTGGTGCTCGACGGGCACCTACGACCACGAACGCCCGCTGCTAGCCAACGCCGACAAGAAAAAACAAAAGCAACCCGACGAAGCCACCGATACCTACGATGCCATTGATTGGCTCCTGAAAAATGTAAAAGGCAACAACGGCAACGTGGGCATTCACGGGGTGTCGTACCCCGGTTTTTACAGTACCACGGCCGCCGTCAGCAACCACCCGGCCCTGAAAGCGGTTTCGCCGCAGGCCCCGGTTACCGATTGGTTTATCGGCGACGATGTGCACCACAAAGGCGCTTTTTTCTGGATGGATTTCTTTGATTTCCTGCCCTGGTTCAACCAAGACACGCCCGATAAACCCGCCACCCGCACCTTTGGCGTCCTGAACAGTAAAAACCGCGATAACTACGATTATTTCCTGCATACCATCCAAACACCCAAGCGCGCCAACACCGAATTCTTTAAAGACAGTATTCCGTTCTGGAACGATATTCTGGCGCACCCCAATTACGACAGCTATTGGAAAAGCCGCAATCCGCTTTCCCACGCCAAAAACCTGAAACCGGCCATGTTAACCGTGGGCGGCTGGTACGATGCCGAAGATTTATACGGCGCCCTGGAAACCTACGAAAAGCTGGAAAAACAAAACCCCAAAACCCAAAATAAACTCGTAATGGGCCCCTGGTGCCACGGCTGCTGGTGGTCGGAGGCCAGCTCGTTGGGCGATGTTAAGTTTGATGCCCCTACTGGCCAGTATTACCTCGACAGCTTGTTTTTGCCGTTCATGAACCTTCATTTAAAACAGCAGGGCAACGCGCCCAAACTGGCCGAAGTCACCGTTTTCCAGACCGGCGCGAATAAATGGCGTACATTCCCGACCTGGCCGCCGGCCAACCTGGAGGAACGCAGCTTGTATTTACTTCCCAACGGCAAACTGGGCTTCTCCGCCCCCACCGCTACCAATGCTTACGGCGAGTATGTTTCGGACCCGGCGCACCCCGTGCCGTACCAGGGCACTGTTCACCGCGAACGCACCCGCGAATACATGCTCGCCGACCAGCGTTTTGCCGCCACCCGCCCCGACGTGCTAACTTTTGCTACCGACCCCTTAACCACCGATTTAACCCTGGCCGGCCCCGTTTTAGCCGATTTGCTCGTGAGCATCAGCACCACCGACGCCGATTTTGTGGTAAAGCTGATTGATGTATACCCCGAAGAAACCCCCGACTCGGCCGCCGCTCCCGGCAGCACCGCCAATATGAGCGGTTACCAGCAACTCGTACGCGCCGAAATTATGCGGGGCAAATACCGCAACAGTTTCGAAAACCCCACCGCTTTTACGCCCAATGCCGTTACGCCGGTAAAATACGAAATACCCGATTTGCTGCACACCTTTAAGAAAGGCCACCAACTCATGGTACAAATCCAAAGCTCCTGGTTTCCGCTAACGGACCGCAACCCGCAGCAGTTTATGAATATATATGAGGCTAATCCGGAGGATTATATTAAATCTACTATTCGGGTGTATTTTGATGGGCAGCGGGTGTCAAGGTTGGTGGTGAGGGTGTTGGGGGAGTAACTTTTACTTACATTGTGAAACAATTTCAATACAAACTCTGCTATTAACTCATATTAAAGCTAATCTAACGTTTTAAAATATATATAGGACTTTCCAGCATCGATTAAATCTCTTTTTATAGAATTATAATTGCCTTAATTTTGGCCATTTAATTAATAAAAGTTTTTAACTTTAAAAGTTAAAAAAGTTCTCCTATGACCAGCTTTATTGAATTTGATCCATTAAAAGGTGAAGAAAATATAGATACAGAAATATTAACTTCTGCAAAAAAGAGGCAAATAAAAAATATATTAAAATCTTACGTAGGAACATATGATCCATTTTCTGAACTAATACAGAATGCTATGGATGCTGTTGATAAAAGAGAATTATTACAAGCTGAAACTTCTTATAAGAAGAAAATTTGGCTTAAAATTGATTTGCAGAAAAATACCTTTAGTATTACTGATAATGGTATTGGATTTAATGAGAAAGAATTTAAAGCATTTCTTGCACCTAATATCTCATTTAAAAATGCACAAAATTCTAGAGGCAATAAAGGTGTAGGTGCAACTTATATAGCATATGGATTTAATTTTTTACAATTGGGCACTAGAACTTCTAATTTTGAATTTATAGGAGAGCTTGAAAAAGGAAGAGACTGGGTAGAAGACAATGCAGGTATTGTAACCCGACCTGTTGTTAAAAATAGCAAATTGATACATAGCATTTTTAACACCATTAATCAAGGCTCTACTTTTACAATAAAATTTGGTGGTAATCATACTAGACCAAAAGACTTAACTTGGTTTAGTGCACATACACCAGCTCAATGGACTTATCTTTTGTTATTAAAAACACCTCTTGGTTGCTTAGATTTCCAAAATGATATAAAAAGCAAGATGCATTTTGATATATGTATTGTTGATACTGATGGACAAGAGCAAGAATTAACTAATCAAATATCAGAATACATATACCCTCATAGGAAGATAAGTGCTTGTGCAGAAATAAAAGAAATTGTAAAAACACAAGATCAATTAATCAAACAAGGAAGAGACGCATCAAAACTACCTCCCAAATTTGACAGATTAAATGGCATATATGAATTCTTTACATCAGAAGACTTAAAAAAATTACCTACAAGAAGAGTCAATGATGTTGAAATGGACCTGATAGACCAATTTCAAATTGAGGCTTACGGCTTCTTTAGCTATTCTACATCCATCTGGGATGAATTAAATGATAAAGTAGCAAAATTAAGGAAAGGCTACCGAATTTTAAAAGGAGGTTTACAGCTTGCAAATAATTATATGGTTCAAGGAGAATTAATTACAATTCCTTTAACCTCGAATGTAGGTTATCAAAATCAAGCTCATATTATAGTTCACTTCAAAAATGCAGATCCTGATCTTGGAAGAAAAGGCTTTCAACCAGAACTAAAAGAATTAGCTGAAGACATTGCTGTAGGAATTGTTAATAAATTAAAGCGATGGAGAAAGCAATTAAAAAAAGATTCTGGAATTAAACCAATAATAACTAATGAAATTGAGCTACATAATTGGATAAGAGATCAAGAAAAGCATGAAGAAAAGAATCCATTAATATTAAATAATCCTAACTTTTTTAAACCCGTTAATGAAATATCTATTTCTTCAAAACCACAATCTGAACAAGATGCTGTAGTATTATTTAACCAACTTGTTGCAGGAGGCGTAATTAGAGGAATAAAACTTTTAGCTACAAGCCAAAATGCTCAATATGATTGTATATTTAAATTTGTAGTTAATCCCCCTGAAGAAAACCACATTTTTGATAAAGAAATTAACCCCTTAGGTATTGAGCAATTGGGTATGTCTGTAGGCATGATTTCACCTCCTAAAGTTCTAGAGTACAAATATAATCTTGATGCTTTATTTCAAGAATTTGAAAATGAAGAGAAATTCGAGAAAGATATTTCACTAGCAGTTGCTTGGAATTTAGGAAATCAATGGCGAAAGAATTATGAAGTAACATCGCTCCTCGATCTTGACAATTTACATCACAGATATCATCATGGCTTAACCCATATAATTACCTCATCTACTAACAGATTTTTTGCAATTATTCTAAGTGAGTTGATTGAATACCTTAATAATGTTGAGGGAGTACAAGAATATCATAAAATAACTTACGATGAAAATATGTTCATTGAATAATAATACATTAGAGACCAAGTTATGCTCATTGCTTGCGGCTTGCATTACCTAAAAATTCACTATAGAAATTTATTGTTTTAATATCTTTTTTATTGATAATGAATAATTAACTATTTCTGAATTGAGTTAATCTTTTGCTGTATTTCTACCGCTTCCTTTTTTTGTTTCATATTGCCTTTTTCAAGTAAATTTTGTAACCTCTCTAGATTTTCTAACCTATTTGGATTGAAATTTACAGCTTCTCTTTGAAATCTTATTGCTTGCTTTTCATTATTTAACAATTCATATATAAAGGCCTTTTGATTTAATAGCAAGTCTTTCTCCTCAAAACTCTGATTATCCTTTAAAAATTTATTAACTTTTTCTTTAGCTTCCAATAAGTTATTTTCGGCTATTTCCTTATCCAATGTCCGGTATATAGTAGATCTTCCAAACTCCTTATAGTAAGCTTCAGCAACACTATCAATTTGTTTAAACATTGCAATTTCTAAATTTGTATTGGAAAATCCTTCAAATCCTTCTTTGACAGCTTGCATCCTATTTTTAATTGTTGGATAAATACTCCCATTTTCTTGCGCATCTGATTGAGGCATATAAGTTGTTGGATCTAAAGATAATAATCCTTGCTGTGCATCTTGTAACCTAGAATTTGAATATTTGCTTATAACAAAACCACAGAAGAAATCAGCTTTCTTTTCCATTTTCCTTCGTTCAGCTGATGAAATATTTCCAGTCATGAAAGTATGACCTAGAAAATGGTGTCCAATTTCATGTGCAATTATACAACGAATAGCCCATTTCTTGTTTTCATTATCTCCTTTTAAGCCATTTAAGAAACCTTGATTATAATAGATAACCTGTATTTTGTTATCAACTAAAGTAGAAGCAGCATTACACACAGAAGCACAGGAGGTAAATTTGTAAGATAAAGGATAAGGGTTGGCGGCATCCTTTTTTAACATAGCTACTAAAGCATCAAATTCAGCATAAGGATCAACATCATTGGAAGCAATAGGAAATTTTCTTAATAAAGCATTTTCTATAGTACAATTAGCTCTCAAGAAATTGTAAGTACTATTACAATTATATGAACAAACCAAAGGTTCAGTTTCTAACTCTTTTTTAAGAAGCCCAAATTTCGGTATTTGCTTTATTGAAATACAAGAGAGAAAATATCCAATAAAGATTAAAATAATAAACCCTTTCATTTTGAACTTAAATTATAAGTAAATGCTGCAAAAAATCCTATTCGATTAAAAGTAGCTGTCGGAATAGCATTTGGAGCTTCCGTTTTATAAATAATTTGTCCATCAACATACTTATCGTCAATAAGTGTAGCTTTTGTGAGAGTAACTCCTGTAGATATGATAAATCTTTGAGAGTAACCGAAAATAGCTGAACCTCCTAAATGATAATTCATTTTTTCAAGATCCTTAGTACTTAAACCAAATGTCCCAGCTAAATTAAAATCTTTTCCAGACCTTTTATAGAAATGCATAAGTCCCCCTACAGATGGGAATATAGCGTTTTTTGATTCATTACGTATGATCCTATATTGTTCTGGCTGACCAGAGACCTCTTCATACCTATAACTTTGATCCATGAACCCTTTACCACCAAAATTTGTAAATAAACCTGTGCTAAAATCAACTTTTAATCCAGACTTTGCTCGTATTCGCAACTCGTAAGAACGGGCTAATGGAGTACATGGCACATTATCTTTAGGCAATATATTTACTGTTAAAATAGTTAGATCTTTATCTATAGTTTGCGGTTCAACATAGTATATCCAATTACTCTCTGTAAAATAATCATAAACAGCGAAGAGCTCTTTTTTTCCTGCACCATTGAAGGCCTCTATATCAGAGTTAAGCTTAACTACATCTATTTTACTAAATTTTTCAAAGCTGTCGGATAATTCTTTTCCCAATTCAAAATTGCTTTTTTGTACTCTTAAAGTTTTTAATATCGCTATAATATTTCTATCTGTTTGTCTATTTGGCAATTTTTCAAGCAATGCAATCGCTTCTAATATTCCTGATTTTATTGTCGAAACACTTTTAGTGAGTTCGTCTTTTTTAGTCTGAGTAAATGCGACGGATACTTTATTATAATTTTCTTGCCCTTCAGAATTTATTGTTGATAAATATCTATCTATAATCGCTTTATTTTTTGTATAATCTGCATCATTAAGCAATATTTTATCCGCTTGTATCAATTGCATTTCATCCTTAGAGAAAGTTTCTTTTGTACGATTAGCTACTTGAGAGCGAATTTCATTAAATTTAAGATTACAATCTTCTTGAAGTAAAAGCAAATTACTCTGATACTGAAGTACATTTTTTAATCTTTTATAAACTTCACCAAAAGCTGCAAGTGTTGAGTTGTTCTCAAAAATAGTATTACCTATTTTATTATACACCTCATTCAAGTTAATAAGTTTATTTCTAATGGGTTCAGTTATTCTTGCATTAGAAATTTGTTCAACACTCAAAAAACTGGTTCCTGGGCCAAGAGCTGAACTAGGCTCCGAAGCAGGTGGAAGTTTAGCTTTTGAAAACACTTCAAACATTGAAGGCATCTCTTCATTAAAACTATTTCGTTCAACATTTTTATTTATAACAACTAACTTTTTGTTTACATTAGTTATTTTCAAACCAATTCGTGAATCAAACTTTTCAATGGAAGATTTTGATACATCAACATCCGAATGATAATCAAACTCCTCATATCTAACTACCTGTTGACAAATTCCTTTCAAACAAAACACAGAAAGCAACAATAATAAATAATAATGTTTCATGGCTATTTATTTTTTTCGTCGTATTAGATGTTAGTTCATTCAACCTTATAGTTCTTTAATATATAGTAATCAATTCTAACAAGTAAAATAAATATATAAATACCTATATACTACTGTAGGCTTCGGCAAATATTTTTTATCTTTCTTAGCTAAGCCCTAATAAGTAAAATGACTTAAATCACTATATAGAACAATTTAATAAAAAAGTTATCATCTACTTAATTATCATACAACTATACATCCGATCAGCTTTTTAAAATATATACTTAATAAAATCTAAGTACTTATCTTTGATTATTATTGCACCATTAGCAGAATGCACGTGTAGCTTGTTACTGATGCTTCCATAAATTTTATTTACAATAAACAATTCCTCTGAAATTTACTTTAGCGTTAATTCCACTCCAAACAATCCAGCGCTTCCTTTTTCCGCTTACTTAAAACTTTTCAAGGCAATTTCCGCCCTGGTTGGTGATAACACCATAGCCTGACGGCTATGGTGTTATCACCAACCAGAAATTACTTAACTTTTGAATGCTTAAAACTAGAGTTATCTCCTCCCATCTGCAATACTGATTTTTCAGTATTTTTTAGAAAAAAAAGCTAAAAGCTTCCCTAAAGCATACTCTCATCCAAGTAATCAAGAGCCAATTATCTAATTTACTTTCACCTCTACTTTACCCTCAAAATCCCCCACAACCCCTGCGACACCATCCAACGCAGCACACCCGACCGAAAAGCATAATCACCTTTATTTTTACTTAACTGGATATTTAAAGTCAGGACCGAACCGCTGCACAGCGAGGTGGCACTGCCTACGCGGGAGGGGCTGGGGGTAGTGGGCCATTCGCGCCAGGTGTGGCCGTGTAAGGTAAAGCTATGGTTGCGGGGTTTGTCGGCGGCAGTAACCAGGTGGAGGCGTAAGTAACTTTTTCTCCGCATCCGGAATAGCAGAGGTTCTGGCAGCGGCCGCCTTTCGCCCGCTTGGTCTATTGCTTTTAGGTGCATCCAGTAAGGTTTACCAATGGGCTGCGCGCGGTAATTAAAAGCTTTTTGGCCCTGGTCGGTGGGGTCGGGCTGTTCCTGCCCAATATCGGCCGGCGCATCGCCCATGGGTAAGGATAAGTTACCAAAATGGAAGAGCCGCAGCCCGTCCTGGATAATCAGCACAATTTCTGCAAATTTTCGGCAGCCCACGGTAATGGTCGCCTGCGCCTGGCGCTGCTTGCTTACGGCTGGGCCAAGGTGGGCATTTTCCGGCTCCACAATCAGGGCGCCAATGAGGCCATGGTGCCGGTGGTGCCGGAAATCGGCGAAATCCTGCAACAATATCGGGCCTTCTACATCGGCATACCAATAGTAGGTTTTACGGGAGTACTGTTTAATTCCGTTTTGGTCTACCAGGGCGGCCACCGTTTGGGTGGGGTTTCTGCCAATGTTCGCCCCGTCGCTTTCCCGGATATTATAAGAAAGCAAATCGGTGTGTAAGGACACTTGCGAGGAAATTGCCCGGTCCAGGATATCGACCGGTACCAGCGGGGCCTGGGGCTCGGGCTTTAAATGCAAGGGTACTTTGTTCCAGAGTTCTATTTCTACCCATTCTCCTCGGCGGCAGCGCAAAATTAAAGGTTCGGTTATTATGGTTTTGCCTTTATCCGGCGGATTGGTAGGCGTATAACCCGGATTGCGCGGCTCGTCGAGCCAAAAAACCAAGCCTTTCGGATCGGATAAGGCCGGGTTGGCACAATAAGTTATTTCCTGGTTTTCGGCTACTATTCTGAAACGCCTTACTTTAGCCGGATTAAAAGGCGGGGTACTGCTTTGGCCGTGGTTGGGTGCCCCGGCCGGCAAAGGCATATTGTCACCTTCTTCTACCCGGATAATGCCCCAGGCGCCCATCCATAAATCATCGGCGGTGCCGAACTTGTACATATAATCGCCGGAGCCGTAGCCATGCTGGATATGGAAAGAAAAGGCTTCCGAAATACCAATGGTCTGCTGGTTTTTTAGCGGGGATTCCGGGTCGTCGCGGAAACGGCGCCAACGCATACCGTGCACCTGGAAACTATGCTGCTCTTCGTGCGAACCTTGCAGCAAGCGGATGCGGATGGGGTCACCCGGCCGGGATTTAAAAATGGGGGTATCCGGGTCGCCCCAGGTTTTCGAACAAAAACTGTAAGCTGGGTCGGCTTTATTCGGGTCATCGCCGTGCCCCGCCGGGTCGTGTGGCCGGAGCGTCCGTTCCCGGATGGGAGCCGATCGGTAATTAATACCCACTACGCCGTGGTCGCTGTGGCCCCCGGCTACATTGGGTTCGTTTAAAGGCAAATGATGGCGGTTATAGAGCGGCACAAAGTCGCCGAGGCCGATACAAAACTCCCGAAAATAAGTAGGCTGGTTGTGGTTGTCAGGGTCGGGATATTGAATAATGGCTTCATCGCCGAACCGCATCGGAATATCAGGATTGCCGGCACTGTGCCAGGTGGCCTTGTAAGGTTCGGCAATCATAGCCCCAAAAAGCCCGCGTTTCTGCCGGAAATTGGCAAAAAGATGGTCGTGGGTAAAAACAACGCCAAATTCTTCATCTACCCACCAAATATACCGCATGCGTAAATACCGCCACTTTTCTTCCTCTTCATCATAGTAAGGCGCCCGCGGGCCGGACAAATAATTCCAGCCGGTAGCCGCGCCGTCGCACACCAAAGGGTCGAACTTAACCAGGTGCACGTGTAAACCGCATTGCATGGGCGGGGTCAGGTCGGCTTGCCAATGGGGGTCCGGATTATGATAACCGTCGTGCGGCGAAACCGGTACCGTATATTTTTCGCAGGGCGGCAACGCTTCGTCGAAAGGGCTGCGGCAGAACGCCCGCGGCAACCGGTTCTCTAACTCCAGGGTAACCACATCGCCGTGGTTGGCTCGCACAAATAAAGGTTTATCCCGGTGCGGGTAATCACTGGTCGGTTCCGGATGGCTATTGGCACTGCCGGGGGTATTGGCCGGATGGCTGTGCCCGTCGGGAACGCCGTCGCAGGAAGCGTGCACCAATTCGTGCCGCCCCCTCGTATCTTTTACGTACGGCGGCCACTCGTCCGATAATCGGCGGGGTTCATCTACCGGGCGATACAGGTGGCCTTCCGGGTCGTGCCAGCAATGGTCGTTATACATAAACCGCTGCGTTTCCACAGATAGGTGCACAATATCGTCTTTATCAAAGCGGGTAAGTATATTGGGCTTTCCGGGCGATAAAGGCTCGTTGTTTTCCGGCAAACGAAAAGCATTAAACATCCAGCCCGGTATGGGCTTTTTATTTAAATGATTTCCCGGTTTGCTTTCCAGGCTTTTCAGGCGCTTAATTTCTTGCTCCGTGGGCTTTCGGTAATCTAACCCTTCTTCTTTAAATGATATTTCGGGGTCATCTATCCAGGGCGGTAAGGGCGAACGCTGCCCGGGAATACCCGGAATAAAATTAGGGAAACCTAGTCCGGCTTCGGCATACGTCCAAGGCCTTTGCCGGTCCGGCAGTTCAACTAGTTTTCCAATGGGGGTATTATCCGGATATTTATTCGTCCCATCCTGGTACCGGTCAAAGGTGCGGAACATGCCCCACATGCCTTCGTGGAAATGCGGGTACAAATGACAATGCCAGATAACATCGCCGGTTGCGCCTTGCCGGTTGCCCGCTCCCCAAAGCGGCACAATAGTATGGGCCGTTTGCGGAGAAATGGAAATGGCATCTATTAGGGGCGATTTACGATTATTCGGGTCGTGGTGCCAGGAATACACGTGCAAATGAAAAACGTGGGTTTCTTTTACCCCCGGATGCACCAGCCGGATGCGTACCGGGTCGCCGATATAAGCTTTCAGAACGGGCGTAGCCGGGTCGCCAAACAACCAGGACGAATGATGCTGTTCTTCGTGCACCACCGGGGCTTTCAGCTCGCCGGCCCGAATCATTTTCCATAAGGCTTGTTGCCGCGCCACCATGGGTTCGGCCCGGTAGCTTATAGGCATAATCGGGTGCGTGGCGTGTTCTGGCGGAGGTGGATTTCCACATAAGTCCGGCTGGTCGTGGCAAATATCCGGCTCTTTGTTAGCGTGCGACATGACAAATTCCGGCTCGTCGTGAATAAAAATTACGTACTCCCGAAAGCTTTTCCGGTGCTCTTTAGGTGTCACATCTTCCGGATATTTCGTCGGTGGGGCTAACCAGGGTGTTTTATTTTTACCGTCTAGTTCGTGGGGTATTACATCCACGTATAAGCCATCGCCAAACCATTGGTGTTCCGGAGGATTGGCGTTATTAAAACCGGCTGAAGAAGCCATTAAACCCGAAACCGGGTCGCGCCATTTGGTTTTTTCTGGTTCTACCACCAAAGCGCCGAAAAGTCCGTGCAGGTTGGTACCGTCTTCCATGCCCGACAAATTGCCGGCATCGTGCATAACAAAGACGCCTTCGTGGTTACAAACCCATTCGTAGGTGGTGCTGTTGTAATTGGTGTTTTTATCATTCGCGGGGCCTCCTACTAAAGAAGAATTGTTATAACCCACGGCCGCACCGTCAGAAGTTTGTACCTCGTACCCATCGGCCACCAAATGCATCCCGACTTTTCTATTTTTTATTTGATTTTCAAATTTAATTTTAACCGTGTCGCCCACGCAAGCCCGTAAAACCAATGGCCGGACCAAGTGGTAATATTTGTGTTTTACCCTATCTTCATCCGGTGTGCCGGTTTTATTCCCGGCCTCCCGGATGTATTCTTTTATTTTAAATTCATTCTCTTTCAGGGCAAACATCATCCCATTATGATCGTGATCGCCCCATTTGTTGAACCAGATAGGAACCGAAAGTGCGACAATATGATATTTCCTTTTCATGGGTATAGGGCTTAAAAGATGGAATGATACTTACATTTGGATAGCTTAATTGATACAGGAATTATAATGGAAGGCTCACCTCTAAATTAGAGTACATTTTTCAGGAGTACAATACTGATTTTTAGGTATTTATCAGCTTAATTATTGATTAAAAGCAAGTTGCACACCCCATCGGGTAGTTTTAGGCTCGGTTTTGCGGCTTGATTTCCCGATTAGATGGATTTATCGTATAAAAATTGCTACAGGCGTAATTAACAATCTATAGACAACGTCTTAACTTATCGGAAATAAAAAAAATACCCCCAAACCCCTCCTGGAAAGCAAGCTTTCTTGAAAAAAGGAGGGGAGCTCAGCCGTCGGATCAGCATCTGCTTTTCCGAGAAGTTGTGTCGCAGCCTATAAATGCGGTGGCTTCAAGCTAAATTATTCCGGAAAGAAAGGTTAGAAAGGATTTACGGCACTACCGCGTAGCACTGGTATGGAAAAGGGAAAAATCGTAGCCTTTTTTGGAGGAGGTGTTAGGAAGTGGGTTTATATTAATATTTTTTCAGGAAGTTAGGTCGCGCTCTATATCAGTTATAACAGTATCATGTCTAAGTTTAGTTAAGGTTGTTCTCTTTCTTTTCGGCAGGCTTTTGTTTTCTTTTTTATGAAATTAACCCTTCTGCCCTGCGGGCACCTTCCCTTAATAAAGCTACAATTAGGACACAAACCAAACAAGAGCCCTGTCATGCTGAAAGCATCTATTGTTTAGAAAGTAAAGTAGGTAAAAGAAGCTATTACTAATTTACTTGTCAGACTTTTTAACCAATAGATCTTTCCAAGATGACAGACTTAATATGCTTTAATTGGCAAAGTAGCCTTTTCTATATGCTGTGTCCTAATCGTAGCCTTTAATAAAGAAAGGAGTTGCGGCAGCACTTTAATATCCCATAATAGCTGTTATTCGATAATTATGTTAGCAAAAGAGAAGAATTTGTAGTCTAACCTTTTCTCAATTCTCTTTCAGGCAAACTGTTCAATGCTTTGGAAATTCCTTATAAGTAACTGATGTTACGCAAAAGTCAAAATTTTAAATGTAAGTAATTCATGGCTGTCATTCAGGAGGAAACTATTTGGTTACCTACTAAATAGTTTCCTCCTGAATGACACATTTTATAAACTTTTAATAATCAGAGAATTATTAAGGCTTAAATTCTGGCTATTGCATCCATTTTACGCCTAAAGTGTCATTAGCTTTTTTAATAAACTTTTTTATGTATCGTTCTGAATGACACATGTGAACTCCAATAGCTTATAATAGATACCCTTTTAATTATATGCGTAACATCAGTAAGTAAACATAAAGTAACAAGCGGAACAGCGTTAGCTAAATGCAAATTACGGCAATCGGTGAGGTGAAGACCTTTTAAGCTTCCTTAGGCAAAAGCTAACCTATTAGCACCAAAACCTTGAAACATGCAATCTTTCAAATAATAAACGGCCTTGTTCCTGCTATATTTAGTTACCCTTCATTTGAAGAAACAAAAATAGACTGGCTTAAAAATATGTATCTTTGGGTATAAAATATTATTACCAATGACTGAATTTGCAGAAAGATATATAAATCCCTTTACTGACTACGGCTTTAAAAAGCTGTTCGGAGAAGAACCCAATAAAGACTTGCTGCTTGATTTCTTGAATGTGCTTTTAAAAGAAGAACAAGGAGAGATTACAGATTTAACGTACCTGAAAAGCGAACATTTGGGAACTGGTGAATTGGACCGGAAAGCTATCTTTGACCTATATTGTGAGAATGAAAAAGGTGAAAAGTTTATTGTAGAACTGCAAAAGACCAAGCAAAACTTCTTCAAAGACCGGACAGTCTATTATTCCACTTTCCCGATAAGAGAACAAGCTAAACGAGCAGACTGGAACTATGAGTTAAAAGCTGTTTATACGATAGCCATCCTGGACTTCGTATTTGACGAGGATAAGAATAACCCTGCCAAGTTCCGGTATGATGTTAAATTAACAGACATTGAAACAAAACAGGTATTCTATGATAAGCTGACATTCATTTATCTGGAAATGCCTAAGTTCAACAAAACAGTTGAAGAATTGGAGACTAGGTTTGACAAATGGATCTATGTAATACGAAATCTCAATCGGTTAGACAAAGTGCCTGATAAGCTAAGAGAACGCATCTTTGAAAAACTGTTTGAGACAGCCGAGATTGCCAAATTTACGGCAGACCAAGTTCGTTCCTATGAAGATAGTTTAAAATATTACCGAGATTTGAAGAATTCGCTGGACACCGCAAAGGAAGAAGGGAAGATTGAAGTAGCGACTGAAATGTTAAAGGAGAATGAATCTGTTGAAAAGATTATTCGATTTACAGGTTTGTCCCGTGAGCAAATTGAAAAGCTAAAAAAACGAGGGTAACAACACCTAAAAAGCATTAAAATGCATTTTAGCCGCATACCGTTATTAAAGAACTCGTTTTCTGACCATTTCCATTTTCTTAAAGTAGTGGCATTTTAAGGTAAGAATAACCACAGTGCCGGTAACCAAAATTACAAAACCAAATTAGGAATCCGAAAACCAAGCTCTTTTACAAATGCTTCCATCGCCCTAATATTGGCATTAATATCTACTTCTTCCAGAATTAACTTAATGGGCCGGTCGTCCTGGTACACGTCGGTGGCGGGTGGCATTTTTAGCTGGGTGAGGGTTTCGAGAGTGGCAATATTTACCTGGTAGGTTTCGGCATCTTCAAAATGAGTAAATAGTTCGGCAACCAAGGCTGGTAGTTTTACTTTCTGAGGTTTTATAATACCGCCTTTCTCCAGCAATTTGGTTTGTCCCATTAAAAAGCCGACGCGGTACAATTGGTTATCGCCTTTGGTAAACACTACTACTTTCCAGAACAGAACGGGCAGTTTAACTTTAGCGCCATTTACTTCTGTTACAAAAACCGGGTCGGCTTCGTTTAATACTGGTCCGGTAAAAACCATGATGCGCAGGTTATTTTGTACGCTCTCGGTGTGCAGAATATAATTTTCTAAATCGGCCCAGATGGCCTGGTTGAGTTGGGCGTGTTGGGGTACGGCGTTCGTGAAAAAGAACGTGGAGTCGGCGGCATTTTGCGCTTCCAGCACGGTGGTGCCCCATTGCACATCTTCGCGCTTTACCAGGTGACCCCGGTCGAAATTGCTTTGGGGAGCGCTGTAGAGTTCCTGGCCCCACTGCAGGGCGTGGTTAATGCGTTCGTCTTTGCGCCAGTTATCTTTTCGGGCTACTCTTTTAAACAAATGCCCATCGATGTTAGAAGCCGTAAAGTACGGAAACCCGCGCGACTGGCTCTGTACCAAACTATAATTGACGTAACGAGCCACGTTATCAGTGGTACCCGCCACCAAAGCTACATCGGCCTGCTGCGCAGTGGTAAGCGTGGGCAATGGAACGGGCAAATCTAGGCTGATAAAATCTTCGGCGTAGCCAAAGTAGTTCTTCAGGGTTTCCATAAAGCTAAAGGGCACATGCAATTGATAGTGCGAAGTTAATTGCAGTAGATTTATAACTTACTTCGGGATTTATCATGAAATTAGTTTTTAATAGGGATTTTCGCCAAAGCATCTGTTCGTTCTTATTTGAAGCTAGTCTTTTAGGGAAAATTGAAACATGTTGAGGGAATAATCTCCCTCTTTTTCAAAACGGAAATACCATAACTACTAGCAAACTACATCAGTTTGGGCAATGAGGGCCTTCTAAGGTTGTGGTGCGTAGCATTCCGAGGTACGAGGAAAACAAGCTTAGACAGCCTGAATGACCAAACGGGGCCTCGCGGCCTTGAGCTTACTTAGGTAAAAGCAAACCTTTAACACCTCTGCATCGAAAGATGAAATCTTTCAAAAGATAACCGGTTTTTCCGTTACAAGATTACTAATCCTATTAAAAATTACGGACTGGGTACGCCCAAACCCGGCAAAATAAATTTTACGGTAAGCCCCATATCTATTCTTTTCGAAAAATGCGGCGTATCCGATATTTCGTTCGTCAGGTCGTTCGATTCCACAAAAAGTCCGCCGGCTATTTTACTTTTAGGGAACAAATAAAAGCCCACGCCGGCGCGATAAACCGGCTGATCATCGGCATGTTTTAAGCGGCCATAGAGGTGCAGGGCATAATTTATTTCGGAAGCAGGCGTAAAATAACGGACGGCATCGAGGCTATAGGTATTAACAATAGAAGTTGCGTAACCGCCCGCATAAGCATTTACTTCCCGTTCGAAAATGCGGGTGGTTTGGCCATTGGGGTCCGGAATAACAGTTTGCTGTTTGAAATTAACCGGGGTAAGGTCGTCGATGTTATTTTCGCGGGCTACATCCCAGGAAACGCCAATGGAGGTAGCGCCGCCAATGAGTACATTATAAGCCAGTTGAGTTAAATAACCTCGGAACCTTTCGCTGGAAATTTGTTCTTCGAAAGCGCGGGAAGCATCGAATAAAGTATAATTGGCTATTTGTCCGCCTACCCGGAAGGTTAACCAATCTTCGATGGCTATGTCGTTTTTACCGTGCAATACCGGGGCACCTTCTTTATCCAGGGCCGCGAAAAACAACGAGCGGTGCCCCAGAAATAAGCTGGCCGAAGTACCGGGCGTAAAACTGCCGTAGCTGAATAAATTAGATAAGCCGCCCGCCGCTGAGCCAGCTACATTTACGCCCCAGTAAAATCGGTTACGTTTTATGGTTTGGGAGTTATTGGGATTAAGCGCTGCCGATTTGGTGTAAAAATATTGAAAGCGAATGCTGCTGTTCTCGGTGTTGATACCTAAAAAACCCAGCGGGGCAATAATAGAAGTTCGGCCTTCACCGTCCTCAAAAATAGGTTTAAAGGTTTGCGCTTGCCCGGTTTGCGATAAACAGAATAGTATTAAAAGACTTAGTAATAGAATTAAGTAAGTTTTCTTTTTCATTCAGAAGATTCTTAAAATTTCAAAGAGCCCCGCACGGCCGAGTAGCCTTTTTCAATTTCGCCCCGAATAGGTTCCGGCGTGATGTCTTTATCATCCACCGAAATCTTTAAAGTCCAAGGTGTTTTGTTCCAGCCGGTGCAGTGCACGTAATAATCCAGTTCGCCTTCGATGGGAAAATGAGAAATAGTTATCCGGTAAACATTATCCAGCGTACGGGTTAAGGCAATGGCATAGCCTTCTAACCGAAATAATTGCAGCGTAGCTTCGGTGTTTAGTTCTACGGATACTTTGTACGTTTTGGCCATATTTTCTTTGATTATGATTTTTTGATATGCTTATACTGGCAAGACAGGGTATTTTTTAGAAGTTTATTCCTTTGAATACGTTCACAAGTCTTTTCTAGTCTAAGAGTAAAGCAAGTCGATTTGTTTATCGTTTGAAAGATTTTATCTTTCAATGCTAAGATGCTAATGGTTAGCAGCAGGCTGAGAAGCCTCCCGGCCGGCCCCGTTTGACCACTCGGTCTGTTAAGACTTCCTTTGCTCGTACCTCGCAATGCTGCGCACCGGAATTACAGAAGGCCCTCACTGGCCAAACTGCTGTAGTTGTTCTTAGCTACTGCTTTTCTTTGGCGAGTATACTTATGTTATAGCTTTATCTTTCTGTGTTAGGCTTGTTATTTGGAAAGTATGCATTGCCCCCAGCTTTAGCTGGAGGATTAAAAAGCATTAACTCTAGCTTTAGCCATATTTCTTTTCTGCTTAAAGCGCTAACCATACTTTATTACCAGATAATTGGTTTACAACTAATCACCATCCAAATAATAATTTCTTAACTTGGTTCAGGATTTGAGCGGGTTTCTTTTTGCTTTTGGTTCAGATAAGCTAATAAATTCTGTAAACAAGAATCATTCTCCGTATCGGCCAACTCAATCCAATGCTGGCGGTCTTTATCTTCTACCCGAATGGTATATTTCTTTAGGTCAGCGCCGCGAGAGGAGCTTGCCTGGTGGCTGGGCAGGTTAAAAAAGCTGGCTTCATTAATTAACTTTTTTAAATGCGAAGCTTCTTCTGCGGGCAAGTGCTCACTATTTAGTTCCAGGGGTTTGTTTAACCCCGGAAAAAAACCAAAGCCGCCTTCGGGTTTAAAATATACTTTCATAATAACGCTGTAATCTTAAACATTAAACTAATTAAGTGTTTAACGCTGGTGGCACCAAGCCTGCCCGCGTCCAGGCATCCGTTACTTCAATTTCGGCATTAAAGCGTTTGGCATTTTCGATGGTTAATTCGGCAAAGCGCAAAAACTTGGCATTTGGTTTCAAACGGGTGTCGAGTAAGGTTTCGTACCAGATGCGGCCAGCTTTTTCCCAGGCATAGCCGCCTATGTTTTGAGCCGCTAAGTAAAACGCATGGTTGGGTATGCCGGAGTTAATGTGCACGCCGCCGTTGTCTTCGAAGGTATTCACAAAGTCGTTCATGTGCTTGGGTTGCGGGTCTTTGCCCAACACGGGGTCATCGTATGCCGAACCGGGATCTTTCATCGACCGGATAGCCGCTGCATTGCCATTGGTGCCTTGTACCTTATTTGTAAATAACTCGGCCCCAATCAGCCAGTCGGCTTCGGCAGCTGTTTGGTTAAGTTTATATTGTTTTACGAGGCTACCAAACACATCGGATAAGGATTCGTTTAGCGCACCCGATTGGTTCGAATATAAAAGCTGGGTTTCGTCTTCGGTAACGCCGTGGGCCAATTCGTGGGCAATTACATCCAGCGAAAGCGTAAACCGGTTAAATAATTCGCCATCGCCATCGCCGAATACCATATATTGCCCGTCCCAGAAAGCATTGGAATAATCCTTGCCAAAATGAACGGTACCACTAAGGGGTAAGCCTTCATCATCAATAGAATTGCGGTTAAAGACCTTCCAGAAAAAATCATAGGTGGCACCTAATCCTTCGTACGCTTCGTCTACGGCCGGGTCGCCGGATTCCGGGCTACCTTCGGCCCGCACCACGTTTCCGGGCAGGGTTTGGGAGTTATTAGCCGTAAATATCGTTCGTTGCTTATCACCTTCTACCATAAAGGCGGTTGGTCTTTTCTTACTGATATTCGAAGATAACCGCGGCCCTAAGCGCAAACTCCGAAAAGTAAAATCGCTGCTTAATATATGCAATGCCTTGTACCGCTGTCCGGGGTCTCCGTTTAAGGCAATAGCCCGCAAAATATAAGGTGGTAAAATACAGTAAATAGAATGACGATGCTGGTTAGATGCGCACATAATACCCAAGTATAACAGTTTTTACTTAATTTTTACTAAGGTAGTAATTACTCTGTTTCCGGCATTATGTTTTAAGGCAAGTATTGCTTAAAGCATCTTTCTTATTACTAAATAGGCTTAGGTTTACTATTATTATCTCGTAGCTAGGACTTTAAATTAAAGTTGCCTGTTTTTAAGTTACCAATTTTTTATCGGTTGGTAGAAACCAGTTAGAAACGGCTATCCGCCAGAGCTTGACACAAACGATAGCAATACTTGTTAGTGCCTGTTGGCTCTATGAATTGCTCTAAATTTTAAACATGAAATTCTTTAATGCTGTGTAACCTCGGTTATTTACTCTCCGCAAAATCTTTATCTCTGCCAAAGTTTAATTCCGCTATACCCATCTTTTAAAAATCCGTTAGAGCCAAAGTTACCCGTTTGTTTAGGATTTATGATTGTGAATGCCGTACCCGAAGGTTGGGAGATTATTTACCAACAGGCCCACGCTTTGCTGGCTGCCCAAATTGCCTATTCCTGGCGCTCCGCCGAGCGGCCGGAACGGTGGGTAGAAACGTTGGCGGCCATTGCCCAACACGACGATGGACAAAAATCCTGGGCCGGCAAAATTGGCTTAACGCCCGCCGGAGCCCCGGCTAATTTTACAATGCTGCCTTTTTCGCTGGAGCAAGCTACCCAGGTAATGGCCGAAGCCCGTTTCCAGGGGCGCTGGCGTTGCTTGCTTACTTCTATGCACTTATCTTTTTTGTACGAAGAGCTGCGGGGCCAAAATACTACTACCGATGCCTTCTTAGACGAGCAACTGGCTAACCAGCAGCAATGGCGCCAAGCGTTAAAAGTAAATAAAAAGCAAGCTCAGCAAGCCTACGACCTGATGCAATGGTGTGACCGCTTTTCGCTGATCTTATGCCGCAGCCAGTTACCCGAGGCCGAACGGACTTTAGAAGTGAGCAAGGGCCCCGATGGCGTGCAGTACCACGTTATTCAGCAAAAAGACGGTTTGATTAAGGTAAATCCCTGGCCTTTTGAACTGAAGCAATTTCAATTATCGGTAGAGGCTTCTTATCTGAACCAGTTGCAATTTAAAAATGAAGCCGAACTAACATTAGCCCTACAAGTTGCTCCCATCCGGGTTAAAAGCTGGGAAATTTGTCGTTAGTGATATTTACTAGAAACAGGTACTTTTTAAGTTTTACCCTAAAACACTGCACCATCTTTTAAAATACTATTTTTCTTTGCAAAACCTGATTTTAGCTTTGCCCGAACTATAATTTCAGCAAACCTGTTTTTTGTAAGCTATCAACAGTATAATAAAACACTGAAGGCGTTACTGATTTACTTATGTTATTTCTGATTAACAAAATACCGCAACTATTCTGGGGAGGAGTTCTGCTCTTATTAGTTGGTTGTACCCGTTCGGGCCAATTAAATCCGGAAGCGCCCAGCACTGCGGTAGCAACACCGGTAGTTTACGCCCCTAAACTTTCTACGATTACGGTTCCGGTTTCT
>Ga0210040_10003156_pt1 | contig 22495 bp, 14 predicted proteins | sample CryGeyCG12114_NA_FD_185462 | JGI IMG/M metagenome (GOLD analysis project Ga0210040, IMG submission 185462) | Groundwater microbial communities from aquifer - Crystal Geyser CG19_WC_8/21/14_NA (SPAdes) (version 2) | ecosystem: Environmental > Aquatic > Deep subsurface > Groundwater | place: USA...
GCTTTGACACAGTGGCGTCCTGCAACAGCATTTACATTTGAATTAAAAGTGCTGGCTCATGATTGGTGCGCTAGAGAAATTGACTAGGATTTTCATTGGCTCCTAAAAAAATGGCTTGTAGATGTTTCATTTTGATTGGTTCAATACCGACGCTTACATCTAGATTGGTTGCATTGAACCATTTTGAATTTATCAATAAAATTTTGTACACTTGAAAACTTGAACTCACCAAAATTTAAATTTTTCCCAAGAAACTCTCTCCCCTATGCTATTTATACGTCCAGGGACAAATTCTATTCTATTTCTACCAAGTGTATGCATGTTGTATCGAACCATCTTAATGAATAGTTAGTAGACATCTTAAAATCATTTAGCAACCAGAGCAAAATAATTAATAAACGTACAACCTTGTACCTAACTAACAAACAGGAGCAACGAACGATCAATAATAAACTATACATGTCTGACAGTTCTGCCTAATGTACACATTGCGTGTCCACAAAGAACGTTCCATATTTATACTTGAAGATAGCCACAAAAGAAGTTATTAACGAGAGCTGAGTAAAAACTAAACCATCATCACCTTATCTAATCAGTGAATGCATGTTGATTTAGCAACATCATTAGTTCCAAATGATCTTATCAAATAGTCATTAGTGGACAACAATTTAATGGTTCACACAAGATCATAATAAATTAGAGCTACCACCTTTTAAAAACGTCATTTCCATTTACGATCCATCATTTCCGTTTCCCAAATCACTTTTACTTGATTGATCAAGAGGGGTCATATTGAAAATCATGTTTTGAAATCGGTTACCAAATCATTGCTTCAGAGCATATAAATGGCCCATCAATTTTTTCCACGTTTTACAACGGTAGTAAAACTTGCTGTATTTTATGCGTACACTTGGAAAACAAAAATTAAACTCTAATGTTTACACAATTTACTATCATGCCATATTTTCTCACACAGATCAATAAGGAGCTATTTACATCATCTATAATGAGATGCAGACAACCTAGAAACGCATTTTAAATGATTTCAATGGTCAATTGTTTTCCTAAGCTCCCAGTCAGATGGAGTGTCTGTATATTTGCATAACAATACCACGCACTGTAGATTGACATTATTGAGAATATTATTGACATGATCTCTAATCAACGTGACGCGTCTTGTCATTAAATTAGCATAGGGTAGGTCTAATACTATCATTGTCTCCTAACAACCATTTAATTTTCCTATAGCAGGCACCAAAAAATCTTCACAACAATATGATTGAAAAAACTCATCATTAAAAAAGGTCGCCCGACCCTTTTTTACTGCTCTTATAAGGTGTCAATGAATGAGTCAGCGTAAAAAATTTTATGTAACGCGATTAATAATGCCGAATGACTTGCAACTACTCTCATTCGGGTGTTTATTTTGCAATTTGTATGCTCTTTAGTATTGACCACACTTATAAGCTCGAGCAATCTTAATAGCATCAATTCAACAAACCATTTCTCCTCTGACTTTAACCATTCACAAAGATAAGTAGACCGAATGGAACTAAATTATGGACAGAAATCGAAAGTTTACAACTAGCCAACTTAATGTATCCCATATACAATCATAATTCATGATGATTTGCGATCCTTATTACTATGGATCTGGATTATACATTCATTAGAATAAAAGCACATATTTTACTGCCAACGCTATCAATGGATTTGGCAAACTGCATGCATGCATAAAAACTCACCCTGGGAAATTAAGATGTGGTGATATATGGGTGATGAATTGAGCAGCGATCAGTAACCAATGATTATTGTTATTGTGCAGGTATGATTCTTTCTCGCGTTACACGAATTCATTATATTACTATATTACAAACCCTGTGAATTATCGATGCGCATAATAATAACATCATTATACATTCCACTGAATACATTAACGTTTGATTGTGGTTTCGTCGGTATGCCATATTCCCCCACAATTATATATATCTTGCCACCATACGACTCTGAACGTGATAAATGATTCAACACAACAAACAAACGATAATTAAAAACTGAAGAAAAATCAATTACCACGTAGTCTCCTATGATTATTACTCAATACACATGTTCGATTAAGAATTCAGTCATACAGGCCTCAGAGTCCCTAATCTAGCTGCACCCCTATGCATTTTGAATGCCATAAATTATACCATTTTTACTATCACAGCCACACTCTTTGACAAGGAACTATTATTATTATTGGGATCAAATCTGCGCAACAAATCTTGGCGAGCCAGACTGTAAAAATGCTCAAGAAATTGAAAAAAGATGCAAATCCTGTCCCGCTTACATTTCCTTTTGTCATCATCTCATAACACTGTGGGTTATGAATTCTCGATACGGCTGTCAAATTGGATAAGCAGCAGTTACTAATAAACGCATGAAAACCTCCTACACAAGACATAAACGATTCTTTATAGTCAGGTCCTATCACATGTTTTGGACATAACTAGTTAGTTAGTTAGCTGACATGGAAATCTTCCATATAAAATATAACACTTGGGATCTTCTTATTGAGCAATGGAAAACACAGCAAGATCTCTGTAGACAATTTATTGATCAGTTCGTTAGTTAGTGTGAGCAAGCAGCAGCAGTGGTCCCACAAAACAACCGTGAGAAATGGGGCGCAGTAGCTACACATTGCAATTTTTTACACCAACTGTTTGCAGAAAACCGTATGCAGTGAATGGAAGTCATATTTTGATCCTAACAATACATTAGGTAGCTAGACAGACAGTATCGATCGGAATTCGATTTTGGTTAATTCAATCCTTGAAATAGTTATTAATCCAAGGATTAATAATGTCCAATCTAAACTTTAAGGTCTTATAAACTTTCCCACAGTATCGTCCAAGATCAATTTATGACAATGTTTGAAACTCCACGTATGACCTCAGCTATAAAAAGAGTCACATCTCAATCAATAATGTTAATATCTCACATTTGTATTTACTAACTGACTGCATGATGGAATTAAGTACAAACATTAAATCCGTTTTCTTCGTCCTGCACGCTCTTTGATTGTTTAATGAGATATGTCAATCATGATTTGGGAGCCAAGTTATAGGATGAGTAAATTGTTATTTAGTTAGCATTTACATTTTTAGAAATGACATTGGGAAAAATTCAATTGCGATCAATGCAATAACATTAAAGTTTTGACTCGTTGCAGCAAGTTACACACATGTGGAAAAACCTACTGCAAAACTCACCAAGCCAAAACCAATGACAAACTCTAACTATAATATAACACATGGCTACCGAAAAAAAAATTTAGCAAGTAAGCTCTAGCTTTGTAATATAGTTAGTGATCAATAATCCAATGAAAGGGAAAACGAAATAGCAAAGGATAGTTAACAATGATAATAATTACATATTCAATACCTTTATTGTGTACAGACCGTAAAGGAGCAAAATCAAAGTCCAATAGCTTCTGATTCATCATGTACATACGTTATAGAAACATTGCGTCATAGTTAGTTAGTCGCAAAATAAAAGTGAAGAAGATCCACCGGCTATAGCTAAGTTACTTGTTGAATGGCACTTGCGTTTTGGCCATGTCTTTATTTGTAAGCATGAAATAGAAAATGCCACACGGGATGGCGAAATCTAGCCATATATTTCTACACGGTGAGTACTTATAATAATCTGTGATGAATCTTTTGACGGCTTATTTAAAATCACTGGGCTTTTGGCTCCCAATATTGCTTACAATAAAATAAAATGATCATATTAAAAGCCGTATAGGGGATGACCGCATTTTTTTCACTATTGACAAATACAGTCATTTCTTGGGCAAATAGACAAAATATGAAATCATTGTCAAACATGGCGGCACATTTGAGTCAATTATTCCCTTACAAAAATTAGAGGCGGTACTGCTTACTAAACAAATATTTGGAGCACCGTAATTCAAATAGAGTGACAGAGCCCAATTTTTGCGCACCCATCTCCTTATCGAGGAAAAAATAATAACAGTCTTATTGTACAACACGTCTACAGTGACTTATAATTTCGTCAATGCTATATGCAAAACACTTCATTAGAGATTAATGAGATTTTTCGGCGACAGTAAATAAACCTATAGTGAACACACGAGTGAACATAAAGTTGAGCAATAAGTTTGTTAATGAAAATAATTGCATTTCTGATAAGAAGATGATGCTCCTGCAAAAAAAAAAATGTATGAGGAAATTTCACTCCGTAGTTCTATCGTATGTAAATAATAGACAGCTCAATTTCTTCAGTTGAGTTCATTTGCGATCTTGTTTGTCCCTCATATTATTATTTTTTAGCAATACATGAATAATAATGTCTCTCTTGTTCCAAACCCAAACAATGCAAAATTGCTGCTCCAACAAATACTCACCCATTTTTTCAGTCACTTGTTAAATCTTTCCACATTTCATTTCGTGACAAATGTGCCTGACACAGAATACAAAATTGAATCATTGTAGCTTCCTGAACAAATCTGTATTACACGCATTGTCCAACCTGTACACCTGATGTAATGCGAATTCCACAGTTTTACAACAAAACTCAGATTTGAACTAATGAAAGTTTGTCAATTTTACAGTTCGTGTTGAATTTGCCATTGCATGTATTAAAATTATATGTATTATCACAGAACTGTGTATTTAGGTGAGATGCTATTTATCTTCATTAGCTAATTGACACGAATCATCATTTAACAGTGGTATTATTGTGGTGGTACACATTTTTTATAGCCTGCTACCTATTTATCACCTGTTTTGCTCCAAAGATGAGTGAGTAACTTATCTGCGAAAACATGCAATACTTTGCAAAATCGTGAGTACTTAAAACAATAAAACTCTATTTACTTCCACTCATTAGCAACACAAGAGAATTTCAAGTGCTGTGGTTTCACGTGGTCACACAAAAAATCATTATCACCAGTACTAGGTTATGATAACTCTTGACTTATTTTGATTAGTTAGTTAGACAAGAAATTTGCGAGAATCTATTCACTCATTGAGATAAATCTCACGATTTTCATCAACGTACCAGGTGCACATATAAGGTAGCATTCCAAATTTATTTGTTTTCCCTAACTTCATGTTCAAACCTCATTCATCAAAATATGTATTCAAATTACACAAAGAAAAGAAAACTGGCTGAATAATAACACAAATTTATGTCTTTATACCAAATAAAATGTTTTCTTTGTAAGGCAGTTAGAAACCAACACAAACTAACAACAATCTATCCGAATATCCAAATTCCCTTTAATATTTATTAATTACAAAAGCATGTACTGTAACATTTAATTAACTATTCACAAGTATTCAATTACAACAGCACTCTGTTTTCTCCCCAAATTATTATAATTGATCCCGTATGCAAACTCATTGACCAATTTGCACAACCAACAGCCTGCCTGCAACATATGCAATTTATCATTCTTCAAACTGTCAAACGGCAAATAAAATCAACAGTCATCACATTATGCAAAAAATATGGCTAAACAATTAGGCATGGCCAACACACCTTTATGACTCTTGACATGCAGTCTTATTGAATAAAGCTCAAAGCTCAACTAATTATTCAGACAACTCAGTCAGTCAGAGTGTAATCAAAAATGCTTTTTCCCAGGTCTCCAAAATCACACGCTCTTTTATATACACAAAAAGTGTCAAACACTTTTGAACACATTGACTTTCGCTTATGTACTAACTAACTAACTAACTAACTAAGGTCCTGGGCTCATCCTCATTCATAAAAGACTTGCATACAAAAGTTCAACTCTTTCATTCATCTCCTCTTCCTCGTACAACAAACAAATACAACTATTGGGTACCTAACTAACTAACTACATACTTGCATTTACCATTTCAATTATTATTACTGACTAACTCACTGGTGGCTCATAAAAACACCACATGTCCCGCCTGTGTTAGTCAGTCAAATTTTTGTGCATTTTTTTCTCCTCACAATAAACAGTGTATGATGAGAAACGTGTGACACACATTCAACAAACTCACTCTTCGGACAGGTGAAGGTACAAACTTTTCATGTGTAGTTACTTACTTACTTATATATCAGTAACAATGTAATAATGAATGAATGCACTAAACACTACCTGGTAAATGCTTCACATAGTTACTTACTTTGTCATCTCTATAATATCGTTTTGGCTTGGCACGTTGTGGCTTGTTGGTCGAAAAATTGCGCATTAGGAATAAGAAGATTGTATCGATTTCAAGGAAACCCATTTAAACCGGAGTGTTTAGTTAGTTAGTTATACTTGAAATGCACACATTCTTTGTAAACCTTCTTTTTTCATTTAAACTGCTGCATTCTACAAGTCAGTTTAATAACCATGTGTGTGTGCGCCTTGATAAGAGTAATTGGTTTATGTATACCTTGTCCGCAAAAAGGAGGTAAATTTTATCCTATCCTACTACACAAATTTATCACACACAGGACAGGAAAAATTTACCTCCTTTTTCCGGATAGTCTATACATATGCGTTTACTAGTGCAACACTAATAGGCAATTTAGATCACCATCGTGTGAGTCCATGTTTACAGGCAGATGAGTTATAGTCCTAAACTTGGACTTTAGTTAGTTAGTTTTCCCAGGAGGCAACAAAAAAACTAATATTTTATCTTCTAACATGCATACACACAATAATATTGAACATTCCAATTCCAAATCCACCTGCCAATAAGGAAATTATACATAATGACGTCTTTATGCTCCACTCCTTTTTTGGGAAGAGAAAATCTGTGTAAATTCACTTTAAAGATGCGTTAATCAGTTGTTCATTGTTTTCCCTGGTTAGTATTAACAAAACATAATTGCACTTTGCCCTTTTAACAAACCATGATTTAAATGCATGTTGCACGTACGTGTAGATTCATATCAGGGCCAGAGAAAATGACATTTTTTCCTGATGCCACTTTTTGAATATTTTAAATTCTTAGCATACATTTCCCATGCAAGTAAAATAATGGAGGCCGATATTTTATTTATGTGTGAAGCCTACCATTGCGTGTTAACTAAATCCTTTTCGGCCTGGGAAATGGGTTAACCTTTTTGGTCACGAAAGAAAGTGAATTCTAAATAGATATTACGTGCAGCTATTCAAACCTAGTCTGGAGTCTACATTGGATTAGATATTGCGTAAGTGTTTAGGTCAAGAAAAGAAATATCTTCTTGTAAGATAATACTATACAACAAAGTAATGGGTCACAAAGCCAAATGCTGAGAGAATCTACTCCCACAATATTAAAAATGCTTGCATGTCCTACCTATCTAACTAAACTAAATGCGTTTTCCAAAAGCATGCATCCACAAAATCCTCTATATAGTCCAAAATGCATTAAAAACGAGAGTGGAGAACTTGACTCCTTTTTTGTACCTGTCATCTTCTTATCAGATGAGTACAGGTGTGAATAATAGTTTCAAATGTCATTCTACCAAATGTGTCATTGTCAGTCACAAACCAAACCACAGGAAACAGTGCACCATATAACTTGATAGTCCACCGTAATAAAGCTAAAAGATGTCAATGTCCCAAAAATTCCAAGATTAAAAGCTTTCAGACTTACTTTTAGCTTCAGCTTCTTCCGCAAACGCTGGATTCTCGTAACTATATGGCTTTTGTGTGGACCCTCCACCTTCCACTATGACCATGTCGTGAAGTTCGGCACCTGAAGCGCAAAAAAAAACACAATTTAAAGCTAATATATCCACTAAAAAGCATTCTGATACCATGTGAGCATTTAGCCTTTTATAAAATTCATATGTGTCGGCTGGCTAGATCCTATACCTTTGTCTCAACTAAATAACTGTCATTTATTCCATTGTTCATGCCAACTTTGCATGTGCAAATTATACACTGTGCCTATCATCAGGTGTGTAAATGTAGTTACATTGTTAACGTTTTTAGGATAAAACTATTAGCATCTTCAGTACTCGTAATAATAACATGTTCTTGTAAACGGGTAAATAAAATCATAGGTTCGTTTATCTGGAGGCAAAATTCACTATTATTAGCCGCATTGTAATACACTAAAACTGTATACATTTTCATTGTACTTGTAGATTGGGTGTTTAGTTAGTCTACATAGTGGTACATTATAAACTACTTGAACGAAACTGGCACTCGATTGTCTGCTAACTGTGTTAAAAGTAATCATTTTGACCGCAACTTGTATAAAGTGGGTATATGCGTAGGCAATTTGTATTTCACAAAGGCAATAAACACACGTATAGTTAGTTAGTTAAGGCCGGTCGTATATTCATACTATCAATTGGGTTCATTTCCCCCCAATGATAATACAAGACGGAGAACAAAGTGTTACTATTTTTTTAACACTCTATGATGATTACTGTATTAGAAACTTTGTTGAGAAAGTGGTGATGATGCGCATCGGAAACAAATTACAAACACATTGGCAAATTCTTTTCAACAATCTTCCTGGACGGATAAAGTATACTTGTACATGCATTATAATAGGTAAATAGAAAAAAAAGTGCATTACACCAAGCAGATTGTGGTTAATGAAGAAGACGGGTGTAAAAGTAACACAAAGGGAAGTTAGTTAGTTACATACTGCAATTTTGTTGCAGAAAATGAGAAAAAAATGTTTTAACTATGTGTGTGCATCATTTACTGTAGATTACAGTTTTTACACCGCGTAGTAACTACAGCCCAGTCATGTTGTGTCTCACTACAATAACAATAATCATTATAGTTGTAATCATTTCTTCGTTTTCATTTTCCTATCATTTTTAGCTCGTTAACACGGAAATCTGTGTGCTCAGGAAAGTAAGAGTAACTCACAGGAAAATTTCGCACTCACTTTTACTGGAGCGCCGTGTCTCCCAAAAATGTTATGAAAGACTCATTTTTTATAGAATTCTAAAGCAGGTTACTTTCTTTGCCATCTGAATCGTAGCAAACAACACATTGCCTGTAACTAACTAACTAACTAACTAACTAACTTATACAGACAAATAAATACATAATCATAATGACAACAATACATACAAAAATTCGCAGGGGCATTCACACTACAAATAAATTAGTAACTACTAACTAAGCTCTTATAGGAAGCATAACAATAAAAAATAACTCCATTTTTTACAAGGAGAAGAGAAAGACGAAAAAATGACCAAAAATCGTGATCCACGTATTCCACTTTCCATGAAAACATAGGTCCTAAGTGAGATGATTATGGGGCTGCTGTCACTCTACTAGACAAGTCTAGTTAGCGCATACAGTAAGTAAGTTCGCACCAACTTTAATATCATACGTGCAAGCAATCACAAAAGATAATAATAATAATGGCAGAAAACGACAAATAATAATTTACTGGTACAGCTAAAAGTAACTAACTAACTTGCTAGTTAACTGTGGAAATATTAGCCCATCGTATATACAATAGCAAGAAAAGAATTGGGCGTACCAACTGATATTTTTTCTCGCAAATAAAAGGAAATGCATCTAACAAACATAATTCACTGCATGATAACTTTTCCATTCCCTATGTATTTGCCGCCTTACAGCAGACAGGAATTTATAGTAGCAATTTGCAGGCCAGTCAATCTTTAAATACAAAAATACAACGTGTGGAAATATCGTATTTAATTTTTTATCTATGAAACGACAATGATCTTCATGTTTGACTGCATGTCCTATTAAAGGCGGCATCTTTTGTCAATTAGTTCCTAGCACCAGCTATATGTATAACACATCTCCCATGTGGTAAATAAATCGCCACTTGAAAATTTTTATCACCTGTTGTTCCCAAATCTCCCTTATAATTAAATATGGCAGTGTCATCCACTTTAATTTCTAGTTCCAGTCGATGCACGCGTAAGAAATTTTTTATTGGGTTACTTACCTGCATCATGGATGGATGATTTCCCTTTTTAATTTTTAATCATAATTAGTAGTGTTAAAAAATCATAAATTTCCCGTCTCGCATTCTTACTAACTGACTGACTAACTAGCTAACCATAATATGCAGCGAAAAAAATGATTACAAACTAACTAACTAGCTATCCGCCAAGAAATTAATGATGAAAATATCCACAGTTTAAAACAATAGAACGGCTCTGATGATGCAATTAACCGTTTTCGCTTATAGTTAGTTACTTACTACACGTGACAAGAAAAAAATTAATCCTCATTACAAAGATGCAGCCATAGGAAGTATTTACATATAAATGAATCCCTGATTGTTAATAATTCTCTGGCATTTCTCACGATTTGGCCGAAAGTGACACAAGTGAGTATTCAGACTGGTGACAGAATGTCATGAAATGATATTCTTTGCTAATATACGATTTCGTCAACACGACTGACTGACGGGTTATTAAAGACTTGTAGTCAGTCAGTAAGTATAAGTATTACTTTTTTCAAACCTCCCTGTTTGTTGTGTTCCATGTTCACTTTCTACTTTTTTCACCCATTATATCCCACTATTTGGTTGACAAAAAAGATACAAATCTCAAAAGAGATGTATCATCCAAGCATTTAAAATGCAGTTTTAAAAGAAATGAGGAAAAAAAATCCTTCCTTCCCTCTCCCTTTTTTTGCCATCATCATTATTTATTCGTCCAAATTAGGTGTACAATTTATGATACTGACTCACTGACTACAATGTACAGTATCTGGTACATTTCATAACCTCATGATTAAATGACGTTGGCTATATCATCATTAATAATTTCTTATGGAATTCCATTTTCTCTATGTAATTGTAAGGACGGCTCGATTACAAAAAATGATTTACTATCCCCCCAGTTTTAGCTGTGTTATGAAAATGTCAAAGCCACATATCTAACTCTAACAAACTGTGTAACTGGTGACATTTATTTCCTCAGGGAAAAAGCATATGATAGATCTTCAACTGTGTACTGGACACTTTTATTACACGCACCAATTTAATATAAATCAAAGCAAATCGAGTTCAACTTGAAATGAGTTACGGCTCTACATTCAAGGAGAATTACAGCTGCAACACAAAATTAAACCTAAGTAGCTAATTTTTATGGCCTTTGGATTGAATTCCTTACTTCACAATAAGTGACACTCGACAGTTGACACTTGTAAATATATGTACAAGTAGAGAGTGAGAGTAAGTAGGTAAGCAAATCATATAAGAAATGAAATCTAGAGCTAAGCAAACTGACCTTGGTAGGTAAACAAAAGAGAAGGTTGAAATAATAATCTGACTGGAACAATCTCACACGTAAGCATTCTTGCATTCATTTTTTCTTATCATTCATCATATATTAAGTTCTCCATACATTAGTTGCATACTTGTTATGGAACGTGATGAGACCAAACACATGTTGTGCATCCTATTTTTTGCGCACGCACATAAAATGCTAATATTTTTTCCCTATGTGGTCATCCGTCCCACACAGAATGGTATTCTCGTCAAAATGTGAACAATGATCCATTTCATCCCTTTGTTCTTTATCTACACCTAAATGAATTCTGTTTCCATTTCCAGACCAATAAATCGATTCAACGTGTGTGTAATTCTACTGCAAGTGAAGAACCATCGAATAGCTAAAAAAGTATTGGCGTCGAGATCAAGCTGAATCGGGGCGTGTAAATCTCTGAGGCTATTTTGTTTCATCCGCACGTCAAATTCGGAATGCAGCAATGAGAGAGTGAAAGATATTATTATGCAAATGCAAATGATTGATGAAAAATCAAAGTTGGCAGACCTGCCGTGTACACATGGCCTTATGGGATCCATTTCGGCATTTCACATTAGTGTATAAGTAATACAGTGGGAAAGAATAAATACCAAAATTAGGACCTTACCACACATTTTTGCTGGCTGGTAATATACAATACACATCCCATCTTATTTTCTTGGTAAGAGATAAAGAAAAGGTGGACCAAATGTAATTATACTTGCATTAAGTACAGCAATTAATAACTTTAATGAGAACAACATAATAAGGAATTCGATCAAAGCTTGCGTCCTTGGTGAACGTCACTTGTGTGTATGAAAGTAAATTAGCTGTGAGTTTTTCACATAGCTTACTCTTTTGTGTGTCTTCAGACTATCGCTGCATTATTAAAACTCAAGTGTGTAGAAAAAACGGAGAGCTAGGTTTCACTTGTACGTAGTTAGGTTTGAGAGAATCCTAATAATTTACGGGTGAAAAAAGAGCGTGGATGAAGATGAAATGAGTGCCACAAAAATCACGACAGCTTCCTTTGTTCAATATCCTCAGGGAGTTCTAAATGTATTACATTCTAGTCATGAAATAAATTTAGAGTATATTTCTGAGCTTTTTAATCTAAGTGGATTTCAAGCAAGCATAATCTTCTTGCAGCAAATAATGCTTAAAAAACACTTACATTTTTTACAACTAAACCTCTACTTCGTTATATTAAGTTAGTAGCATAGCATGAAGCGCTTAAAACCATTTTTTAACATTATTTGGGTTCACGCTTTTTGAGATACCCATTTAACACCCACACTATGCCATTCTAATGTCACAGTTTTTTTTACTATATCATTTGAAGGTGCGCTATGTCATTTATAATATCTTTTGTCTCATTCTAGTAAAATGATCGACACATAATACTTGACTCCGTGACCATAACAAAAAGTACACAAAAGAAGATGCATTGATGAAATGATTACACTTCTCATTCATATGCATTTCTTTATACAAATACGTAATACTGTTGCAACTAAAATTCGAATGTATTTAAAAGGGGTAGGTGGGCCACAAAGTCAGGGTCATAGACAACTAGCCATTTAAATCTTTTCATGGTAAAAAAACGAATTTATATTATTCACTACTTTGTTTACTTGCCAAAAATGGGTATGCAAAGAAGACCCCTAATCTTCAAAAATCAGTTGTTCAACATGAATTTTTTTGCGTTGCTAAAAACAACACAAACTTATTACGTTTGTAGTTACTTCGAACTTGTAGACCCGTCACAAACAATTTATATCACTTTAAGAATACTAACTAACAGCCTTTCCGGCATTTGGCAACCGCTCAATGCTTCAAAACAATGCTAATTATCATTATCATTATAGTCATGTCACCAAGATCATACATTTTCTTTTGGCACAAATCAACTGACTGGACAATTGATCACATTACTGACTGTACCATACCAAATTCAATTTGCATACTCATTCCTCATTATCTTCCAAATCTCTGGATATTATTGTGATGCTTAGGCTTAGACAATTTCACGACTATTTACAATCCAGCCACGTGCCAAATGGGAAAATTAAAATGACGATTACTTCTACACATATTCCCTCATAGCACACGCTTTACATGAATGTAATTTATATTTTCGTACTGCAGGTGCAACGGTGTTGAAAATCATTATCAAGCCCTGACTGTGCTCAAGTGAGCATGAAAATTATAAAACTGAGCTAGCAATAACTAACTAACTATGCGCTATTAGATTTCTTTGCACACACTTTTGGCCCGGCCACAGTGGTCACAAGTAGGCGGCCAAGCAAACCATTATCAATGGCAGCCGCATGTCATAAATAAAATTATGAGAGAGTGTAAGTTGATAGATGAGTAGAAAAAATCCATCTTCGTTTCATACAAGGTTTTTTGAGGTTCGGTTTAACATTTTTTCCCGTTGTCACTATTAGACCTTCAGGTATAGCGAACTATCATCTTCCCTATTTACAAAGCGTAGTATTATGCATCGCATACACATTACAAGTAGCCAAATAATCTAACGGAAACAGTAAAAGGAACGCTACAGCAGCTTTTTGGATTCACTTGTTACCACTACATGCAATGGGAAAATGAAAATTTGCATTATTATTGTGGTTTGGTAGCTAATAGGGTGAAAATAAAAAAGTTTGGTAATCAAATGATATGTCTTGATGCACGCAAAGTAGCGTTTGTTTGATCAATAAATTGCGTATCTCCCACTGCAATCATAATGGATAAACACTAGAGTGTTTATCCTTTTAACAGACTACGACTTTTCAAGCCAATCGACTCAAATATACTTCTCCATATATGACCCCTGTTTTATTCTTCAATCTAACTAACTAACTAACTAAGCAGTACGGAATTTTAACAGACTGCATGGATACTACTAGATAGATATCAGCTTGTTTACTCGACGTGATAAAAATCTTCGTCTCGTCTCTTCTAAATCTCTCAGGTAGATAAACTCAAGGTGTGGTTCATTGCATTCGACTTTCTTTATTGACTGACTGGTTCTTCATTTCAGATATGGAGGCTGCATCATGAACTGAATAGTAATTATTATTATCACCATCACAGAGTATATTCGCATCACTCTTATGGGAACTGCCACAGGAGAGAACTAACTAACTAACTAAGTAAGCCGCTCACTAATGCTGTATCATCATCACACAGACAGTAGTTTCAACCAGTTAGATTTTACATACTCTCATGTCTAAGGTGAGTTGAGTGTCAGGTTATGTGGTATCCCCTCTTTGGAACTCAAAATTTTAACCCGCATGCATCAGTGCGAAAATTAAAATTACACGTATGCTCTAGTTCTCTTGTTTATGTTGAACGACATCCCAAAAATAAACATACGACTATACAACAATTTGTATCCCAAGAGATAACTTCACGCTGCAACTAACTAACTAGAATATTATGAGTTTATAAACTGAGAAAGCTCACATCATTTTTCCCTTCTAAACACTCCATCAAGTTCTTTTAAACACATTACAGGCCATTAGTATGCATCTCTTTGACTCAAACGATTTAGATTCTTAAGCGGTATTCTAACTAACTACACATCATAAGTTAGTCTGTTGCGGCTTTGAATAATTCAGTGTGGGATCGTTGCAACCATCAATAAGTCTCCAAATTGTTTCAATATTTTGTCCGCCATGAAAAAGTGAATGGAAAACAACAAACTGCAATACCGTACGGGATATTCAATAATGGCTACCGCCAGGAATTTATTATTCACAAACAACTGCAGATTGCCGCTTACTTAGTTACAAGTAAGATTCATATGACTCCATGTTGTTTTATCTTGTTTGTAATGCCTACAAGTCATGTATGCATGCAATGTACGATTAAATCCCCGGTAAATAAAACATGAGCAAATGTGCATCATCATCAAGTACAGCTAAACGATTCGGATAGATTATTGCACTGTTCCCAAGCAATTCATTTCCTAAATGGAATAAAACTGGGTAGACATGATGACCGGTTTTGAACACTTTTTTTCATTCAGTCAGCCACATACCTCAATTTTATTCGTAAAGATCACCACACGAGATAAACATCCTTATATGTCAAAGTGAAAATATTTCTTGTTTAAACAATGGCATTTTAAATGAACGCCTATTACTATGCAGAGGTGCCCTTCAACCATCATTACTATCGTAATATGTGACAATAGTTCCAATGAGCAGACATTATTGACAAACTAGGCATGTTTCAAAAGCCGACGGATGACAGCACTTTTGTATTTGATTAATTTTTTTTTATAATCTGAGCAAATTTCTGTCTCGACTCTTTGTATGTATACATCCTGACCAATGATGCAATAACAAAACAATAACACAATAACTATACTACTAACTAACTACTACTTGCTGAGACATGATTCATTTTTCCCTTCAAAATATACTTTGTCATCATTTATATTTGACTCGTGAGGGAAAAAAAACTTGACCATTACATAATATGCAAAATAGTGGGACAAATCAAGAGATTTCATTATTCCAATAATAATTGACCACAAAGACAAACCAGCATAACGAAGATGAACACATTATTTAAATACAGTAAAACACAGAAAAAATGGTGATTTTTGACCTTGCACTTGTTGTGCACATAATACTAGCAAATGACAACTAGTTGTAAAAAAATATAATATTTGCATTTCTTCACCACATTCCTAAAAAGAAAACTTGAGCTGTGAATAAAAGTAAGGAACAAAGCAAAGCAACTAACTAAGCGGTAATTCTTGTTCCTTAACTTATGGACGTAATAAAGTATAAGTACTGCTGCGAAAACTTGTTGGTTGCCAATTCATCTATGCAAAACTTCATGCACAGCATTTTTTTCACTCCGTAGTGAGTGAGCCACTTGATAAACTTCGCAACTACTTGATACTGTACATTACAACATCTCATCTGGACTTGTCATTGTAACTAACTAACTAAACCAACTTTGTCACTCAACTAACTCGTTACAAAAGTCAAGTCCTTTCCTATCCCTTGTTACATGCATTTTTAACGAGATAGTTTAATCTTTGGTGGTCCTATCATGATGACAATAAAAATTCAAACTTGAAACACAATTTCAATAAGTTGTAGCTTACTACCTAACTAACTAACTAACAAAATTTACGAGGAGAAAATTTCAGATCATTATCATGATAATGATGTCTACAGTAAATGATTTCACACACGTGGCTATTGGTTTCAACTTCTCAAATCTTTCCTCATCGTGCCAAATATAAGTTGACAATGATGAAGCAAATTATCCATTTTTTGTAGTTGGCAAAAATAAGGCAGGATTAAATTTAGTTAGTTAGGATTGTACAGTAGTGTAGTATTTATGTAGCTTGCGTAGGATCACAAAAAAGCAAAACAAAAGATTTTTTCTACTGGTCACCAAGTTATGCATGTCAGACAAGTGGTAACATCAGTTAGTAAGAATGATTCAAAGTTATTTAGTCGTAGCATTGTAAAAAAGTCTACTTTTTCATCAAGCTTCATTTCATCTCCTCCACGTCATTGCCAATTCCATTGGAAAAGAAGATAAATGAAAATCATATTTGCTGTCAGTATTGCATACCAAATTGGAATAGGCAGTTTGCTGTCATCACTAGATTTTTTTGCGCAAAAAAGGCAATTATACAAATGCTCTCTTCAAGATGAGTTGTAATAACCAACTAATTGGCAATGAAAGAGTTAAGGACATTTTTACTACACAAGTTTCATCATGTATTCTTCCCATGCAGTTAGTTTGTGCACTTCAAGCCATTAAAACATTAAGAAACTGAATAAATTTGAATCCTTCTTCATGTTTAATGAGCATGTGTGTTTAAATCACCATCCACGTCCCTTTTATGAACTACTGGAGAAATTCATTACAAGACAATAGGGACTTTTTCAATACGCAAGGGACCCCATTGTGAAGATGGCTACATTCCTCACACTTTGATTATGATACTGTTTCTTTATCCCAGCCAACTATTTACAAATGCAATGCATATTTGTTCCCTACCTACATATCAAAAGATCTTGCGTGGAATAATAATCTATTTTTTTTGGTAACATCAATTATGAGCCATAAATATTTTATAGACAGGGAGTGGACTCCATAACTTTGTTGTTTTTTTATAAAAGAACACAGTCTTTTTTGGTAGTGTGCACAAATATCCCAGCAGGGTCAAAACCAACTCATCCTCATTCTAACCAATTCTATAAAACTGTACTAACTATAACTAACTAATCAAAATGGCCATGAAACCAACTAACAGAACATGGAAAAGATAAATTATACTAGTTTACAATATGAGAAAATTGTAAGAACTACATGGAATTTGAGCAATGAATCGTTGAGAAAAAAATGTACACAACAGACTAAACAACGCTGTTAAAAATCCTCCTAATTCAAAACTCTAACTTTATTCATAGTGATTTGTTACCTTGACTCATTTTCACATTTAAGCCATTAAGGCTACAATATTGTTCTTGATAAAAGGCAGACCCCCATTACAATGTAACACTATAGAAATGATGACGCGATTTAAAAGATGGTTATGTGCATAAGATAGCCCAAATTTTTTGCTGGATCACTTAAAGTGTCATAATTCAAGTGATTAGGAAGACAGCTGACCATTTTTAATTAAAAAATGCATAACACCACATGTGCATATGGAGATTGTGGCGTGAAAAACTCATAAATATCAACGAAATGCGTAACACCCCTCTTTCAAACGAAAAATTCTTTTCATGCCACTTATAGGATACAACAAGTGCACAGTAGTTAAGTTTACTTATGGCTCCATGGTTCATAAATTCATCCTCCTTTTGTATAATCCAATTTTAAAACTAACTACCTAACTAAACGTGAGCAATGGAGCTCAAATATTTGAAGATGGCTATAATAAATACCTAATGGGCCAAAAATGATTAAGATATTTTACACCACATGTGCAACACACATACAGAAAATTAAAATCTAATTCATGCGTATCTTTGTAGGTAGGTCAGGCTTAATAGTTCGGGTATTTTATTTATTGCTAGCTAACTTTGTACATCTACAGTAGTCAACTAACTAACTAACTAACTAATACAGGGTAACTAATGTATATAGAAATGTCAAGCACATTAAATCTTTTTTTCCCACATTCTCATGGGGTGCACACCAAAAAATGTTGGTAGCAAATGCACACAATAATTCCCTACGCCTGTAAAATACATGAAACCAAAATGAATGGAGTCCAACCGGGACAAAAAGTGCGTGCAACAATACCAAATACTCCCATTGTTGCATCAACCTTCAGTATAGTGAATCATATATGCACCTGCAGTCGCCCATTATATTATTACTTTTAAATTCAGATGATGCACCTGCACTATAGTCGATCCTCAAAAGAAATTTCATGTACCCGAATTTTCATCTGAAAATTGTATACGCACAACTCAACTTCTAAAATCAATTTCATGCGACTTCCAACTAACACATAATATAATTTCACCGAAAAAAACGTCTATTTATTACAAAAAGAGTCCAAAACATAATATTTATTTGGCGTTCTCAAACTTTACTGCTGGGATTCGGCCTTTTGCTCGACTACAAAGCAAGCAATCCATTATTACGCTTCAATCCAAGAAAAACTAAGCGAAAAAATAATGCTTACCTTTAGATCGTTTTCTTCGTAACAACTCCCATACAAGAGCCAGTACCGCACAAAAAATGACCGTTCCAATGAACGTGCCAATAATGGCCCCGGCCAATCCCCCTGGACTGTAACAATCCATCTTGGTTTTCTTACGTGCTCACACGTGCGCCCTTTTCGAGTCTTCAAGTTCAGTCACCAATAGAGCCAAAACGCATTTTTTTCCTCCTCTCAATATTCCCCCATACATACCAAAATTTCATGTATCTCAAATAACTTTCACTCACTATAGAGACACAAAAAATGAACTCCGGTCCAAATTCGTTTCCACATGCAGCACAGGTAAGTTACTAAACTCTCCAAGAAGATAATTTGTCGGTGTGTCATTCAACCAATAATATGCACTTTGTCTCTGAGTATTTTTCAACCACAACAGTATACTAACGAACTAATGTTCTGCAGACCAAACTTGCCTGCCTGGCTGGGTATTGCTCTATTGACACTAATAAATGGGAACGACGGGATTTCAACTACGTTCGTTAGTTAGTTAGTATTCCCACAAAGAGCCAACTATTTCAAATTAGTACTGCAATGATGATGAACCGATAATTCTGCAGGATGATGGGAAGAATTGCTCAGTCCATGTATGTGCGTTCAGACTGGCCACTTGAATAACCCTTTGGTCATTTCACTAAAAGTAACTGACTATCCACGTAGTACACCTATAGGGAATAGTACATAGGATACAAGCGGATGCTATTTTTGGCTGATTAGTTTTCTTCCTGAGGCTCACATGTCAAGTGTACGATGATGATGATGAGAGATTGTAATAATAATTCTCCTTTTACCAATTCAGCGCACGCACAGGAACAATGTGTAGACACCAATGATATTCCAAGATGGAGTCAACAAATGGAATGTATCATCACCAAAGCTATAGTTTCCATGTCCATTCATTTAGCACACTAGAAACATACAAAGAAAAAAATTAGTGTCTGGCATAGCGAATTTTTACGAGCATAGGATAAAAAAATGGATAGCAAAGCCATAGGTTTGCTTATAAACCACAACTAAATAGTAATAGAGAGAGCATAATATACTATTATTATAGCTTCCTTGTAACAGATTCCTCATTAAGAAATAAGTAATCAGCAAACGTTAGTTTTAAAATGCCAGCACGTACAAATGCATCAGCATTATTTTTATAGTTGGTTGTACAAACCCACTACCGATGAAGTTAGTTAGTTAGAGAATTTCACACTCTGGAATCTGCATAATACACATTTTTGTGAACAAGTTAGCTATAGTTACCGTTGTGAGTAAGTAATGGAGTGCACAAAAGGATTATGCATGGGAGGATGCGTTATAAATATTAATTTTCTTGAGAAACAGACACAAGAAGATATAAATAATAAGCAGGGGTGTAAGTTATAGATTTTATGACGCCAAAAAGTAGTAGCAACAAACAACATGATTATGATTACAAGGCAATTTTGTATGCTGTGAAAACATTGTTATTGTGATGTAAGTTAAACAACTTGGTGAGCTGCTGTTTGCATTTTGGCACTGCAAGCTTACGTACGCATATTTTATTCGTCTGCAGTATTTGTTTCATGGTTAACTTTGTGTATGACTTGAGTAAGTACAGCTTATCATATTGTTGAGCGGTTGACAATGATGAGAGATTTAAAGCAGCTTTTAAATGGTTCTGAGCATAATTGAGGAAAATTATTGGTAAACGGATTTTTTGCATAAAGTTATTTACAACAAGATTTTTTTGTTCAACTACTTGAGAGAAAAACTAGCAAAGTTTTTTTGCATTGCATGCATGTATTTATAATAAAGCACACATAAATCTCATCAAGATGAGCTACCTACGATTCACAATATTAATTTCAGTATGACCAATTTCTTACCATAATTAGGTAGTTCGAATAATTCGAAGGAGAAAATTCCTTATAAATGCTTCCAACTGATTACAAAAAGTCATGTTTTCATGCACAAATAGCTTATAAAATGATAATAAATCAATCGCTTATGTCTGAAGGCACTTTTAGGGCGAATTGTAAAGAGCTGTGCAGTCACTTATAGTTTGAGGTGTGTCAAACTGTTTAGTATGCTTTGTGTTACTTTCCTGCGGTAGTGTAAAAAAGTTATTACAGTGAGTAATTAAATGGGCATTGCAATTTTTAATGTGTTGTGTACATGCCTTTGTGTGGGTCAATCATTTATGGATGAATTGTGATAAAATGACTTATCGGAGTGATATTATACTTTTAATTACTAATTTCGTTGGGCAATAGACCTTGTCTAGCAATTAATAAAAATGTGTCAAGAATTCATAACTGAAGACACATCATAAATTCTTCCAAATTGATGTCTATTTAGTATGTTAGGAAAAGAATAGACACATCGAAATGAATTGTAACAGTTAATGTGTCGAACACAAGTTTTTCATCATTGCTGTTTCGCTTGACGCCGGGTGTAGAATTTGTCAAAATCCTGTATGTGATGCTCTTCAAAAGTAATTGGTCACGGGAAGTAAGAGAAGTTTAACGAAATTATGGCTATCAATTAAAGAGTGACGGTCAAGATAACAAGAGTAATTTTGAATAGTATAAACTGAAAAAAAATACAACCCATTCCGAAAAGCTAACAAATTCACATTTTTTTGCCATTCTTAATTACCCCTCCTTCGTTCACATTGCTTCAAAAATCTTAAACCCAGAGACTTCTCCTCCCAGGGTCGAATAAAAATCTCACGATAAGCCCTACCTGTGAATCTTATGATAATAAAATGATACTTTGTGGTTTTCTCATCTTTAACCTCAAATTAAATCGCTTCCCCAACAAACTAACTAACTAACTAACTAACTGTACATAAAATCAAAATTCCAAAACTTTTCCCCTAGTTCATTAGTTCCCAACATCAGCATAATATGACAAAAACAAGGAAACAGTTTCGAATTGCGTGTTTAAGTTTCCGTGGTCAAATTTTACAACCAGGACAAAAAGTTGCAAAAAAACCTGTCGTTCTATTCACTTAAAAAAGAGAGCACAAAAACATTATTTTATTTGCGGTAACACAAAAGAACATGGATGATAATATGATAATAGGAGAGCAAAACAAAAGTATATGATGTGATGAACTCGAATACATTATGTACTACTCTGGAATGCCATTTTAACTTTACCGTAGTCCTAGCTTACTGTTGGACCCTATAGTACTTTAGGTCATACAATCAATTGGGGGGAAATGCAACCAAATCAGTGACCGGATGTTGCCTTTTACAATGCGTACAAAAATCCTTAATGCAATAATACATAAAGCAATCAGAGTGAAGTTGGAACTGGAAACGGAAGTAATCTGTTCCGTTGTTTGCTCTACCTATGTACAAGGGTTAGTTAACTAAGTTTAGTAACTGACTATTACTAGTGCGACTATTTTGTCGGGTTCTAATCATCCTCTAACTCCTATAATGCAATGTTATGCGTTTTTATGATGATGCTTTGTGTTGATTGATGACGAGAAGTTGATGAAATGCCAAAGTTTTGCTGCCACTGTGTTTTTTTACACGCTGATGAAATATCCAATCCACCCAT
>Ga0210040_10003157_pt1 | contig 22493 bp, 20 predicted proteins | sample CryGeyCG12114_NA_FD_185462 | JGI IMG/M metagenome (GOLD analysis project Ga0210040, IMG submission 185462) | Groundwater microbial communities from aquifer - Crystal Geyser CG19_WC_8/21/14_NA (SPAdes) (version 2) | ecosystem: Environmental > Aquatic > Deep subsurface > Groundwater | place: USA...
CCATCCGCGCCGCGATGGACGAGGCAGTGGCGGATGATCGCCCCAGCCTGATCGCCTGCCGTACGGTGATCGGCAAGGGCGCGCCCAACCTTCAGGGCACGTCCAAGACTCACGGCAGCCCTCTGGGCGATGCCGAGATCGCCCTGGTGCGCGAGACGCTGGGCTGGCACTCGCCCGCTTTCGAGATCCCTGCCGAGGTGATGGCCGACTGGCGCGCCACGGGAGAACGGGGCAAGGCCGCGCACGCCGCATGGCACTCCCGCCTGGATGGTCACGCCCAGGCTGACGCCTTTATCGCCCGGATGGACGGGCAACTGCCCGACCTTGCCGACTGGAACGCCTACAAGGCGCAGCTCGCGGCGGAGCAGCCGACGATGGCCACCCGCAAGGCGAGCGAGGCGGCACTGTCCGTGCTGACGCAGACCGTGCCGGCGCTGATCGGCGGCTCTGCCGACCTGACCGGGTCCAACAACACCAAGACGCCCAGCACCGGGCCGCTGACCGCAACCGACTATGCCGGGCGCTATCTGTATTACGGCATCCGCGAATTCGGCATGGCCGCGGCGATGAACGGCATGGCGCTGCATGGCGGGATCATCCCCTATGGCGGCACCTTCCTGGTGTTCTCAGACTATTCGCGCCCGGCGATCCGCCTTTCCGCCTTGCAGCAGGTGCGTGCGGTGCATGTGATGACGCATGACAGCATCGGCCTGGGTGAAGACGGCCCGACGCACCAGCCGGTCGAACATCTCGCCGCCTTGCGCGCCATTCCCGACCTGCTGGTGATGCGGCCGGCCGACGCGCTGGAGACGGCGGAATGCTGGGAACTGGCCATCACGCAGGCGAGCCGCCCCTCGCTGCTGGCTTTGACCCGGCAGAACCTGCCCGCCGTGCGCTTCGATGCGAGCGAGAATCTGTGCGCACGGGGCGCCTATCGTCTGAAGCCGGCCGTGGCGGAGCGCCGTGTGGTGCTGATCGCGACTGGTTCCGAAGTGGCACTGGCGCTGGAGGTGCAGGCAGCGCTTGAAGGGCAAGGCATCGGCGCCGATGTGGTGTCCATGCCGTGCGCCGAACTGTTCATGGAGCAGCCGGAAGCGTACCGGGCCGACGTGCTTGGCGGGGCGGACGTGCTGCGGGTCTCGATCGAGGCGGGCTCGACCTTCGGCTGGGACCGCTTCACCGCAGGCTCGGCGGGTGGCGGCCTCACCATCGGGCTGGACAGGTTCGGCGCGTCCGGCCCGGCAGAGGAACTGTTCGCGAAGTTCGGCTTTACGCCGGACGCGATCGTGCCACAAATCGTGCACAAGCTCGGATAATCACAGCAGGAGAGATTTCGCATGGCGACCAAGGTATCGATCAACGGGTTCGGGCGGATCGGCCGCCTGGTGGCCCGCGCGCTGCTGGAACGGGACGACCACGACCTGGAGCTGGTCGCCATCAACGATCTGGCGGAGCCCAAGGACAACGCCCTGCTGTTCGCCTTCGACAGCACCCATGGCCGCTTTCCCGGCACTGTCACCAGCGACGGTGATTCCATCCAGGTGAATGGCCGCGATATCGCCGTCACCAAGGAACGCGATCCCGGCAAGCTGCCGCACAAGGACATGGGGATCGACATCGTGCTGGAATGCACGGGCTTCTTCCAGTCGCACGATGCTGCCAAGCCGCACCTCGATGCCGGCGCCAAGCGCGTGCTGATCTCCGCCCCCGCCAGTGGCGTGTCGGCGACGATTGTTTACGGTGTAAACCACGACGTGCTGACCGCCGACGACATCATCGTGTCGAACGCCAGCTGCACCACCAACTGCCTGGCTCCGCTGGCCAAGGTGCTGAACGACAGCTTCGGGATCGAGCGTGGCTTCATGACCACGATCCATTCCTACACCAACGACCAGCGCATCCTGGACCAGATCCACAAGGATCTGCGCCGCGCCCGCGCCGGCGCGCTGAACATGATCCCGACCACCACCGGCGCCGCGCGCGCGGTCGGCCTGGTGCTGCCGGAGCTGAAGGGCAAGCTGGACGGCTCCTCCGTCCGCGTGCCGACGCCCAACGTCTCCATGGTGGACCTGGTGTTCGTGCCCGGCCGCGACGTCACCAAGGAAGAGATCAACGCGGCGCTGAAGGCAGCCTCGGAAGGGGCGATGAAGGGCGTGCTCGACTTCACCGACCAGCCGCTCGTCTCCAGCGACTTCAACCATTATCCGGCCAGCTCCACCGTGGACAGCCTCGAGACCGCCGTGCTGGAAAGCAAGCTGGCCCGCGTGGTATCGTGGTACGACAATGAATGGGGCTTCTCCAACCGCATGATCGACACCGCCGGTGTGATGGCGGGCCTGCTCTGACGCAGGTGGCGACAGCTGCGATGAGTACGACCGCCGGCACCCCCGGCGGCCGGCCTGGCGGCGTTCTGGCCGGTATTGCCCGGCGCGACCGTTCGCGCGGCGCCATGCATCATGGCATCCAGCATGTTCATGTCAGCCGCGGCGCCGGCGTGGCCGGCGATTTTCGCGGCGCGCTGGCGGCCAGGAAGGGCAAGTTCAAGCGCCAGGTTTCTCTGCTGGAGGGGGAGAGCTGGGCCGCCGCGATGGCCGATCTGGGCCTCGACCTGCCCTGGTGGGTCCGGCGCAGCAACCTGCTGCTGCACGGCATCCGCCTGCCGCGGCAGGAGAAGTTCTGCGTGGCGATCGGCGATGGCGGCTGCCTTCTGCTCGTCACCATGGAATGCGATCCGTGCAGCCGCATGGAGGAGATCGCCCCCGGCCTGGAAGCCGCGCTGACGCCCGACTGGCGCGGCGGCTTCCTGGCCGAGGTGGTGGGGGATGGCCCGGTCGCCATCGAGGATGAAGTGAGGATCTGCGAATGAGCCAGTTCAGGACGTTGGACGATCTTGGGGCCGAGCTGGGGGACGTCACCGGCAAGGTGGCGCTGGTGCGTGTCGACCTCAACATGCCGATGCACGATGGGCAGGTGACCGATCTTACCCGCGCCCGCGCCGTGGCGCCGACCATCCTGGAACTGGCCGATGCGGGGGCCAAGGTGCTGCTGCTGGCGCATTTCGGGCGGCCCAAGGGCGAACGCAATTCCACCATGTCCACCAGCCTGATCCAGGGCGCGATCGAGAACGTGCTGGGGCGCGAGGTGATGTTCATCCCGGAGGTTGCCGGCCCGGTGGTGGAACAGACGATCGGCATCTTCGGCCCCGGCGATATCGGCGTGCTGGAAAACACCCGTTTCTGGAAGGGCGAGGAGGCGAACGACGCGGAATTCGCCCGCGCCATCGCCGCCAATGGCGATTTCTACGTGAACGACGCCTTCTCCGCCGCGCACCGCGCGCATGCCAGCACAGAAGCGCTGGCCCATCTGCTGCCCGCCTTCGCCGGCCGGTCGATGCAGGCGGAGCTGGAGGCGCTCGACAAGGCGCTGGGCCAGCCCGAGACGCCAGTGGCCGCGGTGGTCGGCGGGGCGAAGGTGTCGAGCAAGCTTGCAGTGCTGGAACATCTGGTGGGCCAGGTGCAGCACCTGATCATCGGCGGCGGCATGGCGAACACCTTCCTGGCCGCACGCGGCGTGGATGTGGGCAAGAGCCTGTGCGAACACGATCTGGCCGAACAGGCCGAAGCCATCATGGACGCCGCCGACCGGGGGGGATGCACCGTGCACCTCCCGTACGATGTCGTTGTGTCGAAGGAATTCGCCGCCAACCCGCCATCCTTGCGCACCTGCAACGTGCACGAGGTCGCCGCCGACGAGATGATCCTCGATGTCGGGCCCCGCGCGGTGGAGGCGCTGGCCGACGTGCTCAAGACCTGTCGGACGCTGGTCTGGAACGGGCCGCTGGGTGCCTTCGAAACGGTGCCCTTCGATGCCGCCACGGTCAGCCTGGCGCAAATCGCCGCCGCACTCAGCAAGGAAGGCTCGCTGATCTCCGTCGCGGGCGGCGGCGACACCGTCGCCGCGCTGAATCATGCAGGCGTCGCGGCCGACTTCACCTATGTCTCCACGGCGGGCGGCGCCTTTCTGGAATGGATGGAAGGGCGCGAGCTGCCGGGCGTGGCCGCCCTGGCGCGCTGACACCCGCAACGGGGCAGAGGATGGATAACAGATGAGGGGGAAAGCGATGACCAAGGATGAGATGACCGCCAAGATTGCCGCAGGTCGCGGCTTCATCGCTGCGCTTGACCAGAGCGGCGGCTCCACGCCCAAGGCGCTGCGCGCCTATGGCATCGGGGACGACGAGTGGAGCGGCGAGGCCGAGATGTACGGCAAGATCCACGAGATGCGCAGCCGCATCATCCAGTCGCCCAGTTTCAACGGCGAACGCGTTATCGGCGCGATCCTGTTCGAAAAGACGATGGACGGCATGGTCGCCGGCAAGCCGACCCCTACCGCGCTGATCGACCACGGCGTGGTGCCGTTCATCAAGATCGACAAGGGCCTGGAGGACGAGGCGGACGGCGTGCAGCTGATGAAGCCGATGCCGGATCTGGAGGCCTTGCTGACCCGGGCGAGCGCCATGGGCGTGTTCGGCACCAAGGAACGCTCCGTCATCAACGCCGCCAACCCGGCCGGCATCGCCGCTGTGGTGGCGCAGCAGTTCGCGGTAGGGGCGCAGGTCACAGCGCATGGCATGATGCCGATGCTGGAACCCGAATATTCGATCAACGCCGCCGACCGGGCGGAGGGCGAGCAGATCCTGAAGGAAGAGATCCTGAAGGGGCTGGATGCGCTGCCGGAGGGGCAGCAGGTCATGCTCAAGCTGTCGATCCCGGCCGTCGCCGGCACCTATACCGATCTGGTGCGCCATCCCAAGGTGCTGCGGGTCGTGGCGCTGTCGGGCGGCTTCAAGCGGGAAGATGCCTGCGCCGAACTGGCCAAGAACGAAGGCATGATCGCCAGCTTCAGCCGCGCCTTGCTGGACGATCTTCGCGCCGGGCAGAGCGACGCGGAGTTCGACGAGGTGCTGGATAAGGCAATTACCGCCATCCACTGCGCCAGCGTGGACAAGGTGACGGGCTGACGGCCTAGTACCCGCCGTCGAAGCGAAAGGTGAAGCGGTAAGCGGCGGGGGCGACAGCCTCCGTCGTGCGGCCGGGCGTCACTTCCACCAGCTCCAGCGCACCGTCCGCCACCTGCTGCGGCTCGCCCGCTGTCAGATCGATCTGCCGGTCGCCGGCACCCAGATGCACATTCACTCGCACCCGCACGCGCCCGGCATGGATGCACTGGACGTCGGCCGGGCAGCGGCTGTCCTCCAGCAGTTCCACGACCGTCAGCTGCGGCCCGTCGACCATCACCGTCTCGCCGATGGCGGCGGTTGGCAGATGGCGTTGCCCCTCGGCCGGTGGCGGAGTGCCGGCGCAGGCGGGAAGGAGCAGGGCAGCGAGAAGGAACAGGCGCATCGGCTTGCTTTGGGCAGACCGGCGGTTGCGGCAGTCTGAACAGGCAAGCGCGATCCGGCTTTCATGCGCAGCCCGATAGCGGCAGGATAGGCAGCGGTTCCGGGGGAGCGCAGCATGTCATTCACGCCATCGATGGGCGCAGCACGGGAAGGGAATGGGCCGGCGCCGGCAGCGCTGCGGTGGAGCGCGCAGCTTCTGGTGGCCGCATCATGGATCAGCGGGGCGCTGTTCGGAGCGTACATCCTGCTGTTTTTCGGCGGCACGGCGTGGAGCGGCGACGCCGCCCGCTGGAACGAATCCCTGCAAGGATTGCATGATGGCGAACGGCTGCTGGGTACGCTCGCGATCGGCGCGCATTTCCTGACCGGCGGCATCCTGCTGCTGCTGGGCCCGGTCCAGCTTGTCGGCGCCATCAGGCGCGCATGGCCCGGGCTGCACCGCTGGCTCGGGCGGCTGTATGTGCTGTCGGCCGCATTGGCCGGTGCCGGTGGGATCGGGTTCATCCTGGCGAACGGCACCATCGGCGGCACGGCCATGAACCTGGGCTTCGATGTACGGCGTATTGATGATCGCCGCCGCCGAACGGACATTCACCCACGCCCGGTCGGGCCGCACCGAACGTCATCGCGCCTGGGCCATCCGCCTGTTCGCCTTGACCGTCGGTTCGTGGCTGTACCGGATGGAATATGGCTTCTGGTTCCTGGTGATGGGGTCTGCCGGACACACCAGCGATTTTCGCGGCGGGTTCGACACCATCATGATGGTGTTCTTCTACCTGCCGAACCTGTTCATTGCCGAACTGTTCATCCGGGCGCGCCAGCGACGCAGCGGCCCGGTCGAGATCGCGGCGGCGACTGCCACCCTGTTCGCGGCCACCATGTTCGTCGCCCTCGCAACATGGGTGTTCGCACATGACTTCTGGGTTCCAGGCATGATCAGCGGGTTGTTCGGCCCGGCAGGCTGATCCCGCACCAAATCGCAGGCTGCTGTGCCCGGGCGATTGGCGCGGCGGCTCGGGCGCTGTATGGCGCGCCGATGCCTTCTTGCCAGCTTTACCTCATCTCCCCCGCCGATGTGTCCGGCTCCTTCGCCGACCGTCTCGCCCGGGCCATTGATGCTGCCGACCCGGCGCTGCCTGTCGCTGCGTTCCAGCTGCGGCTGAAAGGCCTGGACCAGCACGCCTGCGCCCGCGCGGCCGAGCCGCTGCAGAAGATCTGTGCCGAGCGCGAGGTCGCCTTCATCGTCAATGACGATGTCAGCCTGGCGAAGCGCATCGGGGCCGATGGTGTGCATCTGGGGCAGGGCGATGGCGACCCGCGCGAGGCGCGCGAGGTGCTGGGTCCGCAGGCGCAGATCGGCATCACCTGCCATGCCAGCCGCCACCTCGCCATGGAGGCGGGGGAGGCAGGCGCGGATTACGTCGCCTTCGGCTCTTTCTTCCCCAGCATCACCAAGGCGAGCGAGCACCGGCCGGAGCCGGAGCTGCTGACCTGGTGGCAGCAGCTGATGGAGATCCCCTGCGTCGCCATCGGCGGGATCACGCCGGCCAATTGCCGCCCGCTGGTGCAGGCGGGGGCCGATTTCCTCGCCGTCTCCGCCGCTGTCTGGCAGGGTGACGAATGCGAGAACGTGCGCGCCTTCGCCCGCGCACTGGGCTGAGGTGGAGCCAACCGGGCGCTGAGGGGTTGTCTCTCCCGTACAAGGGAGATGACATGCGCAAATTCACTATGAGCCCCGTGCTCACCGGCGCGCTGCTGGTCGCCACGATGGGCCTCGCCGCCTGCGGGATGAACGGGACCGACGGGCAGGAACAGCAGGGCGAGACCGCCGCCACCACCGCCGATGCCGGCGGAGCCGACACGATGGCTTCGCACGATGGCGATGCGGGTGACGGGCCCGCCGACAGCGAGCCGCGCCAGCTGATGCAGGCGCAAGTGGTGCTCGAACGGCTCGGCTTCGCGCCGGGCGTGATCGACGGGCGCATGGGCCTGTCGACGAAGAACGCGCTCACCGGATTTCAGGAGGCGAACAGCCTTGCCACCAGCGGCGAGTTCGACCAGCCGACCATGGCCGCGCTGCAGCGCTGGCGCGATATTCCGGCGACCCGCGTGGTCACCGTGCCGGAGGGTTGGGGCCAGGGCCAGTACCAGCCGATGCCGGAAAGCTCGGCCGATCAGGCCAAGATGCAGCGGCTCGGCTATGAAAGCCTCGACGAGGCGTTGGCCGAACGCTTCCACACCACGGTCGAGGTGCTGTACCAGCTGAACCCCAATGGTCGCCCGGCGGGGGAGGGCAACACGGCCGCACCGGCGCCCACCCCCACCGCGACGGCGGGCACCACGCCCAATTCCATGCCGCCGCGCCCGGCCTTCCGTATCGGGCAGGAAATTCGCGTGCCGAATGTGGGCAACGACCGGATCGTCGCGGCAGAGGTTGAAGACAAGGACTGGCAGGCGACGCTCGCCAGCCTGGGCGTAGGCAGCGAGCAGCCGGAAGCCGCGCGCATCGTGGTCGACAAGTCCGGCGGCTGGCTGAAGGCCTATGACGCCAACGACAAGCTGATCGCGCTGTTCACCGTCACCACCGGCTCCGGCCACGACCCGTTGCCGCTGGGCGAGTGGGGTATCAACGGCACGTCGTACAATCCGACCTTCGCCTATGATCCCAGCCTGTTCTGGGACGTGTCCGACTCCGTGGAGGAGCAGCAGCTGCCGCCGGGTCCGAATGGCCCCGTGGGCGTCGTGTGGATCGACCTGACGAAGGAGCATTACGGCATCCACGGCACGCCCAGCCCGGAAACGATCGGGCGAGCGGAAAGCCATGGCTGCGTCCGGCTGACCAACTGGGATGCCGCACGGCTGGCCCAGATGGTGACCGGCAGCACCGAAGTGCTGTTCCAGGCCTGATGCGCTTCCTCGACCGGCTGCTGACGATCATCGTCACCGCCACGCTGACCAGCGCGGTGTGGATCGTGATCGGGAGCGGCTGGGTCACCCAGCGGCAGCCGGTGGGGGAAGATCGGGTCGTGGCGGAGGCGGTGGGCACGGGTGGCGCCGCATCCGCAAGCGTGCCTCTTGCCGGCCGTCTGGCGATCCCAGTGGCTGGCATTACCGCCACTGACCTGAGCGACACCTTCACCGACGAGCGTGGGGCTGGCGGGCAGGACGACCACGTTCACGAGGCGCTCGACATCATGGCCCCGGCCGGAACGCCCGTGATCGCCGCCGCGCCCGGGCGGGTGGAGCGTCTGTTCGCCAGCCGCGCGGGCGGCAACACGGTCTACGTGCGTTCACCCGACGGGCGGGTGCTGCATTATTATGCGCATCTGCAAAACTATGCGCCGGGCCTGGTGGAGGGGCAGCAGGTCACGGCGGGGCAGCCACTCGGCACCGTGGGCGCAAGCGGCAACGCCGATCCGGGCGCGCCGCACCTCCACTTCGCCATCCTGCGCACCACGCCCGATGCCGAATGGTGGGAACCGGCGCGGGCGGTAAATCCTTATCCGTTGCTGGGCGGGCAATAGCAGTGGGGGCGGGGTCGAATGCGCGTCAACTTTGTCAACTTCCGTCCGTAAACCTACCGCCCTCGGCGCACGCAGCGCAGGCGGCTGGCGCGGTCCTCGTCCAGCTTGCGCAGGAAGCCCGGCGAGACAACGCGGTACCGCTCGCCCCGGCGCGGGCCGCTGGACAGGATCATGACGTCGCCGCGCCGCAGATAGGTGCCGGTGCCCTGGTCGGAGACGTAGCGCGAGGCACTGACGATGCGAAAGCCCGCCTCCGGCTGCACGATGCCGCGGGGCCCGTCGGCGCGGCCGGGCAGCTCGCAGACATATTGCCCCTGCTCCAGCGTGCCGATCGGCCCGCGATAGCCGGGCCGGCGCTCGGCAGCGGCGCTGGCGGAATGCGCCGGGGTCACGGCAGGCACGACGGCCAGCACCGCGCCGGCAAGGATGGTCAACAGGGCGCCTCTCATGCCCGCCGCCATAGCGCGCCAAGCGTTGCATTGCCATGAATGTCCGCAGCCGCTAGGGCGCGCAGCTGTTTCCCCATCCCTCAAAGGCTTCGACAGCGATGAAGATCAGCGGCGTGGATATCCGCCCGGGCAATATCCTGGAATATGAAGGCGGCATCTGGAAGGTCGCCAAGATCCAGCACACCCAGCCGGGCAAGGGCGGCGCCTACATGCAGGTGGAAATGAAGAACCTGCAGGACGGGCGCAAGACCAACGTGCGCTTTCGCAGCGCCGACACGATCGAGCGCGTGCGGCTGGACACCAAGGACTACCAATATCTGTACGCCGAAGGCGACATGCTGGTGTTCATGGACAAGGACACTTACGACCAGATCCAGCTGCCAGCCGATCTCCTCGGCGATGCCGCCGCCTTCCTGCAGGACGGGATGGAGGTGATGCTGGAACTGTGGGATGAAAAGCCGATCAGCGTGCAGCTGCCCGACACGGTGGAGGCGACCATCGTGGAAGCGGACGCCGTGGTTAAGGGGCAGACCGCCTCCTCCAGCTACAAGCCCGCCGTGCTCGACAACGGCGTGCGCGTGATGGTGCCGCCGCATATCGGCAGCGGGACGCGTATCGTGGTGGACGTCTACGAACGCACCTATGTCGGAAAGGCCGGCTGACGCGCCATGGCAGCGATTACCGGCCTGATCCGCGTCATGGAACGCGCCGCGCGCAAGGCGGGCGGCAAGCTGCGGCGTGACTTCGGCGAGATCGAGCACCTGCAGGTCAGCCGCAAGGGTCCGGCCGATTTCGTCAGCCGCGCCGACCGGCAGGCCGAACGCACCCTTTGGGACGAACTGCGCGCTGCGCGGCCGGACTGGGGCTTCGTGATGGAGGAAGCGGGCGAGATCGAGGGCGACCCGACCAAGCCGCGCTGGATCATCGACCCGCTCGACGGCACCAGCAACTTCCTGCACGGCATTCCGCACTTTGCGATCTCGATCGCGGTGCAGGAACCGAAGCTGGACGGCAGCGGCTGGGGCGAGGTGACCGCCGGGCTGGTCTATCAGCCGATCACCGACGAAAGCTTCTGGGCCGAAAAGAGCCGGGGCGCCTGGCTGCATGACGGTCGCCTGCGGGTTTCCGCCCGGCGTCAGCTGACCGATGCGCTGGTGGCGACCGGCGTACCCTTCGCCGGGCATGGAGATGTTGCCGAATGGAGCCGGATCTTCGGCGCGATAGGCCCCGAGGTTGCCGGCATCCGCCGCTTCGGTTCGGCCGCGCTGGACCTTGCCTGGGTTGCCGCCGGCCGCTTCGACGGGTTCTGGGAAAGCGACCTGAAGCCCTGGGACAGCGCCGCCGGGTGCCTGCTGGTGCGTGAGGCGGGAGGCTTCGTCACCGATTATCGCGGCCGGTCGCTTCCGATCTGTGACGTGCAGGTGCTGGCCGGGAACGATCCGCTGCATTCACGCCTGCACAAATTGCTGGCGGGCGCCCTGCGAGATTGATCGGTTCGAGTAGTCAAGCGCTTGCCCGGCAGCCGACGCGCAGCTAAGCGCCGTCGGCCCGGGTGGCCCCTGTGGTGGAATCGGTAGACGCGCTCGACTCAAAATCGAGTTTCCTTGTGAAGTGCCAGTTCGAGTCTGGCCAGGGGCACCAAAGCTGCATCCCGCGCGTTCCATGCGCGACCATGGTACATTTTTGACGTGGGCGATCTCGCACCGCCATCCTTGCACGCGATCGCCGCCATGGCGCTGACCGTCGCGATGTTCGTCGCCTTCATCCGCGGGCGGGTGGCGACGGAAATCGTCAGCTTGGCGATCATCGTCGCCATCGCCTTGGGCCTGTATGTCTTCCCGCTGCCGGGAGAGGGACCCACGGAGGGTCTGGAACTCGCCTTCTCCGGCTTCGGCCACTATGCCCTGATCACCATCTGCGCGCTGATGATCATGGGCCGCGGGCTGGTGGTCACCGGCGCGCTGGAGCCGGCGGCGCGGGCGCTGGAGCGGGTTTGGCGGCTGAACCGGCAACTGGGCCTGCTTGTCTCCCTGCTGCTGGCGATGGCCCTCTCGATGATCGTCAACGACACGCCGGTGCTGGTGCTGCTGCTGCCGATCTTCGTCGCGCTGGCGCAGCGCGGGGCGATGCCTGCATCCAAGACGCTGATCCCGATCAACGCCGCGGTGCTGATCGGCGGCATGGCGACCACCATCGGCACCTCCACCAACCTGCTGGTCGTCTCCATCGCGCGGGATCTGGGGATGCGCCCGATCGGCGTGTTCCACTTCACCCCGCTGGTGCTGGTCGCGGCCTTGGTGGCACTGCCTTATCTCTGGCTGGTGATGCCGCGCCTGCTGGGGGACAACAGCCCGGACGAGGCGCAAGGGCAGCGCCGCTTCAGCACCCGGCTGCATATTCACGCCAGCAGCGAGTTGATCGGCCGTGATATCGATCAGGTGAGCGCCGGCCTTCCCGCCAACTTCGCCTTCGACGAGAAGCCGACCGGGCTGTTCCAGGCGGGCCAGCACTGGCGTATTTCCGGCACGCAGATGGCGTTGGAGGAGGCGATCCGCCTGCTGAAGGGCCAGGTCGCGCCGGGCTGGGTGGTGGAGCGCATCCGCCACAATTCCAAGGTCCGGGGGGAGGATGTGCAGGTGGTGGAGATGGTCGTGACCGGCGACAGCCGCATCATCGGCCGCACCCTGCACACCAGCGGCATCGCTGACCTGTACGGTGTGGCGGTGCTGGGCATCCACCAGCCTCCGCGCCCGCTCAGCCGGGCAATGCCGGCCGCCGCCAACCACGAGACGGGCCTGGCCGAAGGCGACGTGCTGCTGGTGATGGGCCTGCCCGACAATCTGGCGGAGTTCGCCATGGGCGACAGCCTGCTGCAGCTTGAAGGCGGGCGAGAGATGCCACGCCGATCCAAGGCGGTGCTGGCGGGCGCGATCATGTTCGGCTCGGTGGCGCTGGCCTCCATCGGCCTGCTGCCCATTGCCATTGCCGCGCTCGCGGGCGCCATCGCCATGTTCGCCACGGGTTGCGTCAAGTTCGACCGGGTGGGGCGGGCGCTCTCGGCCAAGGTCATCGTGCTGGTCGCTGCCAGCATCGCGGTGGGGCGCATCATCCTGGACAGCGGCGCTGCCGGGTGGCTGGGGCAGGCCATGGCGGGCGGGCTGCAACACCTGCCGCCGGCCGGCGTGCTGGCGGCGATCATGCTGTTCGTCACCGTGCTGACCAACTTCGCCAGCAATGCGACCGCCGCCACGGTGGGCACCCCGATCGCCTTTTCGATCGCGGCGGAACTGGGCATGGAGCCAGAGCCGCTGGTGCTGGCCGTCCTGTTCGGCTGCAACCTGTGCTACGCCACGCCGATCGCCTACCAGACGAACATGCTTATCATGGCCGAAGGACGCTACACCTTCGGCGACTACATCAGGACCGGCGTGCCGCTGGTGCTGCTGATGGTGGTGACGCTCAGCATCGCGCTGGTGGTACGCTACGGACTGTAGCGGAACCGGCTCTCCCGTGGCGCGCTGGTGCAGCACCACAAAGGGAGAAGCAGGATGACCGAAGAGCGGATCGTAAGGACAGAGACGCCTGACGGCGGCGCCCACACCTCCACCACCATCGTCACGGACGGGGCACCACGTCGGTCCGGCGGTGGAATGGTGGCGCTGGCCGTCGCGCTGGTGCTGGTGGCACTGGTCGCGCTGTGGGCGTTTTCCACCATGGGCGGGGCGGAAGTGTCGAAGGACAATGCCATCGCGGATGCCGCAGGGGAGATCGGCGATGCCGCCGGGCAGGTTGGCGACGCCGCGGGCGACGTGGCCGACCGGGTCACCGACTGAGCCTGCGCCGACCGGGCGCGATCGGCGCCCGGTCGGACCGGCAGGCGATCAGCCGCGCACGTCCTGCTCCACCGCCGCCACACCCTCGCGCGCCTTCATGCGGCGATTGTGCCGGATGGACCAGAGCAGCGATAGCGCGATCAGGACCGCACCGATGAGGCCCGTCACGGTTTCGGGGATGGCATAGCGGGCGGACAGCAGCATGATGCCGCCCAGCACGATGATCGCCCAGAAGGCACCATGTTCGAGGTAGCGGTACTGCGCCAGTGTGCCCTGTTCGACCAGGTGCACCGTCATGGAACGCACGAACATCGCGCCGATCGACAGGCCCAGGGCGATCACGATCATGTTGTTGGACAGGGCAAAGGCACCGATCACCCCGTCGAAGCTGAACGATGCGTCCAGGATGTTGAGGTAGATGAACCCGCCAAGGCCGCTGCGCATTGCCGCGCCGGCCAGCTGGTTCGCCTCCTCCTGCTTTTCCAGGATCGCGCTGACCCCTTCCACCGCGATGAACGCGACCAGACCCAGGATGCCCGCGACAAGGAAGGTCAGCGCCTCCTCCTCGGGCAACATCGAGGAAACGCCCCACAGCGCCAGCAGCAGCAAGGCGATCTCCGCCGCGGGGATTGCGGAGAAGCGGGCCAGCAGCCGTTCGATGCTGACGATCCAGAACACCTCCTTCTCGCCATCGAAAAAGAACTTCAGCCCGACCATCGCCAGGAACGCGCCGCCGAAGCCGGCAATGCCGACATGGGCGGAACTGACGATGCGCTCATATTCGAGCGGGTCGTTGAGCGACAGGTTGATCGTCTCCACCGGGCCAAGCCCCGCGGCGATGGCGACGATCGCCAGCGGGAACACCACCCGCATGCCGAACACGGCAAAGGCGATGCCCCATGTCAGGAACCGGCGCTGCCAGACCTTGTCCATGTCCTTCAGGACGGAGGCGTTGACCACCGCATTGTCGAACGAGAGCGAGATTTCCAGCACGGACAGGACCACGATGATCCACAGCATGGCCAGCGTAGCGCCAACGTCGCCGGTGCTGCTCATGCCGTACCACGCGCCCAGCGCCAGGCAGACCACCGTAAAGATCATCGAGAAGCCGTAGAACCGGCGCAGCGTGCCCATCAAATCCGTCCGTTCCGTGGTGTCGCGTATTCACGAGCGGCGCTAGGCGGTTTGCCGGGCCGGGGCAACCGGACCCGTTCTTTCACGCACAAATCGGGCAAACCTTGCCCGATTTCAGCAAGCGCCATTGCCAGCGTGACAAATCCGCATAGAACAAGGCCCCAAGTCCAGGGACAGGCTGTGCAAGCCGATTGATGAGGGAAATATCAGGTCCATGATCTTTGGCCGCGTGAAGCCGCTATCCGCCATTCTGGCAACAGCGGAGAAGAAGTCGCTCCACCGATCGCTCGGGGCATTCCAACTGACCATGCTGGGGATCGGCGCGGTGATCGGCACCGGCATCTTCGTGCTGACGGCGGAGGCGGCGCAGAAGGCCGGTCCGGGCATGATGATCTCCTTCATCATCGCCGGAACCGTCTGCGCCGTGGCTGCCCTGTGCTATGCCGAGATGGCCTCCATGGTACCGGTCTCCGGCTCAGCCTACACCTATTCCTACGCCGTGATGGGGGAGATCATCGCCTGGATGGTCGGCTGGGCGCTGATCCTGGAATATGCGGTGGCTGCGGGCGCGGTATCGGTCGGCTGGTCGGGCTATGTGGTCGGGTTGATAGAGAACGCCTTTGCCATCGATATACCGGTGACGCTGGTGCGTGGCCCGTTCGATGGCGGGCTCGTCAACTTGCCTGCCATGCTGATCGCGGGTCTGGTGACATGGCTGCTGGTGATTGGCACTAAGGAAAGCGCCGCGGTGAACGCCGTGCTGGTGGCGATCAAGGTCGCCGCGCTCGCCTTGTTCGTTGTCCTGTCCGTGCCGGTCATGAACATGGACGGTTTTTCGCCGTTCGCCCCGCTGGGCTTTTCCGGCATCTCGGCCGCCGCGGCCTCGATCTTCTTCGCCTATGTCGGTTTCGATGCGGTTTCCACCGCGGCGGAAGAAACCAAGAACCCGCAGCGCAACATGCCCATCGGCCTGATCGGATCGCTGGGCATCTGCACCGTGTTCTACATCCTGGTCGCTGCCGGCGTGATCGGCACGGTCGGTGCGCAGCCGGTCTTCGGCCCGGCGGGCGAGGTGCTGGCACCAGGCTCCACGGCTCTGTCCGATCAGTGCGCCGCGCTGGCGGCCGCCGGAACCGAATCCGTGACCTGTTCCAAGGAGGCACTGGCCTGGACGCTGCGTGAAATCGGCTGGCCGCAGATCGGCAACCTGCTTGGTCTGGCTGCAGGCCTCGCGCTGCCGTCCGTGATCCTGATGATGATGTTCGGCCAGACCCGCATCTTCTTCGTCATGAGCCGTGACGGGCTGCTGCCGGCGATGTTCTCCAAGATCCACCCGACCTATCGTACGCCGTACGTCATCACGATCCTGACCGGCATCTTCGTGTCGCTGTTCGCGGCGTTCTTTCCCGTTGGCATCCTGGCGGACATCTCCAATTCGGGAACCCTGTTCGCTTTCGCCGCGGTCTCGATCGCTGTGATGATGCTGCGCCGGACCGACCCGGACCGTGTCCGCCCGTTCCGCACCCCGGCCGTCACCATCACGGCGCCGATCGCGATCGCTGGCTGCGCCTATCTTTTCTGGAGCCTGGGTCTGGAAACCAAGCTGATGTTCGTCGCCTGGGCGGCGATCGGTCTGTTGGTCTATTTCGGCTACAGCCGCGGGCGCAGCCATGTCGGGCGCGGCATCCTGGATGTGCCAGAGGATGATGCCGACATCCCGCCGCTGCCGGTGCCACCTTTGCCTGGGGCGCACACGCCGGGTGGTAAGGACGCCTGAACGGCTCCTGCTGGCGCCGTAAACACAGGGCGGCCCGCGCGGATTTGCACCGCGCGGGCCGTTTTGTACGTTACAGGGTGGTTGTGGTGTGTTCGTCCCGGGCCTCGGCGCGGGTGTCGAAGCCGAGCAGCATCTTCACCTCATCGATGATGCCCAGATCAGCGTTCCAGATCTCCGCCGCGCCCAGATCCATGCGCAGCATCAGCAGGTTGGGATCGTCCTTGCCGCCGGGGTACCACGCCTCGATCGGCTTGCTCCATTCCTTGTCCAGCCGCTCGCGGCTCGTTTCCGTCACCAGCGTACCCGTGAAGCGAACGAACATGGAGTGGTCCTTGCCGGCATAGGTCGCGGTGGCCGGTCCCCCTGCCGCGAAGGCGTGGTCCTTGCCCGTGAAGAACCAGATCGCGCTGTCGGCATCCGGATCCAGCTGCGCCGTCATCGGAACGGCAGTGGCGGGATCCGCATCGAGTTGCAAAAACGGGAATGGGCTGTCGGCCAGCGCACGCCAGAACTTCTGCTTCAGGTCGTGGGTGTTGCTCATCATGTAAACTCCAGCTTTGCCGATCCAACCGGACGGGCGGCGCTTCGGTTCCGTCGGGCACTTGGGCGCAGGCAGGCCCTCTGTCTGCCGCAAAGCGGTTGCCGCAGGGCAGCCAGCGGCATCTAGCCTGCGGGAAATATGTCGCCGGCAGGAACGATCCGGCCGCATGCTGCTTTGCAGCATCAATACAGAACCGTTACGACAGGGACTTCTTCACATGCCGCTGCCACAGCGCGTCGACCTCGACCCTTGGGTGCTGTTCGCCGCCGTCACTGTCCTGGTCGTGTCCGTGTGGATTTCCCGCTCTGTCCGGGTCACCCATCACACCCGGCCGACGGAACTGGGCGAACTGTTCGCCCTTGCCGCGTTCTCCACCGCCGCCTGCGCGCTGCTGCTGGGCGAATTGCACACCATCCTGGTCCCCGCCGGGCTGTTCCTGGCGCTGTCGATCGCCATTGCGATGGGGGCGCGCAACCTGAGCATTGCTGGCGCCGCGTGGCTGGCGATCACGTTTCAGGGCCTGTGCACGACCTGGTTGTGGTCGTGCCTGTTCATTAACGAGTTGACCCTGTCGCAAGCGTTCGAGGCGCTGGCTTTGATCGGTGTCACGATCACCTTCGCCGTGTCGCTGCTCGCCTCTGTGGAGCGGATTGCGCGCGAGGCGGTGCTGACGCACGGCATGTGGAGCGAGCCGACGCACGCCCCGCCGGTCGGGTCGCGTCACTATCAGCCGAAGGTTTCGCTGCACCTGCCGTGCTATGCGGAGCCGCCTGAGATCGTGCAGGCGACGATGGATCACCTTGCTGCGCTCGACTATCCCGATTTCGAGGTGCTGGTGTGCGACAACAACACCAAGGATGAGGCGCTGTGGCGCCCCCTGGAGAGCTACGCCGCTCAGCTGAACGCCAGGCTCGGCAGAGAGGTGTTCCGTTTCTTCCACGTGGCGCCGTTGCCCGGCGCCAAGGCCGGTGCGCTCAACTGGCTGCTCGACAAGATGGATCCGCAAGCGGAGATCATCGCCGTTGTCGATGCGGATTATCTGTCGAAGCCCGACTTCCTGTCGCGCCTGGTGCCGTTCTTCGACACGCCGCAGGTCGGCTACCTGCAGACACCGCACGACTACCGCGATTACGAGAACAGCGCCTATCTTTCGGCCTGCTATGCGGAATACATGCCCAACAACAAGGTCGATATGCTGGGCGTGCATGAATATGGCGGTGCCTTCACGATCGGTACGATGTGCCTGCTGCGCGCCCGCGCGCTGCGTGCTGCCGGCGGCTGGGCAGAATGGTGCCTGACGGAGGATTCCGAGATATCCGTGCGGATCCGCGCAGTTGGGTATCGCGGCATCTACCTGTCGGAAACCTTTGGCCGCGGCCTGATCCCGGACACGTTCGACGATTACAAGAAGCAGCGTTTCCGCTGGACCGCGGGCCCCGTGCAGCAGCTGATGCGGCATTGGCGGCTGTTCCTGCCCGCGCCCTATGCGCGGCCGATGCCCGGCTGGACGAAGCTGCTGGAAATCCTTCGTTGCATCGCCCCGCTGCAGACGCTGGCAACGGTGATCACCGGCCTGTTCACCTTGGGCGGCGTTGCGCTGACCAGCTATTACGGCTCGGTCGATCCGATCAACGTGCCCGATGTGGCCTGGCCGCTGCTGGCTTTCGGCCTGGCCACCACGCTCGTGCGCATCTGGCACCGCTACAAACTGTCGGGCATCGACCGCATTGTCGACATGATCCGGGGCGAGGTCGCCCGTGCCTCGCTCAGCTACGTCGTGCTGCTGTCGGGCGTGGCCGGCCTGTCTGGCAAGCCGCTGGCATGGCGCCGCACGCCCAAGTTCGGCGCCGCCGACACGTTCGGTGGGGCGCTGTGGTCGGCGATGCCTGAAACGCTGCTGGGGCTGCTCGGTATCGCTCTGGTCGGTGTGGTCGTGGCGATGATCCCGCGCATCGGGTGGGAGATCGGGACGCTGACCGCATTGGGCCTGGGCCTGATGGCGGTGCAGTTCCTGTGCGCGCCATATATGGCCCTGCTGGCGCTGCGCGACAGCCGCCGATCCGGCAATGGGGTGGTGGCGCCCGATGTGGCGGATGTGGCGGAGGATCTGATCGCACCCGCCCGCAACGTCACCCCTTTGCGCAATCAGTCGCGCGCGGCCTGACGAATATACGGGCAGGCGACGCATCCGTCCGGGAATGCGCCGCCTGCCTTCTCTCAGCGCGGACGGCCGAGGAAGTCGAGCAGGTCCTGCGTCAGGCGGTCCTGCTGCGTGGCGAACACGGCGTGCGGCTCCCCATCATACTCGATCAGCTCCGCCGTCGGCACGGCGGCCGCCACTGCCCGGCCAGTCGGTTCGATCGGCACCGTCTTGTCCGCGGTGCCGTGGATCACCAGCGTGGGCACCGTCAGATGCGCCAGGTCGCTGCGGAAATCGGTGGTGGCAAAAGCCTTGGCCGCCTGCAGCGTGGCATATCGCCCGGCCATCTGCGCGGTCATCCACGCCCAGTGCAGCTGCTCGTCGCTGACCGGCTGCGTGACATAGCCGACGCCGTAGAAGTCCTTGAAGAAGCTGGTGAAGAACTTGCGGAAATCGGCCCGCATGCCGGCGGTCATCCCATCGAAGGTCGATTGCGGCACGCCATCCGGATTGTCCGGGGTCTGGAGCATATAAGGCACGACGGAGCTGACCAGCACCGCCTGGCTCACGCCCTTGCCGCGGTGCCGGCTCATGTACCGGGCGATCTCGCCGCCGCCCATGGAGAACGCAACCAACGCCACATCCTCGGTCGCGCCGGTCGCGGCCATCACATCGGCGAGGTCATCGGCAAAGGTGTCGTACTCATAGCCGGACGGTGGCTGGTCCGACCGTCCGAAGCCGCGCCGGTCATAGGCGATCGCCCGATAGCCCGCCTCGGCAAGCGCCAGCATCTGCGGATCCCAGCTATCGGCCGATAGCGGCCAGCCATGGATCAGCACCACCGGCCGGCCTTTGCCGATCGTCTTGACATAGAGCTGCGTGCCGTCGCGCGCTTCGATACGGTTCATGTGGGGGAACTCCTGCAGGCAGAATAGGTAAATGTGAAACACAGAAGCACGCGATCCGTGCCGGTTGACAAAAGTGAAGCAAAAAGAAACAGCTAGGCGCCCGGCGCTACAGAACATATATGGAACGCATGACCCGCGCGAGCAGCATCACCGATCGTTTGGCAATCCTTGCCGACGCCGCGAAGTACGATGCTTCCTGCGCGTCCTCCGGCACGGCCAAACGCAACAGCAAGGAGGGGGGGAAGGGCATCGGCTCGACGGAAGGCATGGGCATTTGCCACGCCTACGCGCCCGACGGTCGCTGCATCTCCTTGCTGAAGATTCTGCTGACAAATCACTGCATTTTTGATTGCCATTACTGCATCAACCGGGCGAGTTCGAACGTGCAGCGCGCCCGGTTCACTCCGCAGGAGGTGGTCGATCTAACGCTCAGTTTCTATCGCCGCAATTATATCGAAGGGCTATTCCTCTCCTCCGGCATCGTGAAGAGTTCCAACCACACGATGGAGCAGCTGGTGGAGGTCGCGCGCATCCTGCGCGAGGAGCACGATTTTCGCGGCTATATCCACCTCAAGACGATCCCGGACGCCGATGGCGAGCTGGTGCACCGCGCGGGGCTGTATGCCGATCGCGTCTCCATCAATGTCGAGCTGCCGACGGATGCGGGGCTGGCCCGCCTGGCGCCGGACAAGGACACGCGCCGCATCGAAGGGGCGATGGGGGGCATGAAGCAGGCGATCCGCCAGTCACGTGACGAGACCAAGCGCTTCCGCCACGCGCCGCGCTTTGCGCCTGCTGGTCAATCGACACAGATGATCGTCGGGGCCGATGCGGCGAGCGATGCCGACATCGTCGGCAAGGCCAGCCGCCTGTATGACAGTTTCGGCCTGCGCCGCGTATATTACTCGGCCTTCAGCCCGATCCCGGATGCCAGCGCGGTGCTGCCGTTGAAGCGCCCGCCGCTGATGCGGGAGCATCGGCTGTATCAGTCCGACTGGCTGATGCGCTTCTATGGCTACGACTCGCGTGAGGTGATGCAGGCAACGGGCGCGGACGGCATGCTGCCGCTCGATATCGACCCGAAGCTCGCCTGGGCATTGAAGTTCCGCGACCGCTTCCCGGTCGATGTGAATCGCGCCCCGCGTGAGGCTCTGCTGCGCGTACCGGGTCTTGGCGTCCGGGCGGTGAACCAGATCCTCTCTGTTCGCAGGCAGAAGCGCTTGCGGCTGGAGGATGTCGGCAAGCTGACCGTCTCATTGGCCAAGGTCCGCCCGTTCCTGGTGGCCGCCGACTGGCGTCCCACATTGCTGACCGACCGGGCCGACCTCAGGACGCTGCTGAGTCCGCCCAATGAGCAGCTGGAGCTGTTCGCCGCATGAGCGCGCTGCGACAACACGCGCCGACCGCCTCCTATGTGGTGGGGCTGCCCGCACCGGACGATTTCGAGTTCTGGCGCGACCAGGCCCGTGCCCTGGTTCAAGGCGGCGTAACGCCCGACCGGATCACCTGGGCGGAGCCCGGCGGAACCGGCGACCTGTTCGCCGAAGGCGAGCGCGCCTTGCCGACGGCCGTTGCCGGCGCGCCGATTGTGCGTGCCAGCAAGCCGTTCGTGCAGCTGGCGCGGACCGCGATCTGCCACCGCGATCCGGCTCGCTTCGCCTTGCTGTACCGCCTGCTTTGGCGCCTTCAGGCAAACGTGCGCGTGCTGGAGGACAGCACCGATCCGGATGTGCGTCGGCTGGACGAACTGGCCCGACAGGTGCGCCGCGACAAGCACAAGATGCGCGCCTTCGTCCGCTTCCGCGCCGTGAGGGAGGGCGACGGGCAGGACCGCTACGTCGCCTGGTTCGAGCCGGAGCACCACATTTTGCGCGCCAATGCGGCGTTCTTCGTCAACCGCTTCACGGCGATGCGCTGGTCAATCCTGACGCCTCAGGGCTCGTTGCATTGGGACGGCGCGGTGCTGGTCGAAGGGCCGCCGGCACAGCGCGGCGACGCGCCTGCCGGCGACCCGACGGAGGATCTGTGGCGCCGCTATTACGCCGCCATCTTCAATCCGGCGCGGCTGAAGATCGGCGCGATGCTGAAGGAAATGCCGCGCAAATACTGGAAGAACATGCCCGAAACCCAGCTCATCCCCGAGCTGGTGGCGGGCGCCCAAGCACGGGAGGCGACCATGGTGGCGGCGGGCACGCTGAATTTCGAGGAACGGCCGGACAGTCTGGCGGCGATCGATCGGGCGATCCACGGTTGCCGCAAATGCCCGATCGGCTTGCTCGACAACCAGGCGGTGATGGGGGAGGGGCCGCAGGATGCAGCGCTGATGATCGTGGGCGAGCAGCCGGGCGACCAGGAGGATCAGCAGGGCCGCCCCTTTGTGGGCCCGGCCGGCCAGGTATTCGACGCCCATATGCAGCGCGCCGGCATCGACCGCAGCACCGTTTACGTCACCAATGCAGTCAAGCACTTCAAGTTCGAGGTGCGAGGAAAGCGGCGGCTGCACCAGACCCCCACCGCCAAGGAGATCGACATCTGCCGCTGGTGGAACGAGGCGGAGCGGGAGATCGTGCAGCCCCGGCTGGTGCTCGCCATGGGCGCCAGCGCGGCGCGCGGCGTGCTGGGCAAAACGGTGAGCGTCAGCAAGGCGCGCGGCACGCCGCACCCCCTGCCCGATGGATCGGAACTGTGGATCACCGCGCACCCATCATACCTGCTGCGGCTGGACGGGCCCGCGCGGGAGGAGCAGGAGCGGATGTTCCAGGCCGATCTCGTCGCTGTGGCGGAGC
>Ga0210040_10003158_pt1 | contig 22481 bp, 23 predicted proteins | sample CryGeyCG12114_NA_FD_185462 | JGI IMG/M metagenome (GOLD analysis project Ga0210040, IMG submission 185462) | Groundwater microbial communities from aquifer - Crystal Geyser CG19_WC_8/21/14_NA (SPAdes) (version 2) | ecosystem: Environmental > Aquatic > Deep subsurface > Groundwater | place: USA...
GGGCTGGGTTCAAGGCCAAGTTTACAAGTCTAGGGAGGGCAGAAATTATTTTCAGTTCTTAGGTCTTCCTTATGCTCAGCCACCGGTGGGGTCTTTGCGATTTGAGGTAAAGAAAACGAATTAAAAATACAAATAATATTTGTGCCTTTACAGTCTTGATGTGCAAAAGTTTAAGTTACGGATGGATTGAAGGAGTTTAATCACTATTGTCCAGTTTAAATTGTTGCTTGTAGTCCCCCAAGCCCCCTAAATCATGGTCAGGGGTAAAAAGTGCGCTGGAGTTTGGACCCGAGTGCATGCAATTGGAAGTGATGGTTACAGCCAGAGTTCAAGGGGATGAGGATTGCCTCTATTTGAATGTGTTTACTCCACAGGTATGTATTTTTTGTTTGGTTTAGTTTTTTGTTGAAGAAGTAACTACAGGGTTTTGTTTTAATTTGGAAGTTGGGAGAGAAGGGGCAGAATGCTACAGGTTTACCGGTCATGGTGTTTTTCCATGGAGGGCTGTTCATGTCTGGATCGTCGAATGTAATTAACAAAAGTATTAAATAGTTCGTTGGTTTGTTATGCTTACTTGTTATACCTACCAGAATATAATTAACTTACAGATGTACAAAGGAAAATATTTCATGGATAAAGATGTCGTTCTCGTAACTTTAAATTATCGACTGGCAGCGCTAGGTACTTTTATTTTTGCATTGGGGCTCAATGACACAATTTTTGTACGATTTGAAAAGCTGTGTTACTGTGTCTGTTGTTATTTTCTGTACTGCAGGTTTTCTAAACACTGGTGATGAAGTTGTACGGGGCAATATGGGATTGAAAGATCAAAATGCCGCTTTAAAATGGGTGCAACGAAACATAGCTACATTTGGAGGCGATCCGTCTCGGGTTACAATTTTTGGAGAATCTGCTGGCGGTGTGTTGTAAACAAATTTTGTAGAATAATTTTTTGCAAAACCGTATGTTTATTGCTATGTTATGCTTGTTTTATGAATTCTAGCCTCTAGTGTACATTTCCATATGCTGTCTCCAATGTCTACAGGGTTATTTCATAAGGCAATCTCTCAGTCAGGATCCGCTTTAAAAATTTGGGCCTTGAGTCGAAATACCCTGCAACAGTCTCGCGAGTTATCTTCAGCTATGGGGTGCCCTACATTTGATACAAAAGCAATGATTGATTGCTTGAAAAAAGTTGATGCTCGTAAGCTAGTGAGTTACCATTTGTCGTCAATGGTATGAATACTGTAAATTAACTTGAATACAAACAAAAGTAATTAAGAGTAGGTCAGTCTTTGCTGCATTTTATCCGCCTTTAATCTTTAAAAATTATAAATTGTAGTCACCTATAAGGAGAAATGAAGATTTATTCGTCGCGTCTGTGGAGAAAGTTCATACTATTGACACTTTTTTGCCTGCTAATCCACTTGATTTATTAAACAACGGAACGTTTCATAAAGTTCCTTGGATGATTGGAGTGAATTCTGGAGAAGGATTACTCAATACGGGTCGTAAGTCGTGCACATTGTTTCAAAATTTACAACTACAACTAAAAATATATAACATAGTCAATAGTCAAAGTGTGTATAGCTATTCTATTCCATAAGGAATCCTAGCTGATAAAAAAGTTTCCAAAAATTTACACCACCGATGGAACACATGGATGCCTCTCATGTTAGACTATGATCCCGGTCGAATAGACATCTCAACGAAAATCCGAAATCAATATTTCCCCAACTCTTATGAAAACCCAGTGACCAACATGGAGAATCTAACTTTACTGTATTCTGACAGAGTTTACTTCCATGCAGCCAAAAAAGCTGCAACCTTACATTCTCATTATGCCCCAGTCTTTTTCTACTACTTCTCATACAAAAGCGAAATGAGCTTTTTCAGTTTGTTTAAAGCAGTTTTGCCTGCTCCAAGTGACTTTTTTCCTCCAGAAATAAAAATTGCTGCAGATGTCACCAAAGACTTGTTTTGGAAGTATGTAGTAGGCTCATCAACTCCTAAATATGGTTCGGTTTGTTATGTATACTTAAAAAATTGTTTTAAAAATCCACTGCTAAATTGCGGTTCTATAAGTATTTGAAAATTTCAATGTTGTCAGCTCAAAATCCATGCCATGCAGACGAACTTTTGCTGTTGTTTAACATGCATAGGTTGGCAGAAGTTAGTAAAAGTTCAATTGACTATCTAGTGTCTAAATCATTAGTGGACACCTGGGTTAGTTTTGCTCATAACATGTAAGTTTTTTATTGTTACAATAATTTACATACGTCATATGTTACCTCTTATGCCATCCATTAATAATCTGTACACAATGCATTTTTCTTGCTTTCAACAGAAAAAACTTAAATTACCAAAAACGACCTTGGCCTTCAATTGAAACGCAGATGCAGTCCAATAAGTCTCTCCTGTGCATGAACCTTGACAAAGTGGGTCGCCTGGTTCAAGAGCCGTTTGCACAGCGTATGAAGTTCTGGGATGAACTTCACATTTGAATATATTATAATTATAGTACCACAGCATAGAAGAAAAGACTGATTTTGTGATATTATATTATGAGCCAACATTTGAAAAATTGTGCAATGTTAATTTAAACATCTTATTTAACCTAATTATTAAAGACACGTTAATTTCAGAAACGAAAGTGCTAGTTTTGCCATTTATATCAAACATTTAATCGTCAACCTTCACAGATACGGTAGGCTGAGCACTTTAATTAGTGTAAAGTGTAACCCAACAAACATGCACACTCACACTGTATACAAACACAAAATTCCATCATCTATATTATGTGACACAGGAAAACTTAAAAAATCCAGATTGACCATAATAGGTCAGCATAAAGGATTATCCTGATTTATACTGGTTCTAGTGGTTCCAATCGATTAATTTATAAAATCGTACTTAAAAAAACTTAATTCCCATTGAAAGCTTTATTTTTCATCATTCATACCACACAATGGAAACATGGCTTGGCTCCTAAAATAATGTGACTCGTGACTCTGTCTCCGCTCTCCAGTAGTTAGCTGGTGTAACTGCTTGTCCATGCAATTTTCCTATTGTTTTGATGTTACCTGTTCGCAATGCGTAAAAACTTTAGCTTTTTCACACACACAGCAATCTACAGAGCAGACGTTATAGCACACATAGCACAAACTTCCTTGACGTAAAGCCCCAAACGAAAGAATTAACCACATTTTTTACACTAGCATCCTTACTGTAGGTAACCTGCAGGCAGTAGCTGGAAAAACATACGTCTTATATTTAAGAAGTTAGTATTTACTTACTCACATGCAATGCACTATACTCACTCATTTCATAACCTAGTCGCGGGTAGATAAGCACAAATCTAAAATAAGAATATTTTACTTTACTATCCCAAACTAGTACTTTTATTTTAATAGTTTGAATCTTAAAATAAAATTATGTTTGTAATATGAGTGCAGTAACTTTTTTACATGCATAGGAGCCAACTTTAATTGAGTTGTCTAACTAACATTTTGCAAGTTAGACAATGTTGAACAAATTAGCTGTGATAGTGGTGGTGATAGGAGCTTTAATAACGTACTACGTGATTGACAAAAAGGATGAGTTTCCCTTTTTGAAGTTGTACCAAAATACCCAAGTGGTTAACACTAATTATGGGAAAGTGGTGGGAATGACAGCTACGTCTAGAGAGGGGAGAGAATATTTTCAGTTTTTGGGGATTCCGTTTGCAAAACCACCTGTGGGTCGATTAAGATTTGAAGTGAGTTGATGTTTGTAGGATGTACACAAAGTGTAGTCTTTAAGTTTGTAAATAATTAATTAAATTAATGTGTGATCGTAATTAATTATCTGGTTTAGTTTCCTCAACCACCAGATAAATGGGACAATATTCGATATGCAGACAAAATGCCGCCGGATTGTCTTCAATTGGAAGTGTTATTGTCCGGGGAAGTTCGTGGAGAGGAGGATTGTTTGTATTTGAATGTGTATACTCCCACATTAGGTTAGTTTGTGAAATACCGGGTTGAAAGAAACAGATTTAGTTAGTAATTGAGGACTTACAAGCTAACTCAACAACTGTTTTTGTTTTTTGTAGATACCGGCTCAAAAGCAAAATTTCCAGTGTTGATCTAGTTAGTGTACTTGTCAAACGAATAGCCCACAATGATCAAACACTTGTTGAATATAAGAAGTACTGAAATTAAATAAGTACTTCTTACATTTATAATTTTGTACCGAATTAATTTTTTCAGCATACATGGGGGACTATTTCATGGTGGAACGCAAATGCTGTATAAAGGGAAATATTACATGGATGAAAATATTGTACTTGTAACAATTACGTATCGTGTAGGCGCTTTAGGTAAAATTTTTGAAAAGATAAAAAAACTAGCGTTTCGTCATCTCATAGTGAAATTTTATCTAACGGAATTTTTCTCTTCTAGGTTTTTTAAGCACAGGAGATGAGGTGGTTAGAGGAAACAATGGATTGAGAGATCAAGCTATGGCTTTCAAATGGGTTCAAGAAAATATTCAATATTTTGGTGGTGACCCACAACAAGTCACAATTTGTGGCGAAAGTGCTGGAGGTAACTGAGAAAAATTATATTCAATTTGTCGAAACATAAAGTATCTAAGAAAAATTTTACGCTTTTCAGCATCAAGTGTTCATCATCATATTTTGTCACCTCGTTCTACCGGTAAGCACATTTTCAGCACAGATTACAGCAATGTTTTCAACTTGTATTGGAAGCATTCTCAATACTTCTGATTCCGAATTTTAGGTCTGTTCAAAAAAGCCATTTTACAAAGTGGAACTTCTATCAGGAACTATGCATTAACAAACAATCCTGAAAAACAAGCAAAAAAATTTGCAGAGAAGTTTGGATGCCCAATAAATAATACTATGCAACTTGTGGGCTGTCTCAAACAAATCGATGGCAGGAATCTTGTAATGGCGCACAAAGATGCAACAGTACGTCAAATATTTTTGGGCATGCAGAAATACATCAATCAAATGCAGCATATTAAACTTTTTTTACACTTTTAGGCGGTTTTAAAAAACGAGTTTGCATTGTTCGTACCAATCACTGAAAAAGTGAAAGACAAAGATGCATTCTTGGCTGAAAATCCTTTCGCATTACATAAAGAAGGGCGATATAACAAAGTCCCTGTTATTGTAGGAGTAAATTCAGGTTAGAATTCAGATAACATAGGTAAATAAAGTACTGATCCATTTATATATTTATGCAGTATTTTTAATCTGTATTCTTCTTGTTACAGGAGAGGGATTATTATTTACTTCAGGTAAAACGATCAAAACTAAGTAATCTTAATAATTGTATTTCTTTTATTTGAAAAAATATTGAAGGATGCAAATATTTTTTACCTCAGATTTGCTCAGAAACGTAACTGTATTAAAAGATCTCGATGATATCTCAAAATGGACTGCTTACCTTCCAAGATTAATGGGCTACGACAAAAATATACCCAATGGAGATGAAATAGCACTCAAAATAAGGAAATTTTATTTCGGAAATAAATCTCCTTCAGACCCCAGTCAATTTCAAAGTTTAACGAATCTCTTTGCGGATAGAATGTATTTCTATCCAACAAAAGTGGCTACTTCACTGTTGTCTAAACACACGCCAGTTTACAAGTACTATTTTACTCATCGAACGTGGCTCTCTATTTTCGACATAATGGTTAATGTGAAAATGAACCATTGGATACCTGCCGAACGGCAGTTATTTATGTTCGCTGCTAAGGATTTCGTTTACAGGCAAACACTAGGATACCAAACCGAGTTCTATGGTGCTTCTCATGGAGATGAATTATCTTTACAGTTTAATGTGCATTTCCTCTCATACGTACCAAAAGGATCTCAGGATTATGCTCTTTCAAAAGACATGATTAAGTTGTGGGTGGATTTCATGAGAGATGAGTAAGTTCACTTGTAGACTGCATTTTTATAATATGCGAATGATGAAAAGCTGATGTGACTATTTGAATTTATATCTAACTTAGAAGTCATTTAACTTTTCGTGGGCAAAAATGGCTCCCAATGAATACGCCTGGACAAGAAGACCAATATTTGGAATTAGCAGATCCCGGTGGTATTATTAACGAGCCATATAAATCTCGTATGGACTTCTGGAATCAACTAAATGTTACTTTTCACGGGGAAAGAGTTTATTACTAAATCTTTGCATTTGGCTTAACAACAATAATAAAATGCTAAATATTGATACAAGATTGTCTGGCAATTCCACTATGCATGCAAAAATTCATGCATATACTCCCCCTATCGTCCACTAGACTAACTAACTATCCAGTAACTAGTAAGCATGATTTTTGCAAATTTTACTTGCAATTTGTGCTATTAATGAAGCAGTGATACTTAAATACATGTATACATTAGTTAGTCGTACAATTAATGAGTCAGTAGTAGATTGTAGTAACAATAACAATATTTTCATAAAAAGGCAGTGTTGTTTCAAATAGGAACGTTAAGCCAATAAATTCACATACGCATCTCTAGTAATATGGATTTAAAATGAGTCGACTTACAGAGTGTTGAGTTCTATAAAATTTACACTATATAGTGAGTGATTGAGAGTTACAATAGATCCTGACAGTTTTCATCACCATCATCTGAGCAAATGCATGATCTTCCACCACGCAGATTTGGAAGGCAGATTCTTGATTCCCCACATGGATTGTACTCACATGGACTGTAAGCTGGGACAAGAAGGGAAGAAATAGTTAATCAAGACTGACTATGCTACATGTATCATTAGTTCGTTATGAAGCTTTACTTGACTACATACCATATGGACATTCAGAAGGAACAAAAACAATTCCATAAAGTTTGCCCACTCCTCCAAGTGAGACTTCTATGCTGGTACCCAGTTGACCTGTACTCTTGGAAGCACTTTCGATATTTTTTCTGCAAATTTTAAGGGTCAGTTACTGGAGTTTAGATATACATAAATATGGTAGGAAAATCTATTATTATGTGAATTGTACTAATAAAAGCAGTTTGATCCTTACGTTTCCCAGTCGCTCCAATACATCATTTTGTTCCCCATGGCTAATCCAAAAGGGTAGTTGATTTTATTCACATACACTTTTCTTCCACGGCCCTCAATCCCAACGCACTCTGAAGAAATCAAGAAAACAAAAGCCCTATTGCATAACTGGAGGTTTTTTTCCACAAGACATTATTATATCAGGCTTACCAATTTGGTGAGTTCCAGCATCTGCCCAGCATAATTGATCTTCTTCTGGATCAATAACAAGTGAATTTGGCAATGCCAAACCTTCCCCAACTAAAATTTCTCTACCTTGTCCATCTAAGCCAGCAAACTCAATTTTGGGGTATTCTCGATTCCAATCACTCCAAAATAAACGACTGTGAACCGAATAATTTGTAAGTTTTACAAACGTAGATTCGATTTTAAATTTAGAATTCAAAACTCACCCTCTTTGTGGGTATGCAGCTATTCCACGCGGATTCACCAGCCCAGTGGAGACCAAAACTTTCCGTTGCTTTGTTTTCAAATTCGCAACTTCTATAGTATCTTTCAAAGAATCCGTCCAATATAAATTCTGAGAAACCCAGTCAACACTTAACCCCTCGGGAGATCCAATATCTAATTCACCCCAAAACTGTATTAACAATCTGCGAATAGAATGAGATAAAACTATAATCACGAATGTACCATCATCTAGAAAATTTTCTCGCTCAGATCCATTGAAATATCCAACTTTAATTGCCCGAGTAGCCACATCACTCCAATACACTTTCTGATTTGGACAATCAATATCAATGCCAATGGAAGTTTGAAAAGGCTCAACCATGATAGGAGTTGCTTTGTCTCCATTTACTGGCACCTTGATCAATGACATTCCTTTCGTCACAATCAAATAATCTTCAGAACGTTTAGCAATCTTATTGCATTCTTGGCCATCTCCAAAGAAGCCAGTATTGCATTGACACTTCCATTCTCGGGTTACACGGTCAGGTAAACATTGTGCATCTGCACTGCATATAGAATTGTCTTGATAACATGGCACTGCAGAGCGACATTTGTATCCGTCTCCTTCATATCCCTGCGCAAACAAGTGTATTTTTGGACGTTTTTGTATGCAAAAAAATCCAATTCAATGGATGTACAAGCGAATAACTTTTACTTACCGGTAAACAGACGCATTTGTAAGCATTAGAACCAGCTGACTCAGAATCAAATATGCATTCGGCTTTCTCTCCACAGTTTTGCATAACTAAACAACTCGTAGAATCCCCTTGGCATGACATGCCGTCTCCAACGTAGCCTGCTAAGCATTGGCATGTATATTTAGAGGAACTCGGATCCCAGCTACATTGGGCGTTTTCATCACAATTCCTCAACACGTCACATCCAACATCACTCTCTGGAGTGCAGTTTTGCCCGTCACCCGAAAAGCCTTCGCGACATCGGCATGAATATCGCGTTTCTAGATCATTGTATGCGCATTCACCAAATGGACTGCATTCAGAATGACTGCTGCAGAAATCTACAAAAAAAATTCCATGGAATTGTTACTTAGTATACATGAAATGATTTGGAAGCAAATGCAAGAGGTAAGGATCGAAAAAATATACCTTGCGGTGAACATCGCCTGCCATCTCCAGAAAACCCAAGATTACAAACACATACGTAGGTTCCGCTTTGATACAAGCATGACGCATGTGGATCGCATAGGACGGGGTCCAGTAAGCAATTATTGGCTGTTTCAGCTACAAGCAATATGGTTATTAATATTGCATGATGTAAGTTAAGGGAGCAAAAAATTGTTACATAGAATTCATCAATAAACTAACTGCTTGTGGTAGAAGTAGGTACTTCACATCTCGCTCTCAAATCATTATACACGAAACCAATAGGACAATGGCAACTATTGAGTACACAAATTGGCTCTGGCACTTGACCAGGATCTGTAAATTGCAATTTTCCGAATATGGGGGCAATATGATTAGTTAAAGTTAAATATTACTGTTCTCCAGCAAAGTAAATATTATTCTTACACAGATCAGGATAATCTCTGGATCTGGTACAAATATAGCCATCACCATTATAGCCAGATCTACATACGCAAGTGTATTCATTCAATTGCTCGTCAAAACGGCAATCAGCACTGGGGTCACAATTATTTTCAATGTCACATGTTTCTAAAAAACGATACAGTGGATGCATGACTGTGCTCATTTCATCCATAGATAAATATCTTATATGGACGTGCAAATAAAATGTAATGTAAATGAATGCAGGTAGAAAAAAAAATTCTTCAAAACTAATAATAATAAACAACTATTTACTTCTTACCAGTTTCAATTCGATGGCACGTCAACCCATCCCCTTGATAACCCCTTCTGCAGTTGCAAACATACGAGCTGCTGTCACTACTGTACACACATTCAGCAAATATGTCGCACAGATCCGCAATTTGCCTGCAGTCTGGTTGTCCGCCTACACAAAATATTGTTCTTACATTAGTTGTTGAATAAATTCACGAATAGTCCTATTCATCAAATACAGTTTTAAACTTGCCTGTTTCATATCCAATATCTACACCCGTGTGCTGATAACAATACAATCCATCCCCATAAAACCCTGCTAAACACCTACATTCAGGTTCACCAGAATCTATCTGCACGCACTCTGCATTAGGACCGCATTGCATATCTTGGCATGTTAGAATCTCTTGAGACCAAAAATTAATGGTTAATTTAAAGCCAGGCATTGGTATCATACTTTCATATGAATGTAACAGTGAGCTCACTTGGGCAACTAAAGCCATCTCCAGGTTGCCCCGGAGGACACACGCAAGAAAATGAGCCCAAAGAATTTATACACGTAGCTGCCACATCACAAGTAGACAATCCAATCTGACATTCATCAATATCCACACATTCTGGCACTTCTGGAATCACATCTTGGTTCTCATTGTATCTGTACTCCTCTTCATAGCTTAAAAAAATAAAGTTCAAGGCGCAATATTAACCTTTTGTACACCCGTGCCATAAAAAGCTAAACAATGACAGCACTTACTTTTAAATTCATCTGAAACGTGCAATATAGCTAAAATTACAGCTTAAATAACTTATACCATATTAGGTGACTTTTGGCAGCTATTAAAATGATGTACATACCACAATCATATAGCAAGACGTTGTTCATTAAAACGACATAAAAATACGTCAAGTAATATTTAGTCAGTCATATCACTCTAATTCTATTGTCAAGCTAGTTAAGCCAAGCCAAATTACTCACCCTCTGTCACATATGCACTTGAATTCATCTCCTTCTACAACACATGAGCTATTGGGACGACATTTGTCTTTGTTTTCTTTGCACGGATCCTCACCAGCTACTGGCATCACTTTGCTGGTGATCGCATACCGTACAATTTCTTGAGAAAGATCGTACACGATGTAATTCCGCCCGATTTTCATTGACATCGTTTCCAGCTCTTCAGGCACAGGAGAAGCCCATGGACATTCCTCATACTCAAATGTTTGTTCCACCCTGAAGGGATTTTCAATGGAAGTTCCTTCTACTGTATACGAATGAGAAGATGTGGACCGCAGCATTCCAGGGGATACGCGCGTCAAATCCATTTTGATATTGTTCACTTCAATAGTTTTACCAACCGGGACTAACGGGATTGTACCATGCATGCGGGTATCTACTTTTAAATGGGAGAAAACATCTAACCCTAGAAAGCTCTGATGAACTTGTACTTTTTGACCCGTTTGGAAGAAGTTTATATCTGCAGTATAGTTCATGAAACCACCTAGAAATTCGAAAATAAAGGTAACCCATTTCGTTAACTTTTCTACTGCCATTCAATAAATTAAATCTCGTAATAATGATCTGCGTGCAGTATGCTACATACACAAGATTTTGGGAAAATAGAAAATAAAAATTTGTTTCCATTTCCACTATACCAGTGAGCATGAAGCCATTGGGTGTTCCTTTTGTACTAGTGCTAAAAAGCCAGCCTATGGTGGTTCCAAGTACAATCACGGTCTGTAAATCATAGCCAAGACGTTCAGGAATTTTTGCAATGGCTGTGTAAGCTCTACCATCCTGGGGCAAAATGTATGCGAAAAGGTCTGAGTCCTCCAGAGCGATCCCATTAATAACGCCTTTCACTTTCCCATTCATCCTCAGAGGAATTTCTGCCAATAGTAAAGTTAGTCAGTAGTAATGTGAGCAAGCAATATAATAATTTTCATAATATCCACATGGCATGCAAACAAGGATGATATATCGTCACTATCCCATGTGAATCAGGATTTAATAAAATATTCTTCCTATTCATGCATCCATGCATGCATGCTTGCACTTTTATATATACGTGATATGATAGATGGTTGTCATAATATTAATATTACGTTCCACACCATCTATAATTCTCCAGTCTGAGAAACATAGACTAGATGCTGAAAGAAATGGAATTAATAGATATTTGAATTATAGTTAGGGATACTGTGAATTGGAAAGTTGGTTAACAAACAACAATTTACAGAGTGCGAATATATTTTTCGAGCTGCTTATGTAAAACTTTTAATTCACTTTGAGCAAATCTAATTCAAGATTTACGAAAGGGATAATTTTTAAGTGATCGTGTTCGCAAATTTAAATAGATTATTGTCATTATTATTCCAAGGCTTGCCAAAAAGGATGGGCGCACACAAAAGTTGCTCAGCGAAAAGGCTTGGTACGTAACCTACAGTAATAATAATAAATAGTTGGTGGTCTAGTCTGAGGAAATGGATCTTTTACTTACCGTCTTGTAAGCAAATCCGGCCATTCCCAAAAAAGCCACGACCACATTTGCAACAAAATCCAGGCTCATAGTCAATACAATCTGCGTGGTTGTGGCAATGGGTAATTGCACTTGCAGCACACGTGGAGTCCATTTTTGATGAGGATTCTAAAACCATTAGATTTACTTATTGGACGGGTCATGGTGCAATTTTCATATACAAAGAGCCACTATGTACATTCCATTTGCTCGCTTGTACCTTCTTTCCCTTGCTGCTGAAAAATAAAATGTGAATTGCTTACCTAACCCAATACTGAGATCAGGTTCTTCAACTTGTCTGTCTACACGTCCAATATGAAAGCTCCAGAGACCGTCTTCGCCAACATTTGAGCGCCTTAAGTAAATAAATTCTGACTGTATTGACAGCATCGAACATTTTAAGCTTTTTCAGCATGCAGTCACAGTATATAGTCTGAAATCGAGACAGCAAATATTCATGCAAAAGCAAAATGCACATGCAATTCTTGTGTAAATGCATCCGCAGAGTTAGTTGCATCGGAATGCAAAGTACTAAATGCTAGATTGCTAGAACTCATAGCATAATTTTGTTCAACCTTGGAGACTTATTAATTTTGCTTTGCTTTTCTTAAAATTCATCTACGTGTCTCTGAAAATGCGCACCCCAAAACAGCCAAGATGAGGGCGCCAATATAAAATATCAATTCGTAAACAAATAGTCACAAGAACAGTAAAGTGCATATTACTAGAGTTCATAAAGCAACAAATGAATAATTCACTTCAACTATTGCACAATCCCGTGGAAATAGTAACATTTAAAGTTCAGGCTATCCTATGCTAAGCTCTAATTTGGTTTCAAGACATTGCTTGGGATATAACGGGAACATGCTTACATATGTAGAGTCGACACTTGATCCGTTCCAGATCCTTTTAGCTCGTAAAAGGGACCGCTTCCTGAAATCAAGCCAGCTTGTGCCTTCGCATCCGGCATACTTGGATTTTTTCCTGTCCCTTGGATCCATTCAATGTTGTCGTAAATAAAAGCCACATACGAGTCGCCGCCATCTGTTCCAATCACTACTTGGAACGTGTTGACCTACAACAAAGGCACGCACTCATATTAGTTAACCAGACTTTTGAATTTCTCCTGCATATATCTTCCGAAAGAACACAAAATCTGTTTAACTGCTCACCAAGCACACTTCAAATGCTAAAGGGTAATAAATGCTTTAAAATAGTATATAGTTAGTTAGTCAGTTGTTAACTCATTAATTTTAACAAACTAAAGTGATTCAGCAAGTGTGCGCGAACGCAAGTAAACACAAATACACTATTGCTCATAAATGCGTGTTTAAACTATCTTTCCTGCCTTCGTTCGACCAAAACCAAAACTGATGAAGTAAATGAATACCAATATAGCTTGAATAGTTGGCTTTACAAATAAATACCTTCATTCTCTGTCTGATTCGTTTACAACGCTTAACATGGTCATTGTCTTCATTTGAAGCATTTCCCTCACTCGTATCCGTATCATCATCTTCACTACTAAACAGTCCACTTGATTCTTGAGAACGACAATTTGTTGGTCCCGAGGTTTTGAACCACTGTCAAACGAGCAGAAAAGCACACGACACACTAAAGGTTAGTTCAGGCAAATTAAACAGCTAGTTCACAACGAATTATTAAATTTATCCACTAAGATTTATTCATTAAAAATTCTCAATCATGCAAAAACACAATCTCTAACAGCAATTAGCTTAAGAGAAAATGTGCATATGTACCTCCAATTATTTCAGAAATAAATAACTACAGAAGATAACTTATACACGGCGTTCTTCACAAACAAAAAGCGAAATGAAAGTGCTAACCTTGTCACTTTTCCTATCATAGTATCCTACGCCATCCCAAGTGGCGACAAAAACACTACTCGGGATAAAGTTCGTAGCTGACGCAAAATGGTCTCCAAACAAAGTGCGTGCTCTTTCCAAAATGTCATCATCCTTTGATTCCCTGTGTAGACAATATTTGAACAACTTGAACATTATTGAACACAAATTACACGCGTACAAATTGCTAAAGTCTATGATACAAAAATGATTAGCTATAGCTAGTTACCTATAGTAAACTTCTCCGGCAATCCTGATATCCACATCGGCGTAGAGCGCTGCAATACTAGGATAATCTAGAGGGAACTCCATGTTCACAAAAACTGGTATATCCGTCGAAAACGACAAAAGGCCATTCTGATTCACCTATATCAATTAATTAAATAATTTAACTAACAATTTCTTAGTCAAAAAGCCTAAATATTATAGTAGAAACTAAGCATACATATGCAGAACTGTGTTGTTGTCCGTATAATACGATCGGTGTATTGAGTCTTATTTCTGGAGAACTATTATCATCTTCGGTTTTCAGTAACATTTGATCATTCTCCGAAAGCCCGAAAGGGAATAATTTAACATTCCGTTGTGCGTGTATTACTGATATATTTAATTGCAACAGTAAAAGTAATACAGTAGTGGTAACTAAAACCACTTTTTTCGATTTCCCAATCAATAAATCACCCATGATGAGTAATTTGCAATTAATTGTGGCTATTTTTTGGTATGCACAACCATCACGGGTTTCACGCGCTGATTAGTAAATTGCGGCAGTTGGCAAGATTTCACTTTCAATAGTTCGAAATGCAATATCCCACACCACTGGGTAGTTTACTCACAAGTCAGTTGCCAGTAAGAATACTTTTGTAGCAATTGTATCGAAGATGCAACTGCCTCTGTGTAATATGTATATTTCGGGGACGAAAACGAAACTTGCACATGCACACCGAAAGAACCCTATTGAGATACTGACGGAGAGTTGTAGCGTCTTGGCTTCGGGTCAAAGTTTATTTTGGGAGACTCTTGCACACAACTACTAACTAACTAACTTAACTACAGCATATATAACTTTACTCTCTGTTGTTTGTGTTTTTTAAAATCTCTTAGGTATGTAGACTGCATGTGGGAACGTAAAACTACTTACGGTTCATTACTCCACACTACACAGGATGAAATATGGGCTGTTGACTACAAAAATGGCTGGAGTTTGTCTCCCTTTTGTCATTGCTCACTTTCCAGGGCATTTTAATGAGCGTCTTGGTTTCAGTTAATCGTAGATGATGGAAAGATTGCTGCCGTAAATTACGGATTACAAGGGCTAGTTTTACCCGAGTTATTTGTTAATTATAATCGAGGCGGGAGTTTTATAGCGTTCTGGATTAGAATTATGGTCGATAATTTTTTGTGTTTTAGCAATATTCATATTTTTGTAAGCGTAGAAATTATATTATGGGTGAGAAAAAAACATGATTTCAAATTGAGTGAGCTTAAGGAAGATTTTATCCTACATTTTGTGGTATATATATCGAAACAAAGAAATGAAGAAGAAAGAAAGAATGTACCTCGCTTCTAGAAATATGAGGCCAAAGATTTAGTTTGAAGTCATAATGATATAAGAGTGCTGATAAATCTGCTATCACAAACATAATAAAATATTTTTATGTGTGCGTATAGTTTATTTGGCCACAGCCCTATTTAATGTTGATTGTTTGAATGTGTCATGAAATCACGTTTTCAATAGCACATCAAAGAAGACAAGCAGATTAGGACAGAAGTTAGTTTCGTGTCTTTGGGAAAAATAAATTCTTCATTTAGTTTTCCGTTGCAATCTACAAGCATGCATATTATGCCACTCTCAAATCTTTTATGACTTTGGTAATCTTAAACCGTCTTTGATTAGCTTTGCGGATTGGGAAAGTCGTAAACTTTAATTTCAATGAAAACCAAGCCAAGCTAGTTTGTAAACATGACTAATTTTACGAATTATTTATTCTAAAATTTATTTAGAACATTTTAATCGTTTTTTTCACATTTTCCCGGAAAGAATTGAGAATTTACCAAATGTAGCAATATTGTTTGTGAATAAACAGCTATACTACAGTGTGAATTAAAAACTTTGCATATTTCATTCAGCGTTTACAAAACGATAGAAAATACAAATCTCTTCTTTATCTGGTCTGGTAATTGCTGTCGTTATATTTATTTATATCAAGCCTGGGTTTTCAATTTATGATGAGTCGTAGTAGCGTAATAACCAATACAGCGACTGAACCATGTGAGCATTTGACTGTATTTTACTGGTTCTAATCAGTTCATTCCTCATACACATAGCTTACATACGCATATACTTTTGTATTATTATGAGTAAAAGAAATGCAAACTCGAGGGATTTCCAAATGCCGGATTTTAAACACTGTATTCAACAAACAAATACATTTTCAATAAAATGCACTGCAATGCAATAATGTACAAAAAGATCGAAGAAACTGTAAAATTGAAAATTTTATAAATGCGCATAACAGATGGTAATACCAATTTCATTTCCTAATGAAAATCCCCATAGGTTTATAAAAGAACCATTTACGGGATTTTGTCACCAACTATATAACTACGACTGACTAACTAAGATGAGAAATACGTCGACTTAAGTTTTTATCACACAAACTAACTATATGAAGACACGACATACTGACCCCAGTATGTAGCCATAAACTTGCTTCCTCATCATAGTCAAGCTCAATGTGTAAACCAAACCAACTATTTGATTCGTAGGACTTGAGTGAGCTTCATTAAACTTGAAAGTGTGAAAGAAAAATTAGATTTTACAGGTTTTTGGTGTTATTAAATTCATATATTTATTGCTCGTATACTATATTACCAATAAATTATACGATATCGATTCTTGGTTGATTGATTGATTCATTGACACCCATTGATTGAGATTATGACGCTGCTTCGTACTTGGAAAGCGCTACGGCATATGCAATGCTTAAAAGACAATATGCTCTGCCCACGACCATGTGCTCCTGTTTTCAAAAGAGGTATTGTGCTCCTGGCTTCTACTAATAATATGATGGATGGTTGGTAAACATGTTTTATTCACCTTATTCACTTGCTGAATGAATCGAATTAAAGCATGCGATTGAACCGGAACGAATTACATTTTAGTTAATTAATTATGAATTGTAGCCAGTTAGTTAAATAGATTTACACTAATGTCTTTTTGTTTATCCAACATAATTTTTTTAGGATATTCCATGCACGATCCTGAAACTTATGAAACTTACAAAGCAGCAGCAGAACGAGATGCTGATGAATTCGTCCCCAAAATAATTCGTGGCATGAAGTGGAAAACAGATGAAGTGATTTTGGACTATGGGTGCGGAGCTGGAAGTACAGGGAACAAATTTTTAGTCCCAGAAGCTGAAGTGTACAACTCGATAATCAAAGCGTGCGACTCATCTGAGGCGATGATTAAATTCGCAAAGGAGAACTATCCCCATCACAGAGTTAGCTATATCATTGGCAACATTATGGAGGACAATTTTCCCCTGCAAAATATGAAGTTTGACAGGATTTTTTCCTTATTTGTTCTTCATTTCATTAAAAACTATAAGTAAGTAAAATTAAACAAGTTGCGTTTACAGGTTTAATAGCAGTGCCACTTTAACATTTAATTATTTTATGTATTTTAGATTAGCACTGAAAAGATTTTATAAAGTATTGAAACCTGGAGGACAATTTGGAATTCTTTTGGCTACCAAACCTGAGTATTTTGAGCTCTATAAATTTTTAGGAACCAATGAGAAATGGGCTCCGTACATGCAAGTAAGAAAAAATATTAATGTTGAATGTTGTGAAATGCTGGAAAGAAAATACTAACTTTTATCTTCTTTTTTGCAGGGCTATGAAAAATATATTCCAGAATGGATAGAGAATAATCTGGATATCGAGCTATGCATAAAGGATCAGTTGAGAACCACTGGTTTTGAAATTTTGGACATTCATACGTTTGCAAGAAACTATAAATTTGAGAGCTTAGATATTCTTTCCAGTAAGTAAACAGAATCATGTTCAGTTCAGTTAAAATTTTCGTATCTCCAATTGCAACAAAATACACTTGATGCATTTGCATTTATCCACAGAACTGTTTGTTTCCGGAAATCCATTCATCAATCGAATTCCCGAACCAATGATTAAAGATTTACGGGCTGACTATCGTCGTCAAATTCTCAAATGGACGAATGTGGCCGAAAGTCCAGACCCTGATGCTGGTTGTACACTAGACTACAAACTTCTATGTGCTATAGCACAAAAGCCAAATGATAAACAATGATGAAGCTTAAATACAAGATTTATCTTTATTTGTATCAAGTTTTATTTCTTTGTATAGGTATAGCACTAATATTTGTTGTTTCCCCTGCTAATTCCTGGTTTTTAATTCTAATACTATCTAATAGTACATACCTTGGTTTTTAGACGGTGTTCTATTTTCACTAGTTAGTCACTAACTGTTGTTTACAAACCTCTCTTTCAATTTTGTAATCAAATTAAAATACATTGTATACTACACATGGCATGTGTCTTTCAATAATAGTGCTGTACCGTCCTCTCCCAAATTCCTCCAATGCATATTTTTTTGCCTATCAATAGGATGATGCCATTTGTTGCTGAAATCATCGCAATTTTTACTTTTCAACACAACTAAAAGAATTTATTGTTTCGTGACGATAAATAAGAAAAAAATTAGCACTACATGGACATTGTGATCACACTTTACACATAAATCCTCGATTCCTAGTACAACTTTGCTCCTTCTAGCTAATAAATACATATTCCGAACCGTTGAAAACTATATCACAAGAAAATAATAATGAAAAGTGTATACAGGTACATTAAAAAATATAAGCAACGCATGCCATTTGTTTGCAAGCTATTTGGATTTAACAAAGCACGCAGGGATTCGATAACTTGCTTAGCACACGTTACGCACACAGTACATTAGATTAGATCCGACTGCGAAACTTGAAACAATTGTTCCCTATGCTTACACATGGGTGCAATAATGCACACAACTCCTTTTGTGTTTGCTAGTAAGTTAGTTACAAGTTATAACGCAAGTACTGTACTGCAATTAGCAAACTAAAGCTCTTTCGTCCATTTCAAAAACAAGGCATTTATGCATATGACACTTATTTTCCCTTTACACTTTTCGCAATACTAACCAACTTTTATTTTAACACAAAAATGAAAGAAAATACCACAAATTGTATCACTGCATGTATACACGTTTTCTTACGCAGTAAAATTTGAATTGATCAAAGCTCATATTTCACGAAAAACGGGAGCAGACGAATATGTGTGTAAGTACATACATTAAGTATGCTGTTTGAAACTACACCACATTTTTTAACTCTCATTGCATACTCACATGTGTAATCTGTGAAAACTAATGTAAAAACTATGTGGGTGTGTTGTTAGTCCCGTGGTCCAATGAAATATTCGTAAAATAACGTCATTTCTCATAGGGCTACAATATACAGTATGCTGCTGCTAATAAATATTAGCATTGGTTGAGTTAGCTACAACTAACTAACTAACTAACTACACGTGCAGAGATGGATAGAAAGGTTTGAACAGAAAGGATGTCAGTAGGGATTTGGAGTTGCCTTTTGAAACAAGTCGTATACTTGTCCTGTTTTTCGGTTCTAGTGCTAATAGTGTGTGAAAAGTGCTGCTGTCACTTTTGTAGGCTAACTGAAACCGAAGAATATGAGAAAAGTAGTTAGCTGTGTGTATATATATAGTTCCTGTACGTAAATCATAATAAGAAACTGGACTGGGATGAGAAAAAGTACATTTTGTTGCTAAAGTTTCACCCTAAGAGTAGTTAGTTAATGTCATTCAGTATAGGGACGTTGAGTGCGGTTTGAAGTTTACACCTTTTGTTAGTTTAGTCTCCAAGTGGCACTAAAGCTCCTGTATTGACCTATGAGATTGAGTGGATGAAAGGGAAAGGTAATTTTTCAAAGAATTGTTGTCAACATTTTTGTATTGTTTACCACTTTACTGCTGCTCAATGCACAGAAAATCATAATGGCTAGACATTCTTCATTCATATTCACATTCGTAATGTACTGCAATAATCAAATAATCAAAAGACGTTGAAAAGGAAGGAGTAAAATTTCAGTACATGATACGAATTGTAACTTAACTGACTGACTGCAATCATTATTATAACCTGAACGTCAAGTCATTACAACCCACTGCAAACCAAACATGGTTGCATTTTAGAAACGCGACCATTTCAAATTCAACATTGTGGGTGTGAGTGAGCTGCTTTGATTACAATGAGGATTATTATTTGCAGTCCAGCAGACAGTGTTATTGAAATATCCGGAATAAGTCTAAAATAACACTGTCTCCTCTTTGTGACTTACCTTGACAAAAATGTAATTAATTTTGACTATGGCAAAGCACAATTTGCTATTCTTTGCATTGTGCAAGTGTAAGCAAGCCATCCTGTAGTTAGTTAGTTATAGCTACATTAGCTAGACACAGGGTGCTGTCTTCATGCTAATATCTCAAGGATTTTCTAGTCACGAGTCAGTTTGTAATTAGCAAATAAGTCAGTCATTTTAAATATGCCTTTGTTGTGCTGTACTAGAACAAGCATATTGTGACAATGTTGGCAATGCTAAAACTGTGAGCAGCATGACATATTGAAGAAGATTTATCTTCTTCAACTAAGGGCAAGGATATAGTGTTTTAGCTGGTAAAAGACAATTGGACAATTCTGTTAGTTATGACATGAGTGTATGGAGCCGTTAGCTAGAGATTTTATGCTACGATAGTTGGATAGTTAGTGCCTAAAAAGTGAGCATAATGATAAATTGTGTTGAAGTTGGTATTCCCATGAGAGGAATACTACAGCCTCCTTTGGCAAATTAGGAAAACTATAAAATGTGAAGGACAAATACTAACTGAAAGGGAAGAGATAATATAAATACCTTCCGTGTGCAAATATTTTATTTATACATCCTTGGTTTAACTGTGTCAATGGTGATTACAAAAATTCTTGTAATCATTTGTGTTCGTAAGTGACTTTAAATGATAACTTACTAATTAGGTTGCATTAAATACAGTATTGAGTGATGACGGTTTGGGATTTCAAGAATGTTCACTTATGAAGACATTTGGTTCTAGGAATTAATCACAGAGTCAGTAGTAAATAACTAACTAAGAAGTTTTAAATACTTCCGGCACTTTTCATAATGTTCAGGGACTGGAAATTATTTCGTCATGATTTCTACGCAAGGGAGCATAATTTGGATTTATTTCTGAATGAATATAAGTTTACTGCTTATCGAATACACGAAGGAAATGGGCTTCCTATGTATTTAGTAAGTGACTAACTATGAGCTGTAAATACTGACAAATTCTACTTTGTGTCTTCCCACGTTTCTCACCGATAATGCGTGTAAATAGAGCCATTTTTGAGCAATGACACTTAAAATAACGAAATGGAAGTCCTATGTTATAAGCAGCCACCATCCAAAACTTAACTTGATCATACTTCACAGGAACTAAATTTTAAAATGCGGCACAAATTTGACACTTCATCACTTTATCATAACTACCTCTTAAAGTAATTCTCAATGAAAACAAATACTTAACATCCATTCATTGCATCCCACTCATTCATTCATTCTAACTTGTGTTGCAACTATACACTGTCGTACTATAGCTTTACTGCAGAGTGCAAAGTCAATCCTCATCTATTATCCTCCATTATTAACTAACTCAAGTGCTCAAAAATTTCTCTGGTTTCTTTCAAGGATGAAGAACCTCAATATTGATGTGGCACGTCGACACGTCCAAGAAATCGGGGAAACTTGTCCCTCCTCTGGGACTCCATTATCCCTGAATACCCCAGACATTCTCAACTCATTGATATCAATTGCAAATCCATTCTTCGACACCCCTCCTTGCAATGGGCCTGTAGATGGCTCCATGTCCAATCCCCTGACAGACCAACTGAACAATGAAGCCAACAACAATGGTGACCTGGATGGCACCCAGGATAAAAAAGTTTTTGCCACTTTAGAGAGCGCTCCCAAACCCAAAATGTCTGTGCCTTCTCTGACCACACAGTTCATAAAAGAAGGACTCAAACTGACTATTCAAAAGAAACGAAAAAATTGTGGCAAAGAGGAGTTGGACGTCAAGTCAGAGCTTGCCCCTTCTCATAAAATGAGAAAGAAGGAAGAGGTAGACTACTACTCGTACTATTCAAATCACTCAGATGCATCTTCGAAGGTTTACTCCCTTTTATTTAACTGTGTTGTTTGTTTTACTATCTTGGTGTGGATTTGTTTCGCATTTTTTCTTTCATTGGCAATTTTAAGTAGCGTAGTATCCGAACAAAGACTTTTTGATTCTTCAGGCAAAACATATTTACTTTCCCCCTTGACTTTAGAATGTAATTGAAATAATAATGTAAATGTAGGCTTTTCAGTACACTATCATAATCTCATTATCAAATTAACTCAAACTTTACAACACATTTCATTATTTTTTTGGACGATTTAGTAGTTTATTACTGTGTGAAAGTGATTCTTTACTGAACATGATATTTATATTTAGTAAGGAATTAGACGGGATACTGGATGTTGACATGATTTATTTAGTCTAGCTTTCGGTAAACAGTCTGTTACCTTCTTCAGGACAATTCAGTGCTACATACAATATACATCAATTTACTAC
>Ga0210040_10003159_pt1 | contig 22479 bp, 18 predicted proteins | sample CryGeyCG12114_NA_FD_185462 | JGI IMG/M metagenome (GOLD analysis project Ga0210040, IMG submission 185462) | Groundwater microbial communities from aquifer - Crystal Geyser CG19_WC_8/21/14_NA (SPAdes) (version 2) | ecosystem: Environmental > Aquatic > Deep subsurface > Groundwater | place: USA...
TCTTGCTAAATTATTTTAAATTGTATTGCAACGAATTCATCAAAAGTGCTCAAAACCAATTTCTCGTTAGTGGAATGATACAAAAGATGATTTGATAAAATGAAATGTAACCTGCAATAGCTGTTTAAATTTTTTGAATGCCGAAAATTCTAAATTTTTAGAAATTAAGTTTTGATTCTATGGAACAAAGCTATGAATTTCAAACTTTTTAATATAGTCTATATTCGGTTTATCAAGTTGAAAAGTTCGATATTTGTTCTGGGAAGACGTTATAGGTTACTGAATTCAATAGTGGTTCTTATAAAGTTTTTTTGCATACAAATATGGTAAAACTGGCTTATTCATACTTTTTTCCTTTTTTCAATTCCTTTATATTTTTAACTATGCGAAACAAAATTGCCGAAAACAGGTCACTTTGTTTGAGCTTATCACTTGCTAAACGATTCTGTGAGTTTCGATGGTTTTGGCTGGTTTTAATAGTAGTTTTAATATTTCCCGGGAATTCCCGGGAATTCCCGGGAACGAGCAAATTTTTTCCCGTTTCCCGGGAATGAAAAATACCCCCGGGAATATCATCTCTATAGTGAACTTTTGCTCTTATATTGAAAAAATAGGTGTAATTGTTTAAATATGAGTGAGTGCAATTGAAATTTTTTTAAACTTAATTTGGTTCGGTTTTAGAACTTGGGACACCGGAAAAATTTCTAAGTTTTTTCAAACACTATGCTTAGTTTAGGTTAGGTTAGGTTGCAATGTCGGTCAACATGGTGTTTGAAAAAACTTAGAAATTTTTCAGGTGTCCCAAGTTCTAAAACCGGACCCTTAATTTTGTATGCAGAGTAATAGCATTAGAACCATCATTAAAGCAAGAGGACTTCGACATCCGAATTTTTTTGGGCATAAAACATTTGCTGTGTTTCGTGCTGACAAAGATCGGAATATGATTTCACTGGTATCTAAAATAGGTACAGTGCAAATATTTTGAAGAGATAAAAAGTTGAAATGGGTTTCGTAATTTTGCAGCAATTTAATCAGTATTATTATCACTGATTTTAGCTCCATCTCCAGACTGGTTTGTTGGGATATCTGGTCTAAATCTATGTTTAAAAAACTGTTCTTGGGCTATAGAAAAATCTCTTCCATTGTATCCATGGGACGCAGGAACAGATAATGGTGTTTCATATTTGGTCAGTTTGCTATTACAATTTATCTATTTGTATACAAAATATATCATTGCATTTTATTTTATTTTATAAATGCACTATTATTTCCAACCCTGTTCAGTCTCCTAAAGAGCCTACAATTCCTCGTGATAGGATTGGTCGAATTGTATGGAAAGGAGATAAAGCATCCCCATTCTATGATCCAAGTGGAAATATGGTTAAACCGTTTGCAAGACTCAGAATTCAAAAGTTAAGAACTTATGAGCAAGAATGTCAGCGTGGCCATGGCCATCAATACCAGCCATCCAATAATTACAATATGGGCGTGCCAGGCCCAGATTATGGTGGCATGATGGGTATGGGCAACATGGACGACATCTATGATGATTCTGAAGATAGAGACAGGCGTAAGTTTAGGTTTTTCCCTCCTGTTGTTGCAATGGATAACTGATTCGTGCGAATCTCATAAACATTAATCTATCTACCCCATAGAAATAGATATTCTATCTACCCTAAAAATTAATTTGATCATTTAGGAATTAAGGTCCACATGCGCCATAAATTAAACTTGCGAAATTTAAAAAAAACCATGCATAAGCCTCACAACCATTTTAGATTCAAATTTGTGGCGCATTACTTTTGACTTCGAAACCAAAGTGAAAAAGCATTTGAAATATGGCTTATTTGATGACACCCATAATTTTTGGATACTCGTTGGCCCCCAAACCCCCACGGTTGAACTCCAAACTGCAGTTTAAAATTTTGCAATTTTCTTATAAGGCCCATGTAAACGAAATTTTTTTTTTTAATTCTGAATAAAAGTTAGATTTTTTGAAAAACTAAATTAACCATCTTGTTTAATTTTAGATTTTGTATTAGAACCAGTCGCAAATCTTAATCAGATATCGTCCTTTATTTTCCATAGCTGAATGTGACACAACCCCGTGGTCTGATTGGAGCTCATGCTCTGCCACTTGCGGCAAAGGTGTGCGTAAACGATGGAGACAATATTCAAACGAAGATTTAGCCACAAAATTTGGTTGTAATCGTAAATTGACATCAGAATCCAGCTGTTCTTCATCAATCCCTTGTAATAAGTATGAAAAGATCTCTTTGAGTGGCCGCTGCATGAAATATGTATTATTTTTTTTACTAACTATCACAATTATTGCTCTATTTTAGTGATAGACGGGACAACTTTCAGTCATCTAACTATGGAAGCTTATCTGATACGATTGGCCCATCTTTCGACCCATATAATGGTGGTAGTAGGGATAATTTCAATCGAGATGAACCATGTGCAGTCAGTAATTGGTACCCTTGGGGTACATGCTCCGTTACGTGTGGAAAAGGATTAAAAATTCGCTACCGCCAATATGTTAACGAAGATGCAGCGAAACGACATCATTGTAGTGCGAAATTGAGAGAATCTAATCACTGCTATGGAGTCATGACAACTTGTCCGGATGGGAGTGATCAAGAGGTTGAAAATTATTATAAAATAATAAATGATTCGTAGATAGGTTATTATCAAGTTTTGTTTTGACTGAAGGAAACTGAAATGAACTTTTAACCTGAATACAGACAAAACAAGGATGCGAAGTCAGTGAATGGGGAGATTGGAGCAAATGTAGTGTAACCCTGTGTGGTCAAGGATCGCAAACTAGACGTCGAATTTACAGTAATAATAGCATCAGTCACCAAGGTTGTAATGTGGAGTTGATGCAGAGTAGAACATGTGCCGGTCTTGTATCTGACTGCAGCGAATTAAATGGTACAGTACCGTTCTTGACGGCCATATTTGAATAGAAACGAGTTTCCTTTGTTATTCCACTGCATGAATTCATTTTTATATCTGCATATGCAGAGATTTGCAAGTTACCGAAGGTGGAAGGGAGATGCTATTTGAACAGGAATTATATCCGATATCATTTCGATAGTGACAAGAAAAAATGCCTAAAATTTATATACGATGGATGTGAAGGAAATAAGAATAACTTTGAATCAAAGGAAGACTGTGAAAACACTTGTGGCGCGTTTTTCCGGGGTATGTATTATCCTTGAAGGTATAAATGTGTTAAATACTTGATTCTATGTGGCTTTTTTTTCTAGATAAACAAGAAAAAGGAGGAAAACACAATCCTTATTTCAATCCGATGTCTCCAGCACAGGTACCTTCATTCGGATCCTTTGATGGCAGTGGAAATCGGTACAGTTCTGACCATCACCACTATTACCAGCCCCGTCATGGCAGCGAAGTTGGAGGCAACTACAATAGAAACTTACCTCCGTACTATAATAATGACGAACCAGAACTGGATTGCATAGTCAGTGAATGGAGTGATTGGTCTAAGTGCAGTGTGGCTTGTGGTCGGGGTCACAAGTACAGAACGCGATTCGTCAGAGTAAGATTGTCGTTTTGTTATGATAAGCGAGTTGAATAACAGAATGATAGGTGAACATCTCTGAATTGCTGTAATTTCAGGTCTTTCCTCAGAATAATGGCAAGTCTTGCCCCAAATTAGAGCAGAGAAGAAAGTGCAAAGGGTCCCATTGTCCCCCAAACTTTTCATATCACAGATACACAAGCATGTATGGTAATGTATGAGACGAAATATGATGTAAATCAAGCATATCATACATAAAACTATCATTCACACCCAACGTATCAAACTTTAGAGTACGTGAAATGAATCATTTTAATTTATTATTACATGTAGAATCAGGTATTCACGGAGACTTAAAATTATAGTAAAAAATAAACAATACTTGTATTGTTGGTGTCTATATGTGTACAATAATAATTTCTTCCAGAAAGAAAATACATAGACTATTTGACAGTATGTTAGTTTTAGCTGAAGGCCCAAACCCATGAAACCAATCGTTCAAATAAAAACATTGCAGAACTTGAATAAATCTAAATGGTACTATTGCTACACTCCGTCCCAAAAAAAGCTAGATTGTTTAGGGTATACAAATAACTAGGAGAGCAGAGAAGGTAATCTTTATATATTCTATTACTAAGAACAAGCATTGTATACATGCCAAGTTTGATCCCGATCGGATCAAAGGTTTGCGACAGAGCTTTTGGAACAAGCACAGTTGAAGCTCTTATTTAAAATGCATGTAAATTTTGGGTAAATTCCAAAAAAAAAGTTTCAAAAGCTGTATCTTGAGTTCTAGCGAAGGGATTTTCAAGCCGTTTTCAGTACATGATATCCCTTGATTTTAGCTACCAGGTTACAAAAAGTTGCAGAAATCGGATCAAGGTATATTGAGTAATTGGAAAAAAGTCGAAAAAACGTTGATTTTCATGCGCCCCTTACGGGAATTAACACGTGTTAAGTTTTTTTGGGACACCCATAAAATAGTTTTTCGAGAATTTCTCGCCAACACTTGATCCGATCGGGATGAAACTTGGCATGTATACAATGCTTGTTAGTTGTAATAGAATACATGAAAATTACCTTCTCTGCTCTCCTAGTTATTTGTATACCCTAAAAAATCTAGGTGCAGAGCTTTTTTTGGGACGGAGTGTATGTATCATGTAATTATTTCACGATCACGTAAATATTGAAAAACAGTTCTTTGAAGCAGCTATTGGTGTCTGAAAACATTAAAGATGTCAAGATAATGTCTTCACACCATATTGCATAATGCATGCATATTGCATCCATAATCGCAACACAACGTGAAAGTATTTCCAGTCTCAACTACATTCTAGTAAACAATAATATGACCGATGGTATTTTGCACAACTAAGCACCAAAAATGTCTCCATCATTGTAGTTTAGTCAGTATTACGTATACTTATTATATATGTGTTTTTGAGTACGATGGACGTTATGTAATTGGAATAATCGTGCAATGAACATTTTACAACCATCCCGATGTGTTAGTGGAAGATTTGAGTGGTTGTATTATTCCTTTCAAGCTGGATGGGAGAGAGACAGTAGATGGAGCAGGTGAATGTGCAACTTCCTTTTTATTGTCTGCAGCGCGCTTCTCACTATCTACCTGAAGGCAAACATGGAGACCTAGTGTAGGCTGCGTGCTGCTATTGTTTGGGTCTTCCACTTCAGATATTGAACTTGGAGGTTGTGCAGATTCCTCCTTGGCTTCCCCAGATGGAGCTGATGAAGTTCTTTTGACACGCATTTCATCAATAGACTCGTCATTCGTGTCAAAGGAGTCGTCTACATCAAGACTTTGGCTGATCCCTGACCCAGATGTTTTACCAATGTCTCTCAATCTGAATCGAGACAAATTGACACTTAGGATTCCACATTTACTAGTTGCAAAGCGCTCTCGTCTATTTCTACTGATCACACCTCCCGTATCTTTTTCTATCGATCCCCTGAACGAGGTGTATCGGGGAAAAGAGAAAACAACGTTAACACACATCTCAGGAACAAACATTAACTTCACAAATCATGCAAACGTTACGGTTAAGGCATAAAATCTCGTACTGTCACATTGTTACTAACTTGATTAAAACTCACAAAACTCAATATTTTCCTCTTTTAGATACTGTACTACAGACAGAGTGTATTAATTTACTACTCACTCATCACAAACATTCAAAGCATATCAACACCTATGCATAGTTACTTATTCTTATTATGGAAATCAACAGTCAATCAATTATTATGGAAATATGGTTCTCAGATTTTTCGCCTTACCCACAAAGGATGCATGAGTTTTGTAGAATAATAATAATAATTGTACATTGCACACCATAGCAATGAACTTACTCGGTGTCAGCTGGTGAGTGCCTGTATCTGCGAACAACATTTCCACTACCTTGACTATAATTCGAACAAACAGAATCCTCGGAATGAGTTCGTCCAATTATTTTTGTGACTCCGGCAGCTCTTGCTGCATCTATGAGAGAGTCCCACTTCTTCTTGGACATTTCTTTCTTAGCCCCAGCCATTCGAGCTAATCGTGCTAGCTTCGTCTGTAGAGCAAAACAAGATCCACCGCTTATCAATTCAAATCATGTAGAATATTTTTCAACACAAGATGTTTTTTTAACGTACTTTTGGTGATTTTTTGTCAAAATGAACAGACTCGTTTTCAAGCTTAGGATCGTTTTCTAATACATCTGAAAGTATATGGCCTGCAGCAGTCGGTGGTGCTGTTGAGATGTTAAATCCTTTCATAAGTCGTCGCTCCCTTTGACGATTTTTCTTTCCTCCAGAGCCTATTATTTACATAACAAATGATAATGTGAATGCAAAATCTTCCAATATTTACATGATGAAATATACATGCAGTATAATGTTGCGTACCAGTTCCTGATCCCGACACAGATGCGGTATTCATTCCAGAATTTTTGAGAACTTCCAGCAATTCACAGCGAAACGCCGAAATGTCTTGTTTAATCTCGTTGACATCATCTTCAGTAACTCCTTGATTATCAGCTTGACGTTGAGTTGACGTCACATATCGTCTAACCAGATTTCTCATTATATTCTGCCCAAGTGAAAAGAAATGCATCACAAGGCTAAATAGTTTGAAAGTAATGACTAATATTTGTCCATGCTAGAAAACTGAAAATACCTGGAACCGAACATCTCTTTCATTTTGCTGTTGAACTTTTCGCTGTAATAAAATACCATTATTATACATAAGATGTCTCATTCGTAACAGGCGCATAGTAAACTAAAATGCAGATATACGCTTTAATATAGAACGGACCATTCACCATTGGTCTTATACGAATAAATCATGCCCTGTGCAGCATCAGAGAAAATATAAAAAGGACTCTGAATAAAAGGTTTTTAACATGTGCTACAATAGACGAGACACCCTACACTACACTCGGAAACAATACGGGGAGCACTATATTTAGTATTCCTAAAGTTTTAATTACCCGTATGGTCTTCATGTGTTCTCGCTTGGCAGCTCCAGAAAATCGACAAATTCTTAGGAATACCCATCGGAGCATATAGTACGCCGTTTTTGGAGTGGGAATGATATTAAATGGCGGAGGAACCGTAGCACCTTCTTCAAAGTAGCTGATCCAAAGTTTACTTCGGGCGAATTTCCATTCTACGTCAGCTCGTTCCTAAGGCAAATAAAATGCAAAACTCAGCCATCAGGACAGAGTTAAAATTATGTACTGCACTCTATCAGATTTATATTAACTATAACTCTCCGCACAAACGTCAAAATACTGCGTACTTAATGTGCTGGCATACGTTAGTGTTCTCAAGGTGCGACTTCTAGAGTTTTGTGTTAGTATAAGGTAAACAGTTGAAACAATAGAAAGCAATATTTACTTTTGAAAAAGAAATACAAGCACAAATTACATCATACGTCAATGGATATTTCGATGAAACAGCTATTAACTAAAATTACATAAATGCACAGCCACTTACAAATATCAGTTGATAGGAATGATTCATCATGACAATCAGGAGATTCAGAAGCACCACGATGTTGATGACTGAAAAGCTGCCAAACATGAGCATTCCCCAAAACCGAGTAAAGCTCTTAATACCTGCGAGTTCAAACACTTCAAGCTCAATAAGACCAAATGTCGACCAAATCAATGTCTGACTCGTCTCAAACAGGCTGCAAGAAAGTGTATAAACATGTTGTAAAGTGATACCTATAGGCAATGCGTACTTTTCAGTAGATAATCCCAAAAACATACTTGGAAAATCTTTTCCAGATAATACATCCTTCTGGATCCCTCTCATAATGGCCAGGATTATTTAAATCAGTTCCATTTAATTCATACGCTTTTGCCTTTAATAACTGGGTGCACCGAATACGCTCCAAGTCAGCGTAGTACCATAACAATTGGTTCATACCTGATAAAATAAATAAGTATCATACCATGTTACGTTGATAAACTGACTCACTGATATAGCGAATACTTACCACAGGAAAAGGCAAAAAGGACGAGAACATAGAGCAAAAAGAACTTGAATATGTCCATTACCATTCTTCCCAAAGATACCTGCAACGGTCCCAAGTATGGATTCACGGAAAAGATATACACCAGTTTCAAAGAGCTAAACACATTAAAAACAGTCATTAGGAACAAAAACACGAAAGGAAACATTGCAAAACTGGTATAATAGCTTTCATAATACCTAAAAATATTGGCAGCAGCAAATAGCCCTTCCGCAATCAACATGGGATCCCATGTATCCCAATCCTGTCTTAAAGTGCCCACAGTTGGAGACCCCCGAATTTTTTCTTTATTTACCTGTCACAAGTAAGTAAAAACGGTAAAAAAAATTATGCACACACTCCAGTACAGAACTAATGTTATTATCCCAGGCTATGTACCTGATAATGAGCAACTATTCTTAATGCGATTGTAGCCACGTACAACGAATTGGTCACGAAATCTAATACATTCCACATATCACTGATATATTCTTGTAGTCCTATATCCCATAGTTGCTTTATTTCACTCCATATCAGCCCTAAAAAAAGGGAAATCCAATTTCAAACACATGAGAAACCAATAAGAGGATAGTATTAATATATTTAAACCACAACTCACCACAAACCCAGGCAAGGATAAACCATTCGACGAAAGATGGAGGTGCGCCTCTTTTCGTAGTTACGTCCGTAGCAACCCATTTAGAATTCGTGCCTACCCACTCGTTCACAAAAGTTTCAAATCTTTGGCCAGCCAAAATTAGCAGCACTGCAACAAAGTTCCCATCAATAAATGTATTAATCAAACTTTAGGATGTACACCATGTTCAGCGGTTACGCTAGAATGATCTTGAAACTGCCACCACAGTAAGCACAAAGCATTTCATTTCATGAATGCCAGACTAGCGACACAAAAGTAAAAAATAGACTCTATTGTTGTTATCATCAAGTGCATGCAAGTGAGTGAGTGCTGTACACTAGAACAAGCAGTTGTTGTTACAACTTACGGAGGAAAGTAACATATGATGAGGAATGACATATAAACTTGATAAAAGGCTTTCGCAAAGTTTTCCCCCAGTAAGAGTGAGGTGCGATGATGTAGGATATTGAGAATAAAGGGAACATCAGACCAATCCGGATGACTTCAATGGCCTGAAATGCCATATTTCTACGACGAAATCCAGGCAGCCCTTCGTACCAAATGGAGGCGAGCAGCTGTTGGCAATTGGGATGTGCTACAAACTTTACAGCCATGTGCAAAGAAAATTAAACAGATTACCCATCCAGTATAGTTAGTTAGTTTAAGTTAGTTTGTAATTGTAAAAGTAGTAATAGTAATAGTAGTAATAGTGGTTTCAGCAGCTCTTGTAATCATGTTGAATCAATAACATTTATTATGTCTCTTAAAAACCACCTCGTATAAACGCTGGAAAAGTGAGCAAACACGTGTTCAGTTTTTTGGATACTCGCTCGGCTCGGTATACTGTCAGTCAGTATACATACATGTTAATTAACTAATAAAATAGTTTCCGTGAACTCTGTGAGTGTATGGTTGTCTTCAGTCTGTTTTGTGTCTTTTACTCTCTTTACATAAGCAACACATTGTACAAGGGTTTCCAACACACCAATGAGATATTTTTTAGCTCATTTTTAGTGAGGTAACAACTGAAACAGTTAAGTAAGTGTTCAATGGGAATGCTGTTTTAGACTCCATGTTTACTGAAAGTTAGTTTATGTAAAGGCCATTGAAAAAAGCGATATATTGATTAGTTCGTACCTTTTTCTGTCGGAACTTGATAGCCAGCTTGAGACGATTAAGTTGCATGCGTTCTCCTTGTTCACGACGGGCCGATCCCGTGGGGTCATGATTTAGTAAAACCTCTAATTCACGTGAGCTTCTAGTATGATCTAATAGAGCAGTAGCAAAATCTTGACATTGTTTCCGTAGTTCCTAAAAGAATCATAAATGGATCATCAAATGAATAATGAACAGCCCTTGATATGACTACACTTGGAAAACCTTAAGATTTCTGAAAGTAACCAACTAAACTATATTGACAGTCTTACCATGTATTCTGTTTTGAACTCATGCTCAGCGAAATACAACCTTCGTAGTTCCCAAGATAGCTCAAAGGCTGTTAAAATCGGATCTTTTGAAGACAGGGCTATTAGAGATGGACTTGCTAATGCTCGGTAAGCATTTATTCTGGATCTTGAGTGCTTCAAAGAATCTTCTTGGCGAGAGCTCACACAATCTTCACAACCGCAGCTAAAAAACCCCCCAACAATCATATCATGAATTTTCATAACTAGTGGCAATTGAAATTCAATCCAATCTACCGTTGGAAAGTGAAAGTCTACGTATGGTTTTCACTTACAGCCTAATTACAATCATTAATAACAGAAAATCAAAGCTTGGCTTAGATTCACTCAAATTCTCAATTAATGATCTCATTGTGCTGTCACATGGTCACATCTGCTTTAAAAATGACTGAACAGTTGGCTATTATCAACGCATGAGTGTACAATAACTCGCTTCCATAAGTTAGGTTCTTATGCATGTCGCTAATGTCACACAATGGTAAGCTCTAATCCTGTTTTCTACTGTTATACACGATGAAAATGACAGAGCGATCACTCATACCTTTAAACCCTGAATACATGCCAAACATGTTCGGCCTAACTTACGCAAAGAAATTTGAGTCCTGTGGATGTGGATAATGTGGAATAAACTTCATGGAAGATACAAAGGCTTTCAGTGAAGCAAAATCGATTGGTTTCGAACTTAATTCACTCTGTGTATGCATAAGTGTAACAACTACTGTAAAATCTAGTGTATAGAGTGTAGACGTAGACCACCATTTAACTAAAGTGCAACTTACACTTACCGAATATCATGTGGCATAGGCAATGTTGCTCCACGGTCCAATAGCAGTTTGATGATTTCATAATTGTCTCGATGAGCAGCCAAAATAAGTGGAGAAATGTCTGCAGTGAAAGTAGCTGTGTCGGGTGAGATAGCTTCCCAACTCTGTCGCCGTTTGGGAACGAAAAAAAAACAAGGTCCATCATATGGAGCGTTTTTCACACTCTAAAAACTTATGAAACTCTTTAAGTTCAGTCATGGAACAGAAAATAACTTGCCAGACTGCTTAAAAGCTGTATACATACAAGTACTAGAATTTAGGAAGGGAAGTTGTTATGTAGCCATATAGTCAGTGTAAGCTAGCTGTAGCTGCATCACCAGTGTGCACAACATAAAGATGCGGGATAATTGTGTGCAAATATTTTGTTTAAAACGTCAAACTATTCTATAAATATGTAAGGAGTAAGCTATAAAAGAGCACAATGGATTAAACTTTTATCCAGGAAGCAAACTAACATGGGGTTCCCCAGGCTTGTGCACAGTGTCTTCGTACTCCAGTAAAACTTCCACCGCCTCCACATACTCTTCAGAAATTGCATGAAGAAGTCCATCTCTTGTCTCCACACGATGTTCGAGCAGCAACTCGACCATTTCCAAGTTTTCGTTGTCAATGGCCATTAGAAGAGCGGATCTCCCTGTGTGAACATTATCGTCATCATCATCATGAATAATGCACAGTTCATGTCGAGTTGATGAAGTATACAAAGACCAATCTGCTAACTCACTCAGTCAGTTTACAAACTAAAACTGTATGCAAAAACTCTTTCAAGTAGTTTGTTTATAAGTGTGCTCAATCAAGTGTCCATCGCCAAAAGGAGCAGACACACTACACATATGCACACAAGGATGGGGAACGAAATCCTTTACTCATTTTTCTATTATCATGTTTTTAAGCAAAAAAAGTTGAGTCTCAGTCAGCTAAAAATATCTTAACCATCTATCCTTCCTACGCCTGACAGTAAAAGAGATGAGCAGAGATTGGAATGTTCACACACAAAGGTTTCCAGTGTAGGAGTCCTATACTGTCAGTTGGGTCTGAACAGTTAGTCAGTCAGTGAGTAAGTAACTAGGAAAACCATGATTGGTTTTACATTATGCATGTGAAGTGCTTTCACTTGAGGAACTGCCAACATATACTCGCAGACTATCGTTTTACTAAAGAATTTCCCTAGTTTTATTTAGCGTGGCAAAGACTGGTACAAATGCCAGTCACAATGAAAAGGCTATTAATCTGAACTATAAATATGCAGTCACTTATTATTATTTAGTTGGATTGTGTTTTGTTTCTTAGAGTGTGCACTGATTGTTAACCACCTAGACCATAAGCGCATGGAATTCTTAGTAGTCAAAAAATGTGTGATATTTGGCTTATGTTGCATGGGATTTACATGGAGCGTGGAGGTGTGCATGCACCTCCGTACTGACAAATGGATGAAGCTCCCTACTTGCATTATTTACTTAATCTTCAATCAGAATGACAGCGTAACTTAAACAAATAAGCGAGTTCTTGAACTGTACCTAGTGGGTCGGCACAGTTGATGTTTATATGGCCCGTTTCTGCTGCCTTTTGCATCATCCTGTGTTTAAATAAAATCATTTATACAAGGGTATAGAGATACTTTGCCAGTATCATGAATACGGATCATGTTATAATATCATATTTATTCTTCGCATTGTAACTTGAAACTGATTTTCAAACTAGCTAACTAACTAAGTGAATAAAACGCGGATTGACTTTGAAATGTTCAAAATCGGATAGTTTAGAAAACTGATTTGGTTGCAAAAATGAGAACTTTCCTTACAAGTTTTATGCATTCTGGCTAGAAGGTACAAATCTAAACTTTTACTACATTTCTCAGCATTATCAAAAAATCTGGTGTACCGTCTGGATGAAGCTACATCTCCCCGTTCTACAGCGAGAAGAAACTTTTTCTCTCCAAGAGATAATTGTGGAATCTGCTGATGCGGCCTGGATGCAAAGTCTCCGTCCATCGCTCCAAATCTCTACGTGAAATAGAACACACTCCACATTATTATCCAGTATAATGGATCAATTGCGTACAGAGAATATCATTTTATATACGACTATAGATCACTAGTCAATAAAAAAAAGCAAGCTTGTATTACGAGAGCATAAAAATTATATCTCTAATGTGCCAGTACTCCCCTGTTTGCGGGATACAATGTACACAAAGATTATGTGTCTATATATGCTTTGAGCGTTAGAGATCAGTCTTGTTATTTGCAGCAGGATGGTTGTAATTTGGGGAGTTCACGTTGAACACGGGTAATAGATCATGCATAATGTAATCCAAAAGAATAATATTTCATACGTATCATGATGCAAAAGAATGAAATGAATGAAAAAAATTGGCGAGGAAAACGCTTTTGACGTCACAAACTTCTTATGCTCGTTGGTTTTTGTAATAACAAAATAGGAATATTAAATCACAACCAGTAAAAAAGTATATAATTTTTGTGAAAATACAAATGAAAATATTTCCTGAAGGGTTGCTTTTAGCATAATGACACAGCGAAGGTAAAATTTAGAGAAATCAGCTAAGCGAGTAGAGTGCATTGGCATTCATTATGTTGGTGAAAGGGAATGTTTTCACAGAAAGCATTCATACCAGAAGAAATCGTACACATATGAGCAAGACAACTAGGTTTGGTCTGTTGCTCATAAATATAGTCTGGAGTAAATGGGGAACGAGAAGCCGTAATTTAATTTTATCATCATTAAGAAGCCGCTCCATGATACTAGAATTTACTTTTTGCTGGAGAGAAAATGAATCCACCCATTCAACACTCTCTGTGCGTTGTTTTCTCATTTCATTATCCAAGCTTCATGTAAGTTTTCTTAATATTGTTGACAGTAAAAGTTATCCAATCCTCTAATGTGTGTGTGCAGACAAATGCTTTCACGACTGCAAACAGACAGTCCTAACTAAAGAGTATATGGGAATGTGTGCAAGATGATACTACTGCATATAGTACATCTTTAATACAAGCCTTCCTGCCGAAACAAGAGCACTGGAGTCCGAAATGTTTTACGAATCTACAGCCAAACGGTACTTTTGCTAACTAAATGACTGAATGTATATATCCAATTTTTTTCGTGCATTGGTTACATCCCTGTTCATGTGCACTCTAATTAATGTCTTAAACTTTGGCACCCGCACCCGAAAAACCATGGTACAGGACTAATACTGGAACAAAAAGTAAGCCTAAAGAAAGAATGAATGCTTTTATGGACTTCATATGAGATTAATGGGAACTGTCTGTGAGCTTTTTCCTCCCTCAATGTATACCAACAAACATTCTATGTATGTTATGCTTGTCTGTCAGGGCGGCCAAACGGTTTTTTTATCTTACAAAGTTTTTCCATTTTCCATAATGTAACTGAAACGGCTGTACACATAGTACCCTTTTCATTTGGCTAATTTTTAAAAGCCATTTTCCAGTACAATCGTAAATTTCTATAAGACATCAGTGTTGTAATCGCATCAGGATTAGCCAAATACCCTCACAATGGTTGCTGAAAGCGTGTCTTCACATAAAATATGAGTATACATTAAGGCAGGATGTTTTTTGTTTACTCGTTCCCCCAGATTATGTATGATTACCAAAACGAAGCTACAAGCTACAACAACTAGTGCAGTGTTGATTTTCTCAACCTACATACCGTTGACATGGGAGTTATTGGGACCAGTTTGGTAAGGAGTAGTAACTACATTTATTTAATAGGCAAGAGATGGCCGGCAAAAGTAATACCTACATTTTTGAAAACTGAAAAAATTGGCAGGATGCCAGATGCATAAAACACTATGGTATGGGAATGACATTAAATGCATTCCAGCTCCCAGTCAGTTGTGATTCACAACTTGTGAATGCACGTTTTCCTTTCCCGTTATGTTTTATCCTTCGCTTTACTGTCCCTAGTTGTTTTGTTTGCAGCAAATCGCACGTAATATCTTCAAATAAGCCTCATTTAGTCACATTGTGAGTCTCCTCTTTTTAAATTTCCCTATTACTTGAACAATCTACTACAAAAAAATGATGATCATCTCGGAAGTCATCCCAGTCATCCCAGTAGTCAAAGCAAATTGGATATTTACTAAGATCCTTTCACCCTAGTCACTTGACTTTGTGATCAAGTGCAAAAATTCAGTATTTTAATTCATTCTCCAGCACTGACAGATTATGATGTGAATGACTTGATAGATAACTTAAAGGGAATGCACATGATAGTCCCGTAGGCTTTCAGGTAGACATTTACGGCCTTTCCTTTCTGCATGCATGCTCAAAAAGACGGACATGCCCCAAACAAATTTGTACTTATTTTTTTTGGACGTTTTACGAGAAAAATATAAGTGCTCCAATGTTCCAAATAGCGCATTTATTTTCACAAAGGATTTGATCACGATCTCCTACTTTTCCTTTGTACATACACAATACAGCTCCATGATTAAAACGCTGTGTTGCTCATTAAATGGTTGAGCTTGTCAAGTCTGACCGGCGAAGATCAATGCACAGAATCATTCAATCTTTTTGTAGCAAAAAGGCACGTCCCATTACTTGCTAAAGGAATGGATCATACTTATTTCTATTGAGAACTTCATTGATAGAATACTAATTATGTATAGAAAATGTTTACCAGAATTTCACATTCACTTGACAAAAGAAAATCAAAACTCAAATTATTATCATCATTATTTCATCTAAAAGTTACAGATTCAATTTTCCTATTTAGTTTGTGTATTACTTCAAACGAGTCCCTAAAAGTTGGAATCTGAAAGGTGAATACTCAGTTTAATTCAAATAGCAAGATTTAAGCGATTTTTCTAAGTCTTACAAGAATTTTAATGTTGGCATTATTGTTTGTAATAAATCCAAAATGTAAGGAAGCACCTGTAGGATTGACTAACAAATGAAAGTTCTAGCGTATGAGTGGGTAAACGGTTAATTTAGTAACGGTAAAAAGAAAAGTGTGGAAGTAAATAACAAGGTGGAAGGAATTGGTTTTTCCTTTTTCCGCAACCATCGGTCTTAAGCATCCATGGCTTGTCGAATACGGTCATTAATTTCACTAGCCCCTTTATTTTCTCATTGTAGAAAAAACAAATGGAAATGATAGCATGCATGAGTGGATACATAGTACTCCATTTAGCTATAGGCAATAAAATAGAGAACGGAGAAGAGAGCCAGGATCTTTACCACTACAATCACTTGCATCATTTATCGTGCATAACGTGTAAATAAAGTGCTGTCACACTCTGTGCGCTTTGCAAACAAATGAGTTTGCCACCATTATATAGCACTTATCAATCAACTTGCGACCCTATAAAACCATGCATGCAACAACAATGAACAAATATTAATTATCATTAATCCACCATTGGTACCTTTCAAAATAAGTCCTTCCTCCTTACCTTTATTTATGAACTGGTAGAAATTTGTTAAAACAACTCCTTTGCAGGTTATATCCACCAATTGTGCACCCAAATTGTTCTCACTCCATTCTTTACGAAATTATGAATCCAGATGAAACTATACATGGACAGCACACAGTCAAACTAAATCCAGTCATACACTGAATGACTGTGGATACAATATCTCCATGTTCAGCACATACCATACTTGTGGCTGGTCATTGATGACACACATACACACTAAAAATTACTAAAAATGCCGCACAAAACAGTGCATTGAGTGATCCTTGTACAACACCAAACTAACTATACGACTGAGAGTGAGCCAACAAACTAACTATTGCTATCTGAGCTGATGGAAAAACTCTCACTTATGTGATGATGATACAAGTTGCATGGACTCACTCCAAAGGAAAATAAACAAAGAACAAGAGGTAAAAGGTGCCGAAGGGAAAAAACTGGGACTCTGTCTACAAGGTACACAAATGGAGACTTGTTTGCCAGCACAAGCCGTGAAAGTGCACAAGTAGAAGGTGTGCGAATGGTGGTAACTAACTAAATAAAAAAGAGTACTATCCGTTGCCACCGGATTGAACTAACTAACTAACTAACTACTTGTTCTTCTTTTTCCACCATCAACACGACCAGTGACCGACTGGACTGACTATATGAACCGACTGTCGCTCTCTGTCACTCACTCACAACTCACGTATTATAGTTGGACACCAGAGTTTTCTCTGAACATGCTCTGCTCCACTCTAGCAAACCAGCTATGAAGAAAACTAACTCGGGAGAGAGTGCGTGTGAGAGAGACCAACTGATCCTGGCATTCTATAAAAGGAACAAACAAGAACTGGAGGATAAATGTTCCCAGCTCCTGAGACTCCCAATGTGGTGATGGTGAACACAATGACTCTGCTCTGCCTAGTTGTATAGTAAGTTAGTCGAGTTCTCCACTGTGTGTGTGTGTGTGTGTGTGTACTGTAGACTTATTTGCAGCCTCTTCTCATCTCACTCGCTCATCACAACTAACTCTCTCTCACACTTAACAACCATGCGAACACATAGACTACAAGGGCTCAACAGCAGCACGTGCGCAAAAACACTCCTCATCTTTTCGCTCCTTCCTTCCTTTAAGCAAGCAGGGATAGCCATCATAGTGATTTTCCATCAAAACTTTCTTCTGTTCCTTTTTCTCCCAGCTTTACTAACTTACCTAATAACCATAGGCAGTAGTTTAGTATGGAGTAGTGTGCTACTAGTACTTCTATGCATACATATGCAAGTAAAAGCAAGTACGTACAGCATGAGTCCTGAGTCCTGCTGTCCACTGTGTGCCCGTGCCCTGCATTTTCTTCTTTTTATTAACTATAGCTAAAGCTACGGATGGTTTCTATGTGTGTGTGCGCGCCGTTTTTGCCATGTTCACAGCAGTAGTAGTAGTAGTAGTAGTGGTTGTTGTAGTCGCGGTGGCTGTAGGTATAGATTTGCCAAATGGGCCTCACTCTCTTCAATGCTTTCTTGCTAGCTAACTAAACTTGCAAGTGTGTTAGTTGGAGTTGACTGCTGCTCTGGTATCATATCATCATGATCATCTGTGGAAGAGAAAAGTTTTCCCAGCCTAGTGAGCCAGGTCTTGTGGAGAGCACACATACACACAATCGGAGAGAGAAAAGAAAGAAAGGAAGCCCAAAAGTGGTAGTCGCGTCAGGAAGGAGGAAAAGAAAAGGAAATGAGAAAATGGGAGTTAGAAAAAGCAAGGAATAAAGGCTTAATTTGGAAGTATATGTCCCTTTTGGTGTTTGCCAGAGGGATTGCTACTACATATAGTTAGTATGTTGATAGTTTCACTTAATGGAACAAAGGCAAATGGAAATGGAACAAAGGGATCAGACCTGACGTGGTAGTTAGTTAGTTTGGTTGGTTTATTGTTGAAACATAATATGGTGAATAAACTATGGGGGGATGAATGGACCAAGGGATAAACCATGGCCTTGGGCTTTTGATGCCTTCTTTTTTTGGGTCTTCCATGTCATTGTGAGGAAGCGTGGAAAACCTAAAAAGCTCATGCATGCGAGTAATGCGAACGGCGCCCATCAAATCTAATGGCCACATGTGCACAGCCAAGTAGTAGTGTTTGTTGGTAATGAAAAAATTCTTTGCATAAAAATCCAGTCGAGTTCATCCTTTGTAACTAGCCATTTCATCTAAATGAAATCTTGGAGGGTTTTTTATTTCCCAATTAATGGGACGCTCCGCTATTTTTGTTGAGGGAAAACTTGCCTGCTGAGAAACATGAGAGAAAGTTAAATGGAAGGAATACGCTCATACTTTTGTTTATGTAACTGGAGTTTATAAACTTTTAGCGAATCCTAAAATGCTACTGCATGCGAATTGTTTTTTTTTGGGGGGGGGGGGGGGAAATGATTCTCCGTCTGAACGATTAGCATAAAAAAACAATTGAATTAATTAGGTCCTGATGAGTTTGTTGTGCTATGTGGGACAAGGAGTTAAAAAATTAAGTACTATTTTGTGTGTAGAACATATAAGTTGGAAAATTCAGGGGCTCGACGAGGCAATCCCTTTTGCGCCCATAAACTGTTTACTATGCAAAAAAAAATGTGGATACTCAAAGTAGAATCAATAAGTAATATAAGAATATGCTCTTGAATGACCTAGTTTCAATAAGTTGGTGATCAAAATTTTATTGCTCTTGAATATTGATCGTTGGCCTATTCGATTCAATAAACCGACCAGACAATACAGTAAACTGTACTATGTTGATACAAGACTCATTTTCATAACTCATGGGAATGAGTTTTCCTAGTAATGCAATATAATTTATTTCCTCATTCATTTTTACTGTTTTGGACAAGATATACAGCACACGTATTGCGTCTGCCATATCTCTATTGTAATTTCACGACATAAAATAATGCTTTCATGTCATATCGTTTTTGACACTTTATTTTAAGATGATTAGTCAACTGAATTATTTAAGTGAAGAACTTTAAACATCTTCAATAATTCCTTACTAAAAGCCTTTGCCTTTTCTACTAAATTTAATATCCACTGGATACAATCATCAAAATCCAAAAGAAAAGAAAAACATAAAACATCCCCGAGTTTATTGTATTGCGATATCTTTCAGCATGCATATAAATAACCATCGATAAAATCTCAATCCCTTTCATTGACAGTCCAACTACTGCACACATCGTATACTTTCAAAAAATCCTGTGAAAGTGAACAGTGAAGGATTCATGACAAATACATTCCATATTGGATAAAGAGCATTTATTTCCTGCGGGAGTCAGTCAGTGCAGTATGTCACTCGCATGCCAGCCAAAAGCCAGCCTCTCAAGTGGAATACAAAACAGTTGGCCGACAAACGAGGAGATAAAGTTGCACGAAAAATTGTGGTACTAAAAAAATGCAGACAATATATTCAAAAGGAAAAGCTTGTCAAAAATAAATACTTTCTTTTCTTTTCACAATAATACATATTGTTGGCTCAGAGATTTGACAGATGAACGCAATAGCATCACTTGTCTGTAACTCGACTCATAAAAATAGTAAAATTCCCTCCCGTCTTCATACATATTATGCATTCGTCAGTTCCAGACAGAAAATCAACTTTTCTTGTTTCACTTGAACTTAATTTCATTCCTGTGGCTATGACAAGTTGGAAATGAACCAAGCTTTGTTCAGTCCTTCATGAGATGGGTTACTTTTCACATGGGAACCTGTGTGTGCAGTACATGCGTCGATAAAATGTGGGAGTTTTGAATAGCTGGTGTTCCCTCGTCCAACCTCTACAACACATATGATAATCTCATCCTCAAATCACATACTCATATCCTTGTGAGCAGAAACATTAGAATTAGATCGCACTTGGTGATTCACTCAGTTCATTTGATCAGATGTTTGTGTTTACAATTGTGTGTAGTAGTTAGTTAGTTATAGTAATCGAAAGAAGGATAAACATTCATTTCTAGTCAGATTTGTATTCCCGATTGTCGGCGTTAACTCATGTTTTATGAAATTCTTTCTCATGGCCTGTGTTTGACCCAGTGATTACTGCTCTAGAATTGATTGTTGTAAGTAGTTTTGAATAATTAGTTTAGTTAGTTTGAAAGTGTTGATTAGTAACAATGTAGTTCACGATAGTTTTAGTTATACTGTCCTGTCCAGTACACTGGCCATGATCCTTATTGAATGATTTTGTAGGTCGTGGAATTGAGAATAGTTGAAGTTGTGGTGTGGTGGTTAATACATTGAAAAAACGGTCATTATTGGATTGATTCATAGATTTTAATTTTTTTTTGAAGTATTAATTGCGAGGTTGGGAATATATAACATAAGGATTTTTTTCATTCAGTCTAATTTCTCCACACAGTTGAATATTTGATTCTTATGTATGTAGTAGTTTGCTTGAATTTGAACGTCCAACATAAACTAACAAGCTCAACTCGATTTGATGAATCTGATTCTAATTTCATAATATTTCTTTCATTTTGTAGTGCATTTATCATTGTGGTTAACAAAACCTTAATTTTATACACATTTGGTTTGGTTTTATAGATAGTTGGTGTCATATCTAGTTAGTACAAAAGTACAATGCAAAAAATAATTAATGCATGTCTAGTTAAGAAAAGAACGTAGACATAGGTAATTTGTTGACTTTACTTTTTTATATTCCAGTCTGCCTGGCGTATCAGGAGGGTTAGATGATCCCTCGACTAAGTTGTCATACGCTGGCCAAAAAATGGGCCCATAGTCAAGTAGTCATTAGTTTGCGGTCCTTATCACTGGGTCACTCCGAAGAATACGAAAATCAAAAGCCTACGGCATCAGAAGTAAGTCTAGGCTGCAGCTGCAGTATAGTATAGTTTAGTTAGTACGCAGTACGCACTACTTACACAACGGCACCAATTTTGCGGCTTAAAGTGCCAGTGCTTTTCAATTTAGTTTTGCAAATGTAGTTGTGATGTGTGCATTTGTTTCTGTATTTTAAATAGCATGAGGTGGCCATGTTTTCACTTATGAAGTTAAAGTATCAAATGTTCATTTTTACTTTTTTAGAATGCTTAAGGCACTTCTTGGAACTTTTCACGTTCCTACCATATTATGCTTTTGACATGAAGAAATAAGATTAATGTGATCCCTAAAGCTAAAGGATAGTACATTTTTGGAAACGTTACAATCCTATAAAAGCCAAAATATCTTGATCACTTTTCATTTCTTACTCATGGAACAAGGATGTAAAAATGTCAAGATTTCAGAAAGCTACGATTAATTGAGAATGAGATAAATCCCCAGTCAGTTAATTATATCAGAATGCGGAAAACCTCCAAGGTATATAGAATAGTATTTGTAGAAGGTACGGCAAATAAAGCCAATTTGCTAAGCAACGATTAAAATTATCGAGTGCACGTATTTTTTCGGAATTTACGTGAATCATAATGTAGAAATGTTATAATGTGCACAATTTCCTGATTATGACCAAAATTTTGAGCTAAATTTTTCAAAAATAAATTACTAACGACATTTGCAATGTGCCTTGATTTTAAAAAGCGAAACTTTAATGCATTCCTTCCCTCACGACTAATCCAATCCAAACTGGACTTGCAGAATTTCGACGACCATTTTTCTGATCTGAAACTTCACAAACTGGAAATAATTCGTCTTCTTCACTGTTTTATAAGCCTTATGACATATTTTGAAGTGTCTTTGCGCCCTCAGTTGTAGAAAACTTGGCCAATATCAATGTCATGGGAAAAAAATCACAGAAAATGTGAAAAATTATTGGTTTTTTTGTAGCTTTAATTTTTTTGAACAGCGTCAAATCAAAATATAGACATTTCTTTACATAAAATAGGCAAAAAGTTCTTCAAAATTTAAATTCTGATCGAAAAGTTAGACTTTTTTTACGCCGTACTCCAGTTTTCCATGCTAAATCCCTATACTGACCCAAAATTTTGTCGCGCTTTCCGCGACAAAAGTTTGTTTACTACTTTTTGCAAATTGCTAGGCGATCTGCCACCCCCTG
>Ga0210040_10003160_pt1 | contig 22468 bp, 28 predicted proteins | sample CryGeyCG12114_NA_FD_185462 | JGI IMG/M metagenome (GOLD analysis project Ga0210040, IMG submission 185462) | Groundwater microbial communities from aquifer - Crystal Geyser CG19_WC_8/21/14_NA (SPAdes) (version 2) | ecosystem: Environmental > Aquatic > Deep subsurface > Groundwater | place: USA...
CCGTTCTAAACAGAGTTTACTAACACAAATTTCATCTTGCGTTTTCAGGTGATTTTAGCTTTAACATGTGCAGCATAGGGCGCTCCCGTTGGTAATTACCTGACTCAGCCTTCGGCTTCGTAATAAATCTAGGTCTAAGTTTATACTGCCCCTATTTCACAAAACAATCTCTTTCTTACATAAGAGGAATATGATGCAAACTGTAAACAACAAAGCATCTGTATAACTAACTAATGTTGTCATAAATTGGAGACCACATAGAGCGATATTATTAGAAGGTAATGAAGTGTAGAATGGAGAACACTAGAGAGCCAACTAAACCGTGACATGGAGTTTTGTAGTCTCATATGAAAACTGAGAGATCGTTTTGTATAAAAGTGCCAACAGCATCAGAATTTTTTTCTGTAGGTAGCCCTAACCAACTAACAATGGGTGTATACAAGGCAACTGAAAACGTTAGCTCTTACACTAACTACAGAAGACTTTTGTACTGTGTGCACTATAGGAACTTTCACTTACCACTTTCACTACTACTTGTAATGCAGCACAAGTCCTGTCCTGTGTGCAATGTTTGTAAGTTATTTATGATGAAAGCATTCCATGTAGTCCTGTCTCATTTTGTTATGATATTATGAGCAAAAGGGGTATAGGGGGGAACTGTGAACATTTATGTATTTCTGAATCTTGTAAATAGCCAGAGAATCTTACATAGTGTATACCTTGTCGTGTCACTTATGTTTTCTGTGTTACATTGTAGTAATAATAATAATAATATTGCTCTGCCAGATCCCAGGATACGGTCTACTTGTCCATATATAGTGGTGTTTGACAAAATTTCATGTATACTCGTTGAGTTCCCTTTGTCATTTTCAATTCTGTGTTGACAAGACGGTAAAAACAGGGCTTGTACTTTTCCTTCATCATAAAAATGTCAAAAAAGAATGTTCTCAGGGAACAGTTTCACAGTGATTTGAATCATTTCTTTGAACAAAGGAATGTTTATTTCTTTTGTTCCCCGCCTCCGCCAGTAGTTAATATTGGGAGCAACTTTCAACTTTTTCCCCTCCAATTCTTTTTTCATAACCTTAGACTTATGATGGATGTATTGGGGAATGTTTTTTTTGCCCCGGAAAAGTTGGGGGAACGAAGACGCTGAAAATTAAAGATGAAAGTTATGTTTTGGTTTTTGTTTCAGATTTTTTCGTCTTTTATTTGAAGTTTTTGCACCTATTCTTTTCGTGTCTAAACTAGATGGTCAGGTAGTCGTGGTTGTATTAATTAAAATTAAAATGTAGTGCAAGATTATATGTTACATATCGGCGCTCCAACTATTTTGTTTTGTAATTTAAGTGTATTTAACATTAAAAGTGGTGTTTTGATGATAGTAAAATGGATTTTGCAATTTGAAAGATTTCGGGTTTTAGAAGTACGTATGCACAAGGGCTAAATATGGATAACGAAAACGGCTTTATAGGTTGCTGCTCCTTTATCTTTGATATTGCTAAACGTATGGAAAACCGAGCAATGATGATACAGAAAATGATTCAACATGGGGGTTCCCCTTTATCTTTAGAAATTGTTCTCATTTTGTAGAAAAGCAGTGTTTACGCTCCAGTCTACTTTTCATAGTACAAAACTTGCTACATTTCGCTCAGTACGCTATGTGTTTATATTGTTTTGTTTTTAGTCCCTTTATGGCGCAACTTCTTAGATCTGGGCAATGTATTTGCATAATATTTCCATGGAAAATATTAAAGACGCTTAGATTTAGTTGTACGGGAATGAGGTCTATAGTAACGTACTGTGTGGCCAGGCTAGACCACATGAAAGATGCTCCATAAGTTGGAATGTTGTACAATTTTGTATGATCATCGTGTTATATAAGTTTTACTTTCACTACTGATTTATTTTTAAGCTGCGCTTTAAAAAGTTTTTCCAGTGGAGTTTGAGGATTATATTATTGGCTCATCATAATGCAAGCGGAGTTTACAATCTTGTGCATTAAGGTATTAATAGTTTATACTATTTGATAAGTATGGATGGAAAGAGATCGTAAAAAATATTATTAATGGTTGAATACTGATGCGTAGTATATTTTGAAAGACTGTTTACCGTGTAATAGCTCACTTCTATTTGTTATTTCCAGAGTATGGATGAATGAATTGGATGAAATTATTATTACCGAATGAGTGCTGCAAATTATCGGGAAATAGATTAATCATAATTATATTTCCGTATTGATATAATGCATGTCCAATTTTTGAAGCTAAGGGAAAATCTACGATCTCATATGCATTTAATGTATGCCATCCCGAAAATTTATGATTTCGTTTATCACGTCAACATGCTACGAAACATTTACTGTGAACTTGGCTAATTTTGATGAATGAGTTTATTAATGAATACAAACTGTTTGCTCAACAATCCTACGTGTTTGCGGCGACCAGAGCTGACGGTAAATTAAATTACGGTGCAACTGAACCTGCATGAATGAAGAATGAATATGGGTAATGAAATTAAGATAGATAGCTTGTTATTTTTTGCTATCAGGACGATAGGCATGGGTAGGCATGGTTTGGAACGTTATGTTGTAATGTTGAAAAAAGGTCGTTCGTTCTTCTAATAACTCAAGTTCTAGTGGGCGAGGAGCTCAAATTACTTAAATTGTAAATGAGTTAACCTCATTTATCTGCACTCCCGCAAATTCTATACGATACAAATCCATTTGACTATGATTTGCTTCTTTGTATCGCGAAAAAATCGATATTACTGCTGTCACGCTGGAAAAAAGATTTCCTAATACAGGTCCCACTCATGCATGTTTCATGATGGTGGTATTCTTTTGAACGCATGCATATGCAACAGATCGTGTCATCATCATCATCATCATGTGTGTTCCAGTTAGATAAGAAAGTATGGGGAAAATGCGGGTAGATAGAAGACTAACCTAATATACACAGTTAGTTTTGCTACAATGTAGTCTCATGAACATATGGGAGACAGATGAGTTGTCCGCTGTATGCCGAGTTGTTTCAAACTCTTTAGAATGTTTTCCCCATACTCTAGTGACACTTTATGTAAATGAAATCCTGACGTTTACCAAATGTGAGGCATTTTTTTCTCGTCATTTTGGCCTGATTTACATTGCACCACTGTATGTCACTGTGGGTTGAACTGATTGAATGTATTTTTTTTTTATTCGCCAGTTTGTTGATTACATTTACCTTTAGTTAGTTGTTATGAGTTAGTATATGAGGGTAGACGAATGTGAGTGAGCTGCAAAATGCAAAGGTAAATATGTTCATTAGAATGCTCTTTTGTTCAGTAGTGCAACAAAGGTGATGGCACTGCTCGCTCAGTATATAGTTCTATTGATTTCCATTTCAGGTTATATTTAAAACCCTGTGATTTTTCTATGAACTGGGGTAAGCTGATTGCTTAGTGAGTTAGATTATGTTTGCGTATATACGATGATATAAAATTGCAAGGTGTTTTGAGCAAAGTATATAGTGAGAGAGAAAAATACAACAAGTTTTTTATTCGTTTGCAAATCGGTTTTGCAATCCATGCCATAAAGTTTGTGTAAGGGAAATCAAAAGTTTAGGAAACTAATATTAGTTTAGATGTTTTTTTCACAACAATAGAGAAACCTACTAACTTCTTCTTTGTAGTAACCTTGAAGAAAAAAATGAAATTCTCTTACATGTCAGACTCAGACATTTTTTCCTCTTACCTCTTTGCAACCTTAGCATTGGCGAGGAACAATAATGACACTCGGTATTTGTTGTGTGACATGCAAGTATTTCTTTGCTTTACAATGTTTCTTTTATAGTGGTCGCGATTTTATGTGATAAGAAGAGTGAACGAGGAGAAAATTCCTTTGTAGTGCTCTTAATGAAAAGGAAGCTATATAGGGACAACAACACAAATGCTCACACTTCCGTTCCCTCACATCTTCTTTGTGGGTTCTATTTAAACTGTCACTTGCTACCGTAGATCAAAGTATGAGGTGTGAACCCAAGAACTGTGTCATATGAAGATAGTAAATCGGTTGTCAAATGCTGGCAGTTGACTGGCACAATAAAATTGTTTATCGATCACTGGAACTACAAATCTAATGTTTACTCTCTGCCAAATAGACAAAGTGTTGGCAACTGGACAGAAGATGGCAAAATATTATAATATGATAATTTTTTTTATTAGATGCTGGGGCTACAGAGATGGTGGCCACATTACAACGAGACAATCATGTAATAGAAGGGGAAAGTGCACCAATAACTTGCGTAGTCCATAATTTAGTGAATGGAACAGTGATATGGAAAAAGCATGAGGTGGGGAAACTGGGACCTAAAATTCTGACGGCAGGGGAAACACGGGTCACTCAAGATGAACGAGTTGAAATTATCCATGATGCTGGTACGTACCTTACAATTGTAGTAGTAAAACTAGCAGATGAATGCGATGGTGTATAGAATAGTGAAATGAAGCTGGATTTTATACTTTCCTTCCAATTTGTAGATTTTTTTATCGCACAGTTCACTGCTTGATTCATGAAAATAATGAAGCATTTCCTCCATTCAATAGAATTGGAGCATTTCACTATCTGAGTGAGAATTGTGTGGTATTAGCACCAGGGAGTGAATAGTAGAAAGCTACATATATGAAAGGGTGCAGCTGGTCTACTTTTTTTGCTCTTCTGGGAAAGTAGCAATCATTACGGCACTAACTACCTATATGCATCCTTGTTCACCTCGTCCTAATGTACTTTTATGGGAAAGTAGTTGCTGTAAAAGTGGAGCAATATTAGGTCCCTCCGCTCCCGGTAGGTGTAAACTTTGGAATATTTTGGTACCTAGAAAACGGAATGTTGTGGAAAAACATGTAGTGAGGGATTTGTATCCATTGGTTTTGATGATGTGGGCAGTAATGCCGCAGCTAGATGATTAGATTAATGGGTTTTTCCAGTTAATGTGTTAATATTTCCATCAAAAGTGTGTTTAGCCCATTATTTTGTACATTTACGGCTATTTGGGATCCTTGGAAGCATAGTGTGTAGATGAATCCTTTGCATGATACACGGCCATAAACATTATTTTCTAAGATTTGCTTTGATGTTCTGTATTTTGTGCCTTTCGCTTCAAAATGCGGAGGTAGGTAAACACACAAATATAAATACATGTGCGTACTTTTCACCTGAGCCATAGGTATTGCAAAAGCAATTTTTTCTATCATTGTTATGACATGTGAAAGAAGCTTTCCAGTTTCATTTGATAGTAAAGCAGGAAGAAAGGGAAAAAAACTAGTTAGGGAATGAAAGCATGTGCAAGGGATTTTATTGCTTCCAAAATAATCTGTGAGGAACATGTGTGTAGACGTGTTGTTATTATTTCATGGTAATACACTTACACACACGCCCGTCATAATGCAAACACAAGGATTCATTATCTGGTGGCTGGCTTTTTGGACTCGGTTGAGTGGGAAGTAAAAATTTGCGCAGTCATGTATGCCTCGTTTCATCCTCTTATTAAATGCCTTTACTTGAAAAGTGTGTGGAAATGTAGGTGAGATTATACATGGTTGAAACTTACAGAGTTTTGGGCGACAATTTTAAAATAATGAGTAATGGTTAAACATAATGAAAGGAATAGTTCATTCGTGAATTTATAATGTGAAAGCTGTCAATGATTTAATGAGGACAAAGTTTGTTCCGGAGTATGTATTCCCAGTGCAATGCTTGAATCTATTTTTGAAGCGAAAGAATCTCAAACAATTCGAATTTTGTTTACCCTATTCATATTCATGTTGGGATGTCAGTTTTGCTTTACCTTTAAATGTAAAAAAATGACTGGGATGTTTCCTTTGGTTTGCAGTTTTTACCCCTCCTCAACTCCCCTCACACTCAACTTCTCTCAACTGATGCTCAAAAAGCTATATTTTGAGTTTCTTGCACCAGTAATGAAATTTTCAAAGTCTTTTAGAAAGACAATAACGTCATGCATAAATGTCACTACGAATATAATATTATTAACGGAAACGGGGTTTATTAAATCCGGGTGATCCTCACAGGAAGGAACTTTCGTCAACAGAGTGCATTTAATAAGTTTGTTTGTATAAGTGCGCGCGTGCAAGTGACTGGATGAAAGAATTTTCGTACTTAGCGTGAAAATAAACAGCTATGACTTGAAAACATTCAGGATATAAATCCGTGGCTTTTATTGGTCAAGCTTGTTTAGATGAGGATTCTAGAAAGGTGACAAAAGTGGATCCCCACAATTGAAAACTTGTTTCACTATGCTGATCCAAATATCCGAAATCTCCTGCCAGAGCTATCAACTGACAATGCATGTATACAACCTAGGGGTCACGTACTGTTTTACTTGTTCATGTTATACCTTGAAAATAACTTTTCTCCCCTCAAAAAAGTAAATGGGCTGCATCGCATCCTAATGTTGTCAGAGTTGATGGTTGGTAAACAACATTAAAGGGAGAGGAGAAATGGGGAGCATGATCTCATTTATGTGCTTGGTTATGCCTCTCTATACAACTTACTAATGCACTTAGGGAGTATGAAAATCATATTCATGTTGTAGAAGGATGATGATACCGTGACGATATACATACGTTGCATGTACATAGTACAATTGGTTCCTCTCCCCATTGTTTTCTCTCTTCTGACTGGTAATATTTCTATCCAGCCAGCCCGTGCACGCTATCTTGAAACTCTAAAAAAATATAGCGTCCTCTAAAAGATGAAAGCATGTTCCCTAATGGGTAATAACAAGTTGTACTCTGTCTGTGAGCCAAAGGGTCAAGGAAATTTGAGCTCAGGAAAACATGGTACATATTGTCATCACCTCACACACATCCAACTAATTGACTGTATCATGTGCACTGCACACGCAATAAATAGGAGCGTGCCCCTGCCTCCTGCCACATTTTGTCAACACGCAATCCTTATGCCAGCAAGCCAAGTCAAAGTACCTGGAAACATGGGCCTAGTTGTATTTTGTCTCTTTTACACTGGATCTCACCCATTAGTAAGCTTGTTGGTACATACTTGGTTAGTTATGGTATATAGTAGTTAGTTTGTCAGTTCTATCAACTTGAACTTGGTTGGTGGTTCAAGGCATGGCATGTAATAAAGCTTCATCATTGTCACTTGTGATTGTACAAATGGTCACGTCCCGTGAGTTTTCTAATGGTGGCTTAGAGATGCGCATTACTGTCATTGTATGGAGTCCAGCTTTGAGCCCAGTGTGTGTCTACACCAGTTTGGTGATCATTTTCTAAAGGAAGGAAGGAAGAGGGTGTAATAATATTTAATAGCTTGTGCATTCTAATACAAGCATACGAGTATATGCATAGAGATATTTGTGATGCATGTTTGCGGAAATTGACTTGTAAGAGGGAAATAGTAAATGTGGCACGGCCTGCGTGCCATCATCATAATCATTATCCTCAGCATAAGAAGTGTACATATTTTCAATTGTGTGTATACATGGGCCCTGAAATGTTCATGAAAACGAGCGAAAGAGTCTCTTTGCATTATAAATGGTTGGGAAAAGGGGGAAGAAAGTTTAAAGAGCTGAAAAGCCACCCAAGGCGTAAGTTAATCTTATTTATGGATGAAGTGAAAGCCCAAAGTGTAGGAAATGTTTCATGTGATGATTTTAGCGGGGAGTATAATGTAGTATGAACATAAGGTTTTCTCCCCTGATATAATGCAAAGGAAATCACAAAGATGTATGTTTTCTCTTTTTTTAGGTGGAGACGTATGGGTGTTGGCGATAAAAAATGCCCAAGTCAGTGATAGTGGTTTGTACATTTGTGAGACGAATACTGAGCCTGTGTACAAGTCATTTCACAATCTTACAGGTACGGTTTCTTTTCACTTTTGTGACAGGTAGACATGTGCAAATTTTAATTTTGGAAGGGAATGAATTTATCATGTATTATTGTGTGTTAGTATGTGGTTTTCAATTATGCTTGGCTTATATTTCGGTATGACAGAGCAATATAGGTCGATATTCTTTGTTGTATGAAATGGATATTATGAAAATTGTCTGAAAAACGAATGGGAGTTAGACATGATGACTCATTTGATCAACTTTTGTGACGTTTAATCTTTTTATTTGCGCACTTTTTGGATTCTAGAAGAAATAGTTTGAAAGTAGGAGCAACTAGAATGTAGCTGTGCTCAATACTTTGTGAGATAAAATCGTGGTATGAGTAAATTTGTAAATTGGTGTATGAATGTTAAAGTTTGTATGTAGCCTTTTGTGAATAATGATATCAATTATCGTACAGGAAAGGATTTAAATCTCCATTTGCGGTCCTTTCTTATTAAATTCATTTTAATAACCCATAAATGTCTTGTGGGACTTCACATTAGCTCTCTTGAATAAGTAGGAAGAGCAAGAACTGCTGGCTTTCACGTTACTACAATAGAATGGAGATTCATTGTATCGTATACCTGACTGAGTTTTCACAATCTCCCTTGATTTTCCCCATTCTCCTTGCAATACATGTACTTTTGGAGGATTCAACGAATAAATATGTTCTTGCAATGAATCCAACGAGAAATAAACTAGCTATTAGCTATTGCATAAATCTTGTCGCAATGTATAAATGGAATTATCGTCATTATGTATTGTAGTTTACATATTAGTCTCTTTTTCATATTCATAAAATCCCATGACTCTGAATAAAAAGGGGAACAGCTGTTAATTCATGTAAATGAGAAATTCCCTTCTCTCCACTCGTTTCTTTTTCTCATCAATTCATCATGTTTCTTATGCTCTGTTCCAGTGTATTCGTTATCAATCCAGCCTCCAAGGGCAGATAGTAGTGACAATGCTGGGAACCTGACTGTTTTATCACCACCAGAAGCCACTCTGTTGGATAGCTATGCGAGCTACAAGGTGAGAATGATATGCCATGGAGAATTAATTGATTCCAAATATGGAAGTCATAAATTTTCCTTTGCTTTCTCCAGCTATCTCGTAAACGCACCTATCGACTCTCATTTCCTAAACCCATTAAACGATGCCTTACCAGGAAATTGCTAAAAATTCTGGATTCGTTACGTTATGTAGTTTTGTGTTGTGCATGCATAATATTGTAGTATAGTAGTAGCTCATGCATAAATTATAATTTGGTATTCTACAGGGCCGAGGTTCGATCATTGCACACAACTATACGTCGTGCTGTGTGGCGCAAAAAGTTTCGAAAGATTGCTTGGGTTTTTGCACCCTGCAAAGCATTTTGGATGGAAGTACTGGAGATCCGACTCAATGTGAAAATGACTTTCCTCGTATTGTCAACTGTATGGCAGGTATGTTGCGAACCATTGTTTTAGTTTTTTAGCTGTCATTTTCATTACAAGTAATTTTGTGTAGGTGCCATAACTAACTATATATTCGAGTTTGTAATGGACGTGTGAGCCAGCTGTAATACTACAGTTGGGCTGGAAAGTAAAGAAAAGGAGTAAATATTGTCGTTTTAGTTCCTGTCTATATATACATAGTGTAGATTTAGCTTTTCGTATAGTTGGGAGTAAAGAAAGTTTTTTCCTTCGCTTTTATAACTTACATCCAACTTCAATATGGTTATAGTTAGTCAGTGAGTACTTTGAAAGCCGAGTTTAATTGTTCTCATTATAATTAAGTGTGTACGATGCATCCCATTTAGCCAGTTAGTTACTTTTCTCAAGAGAAGAGTTTACATACATATAGAGAGTTTGGGATCCAACGATTTGCGCCATGTGTCACCGTGTAGACTCAGACTTCTTGGAATACTAATGGTATTCAAGCAGCTAAGAGAATAATGTATGTGCAGGACACGAAATCCTCCCTTCTCATGTTTATATTTGTTGTGCTAAAATCTCCCTTATATTATATGCTTTTGAGTCAGTTAGTTCAACTTTTTGAATCTTCTTTGGAATGAGTTGAGCGGGATTAAAAAGGGTAAAGTTAGACATTTTTGCTCCACTTATTTAGTTAATATAAAAGTTCTTCAGTCTGAGTTTGCTTTTTTGTTCTTTACCAACTTATCTGAGCCAATTTTATATTCTCAGGGATCCCACGTAGTTGGTTAGTTAGTTGGGTATTTTACTCACCAGCTATTATACACCTATTACTTGAATGCGAGCAGGTGCACTAATATGCTGAAAAAGTTGGTAACTACTAACTTTAAGTATTGGATACATTCTGCCGTCGGGATAAGAAATTTACCAAAAAAAAAGTTTCATGCCGTCCGTCAAGTTCGAATGTGCGATACATTTATCTACCTGTCCTGATTTTCCCTGATACAATAAATACTTAACTTTATGATGAGGATGGAAAGATAGTAAATGGCGCATCTAAAAGTATATAAATTCTACTTTGTTCCACTTTTCTAACAATCTATGATGGCAGCTACTATTTCTCGATAATAATATGATTCTCCATGTGTAAAATAGGTGGGTAAAGTTACAGTAGGTAAAAGTGGGAATGCGTATGTTTAACAGGAGTATCTGTGAAAAAATCATTATCAAAGTATCATCCACCACTGTAGTATCATTTCAGACTGTCGGAAGTGTTCATTTTGGTACGGAAGTCAAATTGACCTGCCTATCACACAATATCCAGTGCTCAACTAACTAACTTACTTACTTACTTTCTCCGCAGCTGATAAACACATTTAATGCACTTTATGAGAAAGTAACTTAACACTAGTAGATTCTTGTATTGTAGTTTGGCCCATTTCATCCACTTTTTCCCTCCTGCTTGCAGATGGACGTTCCCATGTGCCATGCTGTGTTCGAGAAGGAATTCCTGACATATGCCAGGATTTATGCCGTGGAGAATATACTATTGTCACAGATAACGTGAAAACTCATTTCTCATGTCCGTCCCATATTGAGCGCACTTTGAGTTGTATTGCAGATGGCATCGGTAGGTATTCTTTACTTCTAACATATCATTTTTCCCAATAGTCGTTTCAGATTTCATCAATAATTTAATTACCAAATGCTGACTACTGCCATTTTACGACCTTTTTTTTCTATCGTTAGAACTGCTTCCCAGCCAGCCCCTAAACATTGATGCTGTAGCTATGTCTGAGAATTCAATAAATGTCAGTTGGAGTGTTCCTCTGAAAAATGGGAAAACAGTGACCGAGTACGTGGTGAATATTACGACGCTCAGACGTTTTGACGCACCACTCACCGGCTTAGGCTATGGGCTCCCAGAAGATAACAGTAACTTCAGCTTGGGTCCTTCAACAGTTACAAGTGCCTCATCCATTGAAGGAACTACTGGGAGTAGTGGTGGTAGCCGGAGTACAACCGTTTCAGCTGACGATGCCATTTCTGCAGAAGATAAAGTTGAAGTGAAGATGAGGCAAATCAAGGTATGAACTACTAGTAGGTAGTTAGTTTGTATCTATTGAGAAAAAAATTGCTTGCTCATTTCATGGTTTTATCCTTTTGTTTCCCAATTAGGTACACGATGACGTTACTGAAACAACGATCACAGATTTACAACCGTTCACAATGTATGAGATTGCTGTGACAGCTTTCAACATCCATGGAGCCTCTTTACCTTCCAATCGGGTTAGGATTCTCACTCTGGCTCCGGGTCTTACTAGGCCTGTTCCTGATTCCGCCCCTGAGGTGCCAGATATCCAACAATGTTGTTTGTCTAAAGGAGTTAATTCAAAATCGTGAGTCTTTTTCTCAGATATTGGTAGTAGTAGTGTACACAGTGTGTGAGCATGCAATTGTTTGAACGGGATTCAAAGTTGAATTTTATTAGCAAAGAATTAGGGTTCTGGAGTCTTGTATTAGCTTGCTATAGATGCATTTTTTTGTTCATTCTAATAATAAGATGATTATTTCGGGTGATCAATGTTGAAATGTACTGGTTAAGGTTGGAATTTTTTTTTCTGGGTAATGAACAGGATGTTGTCACATTTTCTAACACGACACACAAAATTGCTTGGTTATCTCCAATAAAAATGTCTAGTATGTTTCCGTTGAGCAAGGAAATTGAAGTAAGGAAATGAAAGGAAAACATGTGTTTTTTTTGCGTCGGCCCATTTCTCCTTTTATCTATATTTCTGCTGTCATACGAATCGTAACTATTGATACTGCCGTCGCTCATATTTATTAGATCACCGTTCTGGTTTTGTCTGGTTGCCGCTGTTTTATAATTTACTTTCTGTAATGGGCAGGTGCGTGAATAAATTGTGCGACCCAAAGCGGGCAACGGAACTTGAAGTCCCTGATTTAATGATATGTGCACCATGGACACCGGACGTGTTTTCTTGTCTTGCGGATGGGAAAGACCATACACCTTGCTGCAGACAAAGAGGAATGGAAGCGCCCTGCACAGAATTATGTAGTGGAAATATTACTCGATTGGATTTCCATTATTTCAAGTATGTGATATAAAAACTACCTGGTACAATCGTATAATGATTTATGTATTTTGCCAACTGGCTTTCTTGATTAAGTAGCTATAAGTTAGGTATTCGTGGGGAAATTTTGTAACAAGGCTGCTGTGATTTCATCATGGTGAACACACTTTTTGACTGCCATTTCACTTTCCTGTGTATTCCCTATAGACTTTTGTTTTGTGGGCATATGAAGGCAGGCTAGTATTATTATGTGAAGTCCCAACTGCTGTAGCAATTTCAATTGAAATCATTTAAAAGTATAATATAATTCATCAAAGACAATTTCCTTGAGTAGCGAAATAGAAATCTAAGCAATAATTCAATTTTATTACATCTTCTCATTCTTCTCCTTCCGTCAGTTTACCATAATTGGATTTTTTCCGTCGGTGAAAGTCCCACAAGAGAAAGAAAGAAACTCTACAGTGAGAGTAGGTGGGCTTCATTCAGTCAACCCGGCAATATGCGACCACATGAGACTGAATTTGCGTAAAACATGCTAACTTACTAGCAATTATTACGGATAGTGGTACTAAAGTTATCCTGCTATCATGTGAGTGTGGTTTATACGGCTCTTTTTCCAACCGGCAGTGAACTTCTTTTTGTGTGTATTATTGCACTGCCTGGGCTTAACTCACTAACAAAGTAACTAACTGACTATATGGAGGGAGGGAGACCGAGACAGCTCATAATGCTGGAATACAGTATACAATACTGGTTTATTTGCATGAACTTTCCCTTCTCTTGTGTGTTAGCAAACACTTTATTTCTCATCTCATCAAGTTTACTATTTGGACCAGCATATTTGTGGGCATAGATAAGTTTCCACAATAAATGATCAATGGGATTGGAGCTGTACATAATCTTCTGAGAGTACTTTGCATAAGAGGCTGAAGAAAGATTGACAAAGTGTATTTTCGTCTTTTATGGGATCCCAGCTCCATCATCTTACTTTTTTAGAATTGGCAAAAATTGGAAAAACTCAATTTTTTTCTTTTTGAATGGTTACTACTCAATTTCATTCAACTCTTTTAGCTTGCATGGTTGATGACTAAATAATCCCAGCACAATGCTGTTGTAGGATTGAACAGGACTGACTTTGAGTGTACAGAGAAACCAAACAAAAGATTATTTTGTGTATGAAACGGATCGTTATTAAATGGAAGCCATAAAGAAAACCACATAATTGTGGGATTCTTTTGTTCTCCCCTTATAGGATGATTTGATGAAATGAGTGAATATTTTGGTCTAGATGTTTGCAACATATGCCGGCATATGAGAACTGTCTAATGCAAGGCTATGGCGTCCTGCCCTCGGCTCCTAGAAAACTCCGGGTATCTCATGTTACCAGTGACTTTGCATTGATTCACTGGAGTGAGCCCACAACATTGACTGCCACTGTAACGGGGTATAATGTTCACTACCGTCCTCTGTCCACTTACGAGAAAGAGTACAAATTGGCTGAGAACGTGCATTCCCCATATATCCTCGAGAATTTGTACGGGAATGCAGAATACGAGGTTTGCTATACATAATATTATTGGATTAAGTTGTGTGTGATGGAATGGAATTTATTTGGTAGACTCATTCCCTGGACTGAGAGTTATTTGGATATTTGTTCTCACAACAGGTCTATGTGGAAGCAATAAATGAGCATGGAGCCAGTCTTGCATCCCAAAGAGTGGTTTTCCGTACAGCCCGAATGTTGGAGCCTGAGCTCACAGATAAGCATGCTAAAGGAGCCACTAAATATAATGAGACGGCTTGTTGCGTTGCTGTAAGTCAAATATAGAATGAAATTGAGTTGAAAAAATCTGGATTCCATTAAAATGTATGAACTCCCTAGACTGTGTGTCTTTCCCCTTTCGCTCAGTTTATTTGATGAGCTTGAATTTAGTTTGAATTTTTCTAACTTGTGTGTAGGTCTCTCCGTTGGGTAAATATCATAGATGGATTGCGTTCTGGTTCTACTGGTTTTTGGTATTATTTACTAACTCGAATCAACTCGTTTATAATTCTATATAGGTCGGCATGAGTCCCCAGTGTTTACCTTTGTGCTCATACGATGCATCGATGAATGATGTCCGCGCCCTGGCTATGCTTTGTGCTCCCGAGTTTCATAATTTACTTCGATGTGCTGCTGGGGGACGGGATCACTCCACATGTTGTACTCGCCGTGGTGTTGCTGATGCTTGTGTGGACTTGTGTGCAGCCAGAGTTCCGGATAGTCTTCTTGTAATGGCGGACAGCTGCTTGCCATACATAGGCAATATTGTCCAATGCTTTGAAGAAGGTGCATTTGAGTTTATGTTTATGAGTCGTGTTGTTGTAGTTAGTTAGTAAAACGGCAGTTTTTGTATGTAATGAAGTTGTGTGAACATAAAAACAAGCAGAATGTAGGGATTTTAAGGAGTGAGAGAATATAAGTTGTTTCATGAAAGTAGTAGTATGTAGTGTAACCTAACCTACGAAAGATGGTTTCTGTGTTAGAAAGTCAGAGAATGACCAGCAATTGAGGATGTTTATTGTGTGTGGGAAGGGAATGTACGATTGTTTACAAGTGTTTGAATTTATGGTATATCTAATGAAATGTAGAGACTTATGCATGAGGGAAGATGGCCTGGTGTGGAAGAAAGGGAAATGTTTAATAAAATGTTGGCTTATTGATTTTTTGCATGTTCAAAGGTACAAAACACATTCCTGGGCCTGTGGAAGAATTCCATGCGAATTTTGTGACAGATACAAGTGTTGGTCTGTCTTGGGAGGCTCCTAAAGGATTCAATATTTCCAACTACCAAGTATTTTATGAGCTTGTCGACCAGAATGCAACGGTAGCAAAACCCGAGGAGAAGAAATCGGTGAGGAGTGTTTTGTAATGTTGTGTACGTTTTTTAGGAGGGATCTCGTCAGTATCATTTGGGAATTGAAATTGATTTCGTTTTGGGTATCTTGTTTCTACATGAGTCTTATGTTTTTGGGAAATGAAATATTTAGTGTTGGGAGGGTTTTAGTTTTATTTGTAGATTTTTTGGACGTTGAAAAATATGAAATTTTGTCAAGAAGAGTACAAAGTTTTTTAATTAGATTTGGCTGTAAATAATATGGTGAGAAAAAATCCTAGAAGCATATTTTGCTTTAGTTTGAGTCGTTTTTTTTAGCGAACCCGACACTTTACAAATATTCAAGACTGGCTATTGATTAATCTTGAACACTAGTTGAGAAGCTATTTATGTTGACTCATCAAGATTCATGCTGAATTGCTTACGAATGCTGCTGTATCATTACAATCTCTGTTTTTCAATTCCAGTTGAATGTGAGTGAAAGTTCCGTTGAAGTGAGAGATCTTGTGAGTGGAAATACGTACCGATTCTACGTTCAAGCACATAATGAAAATGGATCTTCTTTACCTTCCTCCGTGATTCTAGTCAATGTTTCATCCAGTGGTAAAGTTAACAAACAAAAGAGATTACAATCTGTATTCAAATTTGGAGCAAATGTTTTAGTTGACGGTTTTTCTCTTATTTCCACTTGTAGCCTTTAATGGAAGCCGAATTCCTGGTGTGGTGTCTGCCCCACATAGCCTAGTGGTTGCAGATCACAGTGCAACTTGGGTTCAGATTGTATGGCAGCCTCCACTGTTTTCTCATCACCAAGATAAGATCACTTACAAGTGAGTTTGTGAGAAACTTTTGACAAGTTTTGAAATAAATGCCAAACTAGTTCACAGGCTGATACAACAAGCAGAAATGGAAAGTTTGCTGACATTCGCCACTGTCTTTCCATACATACAAATGAAAGTTTTTTATGTGGGTCGTTATCTGGAACTTTATACATATTGTTAACAAGTTGGTTTGTTTGTCTTACCCGTTTTTTGCAGCGTTTATCACCGAACTGTTAAAGAAGAAGAGTACAAAGTGACTGAGAATGCAGTCAATTCAATCACCCTGAAGAAATTGAGTCCGAATACACAGTACATTATTTATGTGACAGGGACAAACGAGAAAGGGGAGAGTTCTCCTTCAGAGACTTTAATAGCCTGGACGGACCCTGCTCATTCACCTTTTGTGGAGGTGAGAGACATAATTAAGACTATTTTATTTAACTATACTGTACAAGGGATAAAAAGGAAATGGAGCTTAACCTATTTACTTTCTCTCAGTGATCCATGCTCCATGTGTGTGTATGTGTTTGTGTTTACAATAAACATTTGGTGATGAGGAAATCCTCTGATATGTTTGTTTATAGCCACCAAGAATCCAGCCGTCAGATTTGTTGATAGAAGGACATTCCATGACGGTCGTTTGTGTGGCACTTGGGGATCCCACACCAACCATCTCACTGTACATAAATGGAGAACTAATTAAACAGGAAAAGGACCGCTACTTGACACAAGTGGTTCCTAATATCACACGTCGTATGGATGTTGTGTCCTGCTTTGCAGACAATGGTTATGGCACACCCATGCAGGCTGCCAGGAGAATTCATATCATGCGTAAGTATTATTTAGGACATTTTTTGTTGAAAATACTATAAGAATCGTTAACATCATATTGAAGTTATGGACATTATGAAATGAGTCTAGAAAAATTATGTTTCTTTTATATTCCTATAGTTTTGAATCGTACACAAAGTGAAAGTTGTAGAGTTAGATTTTTGGAAATGGAAAAAGAACTTGTAACTTGACGTTTAACGTATTGCTTTAAAGATGCTCCTGAGGTGCACGCATCCGAAATCAACTTTGCTGGGCTGGGAGATACGCTAAGCATAGAATGTTTAGTGGATGCGTACCCAGAGCCAAAAGTAGCATTCTGGAGAGATAGTCGAGATGGAAGGAGCATGAAAATTAGCAGTCCTATTGTCAGTGGGGGCAAGTACATGATTGAACCGGAAGATAATTACTTGGAAGTAAGTCTAGACCCATTTGGATGCGTAGCTATAACTTTACTACTTCAGTGTACGTATTCAAAAAAATAAAATGAATGAATACTACCTATATTGAAAGGATAGGGGGGCAAGATTGCTTATTCAGTAGTAAGTACTGGATACAGTGCTGCCTTTGTGATTACTTGCATATTAACTGTACATCTTTTGGAACCTGATTACATTGCAGCCCCAAAGGAAATTCAAGTACATGCTAAAGATTAACAATGTCTCAAGTCAAGATGTGGGCAACTATTCATGTCATGCAGAAAACGAGATTGGGGAGTCCTCTAAATCTTTCCAATTGAAAGTCAGAGAGCCACAGGTATGTGTGCTTATAGCGTATTCCAAGTGTAAATGATTTCCACTTTACATTGAATATAGATGTACAATTTTACCATGATACCAATTTTGTCTTCCTTGTCTTGTAATGGGGTGTTTATATAACATCTGTTCTTGCTTTGTTCATATAGACGTCTGGAGGAAATATCAAGAATTGTTGTGAAATGGAAAATGTTTCCAAAGAGTGTATAGGTGCATGCTCATACTTTTTGGACATGGATTCTGTTATTGACAATCCCAAGTGCCTTCCTGACTTTGATAAAATCATGAAATGCTATGCCGGTATGACTTTAATTAATTTATTAGTGTGGAACATGCATGTGTTTCAGTAGATGTTGATATTGTTGTGTTTTTAGATGGCAGAGATCATCGTGCATGCTGTGCACGGAAGGGAGATGTCCCAAGAGGCTGCTTGGATTGGTGCCGTGGAGAGCCAGTGAACTCCCATAGTGACCTCTGTGTCTTACAGTACTCGAAGCCAATTTTGTCCTGCTTTAGAGACAATAGAGGTACGAATTGACTAACTTGTCGTAAAATCGTATTGAATGCAAATATTTCAATATTCAATAACTGGGGTTTCTAGACAAATTACCTGGACCACCACAAAAAGTTCGTGTAACTATCATATCGGAAACAGAAGCTAGGATTGCGTGGGATGCGCCCGTGATAAACCCTCAAACTGCTTCTGTGTACCGAGTATTTTGGCGACCTGTAGGTCAAAAGCTGTCAGATCGTGTGGACTCAACTGAAACGAGTGTTTTAATATCGAACCTCAAGCCAGGTGTTCACTACGAGACAGTTGTGAAAGCTGGGAACTCAAAGGGCACCTCAGTTCTCACTGAGCCTATCTCATTCGTCACAGAAGATAATTTAATATCTTCTGCTAGAACGGGTACGCATTAGAAATTGACTCATGCTGTAGTTAGTTAATTGTATTCATGGCCTAATCAGAGTTTAAACCTTTACTGCTTTTTAAAACTTTTGTAGGAGGTTCTCATGCAGGAGTTGGAGTTGCCATCACATTCCTAATCATAGCATTAATAGGCTCCTCTGTAGGAGCAGCGTGGATTTTCTATAAGAGAAGATTTGGAGTGAAGCCACCCGGAGCTGTGGCATTTGAAAATCCGTCTTATATTCGAGAGGCAAATCCTGATTCCAGCCTCACATCTAGCCATGTAAGCAATTTGTGTGGTGTGTATGGGAAAGAAGTTAATTAAAAATTTGTTTGAATTTCTGGATTTTTCTTTCGTTTAGATGAACGGAGATGGCCATTTGACCTCGAATGGGAATGGTAGCGTGCCTAGTGTGAGTACAGGAGTAGTTGCTAACGGATGGCATTCAGAACCTTTGCATGCCCCCAGACCAGAGACTGAAGTTGCCCCCACTCTGTACGAAGAGTTACGTCTAGGCTCAGAAGGAGCTGGATTCAGGAGACTGAAGTAGTTAACATTGTCCCAAAGCCACAATCACAACTACTTAAAAATACTATTATTTTAATGTCACGAATTGTTTTTATGGGACTGCATTCTCATGGATCAGATTGTATAAGTTTTGTAACGTCCTAAGACGAACCATTTCCTCCTAGGTGTATTCCTGTACATGAATGAATGGGTACATAGATTATCATGAGAGAAATATTGTTTGGCGAAAACGTACGATATGACTATATATTACCGTTATAGCCACCAGTGATTTTGTTTCAATACATAAAGTAATTATTGTTGATGTGATATGGTGTGGTAGTAAATAGAAACTTCTTTTTAGAGAATTTGTTACAAATACTAGACACAATCTAAAGTGTTAATCAAGTTTTGCACCGTCTTTGTGATGGGCTGATGATTGTTTACACAATGTACAGGTGAAAATATGTAAAAATGTATGTTATCACAGATTGAAGAGAGTGGGTGATGCAGCATTTTAAAAATCAACAATGTTCTTGGGAATTGCCATAGTCTGTGAAGATTTTGTTTGTGTTGTGACTAATGTAAATACTGTATGCATGTAAATAGTACATCTCAGTACCTTATTACTTGCTGCGAACCTGCAGTTTGATTATGACTAACTATGTCGTTTACCTTCTAGTGTTTGTTTTAATATCTGTGAGACGAAAAAATCTACATGTAGATTTTGTTTTTCAGAAAAAAAATAGCAATCTCATGTTTTAATTTTAAGTAGAAGTATGACATGTCAGCGCTGGATGCTGTTTGAATGCATAGGAAGAGGAATATTATGATAACGGGACTTTCAATTATACGCATTTTGTTTATCATTTCATTATTATGAACTACTGCAGGATTGTTTAAGTAATAGATTTCAGAGCTGGCGATAAAATGGACGTATGAAAAGTAATTCATTATCTATATTGTCTTGTTGTTTTCATCAGGTCAAACGCATATCAAATGTGCAGTGTTATATGTAGTAACAAGATACACTCGCGATTGCTCGAGTATTCCTTTGAAGATGTAAACTTGATGTTGCATAATTTTCAGGTTTACGATCCTAGTTTAATTGTTATAATTGTTCATTGTTGTTATCTTTTAACTATATGGAACATTTACGAGTATTACGTAGTTGTGCATCTTGTTGACTTTTATGATTTTTCAAGAAATGGGACGAAACCGGCTATTTAAATAGTAAAAAAAAATTGATGCATCTTGTCGTCTGAAACTGCAATGCAATCCACATAAGAAAACTTACTTTTAGATGATACCTTCATGTGTTTACCTTCTTTTATGACTTTGTTCGCACTACCGATATTTTAGCTCGTGGTATAAATCATGAGAAAGTGACATGGAGTTAATTTTATGAATAAAAATTAGCAGCGTGTTGTCTAATATTGCACTCTCATTTCCACATTTCACAAAATAATCATCATTTGCGCAAGACAAAATTAGCTCACAGAAAATGCCTCTAGATTCTTTTGTGTGTTTTGTTCTGACTTTTCAGACAATATGTCGACCAGACACTTAATCTTGCAGTTTTAATTATGATGTTTTTTTTCAATGATAAAAACATGCTTGCAAATCATGTCAAACTTTCTGGTTTTTACACAGAAAAAGAGCATAAACCGATCATGCTTTAAACTTTAACAAAAAAGATGAATCTATGATCCCGTCTTATGGAATGGAATCCATGCAAATATTTCTTAGCTCACAAGTGATTACTTACTTACTGCTTAATATCTCACTTCTTTTAACATGGTTTTGTTCACCACAAATGCTCGGAATTTGCTACAAATCATATAACTCACAACCAAGTGTCAAGAAGATGGTTTGTATGAATGCAAAACGTCCTACAAAAGGCAGTATGCTTGCATTGTCCACATTATTAAAATTTCATTGGTAAGTGACCAGTCTCCGTTAACTCCGCTTAATGAATTCATATCACGCATTCAATTGGCATTACCTAAAAGCTTTGTAAATTAAAACAGGCGCTGGATCTCAAAGAAGATTATTATGTGTCAAACTTTTTTGGAAAACAAGTAGCGAATTTATCAGTCTCCTGCATGCAACACACGGGCCAAGATTTGCTTTACAAGTTCATAAAGAAGAAGATGAACAAGTTTTCAAACTTGCAGCCGTATCTCCCATCATATCACTCTGAAATCCAATAACTTTGACTTAAACTAGGTTTTAAAAAACATGGCATAAATCACAACCATGTATGCTCACACACATAGACATTAAAATGCGAATCCATATGAATCATTTGTGGTTTGCAACAACTGACATGGTACAAAACAAAAGGTAAAAGACTTGTTAATGAACTGGCTAGATGAAACGTAGAACGTGACATTATGTGCAATGAAGTGAACTTAGTAAAAACCTGCGTTTAATTGATTGGTTAAAAACCTGGGGAGGAACTTGCCTGTGCAGATTGCATTGTTGCAATTCACAATGGGTGTTTAATTTGTATCTCCCGGTTCATCACATCCTATAAAAGTGAACTACTCGCTGAATATGGGATCTGGTAAACTACTCACATCACTACGTGACCACGTACTAGATCCTTATTAACGAGAAAAAAGTTTAATAATGTACACAAAGAGGTGAATAGGGTTTGGGAGAATATAACCAACCGTATTATTAAGCTCCATTTGAGAGGACAGAATTAAGATGGATTTAAGTCTGTGAGTTAGTTAGTCGGTTAGAAAGTGAATTTGGACGTGAGCATTAAAAAATGTCAGTTTCTGCCTTGTACACTCTACTAATCGTTCGGTCGCTTTTTTTTGCATTTGGTTACAATGCGCGCCCTATAATTTAGTTTGTGAATTCGGTATGGCTGTAGCATTGCAAATGCAAGGATTATGGAAATGGAAATATAGTTTATGCAAATGTTAGTATTTAGTATACAACCAAGCTCCATTTATGAAGCATGTTTTGAAAAATTTAAAGCGGATGGGATATTGATTGACAAAACAGTGTTATGCACACATAGTTTGTTTTCCGTCGTGATTGCAATTCCGTGATATGTCATGCATGTGCGATTTGAATGATGAGCATCAAATGGTGGGTTTGATTGATTGACAATCTGTGAATAAGATCCTTGTCCAACTTTAGAGAAAAACTTGCTGAGCAACTGAGCATCATCATGATAGGTCTGAGTGTCTATCACTGGTGTTTCCCGATGAATCTTCACTTAATGCAACGGTTCGTTTCGTTTCGTGTCAGGTTCGTGTCAGTTAATTTTTTGAAACGTGTCAAAGGGTGACACGAAACGTTTGACCCGTGTCAACTGGTGACACGAAACGATTGACACGTGTCAAACCTTG
>Ga0210040_10003161_pt1 | contig 22465 bp, 18 predicted proteins | sample CryGeyCG12114_NA_FD_185462 | JGI IMG/M metagenome (GOLD analysis project Ga0210040, IMG submission 185462) | Groundwater microbial communities from aquifer - Crystal Geyser CG19_WC_8/21/14_NA (SPAdes) (version 2) | ecosystem: Environmental > Aquatic > Deep subsurface > Groundwater | place: USA...
GCGAGAGCCGACCCGGCTCCCTCCCGGCGGCGCACGATTCGACGGAACGTCGACCGCACAGCCACCCTCACAGTCGTGGAGTCGGTACTCGCCGCCGTAGGGTCGCTCGCGACGTCGGTTCCGTGGGTCCGGCGCCGAGCCGCCGGTCCACGTCCGCAGGACCAGGTCTGCCATATCGTGCTCGGCTCGGAGCCGGCCTGATGCGCCGGCGCAGTGATCCGACACCCACCGACCGACGAGGACGTCGATGACCGGCCAGGCCCCCCAGCCGACCGCGGAGGACGAGCAGGGCATCCCCTTCGGTGCTGCCGTGCGGACCTGGTTCCTGATCTCCCTGCAGACCTTCGGCGGCCCTGCCGGGCAGATCGCGGTCATGCAGCGCGCGCTGGTCGAGGAGAAGCGGTGGATCGGCCAGCGCCGGTTCCTGCACGCCCTCAACTACTGCACGCTCCTGCCCGGCCCGGAGGCCCAGCAGCTGGCCACCTACGTCGGCTGGCTGCTGCACGGCACCCGCGGCGGGCTCGTCGCCGGCGGCCTCTTCGTGCTGCCCGGGGTCGTCGCGCTGCTGGCGCTCTCGGCGGTCTACGTCGAGTTCGGCACCACCACCGTCGTCACCGCCGTGTTCACGGGGCTGGCCGCGGCGGTGCTGGCGATCGTCGTGCAGGCCGTGATCCGCCTCGGCAGGAAGGCTCTCGACAGCCGTGTCCTGGTCGCGCTGGCGGTGGCCTCGTTCGTCGCCCTGGCGGTGTTCGGCGTCCCCTTCCCGGTGGTCGTCGGCCTCGCCGGGCTCGCCGGCTGGTCCCTCGGCCGGTGGCGTCCGGCCGCGCTCCCGCACCCGGCGGCCGGCGACGGCACGGACGCGGGCCCGCCGCCGGTCGTCTCCGACGACGTCCTGCACCACGAGGCGCCGTCCACCCGCCGCACCCTGCGGGTGCTGGCCGTCGGGCTGCTCGTGTGGGGCCTGCCCGTCGCGGCGGTCGCGCTGCTCACGGGTGCGGGGAGCGTCTTCACCGAGCAGGGGCTGTTCTTCTCCGGCGCGGCCGTGGTCACCTTCGGCGGCGCCTACGCGGTGCTGGCCTACGTGGCCCAGCAGGCGGTCGAGGTCTACGGCTGGCTGGCACCGCGCGAGATGGTGCGCGGGCTGGCCCTGGCCGAGACGACGCCCGGTCCGCTGATCATGGTGGTCCAGTTCGTCGCGTTCCTGGGCGCCTACCGCAACCCCGGTGACCTCGACCCGTGGGTGGCCGCGGTGCTGGCCTCGCTCCTGGTCACCTGGGTGACCTTCGTGCCGAGCTTCCTGTTCGTGCTCCTGGGCGCCCCGTACATGGAGCGGCTGCGCGGCAACCGGTCCCTGTCCGCGGCGCTGACCGGCATCACCGCCGCGGTGGTCGGCGTGATCGCCAACCTCGGCGTCTACTTCGCCGTCCACACGCTGTTCGACGGCACGGTGGCCGTGGACGGCGGGCCGCTCGCGCTCGAGCTGCCCGACCTCACGACGCTGCGCCCGGTCCCGCTGGCCGTCGCCGTCGTCGCGGCGGTGCTGCTGTTCCGCCTCAGGTGGTCGGTGCTGCGCACGCTGGGGGTCTGCGCGCTGCTCGGTCTCGCCGCCGGCCTGGCCGGGCTGCCCCTGGCCTGACCCGGGTGCGCAGTACGGTCGCGCCGTGGCGCAGCGGTGGCTGGACGAGGACCAGCAGCGGACCTGGCGGGCCTGGCTCTCGGTCTCCGAGCTGCTGCCCCGCGCCCTCGACGCCCAGCTCCAGCGCGACGCCGGGATCAGCCACGCCGCCTACGTGGTGCTGGCGATGCTCTCCGAGGCCCCCGACCGCAGCCGGCGGATGAGCGACCTCGCCCGCCGGTCGAACCAGTCGCAGAGCCGGCTGTCGCACACGGTCACCCGGCTCGAGGAGCGCGGCTGGGTGCGGCGGGAGCGCTCCGCGGAGGACGGGCGCGGCAACCTCGCCGTCCTCACCGACGCCGGCTGGGACGTCGTCCGGGCGCTGGCCCCCGGGCACGTCGACGCCGTCCGGGACGCGGTGTTCGACCCGCTGACCCCCGGGCAGACCCGCGCCCTCGGCGAGGCGCTCCAGGCGGTGCTCGAGCAGCTCGACCCCGACCACAGCCTGCGCCTGCAGGGCGGCGACGACCCCGGCGGCTGAGCCGGTCAGCGGCCGAGGTGCCGGTACCGGTGCAGCCGGGTGCGGAAGCGCTCGGTGTCGTCCCGGCCCAGCAGGCCGGCCAGTTCCTCGCCCAGCACCCGGCCCAGGCGCAGGCAGAACTCGGTCGGCTCGTCGGCGGCGTCCGGCCGTTCCGGGACGACGCGGTCGACGATCCCGGACCGGTGCAGGTCGGTGGCCCGCACACCCTGCGCCTGCGCCATCTCGCCGGCGTGCTCCGTGTCGCGGTGCACGATGGCCGAGGCACCCTCCGGCGGCAGCGGACCCAGCCAGCCGTTGGCCGCGGCCAGCACCCGGTCGGCGGGCACCAGCGCCAGCGCGCCGCCCCCCGTGCCCTGCCCGAGCAGGACCGCCAGCGTGGGCGCCTGCAGCATCACCAGGTCCTGCAGGCAGCGGGCGATCTCCCCGGCCAGCCCGCCCTCCTCGGCCTCGCGGGACAGCGCCGCGCCGGGGGTGTCGATGAGCGTGACCAGGGGGAGGCGCAGCTCCTGGGCGAGGTGCATCCCGCGGCGCGCCTCGCGCAGGGCGGCCGGCCCCAGCGGCGCCGCCGTCGACTGACCGCGCCGGTCCTGGCCGAGGACGACGCAGGGCGCCCCGCCGAACCGGGCCAGCGCGAGCAGCAGGCCGGGGTCCTTCTCGCCGGCCCCGGTGCCGGACAGGCCCACGATGTCGGTGGCCGCGGTGCGCAGCAGCCGGCGCACACCCGGGCGGTCGGCCCGCCGGGAGGCGGTCACCACGTCCCAGGCCGACCGGGACTCCCCGGGGTCGGCGTCCTCGCCGTCGTCCGCACCGGGCCGGTCGGCCGAGGCGGCGTCGACGTGCCAGGTCTGGCGGGCGGCGAGCACGCGCAGCGCCCGGTCGGCGACCTCGGCGATCTCCTCGTGCGGGACGACGGCGTCGATGAGCCCGTGCTCGGCCATGTTCTCCGCCGTCTGCACGCCGTCGGGGAAGCGCTCGCCGTACAGGGCCTCGAAGACCCGCGGGCCGAGGAAGCCGATCGAGGCGCCGGGCTCGGCGATGGTCACGTGCCCGAGCGAGCCCCAGGAGGCCAGCACCCCGCCGAAGGTGGGGTTGCGCAGGTAGACCAGGTAGGGGAGCCCCGCCTGCTTGTGCCGCGCGATCGCCGCGGTGATGCCGATCATCTGCAGGAAGGCCACGGTGCCCTCCTGCATGCGGGTGCCGCCCGACACGGGCGCGGCCAGCAGCGGCAGCCCCTCGTCGGTCGCCCGCTCCACGGCCGCGATCAGCCGGTCGGCCGCGGCCACCCCGATGGAGCCGGCGAGGAAGCCGAACTCCCCGGCGACCACGGCCACGCGCCGGCCGCGGAGCAGCCCCTCACCGGTGATGATCGACTCGTCCTGCCGGGTCCTCTCCGCCGCGGCGGCCAGCTCCCGGGCGTAGTCCTCGGCGACGTCGCGCACCGGGATGGGGGAGTCCCACGACCGCCAGGACCCCGGGTCGAGCACCAGGTCGCGCAGCGCGCGGGCATCCAGCCGCGAGGGCGTGGTCACGGAGGCTCCGTTCGACGGATCGGGCACGGGGGCCGCCGATGATTCCCGGCACCGGTCGCGGGGGCGACACCGCCCCCGCGCGAGGTCACCCGGCCAGCTGCTGCCACCCGCCCGACGGGGTGACCACGGCGGCGACCCGGTGGTCGTGCGCCTGCGCGGGCAGCTCGTCGAGCAACTCCTCGTCGAAGACCAGCGCGACGACCACGACACCGGGACGGGCGTGCCGGAGCGCCCGGTCGTAGTAGCCACCGCCGCGCCCCAACCGCACGCCGTCCCGGGACACCGCCAGCGCCGGGACGACGACGACCTCCGCCGTCCCGATCGCCGTCGCGCCGAGCCGTGGGCCGACCGGTTCCAGGAGACCGAACCTTCCCGGGGCCACGCGGCCGGAGTCCACCGCCCACGCGAGCTCGGTGCTCCGCGGGGCGACCACCGGCAGCAGGATGCGCGCGCCCAGCCGGGTCAGCACCGCCGGGAGCCGGCCGTGCCCCGGCTCGAACTCCTCCGGCACGTACGCGGCGATGGTGCGGGCTCCCGCCAGCCCCTCGAGCAGGACCGTGGCGATGGCCGCCGAGTCAGCGGTCCGCTCTGCGGGGGTTCGGGCCCGCCTGGCCGAGAGGATCCGGTCGCGGAGCACCGTCTTGGCGGCGACCGGATCTCGGCCAGTAGTCATGACCGGAGGCTAGTTAGGCTGCGGCCATGACGAGCCAGGGCACCCGACCTGCACGGAAGGCCGTCATCCCCGTGGCGGGGATGGGCACGCGGTTCCTGCCGGCCACCAAGGCCGTGCCCAAGGAGCTGCTCCCGGTGGTGGACCGGCCCGCCCTCCAGTACATCGTCGAGGAGGCCGCACGCGCCGGCCTGCCCGAGGTGCTCATGGTGACCGGCCGGAACAAGGGCGCCATCGAGGACTTCTTCGACAGCACCCCCGAGCTGGAGGCGGCGCTGGAGAAGAAGGGCGACGCCGGCCGGCTGGAGGCCGTCCGCTCCTCGACCGAGCTGGCCCAGGTGCACTTCGTGCGGCAGGGCGAGGCCAGGGGGCTCGGTCACGCGGTCCTGCAGGCGGCGGCGTTCGTCGGTGACGAGCCCTTCGCCGTCCTGCTGGGCGACGACCTCATCGACGCCCGCGACCACCTGCTCGAGCGGATGCTCGCCGTGCAGGCCGAGCACGGCGGCTCGGTCATCGCCCTGCTCGACGTGGGCATGGAGAACATCGACAAGTACGGCGCGGTCGCCGTCGACCCGAGCACCGACGGCAGCGACGTCGTGGCCGTCACCGGCCTCGTGGAGAAGCCCCCCGTCGACGAGGCCCCCAGCAGCCTGGCCATCATCGGCCGCTACGTGCTGGCGCCGGAGGTCTTCGCAGTGCTCCGCGAGACGGCGCCCGGCCGCGGCGGGGAGATCCAGCTGACCGACGCGCTGGCCACGCTCGTCGAGCGCGGCGAGCCCGTCCACGGGGTCGTGTTCGGCGGTCGCCGGTACGACACGGGGGACAAGCTGGACTACCTCAAGGCGGTGATCCGGTTGGCCGCCGAGCGCGACGACCTGGGTCCCGCGCTGCGCACCTGGCTGCACGAGTTCGTCAACGAGCTGCCCGCCGAGGGCGCGTCGTCGTCCTGAGCGGGCCCGGCAAGGGCACCATCGGGCCGCGGGGTACCGCGCCGGCCCCCGATCGGGGCGGGCGGGGCCGCGCAGGCCGGTGCCGCCGAACGGCGGACGGCACGGCAGAACGGTGGTGGTGGGGATGACCGGCAGCAGCGACGGCACGGACGGCACGGGCGGGACGCCTCGGGGATACCGGGACACCCAGCTCGTCGACGGTCCCGTGCGCCCGCCCGGCGAGGTCCCCCCGCTGCCCACCCCCCGTTCCGTCACGGAGGGCGCGGTTCCGCTGCCCCCGGCGGAGTCGGTGCCGCTGTCGGTGATCTGCACCGTGGAGCGGCACCTCGACGAGATCCTGAGCAGCGTTCCGCAGCCCGACCCGATCGAGCTGGCCGTCCTGGACGCGCAGGGGCTCCTGTGCGCCGAGGAGGTCATCAGCCAGCGCGCGCTGCCCGCCTTCGACCAGGCCGCGCTGGACGGGTACGCCGTCCGGGCCGAGGACGTGGCCGGCGCACGCCCGAACGCGCCCGTCTCGCTGGCCGTCGTGGGGGAGAGCGTCGCGGGCGCCGGTACCCCGTCGTCCATCGGCCCCGGCCTGGCCTTCCGGGTGTCGGCGGGCGCGATGCTGCCGACGGGGGCCGACGTCGTCGTCCCCGGGGTGTGGACCGACCAGGGCACGGTGCGCGTGGAGGTCCTGGCCGGCCCGCCCGCCGGCGGCTACGTGCGCCGCACGGGTGACGACGTCGCCCCCGGCGATCCCGCCGTGCAGGTGGGGACCCCGATCGGGCCGGCCCAGATCAGCCTGCTGGCGGCCGTCGGCCGGGAACGCGTCTCGGTTCGGCCGCGGCCGCGCATCGCCGTGCTGTGCGCCGGCACCGAGCTGGTCGACGTCGGGACCGCGCCGGCACCGGGGCAGGTCGTGGACGTGAACAGCTACGCGCTCGCCGCGGCCGCCCGCGACGCCGGGGCCGAGGCCTACCGCTCCGGCATCCTCCCGACCGACCGGCGCCGGCTGACCGAGGTGCTCGAGAGCCAGCTGCTGCGCAGCGACCTGGTGCTCATCGCCGGCACCTTCACCCCCGGCGGCTTCGACATGGTCCAGGAGGTGCTCGCCGAGCTGGGGCAGATGCAGTTCCGCCAGGTGACCATGCACCCCGGTCCCGTGCAGGGGTTCGGCCGGATGGGCCGCGACCAGGTGCCGGTCATCTGCATCCCCGGGGAGCCCGTCGCCGCGCTGGTGGCGTTCGAGGTGTTCGTGCGGCCGGCGATCCGGCTGATGCTGGGCAAGCGCCAGCTGTTCCGCCGCACCGTGCAGGCGGTCGCCGGCCAGGCGCTGGTCTCGCCGCTGGGCTACCGGCAGTACCTGCACGGGACGGTCATGCGCCACCCCGACGGCGGCTACGTCGTCGAGCCGGTGGGCAACGGCACCGAGGCCCTGCTGGCCCGCATGGCGCGCGCCAACTGCCTCATCGTCGTCGACGAGGACGTCACCGAGGTGGCCGCCGGCGCGCTCGTCACGGTCATGCCCCTGCTGCTCGGCGGCTGACCTGGAACCCGATCCGCACCCCGGCTGGCCGGCGCAGCTGAGCTGGGGGCCGGTGGAGCTGCACCCGCTGCGCCGCCGCGACGCGGCGGAGTGGAGCCGGCTGCGGACGGCCAACGAGAGCTGGTTGCGGCCGTGGGAGCCCACGGCCGTGCAGCCCTGGGCGACCCGGCACAGCCCGGCCGCCTACCGCGCCATGCGGCGCGCCCTGTCGCGGCGGGCGCGCGCGGGGGTGTCGGTGCCGCTCGCCATCCGGGTCGAGGGCCGGCTCGCCGGTCAGGTGACGGTGGACAACATCGTGCGCGGGGCGCTGCGGTCGGGCTGGCTCGGGTACTGGATCGACCGCGGGGTCGCCGGCCGCGGCATGGGGTCCCTCGCCGTCGCCCTGGCCTGCGACCACGCCTTCGGCGCGATGGGGCTGCACCGGCTGCAGGCCGACATCCGGCCGGAGAACGAGCCCAGCCGCCGGCTGGTGGAACGCCTGGGCTTCACGCGGGAAGGCCTGCTGCGCCGCTACCTCGACATCGACGGGGAGTGGCGCGACCACCTGGCGTACGCGCTGCTGGCCGACGACCTGCCCGGCGGCGCGCTGGCGCGCTGGCGGTCCGGCGCGGACCTGTGAACGGGCCGATAGCACGACGCCCGACCGGTCATCGCCCCTCCCGTGTCGACACGCCGACCGCTCGTCACAGCAGTCACACGACCGATCAGCGACACGCCGCGCGCCTCCCTCGAACGGAGCGGCCATCTGCCTAACCTCGCCTTCGCGAGTGACTCATGTGACAGGTGGTGTTCGAAATGGGATCAGGCGTGCTGCTGGCAGCTCTGGTCGTCCTCTGGTTCGTCGTGCTCGTCCCCATGGTGGTGACCCGCGGCGACGCACAGGACGGCCGGACGGTGCGTGCCGACTCGGGTCGGACGCTGCAGCGGCGGCGTGCGACGGGCCCCGTCGTCCACGCCGAGACCGAGCGGGTGTCCATCGACCGCGAGGCACTGTTCACCAGCGGTGAGCTGAAGGTCGACGTGCACGCGCTGCGCCGCCGCACCCTCGGTGGCCTGGTCGCCCTCGCCGTCGTCGCGCTGGTCGGCGCCGTGGCGTACAGCCCCTGGCTCTGGGTCGCCCAGCTGGTCCTGGACCTCGCCGTCGTCGGGTACGTGCTGGTGCTGCGCAAGGTGGCCCGCCGCGAGCGGCTGGCCGCCCGCCGGGCAGCCCGGGCCGCCGCCCGCGAGGCGCTCCGCACCACGTCGCTCCCCGAGCCCCGCACCGCGCCCGCGCCGCGGCCGGCCCCCGAGGTGCACGAGACCGTCGCCGCCGAGGCCGTGCCGAGCCTGCCGCACCCGAGCCTGCCCCTGGCGCCGGTGGCCCAGTTCCGCGGCCGGGTCGTCGCCGCGCGCAACCCGGCTCCGGCCGGCTGGCAGCACAGCGCCGTGGTCGGCCTGGACGACGACGACATCGGTTTCGCCGACATCGACGAGTACGAGCCGCGCCGGGTCGCCAACCTCTGACGCGTCGCCGTCCCGGCTCGCCGGGTGCCGCCCGGTGGTGGCGCCGGTGAGGCGGGACGGTAAGCTCACTCCTCGAAGGGGCTGTGGCGCAGTCCGGTAGCGCACCTCGTTCGCATCGAGGGGGTCAGGGGTTCAACTCCCCTCAGCTCCACCCCAGCAGGACATGAACGCCGTCGGGCATCCGCCCGGCGGCGTTCGTGCGTCCGAAGCCCGGGGCGCCGGGGTCCGCCGCCGTCCGATCACTCACCGTGACGGCGCTCGGAGAAAAAGGCCAGGTCGGGTCCGCAGAGGCCGCGGCGTCCGGATACGGATTGTGAGCGGTTGCGGTGAACTGCTACCCACTTCCGCGTGAACAACAGGGGTGCGGCTCGGCCGCGAGGGGGACGGGGCGGCGCACTCGCCGCGATGGTGCGGTCGGTCGTCGTCGCGGTGCTGGTCGCGGCGGGTCTCGTCGTGGCGCAGGGGACCGGCCAGGCCGCGCCGTCCCTGCCGCCGGGGTTCGCCGTCCGCGACATGCCGAGCGGCCAGAGCGAGCTGCTCACCGACTTCGCCTTCGCGCCCGACGGCAGCTACTTCACGACCGGCAAGAACGGCCGCGTCGCCTGGGTGTCCGCCGACGGCGCGACGACCCGGACGCTGGCCACCCTGCCCGTCGTCACCGTCCAGGACCTCGGACTCAACGGGATCGCCGTCGCGCACGACTACGCGCAGTCACGGGTCATCTACCTCGCCCGGACCCTGATGGTGAACAACCAGTGGACGATGCGGCTGAGCGCGGCCGCGGTCCAGGGCGCGACGCCCACGTCGCTCGCGCCGGAGCGGGTCATCTGGGACCTGCCGATCCAGTCCGACGTGCACACCATCACCGGCATCGTGGCGGCCCCCGACGGCACCCTCTGGGTGACGATGGGCGACGCCGCCGACTTCCGGATCGTCGACCCGCTCGCACTGCGCGCGCTCGACGTCAACACCGGCTACGGGAAGCTGCTGCACGTCACGCCCGACGGCCGGGGCGTGGCCGGGAATCCCTACTACGACGCCGCGGCGCCGTCGTCGTGGCGCAGCCGGGTCTACGCCAGCGGGTTCCGCAGCCCCTTCCGCGTGAGCCTGGACCCGGCGACCGGCGCGCCGCTGGTGGGCGACGTCGGCTGGAACACCTGGGAGGAGATCAACCTGGTCCGGCCGGGCGCCAGCTACGGCTGGCCCTGCTTCGAGGGCAACGGGCAGACGCCCGGGTACCGCGACCTGGCCGGCTGCGCCGGAAAGACGAACAGCCCTCCGCTGTACGCCTACCCGCACGGGCCGATGGGCACCAGCGTGACCGGGGGCATCGTCTACACGGGGTCGTCCTACCCCGAGGAGTACCGCGGGGCGTACTTCTTCGGCGACTACGCCTCCCAGCGGGTGTACACGCTGCGCTACGACGCCCAGGGCCGGCTCCTGCGGCAGCCGGAGGCCGGCGGGTTCGGCGTCCAGAACGGCCTGCCGGTGAAGTTCGGCGCGGCCGAGAACGGGGACGTCGTCTACGCCGACATCGGCGGCTCCCGGCTCAAGCGCCTCGTGCACGCCGCCGGCAACCGCCCCCCGACGGCCGAGGCGGTCCTCACCAACGACCCCGCGTCGGCGCGCTCCTTCACCTTCGACGCCAGCAGGTCCGTCGACCTGGACGGCCACGAGATGACCTATGCCTGGGACTTCGGCGACGGCAGCCGGGGAACCGGCGTGCGGGTCACCCACACCTACGCCGGGACGAGCACCCAGCCGGTGACCGCGTGGCTGACGGTGACGGACTCCCAGGGCGCGACGGGGACCACGACGCTGACGGTCGTCCCGGGCAACCGCGTCCCGACGCTCACCCTGATCGCCCCGTCCAGCAGTGAGCGCTTCGTGGTGGGGGAGCGGGTCCAGCTCTCCGCGACGGCGGTCGACGAGGACGGTGTCCTCCCGGTGACCTGGAGCGTCGTGCTCGTCCACTGCAGCGGCGGCTACTGCCACGACCACCCCGGGCAGTTCTTCACGGGTGACCGGTACGACGTGCCGTTCGAGGACCACGGCGACGACACGCGGCTGCAGATCACCGCGAGCGCCACCGACCGGTTCGGCGTCCGTGCGGAGCAGATCTTCATCGCCCTGCCACAGCTGCGGACCCTCACCATCGCCTCGACGCCCCCGAGCCCGGTCACGGTCAACGGCGTGCCGCGGGCCACGGTCGAGGTGACCGCCGGCGCCCGCGTCTCGGTGAGCGCGCCCGTGGTGGCCGGGGACGGCGTCGCCCGCTTCGCCCGCTGGGACGACGGTCAGCAGCGCGAGCGGCAGCTGGTCATGCCCGACGCCGACCTGACCCTCCGGGCCGAGTACGTCACCCCGATCGACCTGCGGTACTCCTCGGACGCGGCCGTGCGCGGGGTGCTGGGCGCACCGGTCGCACCCGAGCGGGGCGACAGCTTCGTGCGCGCCCGTGACTACGCCGCCGGTCGGATGTACTGGGCCCCGGAGCACGGTGCGCACGAGGTGCACGGCTCGATCCTGCGGGCCTTCGACGCCACCGGCGCCGAAGGCGTCTGGGGTGCGCCGCGGACCGACGAGCTGCGGACGCCGGACGGGCGGGGCCGCCTCAACGCCTTCACGCGCGACGAGGCGCACTTCTACTGGACGTCGCAGACCGGCGCCCACGTGGTGCACGGCGAGATCTTCCGGCTCTGGCGGACCCTGGGCTTCGAGCGCAGCGCGCACGGTTACCCGCGCACCGACGAGCTGCCCACGCCCGGGCTGCGGGGGCGGTACAACAGCTTCGAGAACGGTGGCATCTACTGGCTGCCGACGGCGGGAGCGCACAGCGTCCACGGCGCCATCTACGCCACGTGGGGCAGGTTCCGCTGGGAGCAGGGCCACCTCGGCTTCCCGACCACCGACGAGCGGATGGCACCGGACCGCGTGGGCCGGTACAACCACTTCGAGGGCGGCTCGGTGTACTGGACGCCCCGGACCGGCGCCCACGAGGTGCACGGCCTGATCCGCGACCGCTGGGCCGCCCTGGGCTGGGAACGGTCCTACCTGGGTTACCCGACCAGCGACGAGTACAGCGTCCCGGGTGGCCGGCGGACCAACTTCGAGCGCGGCTACGTCACGTTCACGGCGGCCACCGGCCGGGTGGTCGACCGGCGCTACTGAGCGCTGTCCGGGGCCGGTCGCTGACGGCCGGCCCCGGTCCCGGCACCGCAGGCGCGGGTCAGAACCAGGAGGGGAACCACATCCGCCGCAGCCACTCCGCGTTGCTGATCGGTTCGCCGGTGAGCACCGGCCAGAAGAACGCGAAGGTCACCGCGACGACCGCCACGTAGAGGCAGACCGCCGCGAGGCCGACCGTGCGCCGCGGGCCGCGCCCGGGCGGGCCGAGCACGTCCTGCAGCAGCAGGGTGACGGCCAGGGCGAGGAAGGGCAGCGCGGGCGCCAGGTAGAAGATGAACATCGTCCGGTCGGTGTTGATCAACCAGGTCAGCCAGCCCGCGGCCAGCGCCGTGAGGGCCACGCCCGCCGCCGGGTCGCGCCGGGCCAGGCTGCGCCAGACGAGCCACACCATCGCCGGGACGAACAGGAACCACAGGGTCGGCGTGCCGACCATCAGGATGTAGCGCACCACCGGCTCGCCGCCGTCGTCGGTCAGCCCCTGCGGGTTCCACAGCAGGATCGGCCGGCCGTTGACGATCCACGACCACGGACCCGACTCCCACGGGTGCGGCGTCGACAGCCCGTTGTGGAAGCGCAGCCACTCGGCGTGCTGGTGCCACAGCGAGCGCAGCGCGTCGGGCACGAAGGGGAACGCGGTGTCCGGGTTCTGCTGGGCCCACGCCTTGCCCTGCGAGGTCTCCCCGAGGAACCAGCCGGTGAAGGTGGCGAGGTAGGTCAGCACCGGCACCGCGCCCAGCGCCCACACCGCCCCGGGCAGGGCGTAGCGCGCTGCCCGGCGGGTCGGTCGCGTGGCGCCGGCGTCCCGCCAGGCGGCCCGGTCCCAGATCAGCGACGCCACGGCGAAGAACGCCAGGAACCAGATGCCGCTCCACTTCACCGCGCACGCGCAGCCGAACAGGAACCCCGCGGCGATGCGCCAGCCGCGGGGACCCAGGCGGAACCCGTCGGCCGCCCGCTCGCCCGCCGCGCCGATCCGGGCCCGCACGCGATCGCGGTCGACGACCAGGCAGGCGACCGCGGAGACCACGAGGACCTGCAGGAAGACGTCGAGCAGGCCGATCCGCGCGAGGGTGAAGGAGAAGCCGTCCAGCGCCAGGAGCGATCCGGCGACCAGGCCGAGGAAGGTCGAACCGGTCAGCCGCCGGGCCAGCCGGACGAGGACGACGACGGCGATCGTGCCGGCCACCGCGCTCGGGAACCGCCAGCCGAACGAGTCGTTCCCGAACACCGCCTGGCCGGTGGCGATCAGCCACTTGCCGAGCGGCGGGTGGACGATGAACGTGTAGCCGCGGTTGTACTCGAAGCCCCAGCGCAGCAGCTCCGCGGCCTCGGGCGGGTAGTAGGCCTCGTCGAAGAGCAGGTCGCGCGGATAGCCGATGCCGACCAGGCGGCTGATCAGCGTCAGCACCCCGAGCGCCGCGGTGAGCAGCCACGACAGCCGTGCGTCGCCGGGCAGCGGTGGCGTGCGGTCGCGGCGTGGGCGGGCGGGCAGCCGGCGGCGCAGCGGTGCCGGGGGCCGCTGCGCCGGCTCCCGCTCCTCCCGCTCGGGTGCCAGCACCGCCATGCAGGTCAGGGTAGGTGGCGGGACGGGGGCGCCCGGCGTGACAGGCTGCGGACGTGACGGGACGGCTGGTGCTCGGTGGGGCGCCCCTGGGACAGCCCGGGGACGTCGGCCCGCGGCTGCGCTCGGTGCTGGAGACCGCCGACGTGCTCGCCGTCGAGGACACCCGGCGGCTGCACCGGCTGGCCTCGGACCTCGGCGTGACCTTCACCGGCCGGGTCGTCACCTTCCACGAGTCGGTCGAGCAGGCGCGGCTGCCGGGGCTGGTGAGCGCGCTGGCCGACGGCGCGACCGTGCTCCTGCTCACCGACGCGGGCATGCCCTCGGTCTCCGACCCCGGTTACACGCTGGTGCGCGCCGCGATCGACGCCGGCATCGCCGTGACGTCGGTGCCCGGACCGTCGGCGGTGACGACGGCGCTGGCGGTCTCCGGGCTGCCGGTCGACCGGTTCTGCTTCGAGGGCTTCCTGCCGCGCAAGGCGGGGGAGCGGCGGGCGCGCTTCACCGGGCTGGCCGACGAGCGGCGGACGATGGTCTTCTTCGAGTCCCCGCACCGGCTGGCCGATGCGCTGGCCGACGCCGCGGCGGTGCTGGGCGGGGACCGGCCGGCCGCGGTGTGCCGGGAGCTCACCAAGACCTACGAGGAGATCCGCCGGGGTCCGCTGGCCGAGCTGGCCACGTGGGCCGCCGAGGGCGTGAAAGGTGAGATCACGCTGGTGGTGGGCGGGGCGCCGGAGCGGACGGTGGAGCTCACGCCGGCGGACCTGGCGGCGGAGGTGGCCGCGGAGGAAGCGGCCGGCGCGACCCGCAAGGACGCGATCCGGGCTGTGGTGGAGCGCACCGGGATGCCGCGCCGGGCCGTCTACGACGCCGTCGTCGCCGCCAAGGGCTCCTAGCCCCACCCGCGAGAGTGCGCCTACGGGCCCCATCGGCGCCGGGATGGCCCGATAGCTGCACAGTCGCGGCGGGGTTGTGGACGGCGGGGTCGCGCACGCACGCACGAGCGGCAGGGTGTGTGCCCGTGCCGCGCACGCCCGTCCAGCCCGCCGACCTGCTCACCGCGGAACCATTCCTCGGCTGGTGGGCCGTCGACGAAGGCTTGCTCACGCCGGACCAGCTGCGCAGCAGTGCCTGGCGCAGGTTGTTCCGGGGCGTCTACCTGCACCGGGACATCGCGCTGACGCACGAGGTGCGGGCCAGGGCCGCCTGCGTGCTCCTGCCCTTCGCGGTGGTGAGCGGCAGGAGCGCGGCGGTGCTCTGGGGCGTCGATCTCGCCGCCGCGGACGACGACGTCGAGGTCACCGTCCCGGCCGGGGCGCACCCGACCCGGGTGTCCGGGCTGCGCGTGCGCCGAGCCGTCCTCCAGCGTGCCGACCGGACATGTCGGCGTGGCGTCCCTGTGACCTCACCGGAGGCGACAGCGGTGCGCCTCGCCGGCCTGCTCCCCTTGGACGCTGCCGTCGTCGCCGTCGACCGGATGGTGGATGCGGGTCACGCCGACCTGACCCGGGTCCGGGCGCTCGCGGCCGCCGCCCGTGGACGGGGGTCCGCTCGCGCCCGGGCGGCGTGCGCGCTCGCGGACGGGCTCGCCCAGTCGCCGCCGGAGACGCGGGTGCGGCTGCTCCTGCACCGGAGCGGGCTGCCGGCCCCCACGGCGCAGTACCGGGTCCTGGACGATCGGGGGCGTTTCGTGGCCCGCGTGGACTTTGCCTGGCCGGAGCGGAAGGTCGCTCTCGAGTACGACGGGTTGTGGCACGCCGAGCGCGGCCAGTTCGCCCGGGACCGGCAACGGCTCAACGCGCTCCGCGAGGCCGGCTGGAGCGTGGTCTTCGTGACCGCGGCCGATCTCCGGGACCCGGCCGCGTTGCTGGCACGAATCGTCCGCGCCCTCGGCTGATTGCGCGCGGACCGACGGCTGAGCGACGTTGAGGGGTGGGAAAGGGCGCAAGTGCCGCGGTCAAAGCCAGCCGTTGCGCTTGAAGCCGCGGTGGAGGAGGAAGCAGGCGAGCGCGATCACCAGCAGCACCACCGGGTAGCCCCACCGCTCCCGCAGCTCCGGCATGTAGTCGAAGTTCATCCCGTAGATGCCCGCGATGGCGGTGGGGACGGCGATGATGCCGGCCCACGCCGAGATCTTGCGCATGTCCTCGTTGTCGGCCATCTGCGTGCGCGCCAGCGAGGCCTGCAGGATCGAGGTGAGCAGCTCGTCGAGCCCGGCCACCTGGTCGCGGACGCGGATGGCGTGGTCGAGCACGTCGCGGAAGTAGGAGCGCATGGCGTCGGGGACGACGTCGACCTGCCGCTCGGCCAGCTTCTGCAGCGGCACCTCCAGCGGCGAGACCGCCCGCCGCAGCGCCATCAGCTCCCGCTTGAGCTGGTAGAGCCGGCCGATGTCGTCGGTGCGCGACGGGCTGAAGACCGAGGCCTCGAGCTCGTCGACGTCGTCCTCCACGGCGCCGGCGACGTCGACGAAGGTGTCCACCACCAGGTCCGCGACGGCGTAGAGGACGGCGGCCGGGCCCAGGCACAGCAGGTCGTGCTGCTCCTCGAGCCGGTGCCGCAGATCGCCGAGCTCGCCGTGGTGCCCGTGCCGCACCGTGATCACGTAGTGCGGGCCGAGGAAGACCATGACCTCGCCGGTGTCCACGACCTCGCTGGTCGCGGTGAGCTCCTCGTGCTCCACGTAGGTCGCGGTCTTGAGCACCATGAACAGGGCGTCGTCGTACCGCTCGAGCTTGGGGCGCTGATGGGCGAAGACGGCGTCCTCCACGGCCAGCGGGTGCAGGTCGTACCGCTGCGCCAGCGACCCGAGCTCCTCCTCGGTGGGCTCGTACAGCCCGAGCCAGACGAAGCCGCCCTGCTCCAGCGCCACCCGGAGTGCATCCTCGGGCTCCACCGGCGCCTGGCGGCGTCCCTCGACGTAGACGGCGCAGTCGACGACGGCGCCGGCGCCGTCCCCCCGGGTGGGCGTCCGCGGCTCCCGGCCGGCCGGACGGGGACGGGGGTCGGGGCGCGTGCTCTCCGGTCCCGGGGCGGTGGAGGCACGGTCGGGCAGCGGCGGGGTCGACGGTGCCGACGACGTGTCGGGGCTGCTCATGGGCATCTCCTCGGGTCCGGGCCACCCGCAGCGTAGGCGTGCGCGCCTCGATCACCCGTCCGGGTGGAACGGGGCTGCGGACCTACAGCCCCCGCGAGGTCGGGCCGAGCTGATCAGGGACAGCACCGCACCGGTCAGGAGTCCCAGTTGGCGATCAGCGTCTACGACGTCCGCGACACCTTCGCGCGACCGCGTCTCGTGCTGCCGTCGCGCCGGACCGTCGCGCTCGGGACGGCGCGCCGCTCCGCGCCGGCTCCCGCGCTGCTGGCGGGCGCGGCCGGGATCGTCGAGGCGATCGCGCTGCTGGCCGTCGCGCTGCACGGGCTGGACGCCGCGCTCACCGCGCCGTCGCGTCCGGCCGGCCCGGTGGTCGCGCTCGGTCTGCTGGGTCTGGCCGCCTGGATCGTCCTGGCGGCCACCGGTGGCGCCTCGGTGATCGACGGCTCCGGCCGCCGGCTGCTGAACGGTGTCGCCGTCGCCGAGCTCGGCCTGGTCGCGGCCGCCGCCGTCGTGCTCCCCGGCGCCCCCGTCGCGCTGCCGGCCGGGCTGTCCCTCCCCACGCTGCTCCTCCTGGCCGCCGCGGTACCCGTCGGCAAGCTGCTGCTGGCCCGTTCGCCGTCGACGGTGGCCTGGGTCGCGGCCGGCCCCCGCCCCGCCGAGCGCCGTCCCGACCCGGCGACCACGCACCGCGTGCTCGCCACGGCCACCCTCGGACTCATCGGCCTGGCCCTCGGCGCGGTCGCCCTGGTCGGCCCGGTCGAGGACACCGTCCGCACCGGCGAGACCGCCGCCACCACCGTCTACCAGCCCTGACCCCGAGAGCCCGGGGAACCGGGTGGACGGCCCTCCGTACTGTTGAGCCGTGAGTGATCGCCACATCCTGACCGCGGTCGCCTGGCCCTACGCCAACGGCCCGCGGCACATCGGCCACGTCTCCGGCTTCGGAGTTCCCTCCGACGTCTTCAGCCGCTTCCAGCGGATGAACGGCAACCGGGTCCTGATGGTGAGCGGCACCGACGAGCACGGCACGCCCATCACCGTGGCGGCCGACGCCGAGGGCGTTCCGCCCCGGCAGATCGCCGACCGCAACAACCGCGTCATCGTCGACGACCTGCAGTCGCTCGGGCTGAGCTACGACCTCTTCACCCGCACCACCACGGGGAACCACGCGCAGATCAGCCAGGAGATCTTCCTGGGGCTGCTCAAGAACGGCTACGTCTTCCCGAAGACGACGCTCGGCGCGATCAGCCCGTCGACCGGTCGCACACTGCCCGACCGCTACATCGAGGGCACCTGCCCCATCTGCGGGTACGACGGCGCGCGGGGCGACCAGTGCGACAACTGTGGCAACCAGCTCGACCCGACCGACCTGATCAACCCGGTCAGCAAGATCAACGGCGAGACGCCGAAGTTCGTGGAGAGCGAGCACTACTTCCTCGACCTCCCCGCCTTCACCCGCGCGCTGGGCGACTGGCTGGCGACGCGGAAGAACTGGCGCTCCAACGTCCTGAACTTCAGCGTCAACCTGCTCGAGGACCTGAAGCCGCGCAGCTACACCCGAGACATCGACTGGGGCGTGGCGGTGCCGCTGGACGGCTGGCGCGACCGCCCGGACAAGCGCATCTACGTCTGGTTCGACGCGGTGGTGGGCTACCTGTCGGCGTCGATCGAGTGGGCCCGACGCTCGGGCGACCCGGAGGCCTGGCGCCAGTGGTGGCAGTCGCCGGACTCCGACGCCTACTACTTCATGGGCAAGGACAACATCGTCTTCCACTCCGAGATCTGGCCCGCCCAGCTGCTCGGCTACAACGGCGAGGGCGACAAGGGGGGCTCCCCGGGCTCGCTCGGGCGGCTGAACCTGCCGACCGAGGTGGTCTCCAGCGAGTTCCTGACGATGGAGGGGCGGAAGTTCTCCAGCAGCCGCCAGGTCGTCATCTACGTGCGCGACTTCCTCGCCCGGTACGACGCCGACGCGCTGCGCTACTTCATCGCCGCCGCGGGCCCGGAGAACCAGGACACCGACTTCACCTGGGCGGAGTTCGTCCGCCGCAACAACGACGAGCTCGTCGCCGGCTGGGGCAACCTGGTCAACCGCACGGTCTCGATGGCGGCGAAGAACGTCGGTGCGATCCCCACCCCGGGAGAGCTGACCGACGCCGACCGCGCGCTGCTGGCGACGACGTCGTCCGCCTTCGGGCCGATCGGCGAGCTGCTGGGCCGCAACCGGCAGAAGGCCGCGGCGACCGAGGCGATGCGGGTGGTCGGCGAGGCCAACAAGTACCTGTCGGACCAGGCGCCGTGGAAGCTCAAGGAGGACCCGGCCCGCCGGGACACCGTGCTGCACACGGCGCTGCAGGCGATCAGCGACTGCAACGCCCTGCTCACCCCGTTCCTGCCGCACTCGGCGCAGCAGGTGCACGAGCTGCTCGGTGGCGAGGGCGTGTGGTCCCCGGCGCCGCAGATCGTGGAGACCGAGGACCTCGACGACGGCTCGCCGTACCCGATCATCACCGGCGACTACGCGGCCGCCTCCGCGACCTGGGGCTCGCGACCGCTGCCGTCCGGGAGCCCGCTGAGCGCACCGACGCCGATCTTCAAGAAGCTCGACGACTCCGTGGTCGAGGAGGAGCTGGCCCGTCTCGAGGGCGGGTCGGCGTGAGTCGGTCGGCCTCCTCCCGGGCCAACCGGCGGGGCGAGCCGCCGCCGTCCCCGGAGCCGCTGCCGGCGCCCGCGCTGGACAGCCACACCCACCTGGACATCGTCCTGGGGGAGCGGCCTGCCGACGACGAGCACGGCGAGTGGGCCTCCGACGCCGCGGTGGACGCCGAGATCGCGGCCGCCGCTGCGGTCAACGTGACCCGACTCGTGCAGGTCGGTGTCGACGTCGCCTCGTCCCGCTGGTCGGCCGCGCTGGCCGCCCGGCACCCGGGCGTGCTCGCCGCGGTCGCGCTGCACCCGAACGAGGCGGGCGCCGGGAAGGCCACCGGCGAGGCGCTGGGCGAGATCGACCGGCTGGCCGCACTGCCCCGGGTGCGGGCCGTGGGAGAGACGGGTCTGGACCGGTTCCGCACCGGGCCGGAGGGGTGGACGGCGCAGGAGGAGTCCTTCCGCGCGCACATCCGGATCGCCAAGCAGCACGGCATCGCCCTGGTCATCCACGACCGGGACGCGCACGAGGAGATCCTCCGCGTGCTCGACGACGAGGGCGCACCCGAGCACACGGTCTTCCACTGCTTCTCCGGCGACGCCGGCTTCGCGAGGGCCTGCGTCGACCGGGGCTTCGTGCTGTCCTTCGCCGGCACCCTCACCTTCGGCAACGCCGCCTACCTGCGCGAGGCCGCGGCGCTCACCCCGCTGGACCAGCTGCTGGTGGAGACCGACTCGCCGTTCCTGACCCCCGTGCCGCACCGCGGCCGTCCCAACGCCTCCCGTCTGGTCCCGCACACCGTCCGCGCCCTCGCCGACACCACCGGCACGGACCTCACCGAGCTCTGCCACGCCCTGACGAAGAACGCCGAACGCGTCTTCGGCTCGTGGAGCAAGGACGTCTGACCCGGTCGACCGCAGGTGTCGTGACGAGCGGGGGCCCGGAGGGTCCCCCGAGGAAGGACGGGAGCGCGCTCCGAGCAACCGGGCACGCACTTGGTGGCGGTGTCGTCCGAGAGGACGACAATCAGCAGGGTGGGCCGTCTCATCGCTGTCGTGCTGTTCATCGCCGTGCTCGTGCCCGGCGTGCTCCTGGGCCGTGAATGGGCCCGGGCGGGCGACCGGCGGGCGGTCGCGGGCGGTTCGGTGGAGCTCGTCGACCCGACGGCGGAGGGCTCGGCCGCGCTGGCTTCCCAGGCCGCGCACGGCCGTCGGTGGCGCCGGCTCGGTCTGCTGCTGGGCGTCGCCGGGATCGTGGCCAGCGTGGTGCTGCTGGCCGAGGCGTCGGTGTTCCTGTGGGTGCCCGCACTGGCGCTCGGGCTGCTGGCCGGCGTGCTGCTGGCCGAGGTGACACGGCCTCGTCCGCGGTGGAACCTGGCCCGGCCGGTGCGCCGGCCCCGCCGGGCCGAGCTGGTCTCGGGCTGGCTGGTGTGGACGGCCCGCGCGGTGGTCGTGGGCGCGGTCGTCGCGGCGGTCTGGTCGTCGTCGGCCGGGGAGTTGAGCGCAGCCGTGGGGTGGACGGCGGTGGCGGTGCCCGTGGTCGCCGGTCTGCTGGCGGAGGTGGCGCTGTTCCGAGCGGTCCGGCGGCCCGTGCCTGCCGCGGGCGCGGACGTGCCCGTCGACGAGGCGCTGCGTACGTGGACCGCGCACCTGGTCACCGCCGCGGCGAGCGTGCTCGGGCTGCTGCCGCTGGGCGTGCTGCTGCTCCGGGCGGGCATCGACCTGGGTGACCGCATCACCGAGCACTTCGACCTGCTGCCGGTCGCGCTGGTCGCCGGCGGCTTCTCGGCGCTCGCGTCGGGCGTCGCGGTGGCGGTGTTCCTGCTGACCTGGGTCCGGCCGGTACGCGCGGGCGCCCGGGCACTCGCGGGCTGAGCGCGCCTGCCCCGGATGGCCCCGGTTCACCCTGTGGGCTTGCTCACCGGCGCACGGCCGGCCTGACCCCGGGCGGCACCGGGCCTGCGGCATGGCTGTCACTCCACGTGTCGGCGCGTCCACATAGCGACATGGCGACCGTCTGGTTCACTCGTCTCGCACCGCTGATACACGCACCGTGTTCGTTATCGTGTCGTGACCGACCACCGGGGTGGAGGACGCCCCGGGTCGTGCGCCGTCGGGAACCGAGGTTCCAGCCGGTCGCCGACCCGGACGCGCACCACAGCGGGCGCGCCGTCCCGCGCGGCCTGCCCGTTCCTCCTGCCCGGCTTCCGTGACCCCTGGATGTGCCGTGCGCCGCTCGCTCCGCTTCAGCCTCTTCGCCCTGGTCCTGCTCGGACTGGTGGGCGGGACGCTGGCCTTCTTCATCGCCCAGAAGTCCGTCGTCCTCACCGTCGACGGGCAGGCCCAGCGCATCGGCACCTATGCCGACACCGTGGCCGAGGTGCTCGACGAGGAGGGCCTGGAGCCGGCCTCCCACGACGTCCTGCTGCCCGCGGCCGAGGAGCCGGTCGGCGACGGCGACACCATCGTGCTCACCCGCGCCCGTCCGCTGCAGCTGAGCGTCGACGGCGTGGAGCAGGAGATCTACGTGACCGCGCTCTCGGTCGACGAGGCCCTCGACCAGCTCGGTCTGCGGGCCGACGGCCTGGTGCTCTCGGCCAGCCGCAGCGAGCGGCTCCCGCTCGACGGCATGAGCCTCGAGGTGATCACCCCCAAGGCCGTCGTCCTCGTGGCCGACGGCGAGGAGCGCGTCGTGACCACGACCGCCGCGACCGCCGGCGAGCTGCTGGCCGCGGAGGGCATCGCGCTGGGCGAGGTCGACCACGCCGGCGTCGACCTGCAGCAGCCGCTGGTCCAGGACATGCGCGTCCAGGTCTTCCGCGTCCGCATCGACGAGATCACCGAGACCGTCCCCGTACCGCACGAGGTCGTCGAGACCAAGGACCCTGAGGCCTTCGTGGGCGACCGCGAGGTGCGGACCGAGGGCGTCGACGGCGAGAAGACCATCACCTACCGCGTCACCGTCACCGACGGCGTGGAGACCGCGCGCGAGACGCTCAGCACCACCGTGAACCGGAAGGCGGTCACCGAGCAGGTCGCCGTGGGCACCAAGGCCCGGCCGGCCAGCGCACCTACCGCGGACGGCCTCGACTGGGCTGCTGTCGCGCGTTGCGAGTCCGGCGGCAACCCGCGGGCGGTGAACTCCGCCGGTTACTATGGGCTCTACCAGTTCTCGCTGCCCACGTGGCGATCGGTGGGTGGCACGGGCAACCCGATCGATGCCTCGCCGGCCGAACAGCTCAAGCGCGCCCAGATGCTGTACGCGCGCTCGGGCCCCGGGCAGTGGGGCTGCAGTGAGCACTTCTGACCCTGTGAGCCCTAGCTGACCTCCGGACCCGACTCCTCGGACGGGCTGCTGGGTCCCGCCGCGATCCGGGAGCTGGCCGCAGAGCTCGAGCTGCGTCCGACGAAGTCACTGGGCCAGAACTTCCTGCACGACGCGAACACGATCCGCCGCATCGTGCGGACGGCGGGCCTGCGGGCCGACGACGTCGTCCTGGAGGTCGGCCCCGGGCTCGGCTCGCTGACCCTCGGACTCCTGCCGGCCGCCGACCGGGTGGTGGCCGTCGAGATCGACCCGCGCCTGGCCGACCTGCTGCCGCGCACCGTGGCCGAGCGGCGGCCCGACCTGGCCGG
>Ga0210040_10003162_pt1 | contig 22464 bp, 18 predicted proteins | sample CryGeyCG12114_NA_FD_185462 | JGI IMG/M metagenome (GOLD analysis project Ga0210040, IMG submission 185462) | Groundwater microbial communities from aquifer - Crystal Geyser CG19_WC_8/21/14_NA (SPAdes) (version 2) | ecosystem: Environmental > Aquatic > Deep subsurface > Groundwater | place: USA...
TCCTGGCTACCAACGCACAGGCCGTTGATATTTTCTAAACAACACATACCATGCACATACACACAGTACAGTGAACATATCTCAGCAGCCGAAACCACACCACACCACCCACCAACCATGTCCCACTACCGCTCCGCACCCATCCTGCCCGGCGTAGCCTTCATAACCGGCGGCGCGCGCGGCCTCGGCCTCGCCATCGCGCAATCCTTCGCCAAAGAGGGCGCCCGCGGCGTCGTCCTCTTCGACATCCAACCTTCCGACACCATGGCCGCGGCCCGCGCGTCCGTCGAGCAATTCCTGATTCCCTCGGGCAAATGCGTCACGATCCACGGCGACGTAACGCAGGAAAGCGCGCTCGAGGGCGCGATGGAGACTGTGTTGCGGGAGTTCGGGCGGCTGGACTACGCGGCGAATTTCGCGGGGGTGGTGGGGCCGTTGGGCGTGACGTGGGAGACGGGGGTGGAGGAGTGGAAGCGCGTGATCGAGGTTAATACCGTGGGCGTGTGGTTGAGTATGCGGGCGGAGTTGCGCGTGATGCTGAAGCAGGAGGGGATAGCGGGGGTCGAGACGGGCCGCGTGGAGCAGAGGGGTGCGATTGTCAACTGTGCGAGTGTGAATAGTATTCAGGGCGGAGCGGGGACGACGGGGTACACGGCGAGTAAGCATGCTGTGTTGGGGATGACGAAGTCTGCGGCGTTGGAGGCGAGGGGGGAGGGCGTGAGGGTCAATTGTGTTAGTCCGGGGTTTCTGTTGACGAAGTTGTTGGAGCCGGCGATGAAGGTGGCTGAGGGGGAGACGACGGCGAAGTTGACGGGGGATGCGTGGGAGATGTATGAGAGGAGGCAGGGGCGGAAGGCGAGTTTCGAGGAGGTGGGAGATGTTGTTGCGTTGCTTTGCAGTCCGAGGATGTCGCTTGTGGTGGGTGCGAACTTGAGTATCGATAACGGTTTCACAATTAATGAGAACCCTACATGAGTGGGGATAGGTGTCGCGGGGAGGTTAGAGGCATCGTGTGGCTCGAGACATACCTGACAGCCAAAGTGAAGGTTTCACACTATCTTCAGCACAGGAACATATCTCTCCGAAATGCCTTGTGCTTGCCGGTGTCCTGCCGCAGTGCCATATTGTGCAGGTCGAATAGGACATATTGCAAAACACTCGCGACGTTGCTCGGGTACATGCAGTTTTCGGATAGTGATTAGTTTTTAGATGTATTATTTTGCCTCTGCTCGTCTCTATGGCAGGACATGAAGACGATGTCTAATATTTCCCATGTCAGAAAACGGCCCATCTGTCAGTCATCATACCATGTTCCCCACAAAAAGCCACTATTATTATCATCCATCCATCTCCGTACCCTGTATCAGACCTTAGCTCTTCCCTCCCGACCGCTCCTGTCCCTTCTGTAGAACCAATATTCCGCCACATACTCCGCCGGGATCTCACTACTGATGACCTGGCCACCACAATTATAAGGAGGTCCACCAGCAGCCGTCTCGACCCTGTAGATGTCCCACTCGTTATCGTCATCTTGAGAATGTGCCCAAGCTAGATCAAATTGTGGATCATTAGGCGAGCTGACAACTTCCTTGACTTTGACCGGGTATGCATCGACACCGTAGATCTCGAACACAGTCATCCCTTCGACACGTCGTGCGTCCCCAATACATGCCAGACTAGAGTTGTCGAGCGAGGTATAGTCATATTGCAAGAAACGTGGAATGTAGCTGTGAAATTGATCTTCCGAAGAGAACTTTGGCACAAGTGGTGCGGCATCGTATAGAAAGGTTTGCTGTGCAACATAAATTGGTGGTTGGTTGTCTGGCTGCCCAGCACATGTGTAGGTGATGGTGCCTCTTCCGATGGCGAGATATTCTAGTGTGCTAGTGCTGGGTGGAGCTGGCAATCGGTCTGTACCTGTTTTTAAAGTCAGCGTTGGTCTATAACTAGTGAGTTGACTCTTCTGGCCATACAGTGCTCCGCGTCAGCGCAAGTCTCAGCGCCCTCTAGTGGAACCGTCCACCCTGAATATGCTATCGATGGTGGCTCTGCCAGATCTTGTCGCCTGTTGCTCTTGCTTTGTCTTGCCAAAGTGCTTTGGAGGAAACCGAACGTCATCAGCAGAAAGAAAAAGATTGTGCCCGGCCGATATCTGCCCATTTCTGCCGATTGAAAACGAACGATGAATGTAAAGAATGTGATCGACCGTATTAGTTGGGCTGGTAACGAATGACTTGAGGTTAGATATTAGGAAGAAGAGTGCTGTTGAACCGCTTGGAGAAATGTTGAAGAGGTGGATGTTAGTGGGCAAATTCTCATGCTGCAGATTGTGCCAGGTCCTTCACTTCGTGCGTGTCGATATCTTCACTTTAGTCTAGCGTCAAGATTATTCAAAGGCTTCGTGAAGCACCTGAAAACGTTGCAAAGGGGGACAGTCTATCGGGATATTCGAGCTCAGCAGATCTTGAAAAGTTGTAATTCTTAAGGTCGAGAACTGGTAAGACTTTGCGGACTTACGAAAGTGCAAAGGGCAGGCGCGTGCCTTCCGCGTCCGCTGTCCGCTATCCGATCTCAGGTGGCAGGTGCGACTTTGGGATTGCCAGCCAAGTCCCACCGTGCAAGTCTGCCCTTAAGGTTGTGCCCCCAACAGAAAGCATTCATTCGTGCAACAGCCTGAATCACGACGCCCCTAGGATATCACAACACGCTCATCCCAGATATTTCCTGCTGAACGGGGTACATTTCAAAAGTCGTAGCCATCAAGCTCATATCGCATGTCATGAGCTTTTCGTGTGGTCGTCTCACTCGCCTGATTTTGTCACACGCCTGGAGATCTATGTCGCTTCCCCACCAACAGACTCCATCGCTATGCCGAATCATATCAGAGGTATGCAGATCCATATGAGTTGTTGTTGCGGTTTGCTGCCTATACGATCGACTCGAGGTCTCTAGCATACTGAACCATATGACTGATAACCTCTTTTTGATCCCCTTCCTGACCCTTCTTCTCATCCGCAGGTGTAGGGAAGTATATCCTGCCATCTTCAAGGCTCCATCCTTGATCTTGCGCAAAGTCCGCCACAGCACCTTCCGAATCGAGGAATAGCAGGTTCTTAGCTGATGCTATTGAGAGCGACAGATACGATCGAGCGGCACACGATGCGATTTCTGATCGTATGGTGTGAACGAGGATCTAGACACGTCAGCCATACTTGCACATGATTAGATAGGAGATTGCTGACCTCTGAGAAAAGAGCAAACTCTTCGCCAGGGACCTCCCTTCCACTGGTCTTGCGCCACACCTGATCGTAGCTGCCTTCCATTAAACTTCTTTCCAGCTCGACCGGGTATCTGATGTATTGGTCGTCTTCCACCGACTTGCCACCCTTGATTCCTTCCGAGACGATCAAGCTCTCCAACAGGGTGTGGAAGCCTGCATAGTCACCATTGCTGAGCAACAATAGTAGGTACAGCCCTGTGATCTGTGACCGCTTCGGCGATGGTGCACTCTGTAGGCCAGCGAACTCGTAGAACGGTTGTAATTGAGAGTAGTATCTGACGAAAGAGTCCGAGTCTTTCATACGGATCGATAGTAGTGCTCCCACTTCCAATACTGACCTCGTCATCTTCAATTGGCTGGGTGAGGCGTCTTCGCTTGGTACAAGAGCATTCTGCTGTAATAATATCAATTTGGCTTTCTGCAACTGCGCCAGTGCGCCCGGCGCATCCTTTCGTTCAAGACATTGCTGGAGGTTGCGCTGGACTTGGTCTAGTGATGAGCTGCTGCCCGTTGCGGAGGGCATCTTTGATGTAGTGGTAGATATTGGGAGGATGAGACTGGGGTTAGATGTCGAGTGATAGTTGGACTAGGGACCCGCTTTGTCAATATGACCTTTGAGAGTGAGAGTAGGATCTTTAGCAGGGTTGAACCGCTCTACTTTGACTGGTGCAATGATTGATTCTTGCGGACAGAAGTACATGCGTGACGCAGAGCAACTGCCTGCGAGGCTACTCTACGCACTTTGACACCCCCGCAAGCCGTAGTGGTTACGGTCAAATTGCGCTAATGGTAGCCAAGCTCACCGTAACACGTCCCTCTTTCTTCTTTAGATCCGAGTCAGTCTCGAGAGTGAGCTGCGCTGGTATGTACATCAGAACATCTAGCTGAAATGGTAAGTCTGGTATTGACTAACCACTTTGGACTACTAAGAACAGCACATAGGTCTTCGTTATACCCTAGGATGGGAATGATAAGCCGCCCAGATGATGTGCGAAGAAGCCATTGGACTGTGAATGGCGTACTCACTATGCTTCATCGCATACCAACACGACGTACGTCTTACCATTCCACTGGGACAAGACCTCCAACGACTCCATACTATGTGTTGATAGGGGGCCACATATGATTGCGCAAGTGGTCACCACCTACATAGCCAGAGCTACAGAGCATTTTGCGACAGTGTGATACACGGGATATTGGAACTCTTTAGCACGAATAAGAGTGCCTTTCAGCCTCAGATACAACGTGCCAGCTTCGAGCTCGCGAGATCAACACCTGAACTAACCCAATCCGTGCCGGTTTCGCGAGCAAATCAGAGTGCGACATCCCACGGAACAACAAATATCCTGCGTTCATCGCTACCTTTGATGCCTACACAACCCCAAAAATATCCTTCCACCTCTTGTTCCTGCCTCATTATTTGTAGATCGTTTCAAACGCGAGAAACTAGCTCTGAACGGGTTAGATGCACGAGCTGCGTTTCGTGTAAGCTCGTGATGCTAAATGCTCCTTCCTGGCTTGCGGCTATGCATTTGTTTGGGAAGTCCCTTCGAGGCATATGCTCGCGAGATATGGTGCAACAAGGATTGACGAGCCGTCAACAATGATATATAATATTCCAGGTATGTCTGCTGCTACCAGAAGCGGTCCAGCAACCAACAAAGCATCTACACCAAACACAACAGCCTAGCACGACCTCAGCAACTACAGCTCTTACAAGCCATACCCCCCTTGAGTCTGCGATACTTGCCAGCATCAACATGATCAGCTCCAGTACGATTCTAAACATTGTTGAAATTGTCTACTTTGGCCCAGCACTACTAGCCTCAGCCTTTGTGTGCGTCAAGCATGGCTTTTCGCGCGAAGCGGGTTGGCTGCTGCTGGTCATTCTCTCAGTAGTCCGCATCATCGGAGCCTCGATGGGTATTGCAGCCACGGCAGACCCTACCAACACCGACCTTGTCGTTTGGTCGCTCATTATGGCTCGTGTTGGCTCAACCCTCGTTGTTGCTGCTCTGACCGGCATTGTCAACAGAATTGACTCTGGATCCGGCCGCTCACCACTGTCTCCGCGCATGAGAAATCTGATCCAGACGGCCGGTATTGCAGCTGTCGTCCTCGGTATAATAGGAGGCATCAAAATCGCCGACTCCGACCCCGATACTCGATCAGATGGCTACACTTACACCAAGGCTGCTACCATGCTTATCCTCGTTCAGTACCTAGCAAGTATTGCAATTCTCAGCTTTTCGGCACTGAACATGCGATATGTCTTGGCTGAGGACCGCACGCTATTCTTCTGCGTATCGGTCGCGGCCCCTTTCGTACTGGTCCGAGTCATCTACTCGATCTGTGCTGCGTTCAACCCCACAGCAAGCATTTTTAACCCCCGATCTGACACAGTCACTGCTATAGCGGTCCGGGCAGTCCTCGGCGTCGCAATGGAGATCATTGTTGTCTCCCTCTTCATCTTCGGTGGGATCAAGGCGCCCAAGATCTTGAAGGGAGAAAGATGAGAAGAGAACAAGCTGATGGACGAATCTAAGCTGCCGCAAGAACATGGTGTTGTTGGCCAAAGACCACACAGGCCCGCAAACTAATATACAAGTCCCATATTGGTATTCGCGAAGGAAGCTGCATGGCGTTGATCCGGTCAAACACTTTAGAGCATTGCATGTGCAAGGACTAGTTAGGAGGCACTTCTCGGTAATTACTGGGGCATAGCGAAGGCGTGCGGTGGGTACCATGGATTACCGGGGGACAAGGTGATGATTGCAACAGCTTGCACATAGATATAGATAAATATTACAAGTAATGATGATGTATGACATCCGTATTCCTGTGCTTACCTTTTACAGCTCGAAGCCACATGCTTGCGGACTTAGACAGGGGAGCTCACGTGATAAATTTGAAGCGGCGGGAGGAGCCACAAATTGACACAATGGCCGGTAGTCAAGCATTAGCAGAGGCATGCTGAGGACAGCTTGACTACTTCTGCACATTGCCTGTCTGAATGAATGCGAATATCCAGTGAACACCTTGGCTGTGCGGATTTGTCATGATTGCCTAATTATGCTCGCACTTTCTTTCAGCTCATAGATTCCTGCGAGCCTTCCAGATCCCTCCACTACTCGTACGCAGTCCTCACATTCCACTTGCGCCCGAGTAGACAAAGCCGACAACCTCGCGTGTCTGTGGAATTTTCTGCCCCACAACAGATCAGACCGACGGCGAGATGTCTGGATATCCTCAGCAAGGGGCGCAGGCGCAGGATGGGTACGGTCAGCAACCGCAAGGACAGCCACAGGACTACGATGGTAGTCAGAGCTACGATGCTACGTCTCCTCCAGGCGTAGCACCCGGGCCACAACCGGGTCCAGCGCCTGGTCGGAAGAAGCGAAGAGATTATGCTGGCCAGGCATATGAATTTGGCGCTGGCGGAAATGCTGCAGCTACACCGCTTGGTCAAGGAGGCATGCCCGCTCCTGGTTATTCTACTCAGCAAGATGCTGCCGGCTACGCACAGGGAGGATATGCCCAAAACCCGGCTGCTGTTCAACAAGGTCAAACGCCTATGTATGGAGGACAAGACCAGGGAGCAGTTGGAGGGTATCAACCACCAGGGCCACAATATCCCACACAACCACAACAACAACAACAACAACAGCAGCAGCAGCAGCCTGGCGTCCCAGGCATGACACAGCAATTCAGCCAGATGGACATGTCGCAAAAGCCCATGGCACAGCAGCCACAGGCACAGCAAGGAAGGGCACCAGTCTTGAATCAGCTGTATCCCACAGATCTACAGAACCAGCCGCTGAATGTCGCTGAGTTGGACTACCCTCCTCCACCTGCGATATTGCCTCCTAACGTGAGTATGACGCATGACTTGTTGCTTGACATGCTAACCGCTGGTAGACGAGTGTAACTCCTTCGCCGTATGCCAACTGCCCTCCCAAATATGTTCGGTCGACACTCAACGCTGTCCCCACCACCCATTCCCTCCTGAAGAAGTCGAAATTGCCATTCGCGCTCGTCATCCAGCCGTATACCTCACTACACGATGCTGAAGACCCAATACCTGTCGTGCCTGATCAGGTCATTAGCCGATGTCGGAGATGCCGATCCTACATCAATCCCTTCGTCACATTCCTTGACCATGGCCACAGATGGAGGTGTAATATGTGCAACTTGACAAATGATGTCCCGCAAGCCTTTGACTGGGATGCTGCTGGCGGCAAATCTCTCGACAGATGGCAGCGACCAGACTTGAACCACGCGGTAGTCGAGTTCATCGCACCACAAGAATACATGGTCCGACCACCACAGCCACTAGTCTATCTCTTCCTGATCGATGTCAGTTATGCCTCGGTCACAAGCGGTCTCTTGGCTACAACGGCCAGATGCATTCGAGAATCGCTGGACCGCATACCAAACGCCGACAGAAGAACAAGGCTTGGCTTCATCGCAGTCGACTCGTCCCTTCACTTTTTCAACATCCCTCGAGACGGGACAGAGGGTGCAGACACGAAGATGCTTGTTGTGTCGGATCTAGAGGACACCTTCCTTCCCACGCCGCAAGACCTTTTGGTCACACTGGTTGAGTGCAGAGAGAACATTGAGAGCTTCCTTGACAAACTTCAGGAAATGTTCCAAAGCACACAGAACGGTGCTTCGGCAATGGGCTCTGCTCTGCGAGCTGGTCACAAATTGATTGGCCCTGTTGGCGGCAAGATGACCGTTATTACCGCATCCCTACCAAATCTTGGGCATGGCAAACTCGAGATGCGCGAGGACAAGAAGATCCTTGGCACTAGCAAAGAAAGCTCGCTCCTGACCACAGGCAATACTTTCTACAAGTCCTTTGCAGTTGAATGCAGCAAACAACAAGTCTCGGTCGACATGTTCCTTTTCTCCTCTCAGTACCAGGACGTTGCTTCCCTCTCCAACCTGCCCAGGTATACAGGTGGTCAAACATACTTCTACCCTGGTTGGAACGCCGCCCGCGAGGACGACGCTATGAAGTTCGCGAAAGAGTTCAGCGATTATCTCTCCGCCGAGATCGGATTGGAAGCCGTGCTGCGTGTTCGTGCCACCACCGGTCTGCGTATGAACACATTCTACGGGAACTTCTTCAACCGGTCCTCCGATCTCTGCGCTTTCCCAGCCTTCCCTCGAGACCAATGCTATGTTGTGGAAGTAGCAATCGATGAGACCATCACGAAGCCTGTTGTGTGCATGCAGACTGCAGTCCTACACACAACGTGCAACGGTGAAAGGCGGATCCGTGTCATGACGCTCGCCCTGCCAACAACGCAAGTGCTCAGCGATGTCTACGCCAGTGCGGATCAACAGGCAATAACGACCTACTACTCCCACCGTGCCGTCGAACGCGTCCTGAATAACGGCCTCGAATCCGCGCGTGACCTCATTCAAAATAAGCTTGTCGAATTGCTACTGACCTACAAGAAGGAGCTGGCAGGCGGCAGCATGGGCGGCGCGTCTGGCCTTCAATTTCCTGCGAACTTACGCGCCTTGCCGGTATTGTTTCTGGGCCTGATGAAAAATCTTGGTCTCCGCAAATCAAGTCAGATCCCTTCGGACATGCGCTCGGCGGCATTGGACCTTCTGTCAACACTCCCATTACCGTTACTCATTCAATACATCTATCCAAAGGTGTTCTCACTGCACGACATGCCAGACGATGCGGGGACGCCGCATCCCGAAACTGGAGAGACGGTACTTCCACCACCAAAGCCTGCGTCGTCAGAACAACTTGTGCCGTACGGTCTGTACCTGATCGACGAAGGAATGACCCAGTTCTTGTGGGTTGGAAGGGAGGCTGTCCCGCAGCTTCTCGCCGATGTCTTCGGTGTTCCGGATAAATCGCAGCTAAAGGTCGGCAAACAACGCCTTCCCGAGCTAGATAACGACTTTTCTGAACGGGTACGCGCAGTGGTCTCTAAATCAAGAGATCACCGCGCGAAGGGTGTCGGCAGTATCGTTGTCCCACATCTGTACGTCGTGAAGGAAGACGGTGAACCTGGATTGAAGCTTTGGGCACAAACCATGCTCGTAGAAGATCGAGCTGACCAGGGCGAGAGTTTAGGACAATTCATGGCGAACATGCGTGGCAAGGTGAACTCCTAGAGGGGCTTTGACAGCAAGTTCGGGTCATGGTTGAGGTGGCTGGAGTAGCGAGAATGAAGAAGAGGAACTGTTGGAAGTATTGGCATGGCGGTAATGCCAGAAAATCCTTGTCACAGGTTTCATGCTGGGAGAGTTTCCCTGAGGCCCTTCCACGAATAAGGTAGATTCTCATGAAGATTCATAGCAGAAATGGTATTCTTAGCACTGATTCGCCTGGACTACGCTGGGTGGTGACTGGCTTATAGCCGTTGCTTGACACGATCTGATTGATACAAGGGTCGGTATCGCAGGTTAGATTGGAGTCTTAACCGCAGCACACCGCGGGCTCATTCGCCAATCTGCTATCGTTGATGTTTGCAGCACCAAGCCTCCCCGAAGAAAATGACACTGTCAACGCATGATTTCAAGCAGCGGCGAGATGTCGACGTTATGTTCCTGATCGAATTGCAGTACTGCGACGTTGTGGAGGTCACATACCTCCAGCTAAAAGTCTCTAACCGGATTCAGCTTCTGAGCGACCGTAGACTGCCGGTGCGGGCATCGAGAAAGTCAATCCAGCATGTGGGGACTACGAAACCTTGGAGGCAGTAGTACGAAGTACATAACTACGACACGCACGATCGTCTCCAGAGCTCGACACTTCAAGCTTGGAGCTCGATACTTGAGCCACTACGATTATGTCATCGAAATTCGCAGCTCTTTGCTTAGCCGCCACAGTGTTGGCAGCTCCTCAATGGAGCTCATGGCACAATGCCGTCCAAGTCACTGCAAACACTGGAACATATACAGGCATTATCAACGAAACAACACCCAACGTCCGCCAGTTCCGCAACATTCCATTCGCCGTCCCACCGACAGGTCCACGTCGTTGGCTGCCACCAACGGCGGTATCCTCAGGTGCAGAAACAAAGTACGATTCCACGGACTTTCCACCATCATGCCCTCAGTATGCGCTTTACAATTCCACCGCATCACAGTACATTGCTATTGTACCTGAGTGGGTGGCTGCTCCCACAAAAGCAGACCAGTATGCCAAGACGTCGGAAGACTGTCTGTCGCTAGCGGTATGGACGCCGACCGGGGCTGACGCGGGCGCCAATTTACCGGTCATGTTGTTTATGACTGGAGGTGGATGTTGGTTTAATCTCCCTCCGTCCCTCCTCACCGCTCACAATCGTAGGGACCACCGGTGGTATCGACATTCCTTACCAATTTCCACACCACTGGGTGCAGAGGACTCAAGCGCATATCGTTGTTACCATCAAGTAAGTTGGGATGAACATGGTGGTAGAATAGCCAGGAAATATGAGCTGACCAAGTTCTAGCTACCGGGTCAACATCTTCGGCTTTCCTCATGCTGCTGGCCTTGATGATCAGAATCTGGGTATACTCGACCAGCGAATGGCGTGAGTTGACCATTTGCTGTGCAGAATCCCCTTTCAAGCTGACCTCGACATAGTCTAGAGTGGGTCCGTGACAATATCGAAGCATTTGGCGGAGACCCGGCATATATTACCCTCTGGGTAAGTCATTGACCCGTTCCTTCAGCTCACCATCGACGATCTTTCCAAAAGCTCGGTCAAGAAGGCGACTGACACATCTTGTAGGGTCAATCAGCAGGGGCAGGTTCCACAGATATCCTCAACTTCGCCTACCCTTCCGATCCGATAGCATCATCGTTCTTCATGGACTCAGGCTCAGTCTTCCTCATCTCTACCACGCCAGACACAACATACACAAACTTCACCTTCGTAGCACAACACTTTGGCTGCGACACCTCAACCCCTGAGACGGAACTCTCCTGCATGCGCGGCATTGACTTCCAAGCAATCACTGACTTCGTCGGCGGCTACGGCGAGAACAAGACCTCCTCGGAGCCCGCCCTGCGCTTCCAGCCCACACCTGACGAGAAAGTCGTGTTCTCGAACTACACAGACCGGTACGAGAAGGGACTACTAGCTGACCGCCCTGCACTCTTCACATCGAACACAGGCGAGGGAACCATGTTCGTTTCCACACTCACCGCCCTCCCTACGTCCGCAAACCCATACGGCACATGGAGCCTGAACACCACGCTAGCGGAACAAAGAACGCTCTCCCAGTTCCAGTGTCCAGCTGCTCGCTCGGCGATGCTTAGAGAGAGCGCCGGCCGAAAAACATACCGCTGGCAATATGCAGGCAACTGGTCGAATGTCAGTCCGTTGCCGTGGCAAGGGGCTTACCACAGTTCGGATCTGGCTATGACGATGGGAAGCCATCCTGATTTTAGGGGCGATAGTACCGAGGAGGAGTATGCGGTTAGCGAGAGTATGCAGGACCATCTGTTGGCTTTTGGGCGGGATCCAGTCGGTGGGCCTGCAGAGATTGGGTGGCAGGATACTTCGAGCGGGCTGATGCTGCGGTTTGGTGAGGGTCAAGAGGTCTTGAAGACTGTGACGGAGGAGGACGTTGATGCTGGTTGTGACGGGATCACCGCGTGATGCGGCTGCGGCGTGGTTTCGGCGCAAGCTGACGTGCGCAGGTCAGCCTCACGACTGTCTGGGTCGACAAGTGCTTCGATGGCAAGACATTAGGCATTGCGTAGGAGCCAACACGCGGTTATAGCATCAGACGTATCTAGTTCTACTATCTCGTCGGCGGCCCTTGATCATTCTACATCAACAATGATACTAAACTCCATAGGTATGTAAGATTGTTGATAGATCGAGAAGGCCCGCAACCCCTGTCTCGTAACGTCAGATCCTCGTTTTCTTCCCCAACCTCGTCGTGCTCCTCTCCGACCTCTGCATTTCTCCGCACTCTTTTCTCTCGTACAAGTACTTCCAGATAGAGCTTCGGTCTAAGCTTTGGGCGTTTTCTCCTCGGCTCAATAAGCTTTCAAAAGCCTAAAACCCTAGGTTCTTGATTGTAGAACGGGCCTAGGCGAACACTTGGCATGCGCGATTACCCTGTCATTTCCCTGGCAAAATGTTCATCCTGCGGCTACCTCCTCGTCCGAGCCTTGGCATCACCAATCGGCATTTACCTTCCTATTGCTACAGTATGGAACATGGTACGAACCCGGCCGATCAGTGAGCGATGTCGCAGTACCTCGGGCGTCCGCCGTGCAAGGTACCGTAAGTGATATATATTCTGAACGTGAGTGCGTCCGCTGGTCTGGGACCACTCAGAGTTGCTCTTCGTTTGCTTAGCATCATACCCTACTGTGCCGTTTCCGTGCAAGCTGACTTTATTTTACTTCCCATAATGGCTACGCAAGCCTTGGCTTCTTGGGCCTTGGACCTGCAATATAGTAGTCTGACGCCCTCCGTGGTCGATGCGGCGGTGAAGAGTGTCTATAACTGGGCCGGATGTGCCATTGGGGGCTATGCACAATCCGCGCCTGTCGTTGCTCAGACGTCCATAGGTGGGCCCTTTGGAGGGCCAGGGACCTCGGGCATCTTGGCTTCCAACGATAGCGGTCTCGTCGACGCATCGATTGCAGCTCTGGTGAACGGTATTGCATCACACGTCGACGACTACGATGATACGCATCTCGAAACAATCATTCACCCTGCGGGTCCTGTCGCTTCAGCTTTGCTTGCTGTGTCCGAGTGGCAGGGTCCAGTGTCAGGCGAAGACTTTCTGACTGCTTTTGTGGCTGGGGTAGAAGCTGAATGCAAGCTCGGTCTCGCTGTGTACCCGGAGCACTATGATGTCGGCTGGCACATCACCAGTACGACCGGATCTATAGGAGCATCGGTCGCGATATCCAAGATCCTCAATCTCGACCTGAACCAGACACGTCAAGCTATCGGCATAGCATCGACACAAGTCATTGGTATGCAAGAATTCTTCGGTTCCGACACGAAATCCTTCCACATTGGCCGAGCAGCTCAAAGTGGCATGATGGCTGCTCTTCTCGCGCAGGGTGGTTACACAAGCTCTCTATCAGCACTGGAGGCGAAGTATGGCTGGTCACACGTAGTCAGCACCCGTGAGAATCTGACCGCTGAGTTCGCAACGCTCGGCAAGACCTGGGAAATCGAGAAGAACACATTCAAGCCATTCCCGTGTGGCATTGTCATCCACCCAACCATTGACGCGTGCATCAGGCTACGCCAGCAAGCGGTGGACCAAGGCCTTGACATCAGCACCATCCGGTCTGTCAATGCACGAGTGAACCCGTACGTCATCACCCTGACCAACAAGACAAATCCACAAACTGGTCTCGAAGCGAAGTTCAGCGTCTACCACGCAGCTGCGGTGGCCTTGCTGTTCGGAAAGGCCACGCCAACACAGTTCACCGATGCCGTCGTGCTCAACCAGACAGTCGTCGACCTGCGTAACAAGGTCTCGAGCACCGAGGACGAAAGCGTGCCCAAAGCAGAAGTATATCTCACAGTTGAGTTTGAAGACGGAACCACTCTGACAGAACACGTCGAACATGCGATTGGCAGTATTCAGAACCCGTTGTCCGTGGATCAGCTGCGGACAAAGTTCTTGGATCAGACGTCGATCGTGATCGGAGCCGCAAGAGCGCAGCAGGCTTATGATGCGTTTCTTGGTATTGCGAACGTAAGCGATGTGTCTATGATAAGGGCTGCGTTCGCGTCAAACAGCTCTAGTGCATCGAACAGCTCCAGCGTGTCGAATACCTGCGGTGCGTCGACGACCTCCGGTGGTAGTGGTCCAGCAGTCTACACCGGGGCAGGATCCCTGGTGACCCCTCGAAAGAGCATCCTCGTACTAAGCATGCTTGCGACAGCGATATTCGCAAGTATGTGTTAGGGGATACCCAGACAATGACACACGAGTTATTCGAATACCATGGGGAGACTAAGGTAGCCTTCGGAAGATCATCGCGACAGGATGACTCGTCAAGACATACAAACGCTCACGTCCCTGGGCACAGACAGACTTGGATAGACTGTGATTTAGAATCTAGGTCCTTCGGTCTTGATCTGACGAATTTGACCAGAGGCGCCACTGTCACCTAGGTGATACAGAAACCGGGCAGACCGGTTGGCGACCGACCTGTATGATGTTCGCCTAGTGGCGCATCTGTACTTGCTGTCGGTATCAATTCCCACAAACTCATAGACTCAATCTGATATTCTGAGCCTCTCCAGAATACTCTGCAATCGATCTTTGAGCACGCCGCTTCGAGTGGCGGCAATTTGTGACTCGAGTTCTGCAATCTTATCTCTCAGCTCTCCTTCAGATGTTCCATCTTCTTCGCCCTCTTCCTCTTCGTTGGTGGTCTCAGTTGAGGCCACGCCTGTCGTCAGGCCATCCCCGAAGGCCTTGGCGAACAGCTCAGCCACTCTTGTCTCCTTGATAGCAAAAACAACCTCCATACCGTCCCAACTTTCAATACCTGATAGTATGTGTTTTCTCTTGGCTTTCGGACTATCTTGTCCCCGCCCAAGCAGTACTCGCCTCCAAGCCGCAGCAATCTCGCTCACAGGGTTGCCGTATGCACCACAGCCCCAAGCGCCGAGCACAATGCTCTTCACACCTTTGCTTTTCGCAATACGCATCACAGCTCTCATCTTCTGCTCTGCTGTTTCGCGATCCTTGTCGTTAGCATAACTCTTCCCACCCTCTTCGTCCTCCTCAATTTCTGGCATTCTGTGCATCGCAGCGGTAATCACGTCCACGAAGAAGCGCTCACTTTTGGGCAGATCTGCCGCATCTGCGTCGCTATTCCGAAAGACAAGCACGTCATGAGTGTATATTGCGCCAACCTCTGGCAGTCGGTAGAACTCCTCTTTCAGAGCTGGGTGCAAGGTGGTCCGCATACATAGAGACTCTTCTTGAGAAGTTGCACCATTCAGAAAGCCGCCTCCTGGCCGTAAAGGGGACGCCATGTTCAGGATCCCTATGCGGGATGATTTAGCATTTCGCAATCTGCTTTCTTGGTGCAGCTCTGCTGCAGCATCAATAGTGTCCGACACTCGGAGGTGTATACTCAGAGGCTGGTTTAGAGATGTCGGACCACCTCTCGAGGCTTTAGACCTGTGGTTTGTGGCACTGGTCTCTGGCACATTCTCATTGTAATCAGTGTGACTGTCACCGTTGGCCTGTTTGTGCTTATCACCAGTGAGGGCAGCTGGTGGGTCAACTATCAGATCTGATGCTTCGATGCCTTTCCTCGCTCGCGGATAGGCTTGCAGTAAGGTCGGGATGTCCTTGTTGATCGTCTGCTTTGCGCGTTTGGCCCTAGCATCTTTGCGCTGCGAGGGTGGCGGCGCGCCTATTGATGGCGTGGTTCTGCCCATGAACGCCACGCGTCTCTGCGTGCACTAAATCAGAGATAAGGGTTTCGAGAGATTCAAGGTGCGTGACGATGGAGGCTGCTACGAAATACCGATCCAATGGCTAAGGTGCCCAATCACTCACGTGAAGAGTCGCAACGGCGCATCGATGTTAATCCTGCGAAGCAGGTATTTCGGTCGATTCAGTCCACCAGGGGCCAAAAATTTCAGAAAGCCGCGATTCTGATTGGCTGATTCGCTGTCAATGTCACGTGTGCGGGTCTTAGTGCCGACCTCCGACTACTAGTACGTGTGGACGCTTTAAGTGTTACGTGCCGCGTCTAGAGGGCGTAAGCGCAGGCATAGTAGTCGTGGTCGTGCACCTGCCGGACACATAAACTGGCCGATGGTTAGCCTAAAATAAGCGTGCAGCAGCGGCCACCTTGTTTGTCCGGTAGGTGGTCGTGCTCGTAGTGCTCCCTCGGACAGCTATAGTAGCCGGTTTCTTGAGCGAGATCAGCACCGGAGCCGGCCAAATAGTATGTTTAGGAGGGGGTAGAGATATGTAGTTATAGCGGTTAATACTCTTTTCCTACTTCGCAGGCAACATAGGTCGTTCACGCCCTACGTTCTATTTTATATCTCACCTACCTTGGGAAGCATGATCGAGCAAGATCGGAGCAGCAACCGTTCATGAGACTTGGCGAAAGATGTCCTTCGGTCCTTCGCGAATTCGCCACATGGACATCGCCAGCGGTCGTCTGTTCCGATAGCAAACATCATAGAGTGTTTTGACAAGTCGTCTGGAAGCGGCTAAGGGTCATCACGTGGATCGCTTTTAGTAGACTAGCCTCTTTCGGAAAGACCATTCCGATCAACTTCGACGGCTTGACATATGGAGTGCTTTATGAGTGTACGTCGCTTATGAACGAAATCATTCAAGAACAAAGGGCGCAGTAAGTGATTCTTGTATGGCAACTAGTTGAGAGCTGCTCATGTCGTCGATGCATTCACAGATGCCTACCAAAGTAATGCTCACTGATTTCCCGCTTGCTGGCCGCGGCAAGTCCCACGCCACTGACCATGGGTAGTAGACACCAGCATCAAGGAAATTCGTGCCGCCATCAAGCACATCCGGAGCACGCACCTCAGGGCGACCTGGGTTCTCCAGCCGCTTCCTCCCCCCGTCACAGACCCCAAGCTCATCGCTCCCTCGGACTCCTTTTTCGTCTACTGCAGCAAGGCCCAGTGGAATTGACATTGATGTCGATGACTCCGGTGACGATGACGAGGACGAGGACGATGAACTCTCTAGGTATACGGTGAGCAGACAGCACCGTCACACAGTCGACAACCATGAAGCAGAACACGACGACGTCGACCTTCTGCCAGATGGGCATCAAAAAGGCCGACCAGGCTACAGACCGAATGCGACGCAAACAGGCCAAACACCCAGCTTACCACCATCCACAGCCAAACGCAGGAAACTAGCGCACCTCATCAGCGACATCGATACGATCAACAACGACGAAGAGTTCCTAAGCTCATCGCCACCTGCACCAACTGCTCCCCAAGTCAACAAGGCCGACGACCAAACCACACAAGTAGAGATCCCACGCTCATCGCCCGAAATACACTACCCAGAAAAACCAGCTGATCCTCGTTCACGCCACCACACCTCCAACGACCCACCCCTCGATGACTCTGACTCTCACTCCCCAGTCAAAACCATCGTAACGCCAAAACTAAAGACTTCCCGCTTTCGCCACCCACCACCCTTTCCATCAGCAATACCTCTAAAGCACCCAATCGACCAGCACCAGCCATTCCCCTCCTTCCAATCCCGTCTCCTCGGCGCCACAACATCTGCTCTTCGAGGTCCCCATCCCTCCCTCGACTTCACATTGCCCGATGCATTCTCGCCCTCCCGCAGAAGAGGACAGAGGGAGTACATCCACGGCGGCCACGCTGAGACCGTGAGAGGCTGGGTTCTCGATGTAGCTGCTCGTGCCGGGGACGGCAGGGCGCTGGCTGGGAGAGGGAAGAAAGTGGAGGACGTCGGTCTTAGTTACGATCCGCACGACAGACGAGGAGGGCCCGATGGACGAATGAACGTAGACGAGATACTCCATCAGGACCGGGATGGCAGATGCGCGATCGTAAAGCTCACGGGTCCGAGCAATGGCACCAGTCCCAGTTCCAGTCCGAGTCCGTCTCAGCGTCCAAGGCCGCGTTCCGCCGGCAGCGGGGACATGTGGGTGCTGATTGACACGGACTCGCAACAAACGGCGAGGCTGAACCCGCCAGGCTCGAAGCTTGACATGCTGCGGCCAGGCGTGGAGATTATGATTAAGGGTGGCGAAGCAATGCGTTGGCGTGTGGACTGTGGCAGGACTCTGGTCGCTGGCGGGCCTTCGTCTCCCGGCCAAGAAGGCAGGAACGCCCTGTTCGGATTGAGCTCTGGACCAGTGCGGGAAACTTCAGTATATCACGTTGCTGTATTCTGGGACGTGGTTCGACCATGATGCTGTCCTGGTACTTGATATAATTCGAAACAATCGTGATTGACCTTCTTGTCTATCTGATCTTAGTCCAGACATTGTACCAAGCATATTGTTGCGCCTTCGTTGTCCATTGCCCATCGCACAGTGTCCAAAGAGACCCGTGCATACTGCTTAAACTACGCGTCGTCACCCCCGTCCCAGTCTTCCTGGTCGTCATCATAGATCTCGTCCCCACCCACGTTCACGTCCTCCTCTTCTCTGATCTTTTCTTCCTCCTGCTCACCGATCTGCACCCGCCACATCTCCTCGTCAAGATCGATCATCGTGCCCCTTAGCTTGAGCTTAAAGTTCTGTTGTTGGCCCTCATGCACCACGTTACCGTTGGTCCGCGGCGTGCCGTCCCCTTCACGCTCAGCCACTTGTGCATCCGCATATCGTAACGCCCGCTCCAGCTTACCCATACTCATACATTCCTTTGCCCTTCCGGCGCTGTCCTTCCGCGCAACCCAGCCCATCTTCCCACCACAACAGAGCCCGTTTCTCAAGCAGAATCTAAGAAAGCTGACCCAGCAGTAGTCTCTTGTGCAGCTTAAGACTTCGGCGTTTCCGATCGCGATCAGAGCCTCTTTGGCCCGTGTCATGGCGACGTTGAAGCGTTTCGGCTCGTCAATGACGCCGAGGTTTCGCGCTTTGTCTTCGTTTACGTACTTGACTGTGGGGTGGGGTGCTTGGCCTAGCCGTGTTCGGGTGGTGCATAATACTACGACTCGGCTTTCGAGGCCTTGAAATGCTTCGAGGGGGCCGATGCGAATATCGTAGAGGCCTTTTTCACGGAAGATCTGGCGGAGGTAGTTGACTTGTGCTCGGAATGGGGACATGACTATGATGTCTTCATGTTGGAGATGGTCATCTCTCGATTGGGGGTTCAGTGTGGCCAGCGAGCCCCGATTGACGTGTCGAAGGAGGTCCACAACCGTTCCTAGCGCAATCTGTGCTTCGGAGTGGTTTATCAGGCTTCCGGAGCCCGTACCGTTTCCCTCGAGGACTGATTCAACGCTGTCTAGACCAGTATGCTGGTAGAACATGACTGGCCAGACACTGCTCGAGTGCTTTAACCATTGAGGCCAAGAGAGGATTGCTGAAGATGCTCTTGGACGTTCGGGAATCAGGGTGTCGGAGTAGAAGAGTGCCGATGACGTGGAGAGGATTGCGGGGTGTGAGCGGTAATTTCTGATCAAGTTGGTGAAAGGCGGGCGGACGATTGGTAGCATAGTTTTGGTCAGGGGCCGCAGGCCACGAGTGCGCGAGAGTGGATGGTCTTTATAGAGAGTCGAGAAAAGACGCTGGAAGAGCGAAGTCTCCAGACCAGGTGTGTTGAAGGTGCCAGAAGTGTCCGAGATTGCTGCGCTTGCCAAGCGAGGACCAAGTTGATACTCGTCACCAGCCATGATCATCTGAGGTGTTAGCGTATGCTCATAGTCGACTTCAAGCGGTGCCACAACACCCAGCGGTATGAGAGTTTCCGGTTCTGTAGCTTGAGCCGCTTCGTCAAGGAGTAGAGCAGTCCAATGAAGCAGATCTCCGCTGTCAGCTGCAGCAGGAGCGATAGCGCGTAGCATGCGAAGTACGGTTCGTGTGAGTGCCTGATTCGTCAACCCTGCTGCAGCAAGCATGTCCGCATCGCGGCAAGATGTGACCACGACCTTTGCAGCCATCAACCTTTCAAATGGTGGCAAACTGTACAAGTTGTGAGCGTCAAGATAACAATATGGGCGTACTTCGCCTGGTACTTCCGAATTCAACCTCGTCCAACTGTTCAGTCGAAAGAGGTCATGTGGTAGCAGATGAGCTGACAACCTCACCAGTAGTGTGTCCGCCGCTGCGTCAGATGGCGCACACACTAACAGGTGGGGTGCAACGCGACTTGGAGCTTGGAGCAATTGTAGCACTGTCTCGACGATCGTCTTGGTTTTACCTGTCCCTGGTGGACCGGAGATCAAATACGGAATACTACCGTAATCTGCATCAGTCACAGCCTGAACGGCCCGTTTCTGCTCGAAGTTGAGCGTGGAGTCGAACCATTCCAGATCGAAAGATCCTTTCGACAAGGATGTCTGGAGGGTGCCGTGATCGGGTTCGGGAAATAGCATAGATGTCAGCCAAGGGTTTCCGGAGAGGGTAGCATTAAGATTGACTTGTGCCAGAGAGACAGCTTGCCAAGTTGGAACAAATTTATGGGCTGAGAGCGGGATAATCACGTTGCATTTCGTACCACTGACCAAATTCGTGCCGAGTCGGACGATCACTGTTTCGTCTCTGCGAAGAACAGCCCAGACGACAGCGTGGTGCTCATGACCTGTGAAGCCTGGTGCCACGCTGCTACGTTTCGAGCTCCATTCTTCCGACAGCCGAGCTATCATGGAAGGGTGGACTGGCAAGATCGGACGTATATACAGAATATCGCCTATATCAATTCGTGGGGTCGACTCCCGAACGCCAGGAACCTTGATGGAGTAGGAGTTGGTGAGGTGATCATGTGAGTAGATACCAACGTTGAACAGTCCGAAACTATCGTTCTGCATAGCCTGTGCGGCGTATTCATTCTGCAGGCGTTGCTGCCAGTACTGCTCATAACTTGTGCTTTGTAATTCCTGAATTTGAATCGTGCAGGCCTGTTGTGGTGGAAGATCGGCTAATGGCGAGCGATCTTGGGTGTCTTCAACAACTACAAGCGTCCGACGGTAGTTGTTGAAATCGACACGTGGCAAGAATGGCGCAGGAATTGGTACCGCTGTTGATTCATTAACAGCCCTGAGCCAGTACTGCACGTAGTTGAGAGCATGTATATCCAAATTCGAGTGAAACGCCGTGACCCTGTTTGTGTTAGGCGTCTGGCCAGAATGCGGTGGACTGTTGCCTGTTGATAGCCCTGTGGGATGTGTTATGGGGAGCCCATTCGCCGATGGCCTCGATTGGTGCAGAGAAGGGTTTTCTATGGCGACTCTGGTGCATGTCGAAGCCACAGCCTTGGCTACCGGAGCAATAGGTAGTGGAGGACGTGGTGCGGTAGATTTGCGAGCAGTAGCTTCATCGAGCCCAGACTGGGTCCTGCCGAGATCGTTGCTGGCTTTTTCGTCTGGTGTTCCTCCATCGCTACTGGCACAATGCTTTTGCGCAGTAACAGCATTGCCGTCCGGGCTTTTGATCACAATGGCTCTGCTCTTCTTGGAAGGTCTCTGGAAGAAGTCAGGGTCGACTTTTTCGGCAGGCAGCCATTGCTGTTTTGGTTTCGGCATGGCGCATCATCAGGCAACACATCAGGGCACTACAAGCAAAAGGCACAGATTAGCTCGAGACGAAAGGACACAGGTAAAGGCAGATGTTAGAAGCAACGCAGTATGCAAGTAATGAAGCTAAGATAGGTTAATGAGAGTGTTTGAAGAGATTGAGGTACATGGCGAAGATATCAGGCTGGCCCACTGGCAGGTAAGAATGCAAAGCGAAAGGACATCCCGGGCTAGTACTAGCGTGGACAAAATAGGTTAGAAGAGTTACGGTTTGTCTAGCGCGGCGGGCCTAGAGTGCAGGAAGTACTGTAAGTCATGTACTGTACAGTACTGTACTAGGGGTGGGCAGACCTGAGAGACAGAAAGATGCTAGGGTGGAGCACAATCACACCCCTTCTTGGACAGCCAGGTCAGTGTATCCGTTGGTCGTGGGGGCGGTGAGACCTCTACGGGACTTGGATTGCAGGATGATAATCTATCATTTCAGGCCAATCCATCCAGCTTCGTGAAAGCTGCCGGCCCACCCGGTATCTGCAGCCAATTCCTCTCATCATAATGCTCATCACCCTCAATGCAATGAAAGGTATATATTATCCTTCCCTTCTGACTCAGGTTCTTCTCGCTCTTATGCAAAATGTTCCCATGTATCAGCACCAGCGTCCCCGCCTCGACCTCGCCCAACACATACTCCTCCTCCTCGTCGGAGTCCTCATGCTCAAAGTCCCTCGGCCACCGCCTCTCCCCCTCAACCTTGTCAAAGGTAGTCCCACTATCGTCACTCTTCCTCACAAACCTTTCCTTCACCGGCGCCCTTCTATGGCTGCCCGGCGCAAAACTTAGACAGCCATTACTCACCGTCGCGTCCTCCAAGGCAATCCAGAAGCCCACAGCAGAGGGTCTATCGGTATACAAAAAAGTATTGTCCTGATGCGGCGGCACTGCGCCTCCTATCTCTGGCTGCTTGCAGATAACCATACTCTGCAACAACCTCGGATCTGTATAGC
>Ga0210040_10003163_pt1 | contig 22456 bp, 1 predicted proteins | sample CryGeyCG12114_NA_FD_185462 | JGI IMG/M metagenome (GOLD analysis project Ga0210040, IMG submission 185462) | Groundwater microbial communities from aquifer - Crystal Geyser CG19_WC_8/21/14_NA (SPAdes) (version 2) | ecosystem: Environmental > Aquatic > Deep subsurface > Groundwater | place: USA...
ATTCTCCTTATTAAGTAGCGTCTATAGTATATTATAAGAGCTAGTATATAGATATTCTCCTCTACTAGTACTAACTAGTATTATTATACTAAGTAGCGTATTATAAAAGCTAGTATAGAAAAACTTTCCTCTATAAATAAATATTATCTTTACTTATAACTTAGTATAGTATTATAAAGCGTTTATATATATTACTATAGAGAAATAAAAGTACTATAAACTAGCTTACTTATTACGCCTATAGATAGAAGAGTACGCTAAATAAATATATTATAAAATATATTAAGATACGCTAGTAGAACTTAGTTTAAGTATAGATAAGTAGTAGCGCTAGAGTAATAGATAGAAGCGTAGTATAAGAAATAAAGAGAAGTAGAAGTAGAGTATAAGTAACTATAATATGTAGAGGCTTCCTATAAAAGTTTTATACTAACTCTTTATATAGCTTCCTCTAGAGTCTACTAAGATCTCTATTAATATAGAATATTTACTACTAGAAGTAGGTTTCTAATCTAAGATATAAATACTTAATATACTTTATACCTTTAATCTTAGACTATAATACTAGGAATATATCTAAAAAGAGTTATAGCGCTAACTCCTACTATAAGATAGATAGTAAAGTATATAAATAGAGAGAGATATAGTATACTATATAAGGAAATCTATAAAAGAGTATTATACACTAGGATATCTAGGCGATAGGTATAGATAAAGATAGTTACTATTATTTTAGAGTCTAAGTATTATACTAGGCATCTTAGCGGCGCTAAGAGATACGTAAATATAATAATAATACCTAAAAACTTTCTCTCTCCTATACTATAACTACTACTACTACTACTACTACGTATAGCGCTACTTAGGTAATAATTAATAACTTTAAAATATAGCTATAATTACTTACTAATTATTATTATAACTAAATCTATATAAAATTATAGTTAAACTACGCCTAAAGTAAGAGATACTAGATTAGCTAATTATACTTATAAAAAGTAACCTAAAACTTTACTTATAACCTTTATATCTCTACTATAAATACCTATACAGCTATAGAACTATACCTTCTTTCTCTAAACGCTTAGAGTAGACTAATAGTTTAGTAACTTTTATAGAATATTAGGCTTAAGAAAAAACTAGTTAGAAGAGATAGGTAGGTAAGTAAAGTAGTCTTAATCTATAGTATTTAGTTATAGCCTACTTAAGGGCTTATATTAAACTTTACTAAATACTCTCTAGTATACCCCCTTATATAAATAGTAATAGCGTTAATAGTAATAAGCTAGAAGATAGTATAATAGTATTACTCTAGTCTAAAACTCTACTCTAAAAGAAAACTCTAAAGAAAGTAAAGAAGTTAAGAGATAGATTAGAGATACTTATTAAACTTTACTAACTACCTTTAAGTATCTCTCTAAAATCTTTAAGTTAAGTAATAAAGAGGCTAAAAACTTCTTTACCTAAGTCTCTTTACTTTAACTAGAAGTACTAGAAGCTAAGTCTTTTCTAGTTATTAGCGCTATAGAAAACTAAGACGTCGCCTCTAATATTAAAGAGAATACTACTAGTTATACTACTACTAACTTTAATAGCGTCTATAGTATAAAGTTCTTAATATAAGTTACTAACTATTCTAAGTTTACTACTAATATCTTAAAGACGTCTAGGACTATACTAATAGAACTATCTATATAAAACCTAATAGTAAATACTACTTTTAAGACCTTAGCTAGCTATATTCTAGTTAAGAAGTATTTTATTCTTCTCTAGGTAGTTATTAAGGCTATCTCCTAAGCTAGAATATTAGTTCTTATTACTATAATAGATATATAGATAGTTAGCTAGAGTCTAGTATATTATTAGGCTTATTTTATATTATAGCTAAAGGTAATTCTTATAGAACTAGATAGAAGTATATTTAATAATGCTTATATCTAAAGAGAACTTACTATATAAGCTTATCTTTAGGTTATTATAAAAATTATCTTTTATAACTATTACTCTACTAACTTTATATATATTATAACTAAGTTATAGAATAAGTCTTATAATACTACTAAAGCTACCTACTTCTTCTTAACGTAGTATAGTATACTTAGCGTTAACTAGAGTACTATAGCTATAGCTACTTAAGTAAGTATAAAAACTATCTACTCTAAGATAGGTACTATTAAGAAGCGCTCTATTAAGCGCGTTAAAGTTAAGAAATCTTAGTTCTATATTAGAAATAGTAGTAATAATAAAGATTAATTTAATCCTAATATACTAGAACCTAAAGTAGAAGAGGAAGTACTCTTTATCTTAATTAATAGCCTTATAGAGGTAGATATTATATAATACTATATTAAAGAAATAAAGAAGATTAAAGTAAAGATTACTATAGACCTATAAATAAAGGTATAATAATAGTATACTATAAAGATACTCCTAGAATACTTCTAAGATATATATATATAGATAAGCTACTACTAGTAGTACTATTATAACCTTACGCTTCTATATAACTGCGCTAAAGCCTACTTTAATAACTTAGGTCTTATTAGAAATAAGTACCTTAACTCTATCTATAAGAAGGTATATAAGAATTTCTAGTAAAACTAAAAAGTAACTACTATTATCTCTAGTAGTGTTAAAGATATACTTACTAACTCTAATAAAGTACTAGATATACTAAAATAAGAAGAAGAGCTTACTATAGGCGCCTATAATAAGTAGAATATAATAGCCTAATAACTTACTCTTTTATAAAAAAGTAAAGAGAAGGTAGTTCTAGTAGTAAAGCTAGTAAAAGTAGTTATTAACTAGATAATTAACGTCTTTATAAAGCGTAAACTAAACGCTATATCTAATATATTTAAGGTAGTAAAGAATAACTTAGCTTTCTTACTAATATACCTCCTTATAGCTTATATTAAAGTAAAGATTATAAATATATCTAAGAAGTTAATACTTAAGATAAACTTCTCTTTATAATTTTAGTAAATAATTACTACTAAATAGGTAACTAACCTTTTCTCTATCTTAAAGTAAGTAGACTACATTATTAGTAAGATTATAGCTAATATAATTAGCTTAGGTAAGACTATATAAGTAGGTACTACTATACTAAAGGTGCGTTCCTAAAGCTCCTTATTAAAGTTTAATAGTAACTTTCTTATCTTCTATCTCTTATAACTTCTATATCTTCTACTAATACTATATATAGATAGTAAATATATATAATAATAAATATAATCCTAACTTTACTAAGTTCTATAAGCTCTATCCTAAAGTTAAGCGCACGCCTAGCTCTCTAGAGCGCCTTAGTAACCTTACCTACTCTACACTATATATTATATTAGCCTTACTTTATTACTAAATAGCTAAAAAGCTTACGCTTATAAGCTATAAGCTCTATATTACTTATATTAGTAAAGACGTAGCTATTATAAGTAGCGTCTACTATATATAGTCTACTATTCCTAAAAATAATAACTCTATATAAAATACTTTAAAAGCTAAGAATATCTATAAGATCTATATTATAAGCTATAACTTATTTACTATATACTATAGCTTTTCTATATTCTAGGATACTATTACTCTAGACCTAGACAGCTACTTTAAATAATATAGTATTAACCTAGTTAGATTTAATTAGTATAAGTATAAAGATAACTTAGTAAATACTCTAGTTACTCCTAATTATAAGTAAGTATATACCTTCTTCTATTACTATAGATACGCTTTCTATAATAAAGCGTAGGACTTCTTCTAGAACCTATTTTTAATCTAGCGTAGTATTAGCTAGTTAAAGCTAGCTTACTTTATCTTAATATCTAGCTATCCTACTCTTTAAGGTATAGAAGATTTTATAACCTACGTCTACCTACTTTAGTAAGATAAACTTTAAGTAGAGTATAATACTTTTAGAGTAAAGGTTCTGTTTATTAAGCGTAGTAAGGCTAATCTATTAGAGATACCTTCTTATATACTAAGTAAAACTAACTTCTTTATATTTCTTAAAGATAACTTAAAGTAAGTTTTCTCTTAGCTTTTACTATAGAAGTTTCTATTAAACTTTAGTAGCTACCTCCTACTATTATCTTTACTAATATTCTCTAGCGTAAAGTTTTACTTTCTATAAGAGAATTAGAAAGCCTTTATCTATAAGCCTAGCTCTACTATATACTAAAAATACCTTACCTAAAGAAAGATAGCCTAGACTACTCTTAAAAAGATTTATATCTACTAAGACTTTAATACTATACTTCTAGTTAGATTAAATAATATAATTAGTAAGTCTATTCCTTTAAAGTACTACTATATAGTAGAATATATATTTATACTTTCTATAAAGCGCGTATATAATCTATAGTTTACCTAGTAGGAGAAACGCCTCTTTACTTACTATTCTAATATAGCTAGCTCCTAAGTTCTCTTAAAGAACTCTTACTTAATTAAAGTAACCTTTTATATTAAGTTCTTCTCTATATATAGCTACTTTTATATTAAGAAGATAGTAGAGAAGCGCTCTAAGGATATCTCCTATAGTAAAGATAATAACTATCTTAATCTAAAGTATAACTATAACTATAATTTATTCTTCTATAAATTATTAGCTTTATATAAGTAGTATAAATCGCTTCCTAAGATAAAGAAGAGTAGGCGTAGTAAGCGTATCTACTAGCTATTTAAGATAGTATATAAGTATAAGTATAACTCTTTAGACCCTACGCTAGACTTTAATATAATATCTAATACTAATCTTACGCAGCTATTCTTATAGTAGTCTCTAAAAATATAAACTATTATAGGTTTTATTATAGACTAGGCTCTTCTTTATAATAAAAAGATTATACTATAGTTTAATACTTCTATTATCTAGAAGTAAATATAAATAATCCTTAAGCTACTTAGCTATAATATCTTTTCTATTTACTCTACTAATAATACTAAGAACTAATAGGTAGTCTAAGATTAATAGAATACTACTAAAACTATTAAACGTTTCCTTCTTATATTATACTAAGTCTTTAGTACTAGCTATAATTTCTAGAAAGATTTATGCATTACTATTATAGTTAATACTCCTAATATATAAAATTAAGAGCTTTAAGCTATTAGTTAGTAATATTATAGTAGCTAGCTACTTAAGGTTTATTTCTTCTACTTTACTATTTATAGTTATTATAGTATTATCTAGCTTATATAAGTATTATAAATAGATTTTACTTTATTAATAGCACTACTTTATATTTCTATTTTCTTTACTTTTATATAAGGCTCTTTATTAAACTTTAATATAGTCTTCTATACTATACTTTATATTATATATATTATTTTATATCTTATACTAATCTTTATAGTACTAATCTTATAACTTCTCTATCTACTTTAGTAGCCTTTCTTAAGTATAATACCCTAGCTCTTAATAATATAGTATTTACTATAGATAACGCGCTATAGGACCTTATAGACTTTATTATAGATAACTTCTTAGCTAGCTTTATCTATATACCTACTATTAAGGAACTAGAGTTAGATACTAATTAGAACTACTTTTTCCTCTTCTCTCTAGCTAGTTATACAGCTATTTAAGCTAACTATACTAAGTTTAGTTATCTTAATAACTAGTAGCCTAAGCCTTTTTCTAAGTTAACTACTTTAGCTAAGATTACTTCTACTACTAATACTTAGAACCTACGTTATATCTTTAAGTTCTCTAAAAACTTTATTAATTAGCTTATTAAACTTACCTCCTAAGAGCTTACTAGGCGTAAGAAGTATTAGGAGTCTACTAATAATAGTATAGATCTTAATAATAGATACTATAAGAAGGTAACTCTAAAGAAGACTAAAGTATTATAGGAGCTATCCTATATCTATAACTCTACTAGTTTTAGTAGTAATATAAAGTTCTTATCTAATATAGTAAACTTCTTACCTAACGCTACTTCTTATAATAGTATTAAGAAACTAGTTAAGGTTTTCTTTTTAATTAAAGAAAAAGATAATACTAATAATTAGCTCCTTTAGGAAGTTTTTAAGAGTAGCGCTAAAGACTCTACTACTAACTTATCTAATTATATAAACTTTAAGGATAATAATCTTAATTTTACTACTCTTCTTAACTACTTTAAGAAGTACTCTTCTTACTACCTTTCTCTTACTAATCTAGATCTTCTTATATCTTAAGAGAAGCGTACTATAATAAATACTATTAAGAAAGTTATCTTTAACTATACTCTACTAAAGCCTACTAAGAAGCTTAAAAAAGCTAAGTTAAAGAAAGTAGCTCTAGTTCTAACTATTAAGTTAAAGAGTAAAAGTACTAGTCTTAAAGTAGTATCTTCTTTACCCTCTAGTATATAATTACTACTTTTCTTTAGTACCTTAAGGTTACCTCTAAACTTTAGTTACTTTCTCTCCTCCTATAATTTAGATATCTATCTTAATAGTATATCTAGTACCTTTACTATACTATATCTTACTTAGGTTTCTATCCTATAATCTATATACTCTTATAGTATATCTTTAATTACTACTAATAGCGTTAATAGTTTTTAGAAGTCTAGTTTCTATAGCTAGATTCTAATACACTTATTACTATAATTATTATTCTATCTATACTATATATAATATACTATTTACCTTAGTATTCTTCTTTATCTTTACTACTATACTAATATAAGTACTTTATAATTACTTAGCTTAGGCGTAGTATAAGCTATCTTAGCGCGATTAGTAATATAAAGGTCTATTATAAAACTTTTATATCTTCTTCTTTTATCTAGTATATCTATCTTCTTTACTATCTTTTATATATAGTATATTTCCTATCTTATTTACTATACTATTTTAGATCTAGTGCTTCCTATACTAACTTACTTTTCTATCTACTTTATACCTTCTTTACTCTTATTTTTAGGCTTCTTTCTTCTCTTTACTTTCTAGTCTTTACTATCCTATATTATAAGCTACCCTAAAAAATATATAACTAAAGAAAAGTGCTTAGCTATAATATACGTATTATATTATAAATATAATAATAAAGTATATAGTCTTACTACTTAGCCTTATTTAGACTTTCTACTAAAGCTACTTTTACTATTAGCTCCTATTAGTCCTATACTACCTACTAGTACTTAGTTTTACTTCTTCCTACTTCTATCTTATAATTCTTAACTTCTACCTATTAATTCTTCTTTAGATACCTTCTTCTTTAGCTTTCTAATTCTTCTTTATCTTAACTTTTTCTCTCTCTATTTCTTTTAATCTATCTTTCTTATATCTACCTTATATACGCCTCTAGACGTCCTATCCTATCTTTCTTTATTATTATCTACTATAAATACTAGCTTACCTCTCTCTTTAACTCTTTATATTATATCTCTACTTTCTTCTACCTTAAGTAGTAACCTTACTTAAGTTCTATAAGTTATTACTTCTCTAGTTACTTACTCTATTACTATTATAATACTCTATAGTCTTTACTATTCTAGAATTTAAATCCTCTACTATATTACTCCTTATCTTCTTACTCTAGTTTCTACTATAACTTTTACTATTACTAAAAATAGCTCTTTAGTCTCTTAGTTAGCTTTATAGTCTAGTTTAGTATCTAATGTTTATCTTCTATCTTTAATTAGTAGTCTTTCTATAAAGAGCTTTTTTAGCTATCTTTCTTTAGTAGCTCTTTAGTACCTCTCTAACTTAGATATAAATAGTAAGTAAGCTACGTTTAATATCTTAAGAAGTTACTATTAAACTTTAATAACCTCTCTTTTATACGCCTTAAAAGCTTCTTTTCTAACTACTACTATTTCTTTAAGTTTTACTTCTCTAGCTTTACTTCTTTAAAGTCCTCTCTTTTCTCTTCTAGACGTTAATATTACTCTTTCTACTCTTCTATTTCTTCTCTTTTTACTATCCTCTAGCTTTTATTTTACTACTTTACTTTCTCTACTACTCTTCTTTATTACTTTACTCTCTCTACCTTTACTTAGACTAATTTTACTATTATATTTACTATCTCTTTTACTCCTCTTTATATAGTCTTTACTTTATCTTTCTTACTTAATACTACTTCTACTTTACTTACTTTTAGTCTTAAGCTACTCTCTCTAATCTACGCTATCTTCTATCTATCTTAATATTCTTTATTCTCTTTCTACCTTTTTACTTACTAACTATTTAGCTTTCTAAGCGTTATTAGCTTACTTCTCTTATATTTACTATTATAGTAGTTTATTACTTCTTCTTAGCCTTTCCTTTCTTAAAATAGCTATAGCTTTTTCTAAATCTCTTCTAGTCTTTATCCTATCTATACTAGTAGCTTTATAGCCTCTCTCTCTACTCTATAAACTCTTTTCTTATTTTATTCTTAACTTAGCTATCTCTTAGGCTTAGTCCTTAAGTAGTATTTACTTTCTTAGCTCTAATACTAGTAATTTACCTCTCTCTCTAGACCTTAACTTATCTAAATATTATTTCTTTAACTTCTATCTTAAAGCCTATAAGCTTATTTAGAGATTTAATATTAATAGCTATATATTTTCTTCTACTAGTCTAGGCGTCTTCTATAATAATATCTAACTATCTTTCTTTCTACCTTTTAACTATAGTTAGTAGCGTAACTAATACGTCTCTTTTAGTAATACTTTACTTCTCTAAGATAAATATATCCTATTTTACTTAGATAACTAGTCTAAGTATTATATATTTTTTAAGAATATACTATCTAAATATATAAACTCTAATAGTTATATTATATAATCCTAAACCTAATACTTAGATAATTATACTCTTAGATTATAGATAGATAACGTTATCCTCTATACGCTTAATTATATTATTAAATATACTAACTAAAAGAATTACCTAAAGTTATTTTATAATATCCTTACTACTAGTAGTATAAAAGGTAAAATACTTACTAATAAAACTACTAGTTATCTAGATATCTATCTCTCTATACTATTAATCCTCTTTAGCTTACTTTAGGAGAATATTCTACTTCTAGCTACTAATATACTAAATACCTACCTACTCTAAAATACCTTTAGTACTCCTTAGCTTATTATATCTACTTATAATACTAAGCTTACTACTTTTAGATAAGACTACCCTATATTTACTAGTATACGTTTAGCCTTTCTTTCTAACTATTACTAACGTTAAGATACTTAGTATATATTAGAGTATAACTTTTAGCTAGATATTAGAGAGAAGATATAGTCTATTTCTCCTAGTACTACTCTTATATATAAGTACTCCTATAATAAAGCCTAGGCTAATAAGTTTTATTACTTAGCTACTACTAAACGTAGTAAACCTACCTTCTTCTCCTAGGCTAGTACCTTTAGTAGTTCTATTACTATTAAGCTTTTACCTTCTAATTAGTTCTAATAAGCTAGAATTATATATAATAAAGCCTATAATATAAATAAAGAATAGCTCTATACCTCTCTAAAAGGCTATAGTCTACTTAGTAATAAGTTATTTAAAGTACTTACTTATTTAAAGCTATAGTTAGAGAACCTTACTACTAATCTAAAAGATAGTAGTATATCTCTTAGTTATTATCTTAAAGTATTAGTTTAATAGTAGGAAAAGACTAAATAATATATATATAGTTTACTAGCTAACCTACTTAAAGAGTAAAGTATCTATAGTAAGTAATAAGAATTCTATATTACTTTATTCCTTTTCCTAAGTCTTCTAAAAGATAGACTTAGTCTATATAATCTTCTAGTAGGTAATATAGATATTTACTAGCCTTTTTAGATACTCTTTTTAAAAAATATTAATTCCTTCTATATAGTAGAGTATAATAAGTAAATTACTTATATAGAGTATATTATATACTCCTTATTATATAACTAAACTACTTAGAAATATAATTCTATAGTAGAGTAAGAGATTAATAGTCTTATAACTACTACTCTAGCCTAGACTTTATAATTATCCTTAGGCTACTTAAATCCTCTTACTCTCTCTTCCTTCTAGTTTAGGAAATAATAAAGTTATAGTTATATATTTTTTCTAGTAAATAATACTACCTATTAGCTATAGTGCAGCTAAATACTATAGTATAGATAAGGTCTTAAATACTAAGATTTAGTTTACTAATATAGTATAATATAGATACTAAGTAAGCTAATTAATTAAGATAATCCTATACTAACCTTTAGGATTAAGAAATATCTCTATCTTAATATCTACTATAATATTCTTATATAGAGCTAGTAGAAGTTTAAACTATCTATAAGTATATTCTAAGATAGATAGTTTAGAGACTTCTTCTCCTACTTTATTAGTCTTACTATAAGGTAATTAGTATAATAGTATTAGTTATAATATAAGTAATTAGTTTTAGAGTTAACGCCTATATAGCGTAAACTAGTATATATACCCCTATCTACATTCTCTAACTTATACTAGTAAGTAGTATTTATAGTTATATCTTAGCTTATTATCTAAGAGTATAACCTATATATCTTAACTATAATTAGATACTAATAGTACTAGTAAGAGAGGATTAAATAACTAAATATAGTAATTATAGTATTATAGTTCTATAATATAGTTAAGCTATTAGTAGCTACTATAAGTAGGATAGAAGTACTTTACTATAAGTAGCTACGTTAGTACTTATAATAACTTAGTATTAGCTAGCTTCTAGATACTTACTTAAAAGACTCTAGTCTAACTATATTTAATAACTAAGCTAGTAGTTTATAAATAAGTAGAGTAAAACCTTTATTTAACCTAATAGCTAAGAGTCTAAAGTAGCTCTATACTCTACTATATACTTATAAACTTATAGAGATTAAGAATATTCTTATATCTATCCTACTTAGTACTTAAGGTCTTTAGTACTATTTAGTATTCTAGAAGGTTCTTATTTATATTATAAGCGTTACTATTTAAGCTATTTTATATTATAGTAGAGATAGTATATTTACCTACGCTATAAAGGTAGCTAATAACTCTACTACTACTTATACTATATACGCCTATTAGAGCACTTTATAACGCCTAAAATAGATATTTCTATAACTTTATAGCTCTAACATCTAGTTATAAGAGTAGACTATTTACTAAGTAGCTTAAGATAGTAGATATCTATTAGATAAACTTAAGGTTAATAGTATTTATAGCTACTAGTGTATTTTCTCTATATAGAATATAAAAGACTTCTATAGTTACTATATACTAGTTTAAGACGTATTATATATTAGCGCCTATCTATATTACTCTCTTACTAAGGTAGAGTAGTTTATAGATATTTTTAAGATATAAGATAATTAGTATAATACTACTATAGGCGTTATATTAGATAATAGCCTATAGCTAAATAAGCTACCTATAAAAGGTAATAGAGAGAATATATTTAGTATTAATAAAGAGTCTATAGTTAGTACTAATATAGATATACTTAATTTTAGTTAATACGTAAAATATTAAGCGTTATATTACGCTTTCTAAAGAGTATATCTTTAAAGTTTAGTAGAGACCCCTATATAATATATCTATATTAGTCTCTAAGCTCTAGTATTCTCTACCCTTTATCTATTATTATAGTTCTACTTCTTCTAGACTAGCGTTATACCTCTATTTTCTCTCTACCTATAGTCTTATTTATTTCTTCTTCTTTTATCCTACCTATCTTATTCCTATCTTTATACTATACTTATTCTTCTTAATTCTTTTCTTATATTATATATCCTCCTATAGCTTTAAGTTATTACTACTTTAGCTCTACTACTTATACTCTAATATTAAGTTAAGTTAGAATACGTAATAGCCTTATTCGTAAGTACGCTCTTAAAGTAGGTAATCCTCTACGTATTACTCTTCTTTTCCTAACTATCTATAGTTCTTTATATCTTATAACTCTAAAATATTATATCTATTTTAGTAATACTCTCTCTCTTCTTTTAGTATACTTAAAGTTAGTAACTAGGCTTTCTAAATTACTCCTTTCTACTAGTCTATTTTTAATTAATAATTTACTACTTAGTATATTAAATTTAGTAATAGTTTTAATAATAATAATAATATTTTACTCTCTATTACTCCTATATATATCTCTACTACTACTTCTAGCTCTATCTATAACCTTCTACTACTTACCTTTACTTAGTCTAACTAGAAACTTTTACTCTATAATTCTATTTTCTCTTCTATATACGCAGTATATATAATATATATTATCTAATATAGTATTAATAAATACTTCTATTCCTTTTACTAAGATGTCTTTTCTTCTCTACTTATTCTATCTACTAATTTACTAAATCTATTTTATACTTAATACTTACTAGCTATTAGTACTTCTATTCTATCTACTCTTATATAGCCTAGTTACTTACTAGTAAATACTAGTATTATTCCTTAGAGCTATAAAGACTCTATACCTCTACTACTTAAATTACCTCTACTACTAGAGCTCTATCCTAACTCTCTTTATAATAATAACTTTAAATATTACTTTATCTCTAATAATAAGCCTATTATAGTCTCTAATAGGCGTACCTAGTCTACGTCCTATTACTACTACTTACTACTAGTAACTTATAACGTATATAATTATTCTTTATATTCTTATAGCTCTAGTCTTACTCTATCTACCTTTAGTATAAAGTTAATTTTACTTCTACTTTCTCCTAAGCCTATCTTACCTCTATCTAATATAGATAAATACTACGCTCTTATTAAAGGTAGCTATAGGCGTTATATCTACTAGTATAATTATAATTAATAGTAGACTATAGTATAAGAAGAGGCTCTTAGCTAATATATTAACTACTATAGTAATAACTAGAAGAAGATTCTAGACGTTAACTATAAGCTACTAGGTTCTAACGCCTTTAAGTATAGGACTAATATAGACCTAAAAGATAAAGCCTTAGTTATAGTATACTAGATAATTTAATATATCTCTTACGTAGAGTTAGTTATAAAACTTTAATAGTAGGCTTCTATCTTATATCTCCTATTCTTACTAATAGCTCTAAGTCTAGTAAGCCTATTTATTCTACTTTTACTTTACTTATTACCTACTACTCTAGTAGAGGTTACGCCTTATAAGCAGCTAGGTATTACTAGTAGTTATTATTATATTTAATAATAGTTACTACTTATATTTTATATTTATCTTCTTATACTATATATTATTTTATAGTTTACTTATTTACCTTACCTTCTATTAGCTACTACTATTCTATACTCTATAGTAGGGCTAAAAAGCCTATCTTTTTTACCTACTATACTTATACTCTTCTTTTATACTATTTTATCTTTATAATTTTAATTAAGTTTAGGTTTAGGTTTAGGTATTTAATACTACTATTATATACTTTAGGGCTAAGGCCTCTACCTTTATACTACTAGTATCTAACTACTAGTGTCTTTATAGCGTTAGATAGCCTAGTTCTAAAGTTAGATAGTTTCGCTAAGGTAGCTCTACCTAACCTAGTACTAGTACCTATATATCCTACTATTAGTAAGAGTTACTTAAGGTTAGGTCTAGCCTCTTTAGTTTAATAAACACTAAACTCTTACTATATATAGATTTTAATTTTAAACTACTATAAATAAAATTATACGTATAGAATAGAAAAAGGCTTTTCCTATATATACCTCTTATTATAGTATACTATAGGTATAAACGTATAGCGCCTATAAGTTACGTTATAGTGTATATAGTAGTAGGTTATAGCTAATAACTAGTGTACTATAGCTAAAGACTAGTAGGTTATAGCTAAAGACTAGTATACTATAGCTAAAAACTAGTAGGTTATAGCTAAAGACTAGTAGGTTATAGCTAAAGACTAGTAGGTTATAGCTAAAGACTAGTAGGTTATATACTTATAGGTTATAGGCTACTACTAAGCCTAATTAGGTAGAATTCTAATAGTACTAAGGTATTCTTAAAGGCTATATATTTAGAGTAAGTAAAGAAGCTAAGATAGATACTAACTTTAATTAGGTAGAATTCTAATATAAGCTAAGTTCTATTACTAAATTATACCTTATACCTAACGTTAATACTAAGCTCTATTTAGTAAGTTACTAATATCTTAAAATTATAGTACTATATCTCTATATTAATATAAAAAGCCTTTTTTATTAAGCGCATATATAGGTATTCTTTATAAATAGTAGATATATATCCTTTAGTATAGAAAGTAACCTTATATATTTATTTTAGCCTAGACTATATTACTATATTATACCTAGATATACTATATAACTATAAATAGAATATATATTAATATTTTATAGATTAGTCTTATTAACCTTTTTAAGCTTAGTAGGTAAGTCTTATAGAAAGAGCTATTAAAAGTTTAAAACTACGTATTAATAAAAAGGTACTTAGTAATTAAGAGGAAAGAAGTACTAGTATATTACTTAAATACGTAAGCCTCTACCTCTATACGTTATTATCTTCTAGTATTTTTAAATATAATAATACTATATAATTCTTAGTAGTACTTTTAAACTCTTCTCTAAAGTAGAGCGTAATATCTAAAGATAAGCGTAATATCTAAAGATAAGCGTAATATCTAAAGATAAGCGTAATATCTAAAGATATATATAATATCTAAAGATATATATAATATCTAAAAGCGTATATATTATCTAGTATATAAAGTAACTATAGAAAGTCTATATATTACGTAGACGTAGATTCTAGAAGCTATAGATGCTTAGTATTATTATTTTTAGTTTAAAAGGAATTTTTAGTATTATATAATATTACTAGTAGAGCGTAGGTATATATTAATAGTTATATATATATTAAGAGATATATAAAGCTACTCTAGTGCTTACCTTAAGCTTAAGGTATAAACCTAATATTAAAGCTAAGTACTATTAAAGACCTTTATATATCTTTTATTATATTATACTAGAGGTAACTTTTATACTCTAGTAAGATATAAGTCTATACGTTTCTCTTATAGGTACGCGCTTTAGTAGTAATAAAATAGTTAAGTAGTAGCTATTTATATATTTACTTAGATATTAAAAATAAAGAGATTATAAGTATATAATCTAAAAAAGTCTTTTTACTTAAGTATACTAACTAATCTTATTTATAGTGCACTTATACTTAACCTAACTATATAAAGATCTCTTATATCTTTAAAAAATATAAAATAGAGTAATATACTATAGAAGAACTACTTTTATAGTAATTTCTTATAAAGAGTACTATAGGAGGTTTCTCCTAAGTAGGTAGAAATAGATATTATAGTATCTTAGATCTAATTTAGAGTAATATATTATAAGAGGTGTATTTAGAAAGAAGGAGAAATATAGAAAGTAATAGCTATTTATAGATATAAATAGGAGAGTTCTATCTATTAACCTATACTTATTCTCTTTTAAATCTACTAGATAAGGTATATAAATATTAAGATAAGTAGAGAGATAAATATTAAATACTTAACTATATAAAATATATATTAGTATTAGTATTCTTTTAGAGGTAATAGATAGAACTTATATTATACTTTTATATAAGTAACGCTACTTATATATTCTTATTTCTAAGTTATTTTTTACTACTACTCTTAAGTAGTATAATATAATAGAAGAGAAATATAAGTAAGGTTAACTATATAAGAGGATACTTAAAAACTATATATAAAGAATATAAGTAAACTTTATAGCTAGGAATATCTACTATAAGAAGTCTTATTTTAGAATAAGATATATCTTAGGTAGAGATAGTAAGTATAAGACATAAAGTGCTAATATAGTATAAATACCTAGAAGAATAAAGGTCCTAAACCTTATAAATAGCTTAGTAATATCCTTCTAGACTTAGTAAGCAGACGCCTTTACTATATATTATAAGAAGTTTTATTTTAAAAAAAGATATATAAAAGGACTGTAAAATACAAAGTACTAATAGAGGATAAATAATAGGAAGTATAAATACCCTAAACCTTATAGTTAGAGTTACTTATATATTTTAATTAAGGCTAGAGGACGCTATTACTATATATTATACTAAATTTTATTTTAAAATAAGATATACTTAGTAAGTGCAAAATATAAAGCAATAACGTAGGTAATAAATATTAGAAAGAATAAATACCTTAAACCTTATAAATAGCTTAGTAATATATTTTAATTAAGGCTAGAGGGCGCTATTACTATACGTTATACTAAATTTTATTTTAAAATAAGATACACTTAGTAAGTATAAAATATAAAGTACTAACGTAGAGGATAAATAATAGGTAGAATAAACGCCTTAAACCTTATAGTAAGAGTTAGTTATATATTTTAATTAAGGCTAGAGAGCGCTATTACTATACGTTATACTAAATTTTATTTTAAAATAAGATATACTTAGTAAGTGCGAAATATAAAGTGCTAATATAGAGGATAAATAATAGGCAGAATAACTACCTTAAACCTTATAGTAAGAGTTAGTTATATATTTTAATTAAGGCTAGAGGGCGCTATTACTATATATTATACTAAATTTTATTTTAAAATAAGATATACTTAGTAAGTATAAAATATAAAGTAATAATATAGAGGATAAATACTAGAAAGAATAACTACCCTAAACCTTATAAATAGCTTAGTAATATATTTTAATTAAGGCTAGAGGGCGCTATTACTATATTAGCGTATAGAATTATTTTAATTAGGCAACGTAAATAAGTCTATATTCTTACTTACTACGCTAGCTTATAAATATTATATTAAAAATAAAAAGAAGTAGTATATATATACTTAAAAAGTCTTTTCCTATAAACGTAGTAATATATACTAAGCTTACCTAGTAGTAGAATAAGGTAAAAGAGCTTATAATATATAAATAGTTATATAACTCTTAACTCTTTACTTCCTATAATAAAGCGTTATAACTAGAAAGCTAAAAGTTATAAATAAGTTATATTATAATAGGCCTACTCTACTTTAAAAAGTAATAGTTTAGAAAAGTATATATAGTTAAACGTAATAGATTAGTACTTATAAGAGAAATAGGAGCGTACTATATAGGCTTTAAAAGATATAGTTATATTAAGTTATAATTTTAAATACTTATACTAGAGGTAGATATAGGTATAATTATATACTTCTTTTAGACCTTAAGAGTAAAGAGATAAGCTTAATCTAGTAGTCTATTAGTAGTTTAGTAGTTATACCTAGTAATACTAGTACTATTAATACTACGTAACTTTATTATATACTTACTTTACTTACATTCCCTACGCGTATATTAATATTATATAGCTCTATTATAAATTTACTTTACTTATCTGCGCTATATATATATTATAATTATACTTAGGCTAAGTACTATATTACTAAAATCCTTACTTATTATATTTAAATAGAAATATTTATATATACTTATACGTAGGATTATAGTAGAATAAATTACTAAATATACTTAGAGTTTAAAGCTTATTAGACTATATTTTAAACATTAATCTATAATATTACGTATCTAAATATAAATAGGCTTTTCTCTAACTAAGAGTCCTAACTAATATTAAAACTAGACTTATAATTATACTAATAAGATATACTACTAGTAAAAAAGTCTTTTCTTATAAACCTAGAAGTTATACTACACCCCTTTAGTATACGCCTACTATAATACTAATTATACTCTAGATAGCCTACTAGTACTAATATTACTAAAGCTTTATAGATAGGGTCCTAATATAAACTTTACCTTAAGGCTTAGTTACTACGTCCTTTCTTCTTATCTTTATTCTTTACCTTTTTCTATCTAGTAGTAAGAATACTAACTATATTATTAAAGAGCTCTATAGCTATATATAAATAACTAGCTAGCACTAAATTAAGGTCTAAGTATTTAAATATCTAGAGCGTTGCGTTATCTATTACTATACTATAGATTTTACATATACTAGTAACTAGTAACTATAATAGCTAAGAGGGGTTATTATTATCTTTAATAATATTCTCTATTAATAGCCTATATAATAGGAAGATATTAATTACTACTTTACTATTATAACTAGTAAGTTAATATAGGGGAGTAAGTACCTATAGAATATCTACTATCTTTATAGAACTAGTAGGCTTAGATTATAGTAACTTAACCTTAACTATTAACTATCTTATAGATAGTACTAGGATAAGGCTATAACTCTAGGGGTTAATAGTAAGAAATAATCTAACTTAGTTATAATAGGCCTAGAACCTAGCTACTAGGTAGTACGCCTATATAAATTTAGTATATACTATTATACCTATAAGCTCTATATTAGAGTAGCCCTAATCCTAGCGCTTAAGTAGGAACTAATATCCTACTATATCCTTATTAAAGTCTAGGCTCTCCCTATATATAATATTAATACTTATCTTATTATTAAAACTAATAATAATATTAAGAGGCTCTAGTAGAAGGTAAGTGTAGACTTAGTTCTAAATCTCCCTTAGAAGTATAAATAGCTAATAATATATAAGGTATATATAAAGTACTTAGAGCTATATAACTTACTTAGTAAAGCGACCTAATAGTCTACTAAACTAACTAGATAGGTTAAGCGCTATAAGACTAGACTACGCTAGCTTACTATAGGCTTCTATTAGATCTAGAAAGTTAGTATAGCTAAGGCTTATAATATTATAGTTAGAAGGTAGTTAGCTGCGTTATTTAATTATAAGATCTCTTACTATTTTTCCTATAATATAGAGCGTAACTTTAACCCTTAATTATAGCTCTTAGAGCTTTACTATAGTATCTAACTTCTAGAGCTAGTCTAACTACGTAGCATTTATAGTTATAATAGAAGATTCTAGAGCTAGATAGATATTATACTTTATAGATTAAATAGAGTTAAAGGATAATAAGGTAATAGTAATAGGTAATAGAGTAGTTATTATTAATAGTTATATTACTTTAGCTATTATAAGTAGAGTAGAGTATAGGAGTAATAGAAATAGAATACTAAAGATAATAATAGATATATTATATACTAAGCTACTTCTACCTATATAATTATCTACTCTCTTACCTATAGACCTATAATTAATATTAATAATTACATTACGTAGTTATATAACTATTATATAACGTTAATAGTATAAAGCTATAAGTCTTATATATAGCCTACTAGTACCTTTATAACTAAATACTCTCTACCTTATCTCCTCTATAACTCTTCTACTCTAATACTTACTACTATAATCTACGCTAAAGCGTTCTCTTAACTCTACTATAGATAATAATACTAGCTCCTTTTATATAAATATAGTACTAATAGGTCCTACTTAATTTAACTTCCTTAGAGAAGACCTTATCTAGGATATTATATACGCACTAAGTAAGCTAAATCTATAGGTTCTAAAGTATATACTAATATATATTAGTATCTAAGAGTATAGAGAAAAAAGAGAGTAGTAAAGGCTATACTTACTTTAGGATATTCCTAAACTTACTAAATACTATAAAACTTACTATCTTAAGAGATGCTGCTAACTACTATCTCTAATTATATAAGTAAATCTAGAAGTATCCTATTAACTAGTAGTAGTAATATAAGAGTAGTAGACTATACTACTAGTTATACTACTAACTACGCTACTACTAAAATAGTTATTAACCTTATAGACTCTACTAATAAAGGTAGTAATAACTAGTTTAGTTTTACTAAGCTTTCTAAGAATATACTAGCTGTCTATACTAAGGCTTATAATAGTAGTTAGACCTTACGCACGAACCTAGATTATTTAAAGATATATTAATTATTTATAAGTAGTAAGAATATACGTAGTAGTAAGGAGGTTAGCTATAAGTTAGAGGAACTATTAGATATAGATAAGGATACTCTAGTAGAGCTTAAGAAGAATAGTTATATATAAGTTAGACTCTTACTATTAGATAGCGCATTTAATATATAATAGTAAAGATTAGTATATTAGTATATATTACTAGCTACTTAAAGTTATAATAGAGTCTTAGTTTAAGGCACTTACTATACTAATATTAGTATAAAAGGTAGATATTAGTTTAGTAAATTATATTAGTATTTATATATATTAACGTAGTAAAGTAACTAACTAATTACTTATTTATAGTATATAATAAAAGAGTTATATATATACTACTAATTCTAGCGACTATAAGCTCTTATAAGATATTATTTTAGAGTATATATATTAGTAGATAGGCTACTAAACTATAGTACTCTTATATATCTACTCTTTACCTCTCTAGGTAAAAAAAGACTTTTTCTATAGAAGTACACTATACTATAGACTACTTTCTATAACTAAAATATCCTCCTATTCTATTTACTATTACTAAAAATAACTTTTCTATAGTAACTACCTATATAACTACCTAAATTTTTACTCTTAACTAGTACTACTTAGTTAGCCTCTACTACTATCTATTTAACTCTAGACGTAGTAGGTGTATTTTAGTAGATACCTTAGGTATAGACTAGAAAGTATTATAGATATAAGTAAGTATATATATATAGGTAGAGAAAGAGTCTTTTTAGATAATAGTTAGTTTAGGTAGTATTAAAAGGTTCTAAGAAGAGAGAGTAAAGAGAGTATAGAAGAAGAGAGTAATATAAAGTAGTTAAAGTAGAAGATTAGTAAGTTTTAAGTAATATTTATTACTTTAATAATATCTACGTACCTCTACTAGTATAACTCTTAGTTAAGGTATTAAGATAATAGAAGACTAGTATTTCTATATAATATAGAGGTAAAAGAGATTACGTTATAAGGATATTATATTAGAAGCTTATATTAGTAGATATTCTTAGGTAAAAGATATAGTATTACCTAGGTATCTTACTATTATATATAAGAGTTAATTACTATAATCTTATATTTTATCTCTTACTAAGTAAGAGAAAGTAGAGGAGAAAGCCTACTTTATCTCTCTCTTACCTTTTATATATATATTCTCTTACTACTTTTCTTATCTCTCTTTTACTTTCTATATATATATTCTCTTACTACCTTCTTTAGTAAGATTACTTTATATACTTACTTTATCTCTTACTAAGTAAGAGAAAGTAGAGTAGTAAGCCTACTTTTATATATATTTATAATCTTATTAAGTTAACTTATATATTATCTCTTACCTCTTACTATTCTTTCTTCTTATACTCTTCTTATCTTATTCTACTTAGTCTTTATATTTACTAATAACTCTCTAGCTATATCTACTATAGCTATTAACTCTAATAACTACTTTACTATTATCTCCTATAATACGTACTACTTTACGCTAATTATTATAGTAGAATAGTCTATACTTAATATTAATAGACTTAATACTACTAATATCTAATTCTTTAAGCGTCGTAACTCTACTTATATACTTAATAATCTTAGTAATATAGATCTTAGAATCTAAGACTAGGTTTACTATCTCTACTACCTTTTAAAAATATTATACTTATACTTCTTAGATTATTCCTACGCTTATTCTTACTCTAAGGCCTAATAGTAATATAGCTATAATTAGAACTAGTAGTAACTTTATTATTAGCTACTTAATAGGCTACTATAGAGCTCTAGCTTAATACTATACTAGTCTTTTTACTTTAACTACTAAGACTATATCTAAGTATACTATAGTAGACGTCTATAAACCTAGCGTTATTTACCTTAATAAACACTATCTACTAGCGCCTATACGTATCTTAGCTTCTAGTATTAACGTCTAGGTACTAAGAGTAGTCTAGGCTAACTATAACCCTCTATACCTTCTACTTATTTTAGTAATCTAGTTCTATAAATATAGTATCTACCTTCTCTATATTACTAAAAAGATAAAGGTTATATTAGATATTTACTATATTAAACTAAATCGCAATAATATTAAGTTTATTTAAGAGTTTTTTAGATATATTAGAAATAATACTATTAACTCTAGCCTTTTACTATATATAGTCGCTATAGTTATATATACTAGTAAGTATTAGGAGGTAGTAGTTAATAAGCTTACTAATACTAAAGACTTTATAAATATTCTACTCTTTACTTAGCTTTTTAAGTAGTAGGAGAATCTATATATTCTTAAGGTCTAAACTACGTTTCTTAGTCCTTATCTAATTCTCTCTACTATATTAGCTACTAACTATCTTTATCTTTATAAAGTTATTATCTAAAGCATAGGCTCTAAATTATTACCTTAGCTATTTATTTCTATTACTTCTATCCTCTTAAAGAAAAAGACTTTTCTTAGATAAGTACTATACTTTATCTCTAAATAGTGTATCCTTTAACTCTATAACTAAATTTAGTATATAGACTATTCTTATAGAGCGTAGGTTAGTATAGTAGTACTACTAAAAAAAGTCTTTCCTATTACCTATATACTTTTTTTATAGACTAAGAGTATATTAATAAGTACTAAGTAGTATTAGTTAGTATAGTAGTACTATAGAGAAAAAGTTTTTTATATTACTTATAGATACCTTTTATATAACCT
>Ga0210040_10003164_pt1 | contig 22448 bp, 25 predicted proteins | sample CryGeyCG12114_NA_FD_185462 | JGI IMG/M metagenome (GOLD analysis project Ga0210040, IMG submission 185462) | Groundwater microbial communities from aquifer - Crystal Geyser CG19_WC_8/21/14_NA (SPAdes) (version 2) | ecosystem: Environmental > Aquatic > Deep subsurface > Groundwater | place: USA...
TTTGATTCTTACCTTGTTTGCATATTAGTTCATATTATTTGTTAATAACCAAATCGCCATACTGCATAAATTTTTTTAGCAATCTTTTCACTCCACATTGTACATGTTGCCTGTCATTGACTATGTGTAAGGAATAGTTTCCAGCATTGATTTTGTATAGATAAAGTAATTTAATTTGTAGCATTAGAAACACTCAATTTAAAAAACAGCCCTTATAAGGGCCACCGAAAATTCCAAGAGCAAAAAAATTCTTCGCACCATTGCACCATATTGTCGCGCGCCATAAAAAACCAGCACCATAGAATCCCCACGCCGAATTGTACACACCATAGTGGCCGCACCATAACGGCCGCACCATAACGGCCGCACCATAATGGCCGCACCATTTTGATAGGCTCCGTACTATCGAATCATCAAGTTTTCTGAGCTTAGAATCATATCTTTCATGGTGACTATTTAATTTGATATGAGTAAGATGCTCAAAAATGGAAGAAAAATTTAATTAAAATTGTTATACTTATACGTCGAAAGAAAGGTCGAGCTATATTTTTGAGTGCAGCATGCTGAAAGCTTGCTGAATTTCTATTGTTGTCTTTTGCGCGTTTTGCCTGAAAATTTATAATTTAACAAACTATTATCCAAAAGCTGCATGTAAAAATAAACTCAAACCTGTCCGATCCCTAGCAATTTTCAGACCAGCGAAGCATTGCTGTTCCAGCTCTTTTCTTGCTTCATCTAAACTATCCACTGGAACAGTTTTTAAATGATCCCCTTCAGATGGATCCACTGTCAAGAATTCATTTTTCACAAACTCCTGCTGGTTCGTATCCCCCGCAATCTCATCCTCTCCATCTTTCTGTGCAGTATATGCATTTTCATTCTCCATTCTTGAAGATTTTCTACTCCTAACAAGAACCGGAGTCCGTCTGGAGACAATGCTACTTCGTCTACTACTGATCCCATTGTTCAACGCCTCTACAGCTATTTTCTCCTTGGCTTCCCGTTCTTTCTCTGGTTCTTCATCTTTGGGCTCACTTATGATCATAAGGACTCCACTTCCCCTTCCATATCGGGGTTTGTTTATCATCTGAGCCATTTTAAATGATTTAATATGTGTAATTGTATTCCAAGCAGAATGGAATAGAAAAATAAAAAACTTCATGCCCCATGTCACTAGCGTTGAATATGCTATGGAACATGCAACAACACGCAAGGGGTATGTTGAAACGCTATTCCGTTAGTACACTATAGTTAGTTACTGTGTGCTCTAAAGTCCCAATTAGTAAGTGCAAAAGTGCATGCAAAAAAAACCGAAACAAACCACCCAAGAAAAAGTGAGAAATGCAAGCAATTTATTTTCCTCTTGAATCAGAAACGCCTCACCTCCACATTAACAAAATCGCCATGATGAGTACTATCATGCATATAGCTCCTCCGTTGCAGCGAATTCTGTAGAATGTGCTGTATATGAATGTTATGAGAGCAGTCCATAGGGGTCATATGCCTATTGTTTGGGATCGTAATGGATGCTCCAGTTTCGGCCAACAATAAAACAATACTTTGGAAACCCCATCGGGCAGCAAAGTGCAATGGTGTGTCTCCATTAATATTCTGACAACTTGTGTTAATAGGTTGCCGGGAATGCTCCGCATAATAAACGATCGCTTTCACACAGCTTTCATGCCCATTTTGTGAAGCCAAGTGAAGTGGCGTGTCCAACGAATGATTTACTGGCTCCAAATTCGCTCCTTTGTGCATTAGCAAAAGCATTGCATTTTGATGCCCTCTACTGGCTGCGTGATGCAATGCGGTCATTCCCTGCATTGTTCATGAAAAACGTTAGTTACACAAAAATTGAGCTAATAATATTGGAGAATGATTTTGTTTGAATTGTATGAACCATAGAATCCACAGCTTCTAATGGTGCGCCAATATCGGTCAACAGATCCACAATTTTGGGTTGCCCATAAATACAAGCAATATGTAATAATGTCAACCCATCTTCATTAGTTTTTAAATCCAAAGGCCCTAGATTTTTTTTTGCCACAGTTTCTTCTTGCTTGTTAAAAATCTCCTGAGAATTGTTTTCCTTTTTCACTCTCTTGCATGATTCGCAGTCACAAAGAGGATGACATAAACTAACATTTTCTTCAGACAGTAGGCTATCCTCGATTTCATTATTGTTGTTAATAAGTTGAAGACTTTCTTCTTTCATTGTGTTCTCGTATGCTTGAATGAGATTTTTAAGACGAATAGGATCACCATTTTTTATAGAATCCAACATATCGCTCATAAACGGCAAACTTTCAGCCACACCTTGGTGAACATGGTGGAGCCAAGCTTCACCCAAATCGGAAGGCATTGCTATATCTCGCTCATATTCGGTTAGTCCCATTACTTGACCGGATTTCATATGTTCTATTGCAGCCTCTAATGTGGCAATTAAGAAGCTTTCTTGATCTGATTTTTGGCAAGATTCAAACATTTGATCCGATTGTCCCCCGTAACTGGAAAATCTAAAACTTCGTATCAGCTCTAGTTGAGCCATCCAATTGCCGATTGGGTTTTTTACCACCATGTACACCCACAGTGGAATAAGTTCATCAGTTGTTAGTGGGGACTGTTCTTGAGATTTTCTGAAACAAAACACATTGCAAGAAATGTGTCATTACAGGACTGCATAATTTCGATAATAAAGTTAAGGTGTCTTTATAGAGTGTGGGTTTCGGCTAGGCATGGGGTGGGCATAAGCAGAACTGACGACACACCGCTCACATTATAAAAAATATGATTTGTTTTTCTTGATGAAATAAATACCTCCATATGGATTGAAACTTCGAATTCTAAACTGACAGATAATTTTACAAAAAACAGCTTTCCAAAACTCAGAATTACCTCACGTCAGAAGAAGTGAGTTCCATTTCTTGCCTTAGATATCTTGTCATTCGCTTAAGACACGTCAATTTCCCCAAAGGAGACGAATAGGAATTAATCCTACCCAACTCATACTTTGCCTTGTCCAGCTTGTCCCACGACGCCTTATCGATATCCAAATCACTGGGATGCAATTCAGAGAGATTCCTCATAATTTTATTCAAAATAGCGTCTTCGTGCCCCACGACAGATGTGACAGAACTCATTAGAGTTCGATACACTCCATTCAATACATAAGTCTCAGTTGCTAACTTGATTCTACTCAATCGGAATTCAGAAATTTCTTGCGGCTGTGGCGGTATATTGTTATCAACGTCGGCGCATATCTTTGCTGCATCAACCGCGAAATTCAAACATTTTAGGTATAAACCTCGAACAAGATTTTGTTGAACATTCAAGGGTAAAGTGTCCATTGAACTATGGCTGAGCAGGAATTTTTTTATGAACGCATCGTACGCTTCGAGCACATTCAAAGACCACAAGAAATCGATACAGTCTCTGAGCGCTGTGAGATTCCAGATATGAGAATGTTGGTTCACGTGATTGGCTGTTGAGTTTAATGGTGAATCGATACAAATGATTTTGTACTTTTGTTTCGTGTGAGTATAAAAGGTTTCTTGGAATAGGATTTCTTTTCTTAATAGGGTTGAGGCGTCGTTATCGCTTTGTGGGAGCTCAATGTCTAGTATTATAGTGCCTCCTACAAAATGGGGAATAGAATTTCAGGAAATTTCGGAATAAACCATATATGAATTTTGTAGTGATACGCTTACCTTGTAATTCCACGTATTTTTCAGCCAAAGACCTATAATTCCAATAATGAGTGATTTCTTGACCATCCGTCCCAATTTCTTTCTTTTCTTCCTTTTCGGATTGATTCAATGGCTTCAGAATATGATGATTAAAGTCTTCGTAATTGAAGGCATACTTAGGCAATGAGTCCCTTCGAGGAACACACAAAATCCATTTTTTTGACACACACTCGCTGAACAAATCCGGATGGGAACTGAGCAGTGACCGAAAAAACGGATTCTCCGTCAAATCCTCGTCATAGCTATCCATTTTGACTCAGATTGTCTACAGTTTCACAAAGTCACAATTTTAAGACATTTTAAAAGCCTGTGTATTATGTATAGCACATAAAGTTACAATGATGATAAGCTTTGTACGTTTTATTCAATATCTATGGCCTGAGAGATAAGTAATGAGTATCTGCTAAACACATGTTCCATTATCATGTCACATGCATGCAGCAATGTATTGACTTGTTATATTGACAGTGACAGTATTCGTGAGTGAAGGATTATAAGGCAAAAAATGGCCACCTTTGTAATCCTCAATCAATTTTTCCAGGTTTCATTCTCATTCTTACGAGTGTATGATATGATCCATTTAATATGGCTCATCAGAAACGAACGAAAAGCCGCTTATAATAGAGGACCAGCTTTGACATATATGTTTTTCGTGATATATGTCAACACACACACACTACTGAACTCACGAATGGCTTGCGTGAATCGGAATCCATACAAAGGTTGATTTCAGTCCATGCAATAATACCCATGCCATATGATCTCAAATTTGCGTCAGGTTTCAATCAAAATACTATTTCGAATTTCATGTATACCTTCTGCGGAAAAAGGAGGTAAATTTTTCCTGTCCTGTGTGTGATAAGTAGGATAGGATAAAATTTACCTCCTTTTTGCGCACAAGGTATACCGCAAAACATTAAACAAAACCAGTGTGCTAATTATTAATGAAGACAGAGTATGGATGGAATAGGCTAGGCAAGGCAGAATGTTCGGATTGCGGAAGACAAAATCTTGTCAAGCAATAACGTGTGTTGTTGAGTAGGGTGAAATGTGAAGTCAGTAAAATGATTTCATCAGTGATCATCAGTCAAACATATTCAACCAAAAACTAGGGGCATCAGCATCTTAGACGCCAATCAATCATCAACAATCCCAAAAAAATGCTATATTTGGCGCCTGCGCACATTAGATCGCAATCAATTATCAACAATCAACAATCCCCAAAAAATGCTATATTTGGCACCTGCGACTTTATATTGCAATCTATCTATTCTTGAGTCTCATAAAATCTCAAATTCATTTGAAAACTTTAACCGGTCATTTGAACGAAACGAGGATCAAAAACGACAAGAGATCATGTTCACATAAAATCGCGCGGGATACAAGAACATCCCATAGGTGGCGTAAGATTTGCATTTGAAATATCGTAGTTTGTTTGTAGTGTAATTATTTGGTTACCAATATAGACCTTAAAAACAAGTAGAATTATCAACTCACCATCAATCTTGCCCAGTCCTTTCCTAATCTCATACACAAAGGATAAGTTTCGACACATTTCCGCAGTAATAATAATTAACTGCACTGACAACACACATAATTATGAAACCTAGTTAGTTTGTTTGTTAAATCATAGACAATATTATTGGCTCTAATTAGTTCTCCAATTGTATAGCTCACAATGGAAATTGAATTTGAAATGATTGCTTGTGGTCGTGGTAGTGCAGTTAGCGAGTTTGTACAGCTGACCTTCATTCTTTCAATACTTGTCTGCTTTGCTACAGCACTGGGAATTGAGAATTCGTTTTCCCAAGATGCAATGCATAAACTAGCTAACTAACTAACTAACTAACTATCTAAACTCGTTTATTGTGGCAACGGGAAAAATTCCTGTTATACTATGCATTGCTCATGGTATGAGATGACAAATTTTTTAGGTGTGCTTGAGGAGAAGAACACGATCTATTGATGCATATAAAGATGTAATTTAATTCTTTTTATAAGATTGGCCTTGAAATGAGACTGAATACACCGTTTACCTGCGTAGTTCATGTATGCACTTTATGCTCACTTACTATATCAGTTAGTATGTAATGTTATAAAATATATCTCATACGTAATAAAATTAATTGCAGCGTTTATAAACTTTGCGTCGCACTATACTTTTACAAAAGTAAAATTACATATGCTTGACAACATGCTTGATCTTCTCATAATAATGGTCAAAGCTCTGCCTGTCATCCATGCGAACAGTTCATGTACTTAATTTTCTGTGGACAAACTTTGCCACACATATATTATGGAGCAATGCGTTAATGACACGCTAAATAATATGATAATGAGCTTTCAAATGTCATTTTAATCAAGAGGACGTCAAACCTAGAAACATCCTTATTCGGGAAAATACAATCCGTGAGAGACTGTATTGCTTCTATCAATCCTATTCCCAGAAATCCATTTGGAGACATTTTTTTCTCGCTGCAAAAGTCTCTTGCCTTTCATTCTTCACTTTTGTACTGCGTACGTCCTTTTACAGGACATTTTTCATGCCAGTATTTTTAACTACACTCTGGAGAATTTGGCAATCATATACGGCCTGGTGTGATGATGACCCTACCATGCTATGGACCACCAATGTTTAGTAGCTAGTTATAGTTAGTTCGAACCATAAAAGCATTTCAGTTTTCACCCTCAATGTATTATTGCATCGTATGCATCCCAAAAATCAGGCAGGAAGCTTCAACATCTATACTAACTTGCGCTATATAGCTGCAGCTAAAATATCATTGTACACTGTGTACATTCTATCTTGACTTTTGATCGCAAGCATTTATCAGACTTATACAGCTTGTAACTCTATAATCTCTAAGATCGGACTTTGGCCTGATGTCAACTCCAAGACATAAATTTTCTTTATACCATTTTTAGTTTCACTTGATTGTGAATTAAGTATCTTTTAGGTAAGCTTGTATTGTTTAGGAGAGTTTTTTTAAATATACAATGCTATAGCCGTGTCTGGTTAATAGCACTGGCAGTAGTAAATACTACTCCGATGTCGGACCACTTAACAAAATGTACACTCTATTGACTACACAAAGCTGTGTATAGGGTAAGGTTGGTAAGTAAGTAAGTAAGTAAGTATACGAAAGGTTTTTTTGGACAAATAATAAGTAGTTGCGAGCCTGCAGAATATTATTTTTAGCAGGCAAGTTAGCACACAAGTATGCGGAGCGTGACAAACCAAAGCTAATGTCATACATGACACATTTTGACCACAATTAGTGGCAAGGCAATAAGTTAGCGTCTGACATGAGCATAGCTTACTTTAGAAATTGTAACAACAAGCTCTATATGCTCTGATAATTTGTGTGACCCAAGTTTCCTTATATACGGACTACTGGAGAGGTGCAAATTAGTTCATTTGGTTTGTAAACTTTCGATTTATATAGTAAAGTGAGGTGCAAAATTGAGCTGGTAAGAGCTAAATTGAATTAAGTTGTTTTCAGTCATGATTGTAAATGTAGTAATGTGTTTTAGTTTCTATTCCGCGTACAAAGAATTTTCACATTTAAATGCGCACTAATAAGAGCCCACTTAACAGGGAATTCGGTGCGGTGAGATAGAAATATGTATAACACGTAAATCGTGATCGGAATTTTGTGTTGAATTTATGCATTGTAGATACCCGGATTCATTTGCCTTTGGAAGATATTAAACAACACGGGGAAGAGTCATGGGTAATTTACTTCGCCTTTTATCCAGAGAAGATTGCTGCTCTCCACAAAAATATGACATTTTTTTAGACTTTGAAAGTAAGTAAATTACAGTTTATATTGCTTAAAAATTTGAATTTGCACAAAAATCTTACTGGTTGCGCTGTGCAAGCAGAAAATCTGATCAGCTAGAAATACATTGGCTTAAATCAATTTATTTGTTCCAAAAAGTATACACAAGATTGCTTAAATCAGTATTGAGTGATATGAGATCAGATAAGAATACGATACTTGTTACTTACAAGTGTGAAAAAAAATTCTAACTATTGATTAATACACAAATTTAAAGATGCTCAACCGACTGAAGATGAGCGAGAAGTTTATGACGAAGGTCAAATTGTGTTGCAACGAGCACAACGAATTCTTCAGGAGCTTCAGGACTACAAAGGCGCTTCACAAGAAATACGTAAAGCCATAGGTGCCCCCGATCCAGAAACTGAAAAACAAGCCTGGGATGCTGTCAATCCTTTAGTCATCAAATTAAAAGATTTTTATCTCTTTTCCAAAGAGCTAGGTGAGTAAAACAAACAAACCAATCCGAAAACTCTCTTCTCCCTCCTTACATACTTCATATTGCAAAACAACTTTTCCCTCCTCATGCAGAAAAACTTGTACCAAAAATTCTTTTGGAGCTGTGTGCAGGAGAAAGCACACCTACGCAACATTTAGAAAATCAGCAAGCTCTTGTCAAGCAATTTGCTGAGATTTTAGAATTCACGTTGAAGTTTGATGAATATAAGGTACACAACTGCAATTGCTTAACTAATTAACCATAGCTACTTAACTTTACTCCTAACTATATTTGATTTCCCATCTTTTTGTGCCAGATGACAACCCCAGCAATCCAAAATGATCTGAGCTATTATCGAAGAGCACTTTCGAGACATCGATTAGACGACTCTCCAACAAGCCCAATGGGACCAGGACACATGTCCTATTTGATTCCAAGTGAAGCCATGCCCGTGAGTGCAGACTTGGCAAACCGCATGTCACTCTTTTACGCACAAGCCACACCAATGCTCAGAGTCCTTAGTGACTCTACTTCCAAATTCGTTTCCGAGTACAAAGAGGTGGATGTTCAGCAAACCACAGAGACTTTGGGCACCATGGCTCAAGTTTGTCAGAAAATGCTAGAAACTCCCGGTAAAATATATTTTCGGTTCATCCACCAATTCATTAGGGACTTTAGATGCTCAGATTAATTATTAAATTTTTCGTCACCAGGCTTAATTCAAAGATATCGGCGAGAAGAAACTCAATCTTTTGTTTTGCGGGTCATGGTAGCTCTGGTCATTTTATACGATCATGTGCATCCAGTAGGAGCATTTGTCAAATGCTCTGATGTAGATGTAAGTCACTGATTTTGACTGATCGGAAAATTCAGAGATCAAATAGGTTGAAATTGACAATTATGCATATTGGAAATTACATAGGTGAAGGGCTGCGTCCGTGTGTTGAAGGAACAACCAACAGCGAGATCTGAAGGTTTGCTCAACGCATTGAGGTAAGTTTACAACTACTGTAAAAATTTTTAACATACTGTGAGAGCATTTTGAATAATTTTGAATCATGAATGTTCAATTAGGTATACAACGAAGCACCTTAATGATGAATCCACGCCTAAGCAAATAAAGACTTTGTTGGCTGCCTAACTAGCAGTTCAAGACAACTATAACTTCCTTTACACGATGCAATACAAAGTACGTTCTTCCTACGTGAACAATTCGAATGACATTGACTTAATTTTTGCCTTGACCACATTGCCACCCGAGCGAGACAAAAAAATTGCTTTTCGTAGCATTGGGTTTGTAGATTTCTTTCTATTCATTTCGTTTGAATTTTCTGTTTAGTAAATAACTAATAAGTACCTTATTTTAGCTTTCTCCTGAAGTATTTCCCTAATTAGTTGATTTTGTGATCAAATGATTATTTGATTGCAGCCAAGCTGAGTTTACCTATGCAACATAGGGTTTCTTAAATACGCTTTTTATAGTGATGACGAGAACAAAACATTACAAACGAATAAAAGTCAGTCAATTTAGTTAGTCAGAATGGTGTAGTAAGTTAACCGTTTAGTTTATGCTAAGTACGTTTATTTGTGATTTACTTATTGTAAAATCCATGATTTATAGTGATTTGATATTTTATGTAGTGTTTACTTTACACAATTTTTAGAATTTGCTTAACAACTCCTGAAGAGTTTTATTCCCATAATTTTGTAGAGCATTATTATGTGGCTTCATTTCAACATTATTATTGTGATAATTTCTCTATTATATGAAATTCTATGAATTTATTACATTAATTTTTAGATTTATTCAAAATATTGTACATTTTTTTCCAGTTTGCAGTGTAATTTCTTCCAAATTCACATTCCACACACTTTTGCTCACATTTATAATCTGAAAATTATCATTCTCTGGTGCAGGGTGTCTAAAAATGATTGCATTTTTGGTAACCTTTAGTTTATAAAATCAAAAGACTAAAGGACTGAAAATTGATGATACGTTTAGGACTGTGAAACGAACAAAACTGGGACACTACGTTATTCAATAAATAATAACAACTGCCATTTGTGTAAAATCCATTTACAAAGTAACATAAAACGTAAAATGACATTTATGCATTGTATTCATGAGCCTGCCGTTACCGCTACAATAACACTGTAAATATTAAACTAAACTACTACAATAAGCAAAATAAAATAGCTTTCACTATCAACATTCTGGTCTGGTGTCTGGTCTACAATGATTTATTGTATTTAATTACACATTGGGTTCTAGGTTCTATTTCAGGTTTCATTATGAACAGTTTTTCTTTTAAAACTAATGTAGTTTTGAAAAAATAGAGAAACCAAAATATCTCACCAACAAGCAATTGAAAACATTATGCACTGCAATCTGACTTTTTTTTAGAACACTACACATACTGGAATTTTTTCATTCCGGCATATCAAAATCAAAAACGCATAAGCAAGAACTGTTTGGACTTACTTCAGTTCACTTCTCGGCGAACATCCACACTTGGAAGGGATATATAACAACAACTGAAAAAACATCCAAACCACAAGATTTTGGATGGGTTGCGAACACACAGGCGGAATTTCCACACTGACTGAGTGGAAATGCTGAGCATTGAATTTTGAGTTCAGAATAACAGTTTCAGTGAAGTAAGATTATAAATCCTCCATTGAGATGTGTATTCGGCAGTCAGTGAGTCATTAAAACAGATAAATAAAATCTCAAAACTAAAGCGGATAACAACTGCATCAAGATGATTCAGATGCTGCCACTATAGAAGAATCTCGAAACATGGTACTTCTATAATAACGAAGCTCTTCAATACTATCTTCTATATCTTCTACAACACGATGCGAAAATCTTTTCTTGGGAGATCTGGTAATCAAATCGGGAAACCATCTACGAGCAATCTCTTTGATTGAACTCACATCTATTACCCGGTAATGGAAGTGTGAGTGAAATGTAGGCAGTTGTTTTTTTATGAAAATTCTGTCCATGTAAATCGTGTTGCCGACCATTGGACACTCTCCTAACGAACCAGAGAAAAAAATTAGTTTGCTAATACAACACATAACATGCCTTTCCAATTTTTTCACCAGTAGATACTCACCTGGTTTGGTATGCTCCTTTACGAAATCTAGTAACATGCTATCAGCTTGTTCGAAGGTTATTTTAGACATGCGGCAGCTTTGTGTCAGACCGCTCTGAAAATGCAAAAGAAGTGTCAATTCCAAACCACCGGCAAAAAACTGTCCAATTCATGACGATGTGTATTATACCTCTCCATGATGTTTTGTACACCATTCGTCCATTCCATCTAATAAGGAATCAGGAACCTTAACAATGATAGACGGATGCCGTGCAATTTCATCCAAGTCGCCACTTGTAATTATGCAAGCTATTTCCATGATGGAATCGGATGTATGGTCCAATCCTGTCATCTGGAAAAAACAATGCAAGTCAATGTCAATATTCATTCTTTCAGATACCTGAAACATTTAGAGATTGATTCATTGTTATTTAATCACCTCGCAATCGATCCAAATCATTTTATCATCTCTTTCAAGCATTTGCAATTTCTTGCCAGACTTCTTTGCAGCATTCATCTTCGGCGGATTTTCAAAATCAACACAAGAAGAATGAAATGTTTTTTTAAGAGAAACGGAAGAACAGTTGAAATACGACTTGAGATTCGGGAAGTAAAATTTAGCAGAGGATAAGTTGCCGGCCAATGCGAAATTTTTCACCAATGGGATACAAACTGTTGCAATGCGGCCTAAAGGTAGACCAACTGTAAACATGACGTCTTCTTGAAGGGACGCATGTGTACAATAGATACAAAGCCTTGAACACAAAGAAATCAAGCTAAAGCTATTAATGCTAGGCTATCAGTCTTAAACTAATTGAAAATCACGTTTCGGCTTCAAAATTATGCACGACACAACACAAATATTTTTCCTGCACCTGGGATGTTTTTCGCATCAAGTTCTCCAATTACACACACCACATACACAGAGTTTAACTCCCGCCACATGCCTTAATATTTCCCTAACCAATGTAATATGAGTCGGGTCTATGCGCCAAAAACTACAACGGTCTGTTCAAATAAATTGCTAAGTTTTTTGGACATTTCACTGTAAGAATCTACAAAAATAACAACGTCAAAACAATAAAAAATATTAGCTTTTGCTTATTACTATTTTTTGCTGCAATAGCTTGTTTTAGCTTCATAGAAAAAGTAGCTCTAAAGGGACATTTTTACATAGATAGATCTATATATATTTCAACATATTTAGACCTTTAGCTACTGCTAGTATAGTCTAACTTTAGACTGAAACTTTTTTTATAAAAAAGATAGTTTCTGTGGGTTTATTTTACGTACATGCTTAAGTTTGTTTTTAAGTACAAAATATTTCGATGACGCAACATCCAGCATATTGGCGCGTATGTAGTACGGAGAGAAATTGAGCGAAGAAAGTGAAGCCCAGCCTCCATTCGACATTTTTCTCTCGTAGGAACCAACACAGATTTTTCACAGAATATTTTGACGAATTTCTCAGTTTCGTCAGTTTTGTTTTTAAAACCAACTAAAGTGATTTCTTCGTAAGTTATCAATGTAATTAAGCAAAGGAAACTGTTTGTGAATTGAATTATACCCATCTGCTTCAATAATTTGTCTTCCTTGTTTTTGATAGTTCACCTCGTCACCTTGAGTTTATTTTTTTGTCATTAGCATTATTAATTAATTGATTGAAGTCTACATAACAATCTTCACATGTCATCGACATTATCTATATCATTATCGGATCAAATATTTACAATGGATCTAGTTTAACCACCAGGAAAGTGAATTCTACGATCGACCAATCCAAGACGTAAGCGAACGTATTATATAGTTTTAGTCGTGTTCAATTTCTTTAAGTGTGTTCAGTTAATTGGTTGGTAGGTTGGTCGTCGCTGTAACTCGTAATCCACTTAGTGCTACATACCATCATTAGGTCAATGATCAATGAAAGTCTGATTAAGTTTTTTTAAAGTCCAAGTTTAATTGTCTCATTGGGAGAAAATCTCTGAATAAATCAGTATTCAGTATTATAAATGGTTGTGATATATGCGAAACTCGAACGTCGACAAACACATTCAATGGTCTAATATATTTTTTCGTCGATCCGGTCCGAGGTCATGGTCGACTTTTGGATGGGAATTATGAATTGCTTCAATTTCAAGTGTGATCGAAGATTTTCTAAGGATCTCTACCACTTTCAAAGTCCAAAGCTGAAGCTTTATAATTAAAGGTTTGTTTCGTAGCAAGATTTAGGGAATCATCGGCTAATTGGCTTGTATTATAGATCATTTCACTGGCCTCCAGTATGAGTGAACCTAAAGAATATTTAACTGCCGATTTTGAAACTACTTCACTTACAATTTATTAAGTGGGTAGTAAGTAAAAGTCCAATTAATCGAATCTTTTGCATCCAAATATCATGATAGTTTCCATACTTAGCCCAAAACTTATTCATTTGCTACTTTGTATTACTTCAGTTCGTCCATGGCTACTATGTACATTCAACGGTTCCAAATTTTAGCTTTTTGAAAGAATTTGATAACTGAGCTAAACAAAAATATCGTATTCTCAGTGCAGTTATTTAGAAATTCAAAAACAAATTCAAGTTCATCGTCCACAATATAAACACATCGCAATTTACTTAATCACATCCAAGATCTTTTTTTTTGTATTTGTTATATAATTTCATGTATTTTGCCCCTTTTGAGGAAAAAACCTCTGTTTTATGACAATCATTGGCGATACTTAAGTTGTAGCATATATTAGGACAGTTGGACAGTAGTAATAAACAAAGCATAAAAAACGAAGAATGTCTTTAATCAAATAATCCAAATCTGGAATTGCCAATCTGGCTAAAAAGCGAATGCTCTAAAAAAGTGTTTGGAGATTGGTCTAACTTTCAACCTTGAGATCATCTTCTTTGCTGACCCTGATGGCTAACTCAACTTTCATCATTCCAATGCAGCTTGGCCACTGCTCACTACAACTCATGCTCTCACGGAAGTTTTTTCATAATCTGAATCTAGACTCTGAAATTTTTTATTTTGTCAGTCCGAGACGACAGATATGAAACCAAAGCAATTCGAAAACTTGTAAATAATTCACTAGCCTGCGTCTCATTAACCAAGACTAAATTGTATGGTCAGGCCATATGCCCAAATTATTGTATAGTGAGTAAGTATGCAACAAATGCAGCTGAACTATTAAAATTAAAACGAATTTTTAGTTGTCACGATTAGAAATCTATGCACTGAATTACGTGGGCGTTTTTTTACATCATATGAAATTAAACTTGGCATATTTGGGCTGTCGGGTGAAAAAAATTTGTCTTTCAAGAACTGAAGAAAGTCAAAACGTTTCATAAACTAATTATCTTAGCCGCCTAAATGTTACCCAAATCGCATTAAACGGTTATTTATTTGGACCACTCGATTGGATTCATTTCCCCCCAAAAAATGTCCATCACTCTGTTGTCTGTCGCCGTTTATTTTTCACCCTTAGTTACCATATTGACAAAAAGTTTGATTACTTTCATTTCCTTGGGAGAAAACAATCATAACATGAAATTTGTTTTCAGCCACCCTACTGGTTTGGCTTTAAAACGAACGTAATAGCTGTCGATTAACTTTTTGATGCTCTATTTGGTAGTTTCAAAACAGCAATCAGAGTAGCATTACAATTCACAATCTGTGACATTCTTGGCGAAACTGGACAAACATTGGTCTCATACCCCTACCTTGATTACCACACTATAATTAAGAATTCTGAACATAATTTTTCAAAAAGGATTGTCTTCAGTTAGTTTATTTGATAAAGAAATTTTATTGTACATTTTATCACTTAGTTCTCTGTTGACTTGAACATGGTCTTCTCATTCAGAGAATAATTCCTAATTCGGACTCTATAAAACGAGTGATTACAATTATCATGTTTTTGATACCTAATATTTGCAGGAAGTTTGATATAAAAAGTTATCAGTCCATTGAAGAACTTTTTGGATAGTGAAGATAACGGAAAATTCTTGCAGCTATTTCATAGCTCCTAACTAACTAGAATTTTAAGGAAAAACAAATCCACCAACTCATATTGTTTATAGAACGAAAAACTTGAGGAACATTTAGTGCTCCGTTGGTTGTAAGGGAATAAACAATCCTGTGGAGTTGAAAATTCTTTCACCTAACTGACTTACTTGGAGAAATTCTCATCAGTCAGTCATAATGAGTGTGATAATTCGATTGCAAAATTTGCCACTGACTGCCACCTCAGTGGACATTCGTGCATTTTTCCGTGGATTAAATATTCCTGGAGGAGCTGTACACATTGTGGGCGGGACGGAAGGGGATGCATTCATTGCATTCAGCACCGACGAAGATGCTCGTCAAGCCATGCAACTCACAGGTCAAAAGATCAAAGATGCCTCCGTTCGACTTTTGCTCAGCTCACGCTCCGAGATGTACAAGGTCCATTCACATTCCTTTACTTTTTATAAGGGGCACTCAAACGCACTCAATTGTACTGTAAACCGTATTAGATCCTGAAGCTGCCTAAACTAATTTCCACTTCCTCAGTATATAATTACAATTCCTTGTGAAGGGCGATTACGATTAGGCGCTTTCTCTATTTTCATTGAACGTACATTGAGTTGTTCTCTACAATTTTATTGTAGATTTTAAGGTATTTCGTATTTCTACCAAAAAGTACGTAATGTTTGAGTGTCCCATGTACTAAACGAGTTTTACAAATGATTAATGATTTGGTAAATGACTGAATTGGAGGTTGGAAACTTACACTCACAGTATATTGGTAGTATGGTATTAAATTATCAAGACTATATGTTAGTTTGAAACATCCATTAAAACACTGAATATCTAATTTGCGCCGCAATAATTCTGGAGTCCATCAAGCAGATTTGTCAAAAAATGGTAAAAATAAGCCATTATTATTCTCGTGCGAGATCAAAAACTTCATGGTCCACCATATCACATATCATATGCATTCAGCTTCGACTAATTCTATCTCTTTCAGTTTGAGTCTCCGACTTATTAAACAGAAAGCGAAGCGCACGCCATAATATGGAAAAAACTTTCCCCATCTCGTATTTATAGTGCAGGTGCAGTCTCAAGTCAAAGCCACACAGCCCTACTATTGCTTGTCAACTACACTATAACTTTCACTTAATACTGGGAACATTGTAGGTGCACAAAAACAACATTCGAAGAATTAATAATACGAAAAATTATTTCCAGAGCTAGCGAAACTGTCACAGCAAACCACGAAAATGTAGTCTAAATTGTAGCTTCAACTAAACCTTAAATGCACGATCATTTAACAGAAAAATTTTTGACACCGAAAATATAATAATATTCTGATTTTTGGCGGTTGGTATTTAAAGTGTAGACATTTGTGGTAGCATTAGCGATTTTGATTCTTGATAATTTCTGCATGAACACTATTCTGGTAATTTAGTTGCTGAATAGATGTCTTCAAATGGGTTGGTAAGTGGGCTGCCAAATAATGAAGGAAACACAGAGAACCGCACATTTTGATTTCGACATATCATCATGAATCTATTGTATTGGTTTCACGTTGTTTAATGATGATCATGAAATAGAATAGCATTTATAATGGCTTCAAACTCCCTTCCAATAGACTAGACTGCCAAATGGAAAATTTTCAGCATTCGAAATATGGTGATGGCACTCTAGTATAATATTGAAAATTAGAGGCTGTCCACGATAAAAAAGAAAACTAATTGGGGAGCATGTAGTAATTAGCATGGAAACTTATTTCACCGCAGTAAAAGTATGAATGCATTATCTCAGTGTAGCAAAAAGATGTAAACACCTTCCTTTCAAACATGTTGGAGTAAAAAGTATGTGGTGACTTGAACTGATCAGAAGAAAAAGATATATACTTTGCCTTCTAATAAATAAGTTTCAATCTAAAAGCTGGAAATTCTTTGAAAATATGATAGAAGAAAGAAAATATTTAAAAATGCCTCACATTATTACAGACTGTACAAACCTAATATGATTATTCAAATTCAGTTTATTGAGCTGATGTAGAGTGATATAAAAATTCATGCTGAAGTGGACCCACTTCTACTTTACACTTGTCATATTCAAAATTGTCTCAAAGCTTTACATACTGTAAAATATTGAGTGATATTCATTCTCACCTCACCTCAATTCACTCCATTCGCATACCATTGCCACTAACTAGCCACTGACACAGCTGAAGCAGCATGCATCAAAATATACGGAAAAATTCCCTTGTCCTAACTCTTTAACACTCACGATCCATGAAGCGCAATGAATTCCACAAACTGTCCAGTGCCCAGTTATTTGCGAGAGCAATAATTTATAGTGTAAACTATCTACCATGCCGTGAAAACAATGTAAACTTTTTAAAGAAAATTTATATCCCAAATGAACCTCACAGGTCATCGAACAAGCCCGTGTTCAAGCTCTAGGCCTGACAGCAGGCCCATCCTCCGGAGTTGTAGGAAGTGATCCTAGCATACAATCTTCCCAGCATAATGTTGCTGCCCCCAGTGCTTCCGCCAATAGTAACAACAATACTCTGCATCCACACTTGTCCACATTTGACACGACCTCTCATCATCATGCCTCTTCCCAGCAGCAACAAATGGGGAACTCGAATTCCGGCGGAGTTGGAGGATTCCCATTCATGTCCCAAACTCAAGGGAACTCTGCCACCGCATTTCCTTCTCCATTCCCCAGCCATCAAATGTTCCCAAATTCTACCACCTCAGGTACAAATCCATCGGGCACTCAAAATAATGCAGCCGTCACTGCCAACCCATTTAACATGGCCGCATTCATGATGGGCTTCAACCAGGCCAGTAATGCTGGAGGTACACCGAATCCTGCACTTTTTTCCAATGCCGCTGCTGCTGCAGCTATGATGAGCATGAATACGAATTTGGGGACTAATACAAATACTGCTACTGGTCCGAATAATGCCGGAATTTTGGGTGGTACTAGCAGTAATGCGCCTAATAATGCTCGTGGAATGATGATGGGAAATAGTCCTGCTGCACTAATTGGAGCAGGAGGCGCTAATAATCCTATGATGGGCATGGGCCATTTCAACAGTAATCATAGTAGTTCCAATAGTATGGGGGATACTACTACTAACTCGGATTCCCATATGACCCCTGGACTTTTGGGGATTCGGCCTCCTGGTCATCTTATGATGGGGAATAACAATAGTACTAGTAACAATAGTCATCATAGTGATGGAGGAGGCGGATATAATAGTAGAGGCAGAGGAGGACATCATCAATTCGAGTCCAGAGGTAGACAAAATAGTGATGACAATGAAATGATGATGGGCAGAGGTGGTCCACCCCGCAAGTCATTTGAAGAAAGGCCTCCCATGAGAGGGGGGAGGGGCGGTTTTCGAGGGGGATATTCGGGTGGGGGTAGAAATATGGAGGCTGTTCCAGTTGGTAGACGCGGTGGCAGTGGATCCAGGAGTCGCAGTAAGGAGAGGATAAGAGATAGGGATTCCAGGTGAGTTGTACTAAGTTTTGAATAAAGATGCATCGTGGATGTGGATGCATAGACATGGTTTAAGTAATGGTGGAATGAATATGAATTTAGTGCGAATAAACGACGAAGAAGTCGAAGCAAAGAACGAGAAAGAGTTCGAAGTCGACGTCGAAGTAGGTCTCCGATGAAAAGTCGGAGCAGAAGTCGCAGTCGAGAGCGGTCGCGTGGGTTTCGAAAATCCAGAGATGATCGGAAAAAGAGTGACTCAAGTCCTGAGAAAAGTTCGGATAAGAATCTTGTGATTGATTTAGAAGATGATTCGTTTCCCTGTTTGAAATTGACGGGGATCCCTCAGGATGCTTCGTTTAGAGAGGTAAAATAAACGAATAAAAAAAGACTTTCTTTAAATTATGCATTTGAACGGATTTTTTTGCTTATTATAACTACCTTGTTATTGTAACTGATTTTAGATTCGGGAATTCGTTCGTGTGGATATCTTGGGAGGCGATGGAGCCATCCGCCATTATGATGAAGGGATAGCATTCCTTAAACTGGAACGGCCATCCGACTATTCAAAAGCGCTGCGAATGAATGGGCGAAAATTGAGAAACTCCACAGTGACAATAGAAGGGGTTTCAGTAGAACGATGGAATTATGAGAACAAAGTGGCTAAGTCTCGCTCAGAGCGAGACAAGGAACGTGAGTCTTCTAGGGGCACCAATAATTCTAAAAACACAAATAAAGAACGAAATGGGCTGACTAGATCTAGTCGTAAGTTAATTTGGGTGTTAAAAACCTTGAAACTAAATTTTTGACTTTTTTTGGGCTTGTGTAGAACTTTTTGTTCAACATTAGGTACGTAAGTAAGTAACATATACTTTTAGTTAGCTGAATAATGCATAACATGTTTTTTCTTAATTTCCTTATCCTTATTAATCCTTTTGTTTGCACGAATTAGCTTATCTTGAAAACTTTTGTAATCTTTACAACATATTATTATATAGATCCTTTTTTCGGTACGCTGTTGTCGATTTCGTTTCTAACTTGTATTTTTTCTGTCCATTATTTAAGTTTTTATCTACTGTACGTATTTTTAAGTATGCATCTTCTCCACAGGATTTAACAATGGTTCATCTTCATCAAGTAATTGTATTGCAATTCGTGGACTGCCCCCAGGAACATCACAAAAAGACGTAATGAGCCGTCTATTGAGAGATGAGCCCGTAATTGACATTACTGTAGCCAATGCTGGGAATATAAATGGAAGACATTCTACATCCGCCTTTGTCCAATTGAGTAGTAGTTCCACTGCAGCTAAAATTGTGGATTCCATAGTCCGATCTCAAGAGGGCTCGTCACTCATTGTAGAGATTTGTGATGAGGATGAATTGTCCAGAGCCAAACGGAGTCATAGTAGGGATGGCAATGGTGCCGAGGTATTTAAAATGTGCACACAAAAAATACTTCAAAAAAACCTTACTTATTCATGATTAAACTGTGATGTTTGTAACTAAACCAACTACAGGAACCAGAATCTTCCAACATCCTGATCCGTGGAGTACCTGAAGGGATATCAGAACGAGACGTGTTTGACTTTTTCTCCGACATTGGTGTAGTACCAATGGTGGTCCGATTAATTCGCGATTCCCATGGCAGTTTTTATGGCCATGTTATTTGTGAATTCGCTGACCATGAGAAAGCATTGCGAGCCATGACAAAAAATGGGATGAAATTTGGGCGACAAACTGTGACTATCACTTCTGTAGCACCCAGGGGAGGAAGTTCCCGATCTAGTGGTAATAATAGTGAATCCTTGAGTTCGGGAGGATATAGAGGAAGTCGTCCAGGACTTTTGGGTGAGCGGCCTCCACAAGGTGCAAGGTTTCCCTCTGGTCCAAATCCTTTTGTGGAAGCTCTGCATGCCAATCTTGGTGGGAATCCTCCACCTAGACATATGGGACCTAGAGGACCTCGGTTTGGATCCAGAATGCGGCCACCTCATCCCAGATTTGGTGGACCCAGGGGCCCGCGTCCGAATGGGGGAATTCCGCCATTGACGTCGGTGAATTTGGATCAAGAATTGTTCAACAAACCTGGTATGTTTGGTATTGTACTAAGACGGGAATTTTCGGTTTTGTATAGAAACTAATGGAGGATTTTTTTCCAGCATGTGTAGTGGCATTAGGAAATGTTCCATTCCGAGCCACAATGGATGATATTCTTCAATATTTGGAAAATGTGTTGAAAATCCAGATTCCAAGAGATAGAATTATTCGAAGGTTTGATGAATCAGGGAAACCTACTGGAGATGCTCGGGTGGCATTTGAAACGGCATATGAAGCAAAATTAGCGCATGATCGATTAATTGATACGAAACTGTGGAATAGGATAATTGAAGTTAATATTGTTTAAGATGAGTTTTCAATTTTTTCCCTGTAAATTTTGTATTGTTAGCTTACTTGTTGTGTTAGTGCTCCTCCAAAAATGATTGTAAGACTATTTCAAGACTCTCATTGATTTTTAGCTTGTTATAATGTACAGTTATATTATTTTTTATAAAGAATGTAAATACTGTTTGTTACATTGAAAGTCTGTAGAAGAGTGTAAGGAATTTTAAAATGTGTACTATGCTAATAAAACATATCTAATCATGTTTATGGTTGCTGCTTGTGCTTATTGTATTTATCATAAGGTTACTGAATTTTGAGCCCTTTATTTTTGGGCATTTCCAATGCTAACATAAAGTTATAATTCATAAGCAGAGTAGAGTACGAATTCGACATTTGAAGAACTCAACTTCCTCTATCTTAAGCCTAGTTCACATGGATGCGACTTTACGTGAGATGTTATGTTCATCTGCGATTGTACATGCGATGTCATGTGAATGTGAACCACTTCTGCGATTGTGTATGCGATGTCATCGCATGTTCACTGATCTGTAGACGAAGAGTGCCTGCAATAAGCATCTGTTTGGAGTTTACCCTTAAAGATTTACTTGGCATCAAAGCATTAATGCTTAGTGTCATAAATAGTAATTACTATTTATGACATATGAAATAATTCAAATGCTCGTCATATTTTCAGTTATAATTAGAATAACAAAAAAACTGTAGGAGAGCGTCCTGCGTCCACAATAGAATTTTTTTTGCCAAATTTGACCTTGAGGGAAATCTTAGAGAGCAGAACACTAAACAATGCGACTTTAGAAGGTCAACATAAAAGAATTGGGAAGGCGGTAACAATATGTCTACCACAAAATATCTATATCTTGACAAATTATTATTGTGAACATCGAATTTTTTAAAACAACATACGCAAAGCACCGTATTTGACTTCACTTGATTTCGTTCTAGACTGGGCCCCAATTAATTAACGCTGCAGAAAGTCACAGGTTTGGATTTTTGCCTATTATTCGTATAAAGAATTTTTTGTAGAAAGAAAATGAACTAACGAATTTTTTTCAATCGGGAAAAAAACCTTCTAGCTGACATTAAAAGTAGAATAATTAAATAATTCATTGAAGTTGGGCTGAAGAAAGCCAAAAAAAAGTTATGATGAAAAAAAATCAAAAGAAAAAGATAATAAAAATTGTGGATCCATGCCGTAAAAAAAGTATTTTTGCAGGGACAAAATGTAAATTATTCTATTTATGAAATTAAAAATGCTTTTTAATGCCTTTTTTGGACGGTACTTTCAGAAGATGTAATTGTTTTTTAATTATTTTTTAATTCCATTTTTCAGATGTCATCAACAGCAGAAATTGAAAAACTTGAAGAATTATTGGAGCATGTAAAAAAAGAGTGTGAAAAACATTTGGCCGATAAAAGTTT
>Ga0210040_10003165_pt1 | contig 22448 bp, 23 predicted proteins | sample CryGeyCG12114_NA_FD_185462 | JGI IMG/M metagenome (GOLD analysis project Ga0210040, IMG submission 185462) | Groundwater microbial communities from aquifer - Crystal Geyser CG19_WC_8/21/14_NA (SPAdes) (version 2) | ecosystem: Environmental > Aquatic > Deep subsurface > Groundwater | place: USA...
CTTTTTTATCAACTCTTTAATTTTGTCAATGTAGATTCCCTCATCATTCTACGCAAAAATTATGAATCAGTCAACATACTCCCAACTATATTATAAATTTTAAAACAACAATGGATGCACTGTAAGGCATTGAATACCGTGTCATCCAAAAAGTCCGAGTACTGTCTTTGAATGTCCAAAAGATGACGAGATTGTTCATCATCCATCATGTTCATGATGACAGAAGACCCTTGTTCCTACTTATTCGTATGTTAAAAACAAAATCGAAAATAATAGAAAATCGAAATTAAAAGAAAGAAAGAAAAACGTTCCTCACGAAAGTGAGCAGCAAAGAAAAAGTTTTCCTCACATAACAAAGGCTGAAATGTTCACGTTCCCGCAATAATTTACCGCTGCTGGATTTTCGTTCAGCGCACAAAGCCGTAGAGTAAAATTTTTTAAGAAGTCATATAATCTTTCCCACGGCTGCCAAAAAAGTTCAGACATGATATCATAAGACTAGTACGTCTGTGACCTCACAAGACTTGACAACACGATACGATATCAGCTGGTTGTGTAATGAGGAATTGAGGAAAACCCTTTGCCATGCTACGAGTTTGTGCAGTGCAGTGCAATAATTGAGTTTTCATTGACTGGAGGTTTTGATTTCAGACTTTCCGTGTGCGTGATCATTTTTCTTTTAAATCCTTTTATCCCTTCCATTCAGTTTAGTTAGCTATAGTTATAGTAGTTCTTACTTTGCTATAAAGTGTTTCTAATAACTTGATTTTGTTTCCGCCTTCGGTAAACAAGTTGATTGCGTTACAAAAATGTCATTTTTGTCACAAGCATTAATCCACGCTTCGGGTACCGTCGTATTTGGCTATGGGCTGTACTACGACCTTAAATATGTGCACCTTCCTCCAAGCCTTCGAACAAATCCCAAATTTTCGGCACTCACTGCATTTCCAGGCAAATGGAAGTTTCTCACTCTGTGGGACGTGGTAAGGATTTTTTTACTCCGTGTTCTCTATGCACAAAGCACGCATTAAAATACCTTTTCTTGCATCATAAGGGGCTATAGACTACATATTTTTCATTGTTTATTAATCTTCATGTTTTTTGCAAGGTTATTCAATTAGCATACCACTCCGTGGCATTGCTAAATGATATTGCCGGGTCAAGCGCTACAGTAGCAAAGAAGCAATCGAAGTTGCAGAGACTTCGTGATGGTGAGTTAAATCTCGCTTTTTTCATACTCCTATAGATCTGTAATTCAGGCAGTAATTTTAGTCCGTCTTGTTTAAACTTTTTTGTCTCTGTTACAGGAATGTTTGCCAGTCTAGCGTTTCCAGTTGGTTCAGTAAGTACATCCGAGATTGGCTTATTTTTTAGTCACGCTAACCTTAACCATAAAGATCAGATTAAAACAACATTTGGTTTTAAACTACGGAATACTTTTACTAGTATCTAATAACATGAATGGAATAATATACCGGGCAAAAGGCAGAGTGTGGTATGCTCGCATGCAATGCATCTCATTAAAACATGTTGGTTCCGCCTTCTCAGGAGTTGAAGATACAATAATCTCTAGCACATTAACATAATGTTTTTAACATTATGACTTTAGAGAAGATAATATCAAAATGTTAATTTTACTCCGTTCCTCATCTCTAGCAATATCTGTGCATGCGTATTTATGCTCTCAATTTTAAGGGAAAATGGTGTATGGTGTATGCAGTATTGGGGACAATCCGAGGGTGCGGGTACTTCTTCAGTGCATATGCAAAGATATATTTCATGACATAACTCATGTGTATTAAACTAACTAATTTCTCTAATGCTGACACACTCGGACTCTTTATATTCAGTCATTTTGTCTGATTACAACTCTATGAATTCCCTCATAGTTCGTCTCACTCTCATTTTGGTCCCTGTATACCTTGGATCGGTCATTGGTGTTTCCCAAGGAGATGGATGCATTTTTTCCATCATGGCTTAACCATTTCGTACATACACTTCCCATAGTTCTAATATGTTTGGACTGTTATCTCGTACCAAAAGTATCTCCTTCCCGAAAATCAGGAGCTGTCGGAAATGTTTTACTTTCCTCTTCATATATTATTTGGTAAGAAAGAAAAAGTGCATGGTCTGTTGTTGCTCAGTCATTGTGTTTTGAAGTCGTTTGAAGCTGTGTATTAACCGTGCTTTGTACATTACGTTTGCCTTTTATGACTGCCAAAGGACTGCACTAAGTAATGTTTAAAACTGTAATTCTGTTGTCCAGCATGAGCATTGCATGTGAATTGAGCTTTCGATTAGGTTGCCTCTATGCGTTCCATTGAATAGTAGTAGTAGTAGTTTGTTAGTAGTTAATCAGGCGTCCTTAAAATGGCTTGAGTTTGAGTAATATTTTAATTTTGTACATGATAAGATTACGACTAGTCAACCAGTCTTATAGTGAGTTATTAGAGTGTTCCTGTTTTTATCAGATTTTGTACTGTCTAGAACTGTAAATCTTTTGTCATTTCATTGTTATTGTTGATTTGATTTGTAATTTTTATTTTTAGTTTGTCTGTGTCTCATTTTGGTGCTTGTACGCTGCAAATCCGGAGTTTATTTTTCCTCCAGCAATTGAAGAAATAATTCCACCTTGGCTTAATCATGTTCTGCACACTGCACCAGGTGTTTTCGTTGCGTTAGAGAGTATAGCTTTCCCACGAAGTTATCCATCTCGCTCGTCTGGATCTTCACTCCTTGTTGTCGGGACGGGCATTTATGTCGCCTGGTAAAAATACGTTTAAATTACTACTACTACTACTACTACTACTACTACTATACTACTTTCAGAAGCCAAGCATTCTTATATTTTGAAGATATTTCATGTGCCTCATCTAAACTTTCTCTTGCCTGAGTCTTGGGACTGGGACAGCTTACTGTCACTGTTTTCAGAATTAAAATGATCACTGCAATGAATGTGTAAAATCTCATTATGAATAGCCTATAACAAAACTACTTCGGCTGCAAAAAAATGTGCACTGCTACCCATTGCTACTGCACAAGTTACAGCTTTCCAGATAACAAAAATACTGGAACCCTACGGCTGCGCACAATAATACCGTATTGCTTTGTTCGTTGCAATTTTGTGTGAATCTTTGTCAACTCTTATAGCGAAAACCTTGGATGTTTTTTTAAATTTGATTATGTAAACCATTTATGTAAATAGTATCATTTCTGTGCATTTTGTCTGTGTTGTTATTTTTTGAGTGTTTCTTGCATTATACTATTTGCCAGTTTAGTTGGATTGGTACAAACGCAGATTGAATGTACTCAAAATGTATCTAACATGTATCCTGCCCTGACTGATATATAGGATTAACTGGATCAATCACACAAGCGGAGTGTGGGCATACCCCATCCTGGAAGTGCTTAACAATGTGCAAAGAGCAGCATTCATGGGAGTGAGTGCTCTTTGCATTCTTGGATTTTATTTCTTCGGCGAAGCCATAAATCAATACTGTTGGGGTGAGTATTTCTCATATCCAGTATTTTAATCCAAGTTTTAGTGTAGATTGTATCTCAAATTTCCAATGACGATGGTGTACCATACATTTTAGGAAGTGCCGCTGAAAAAACTGGTGGGAAGAAAATCAAGTCGACCAAAAAGCGAAAATAGACGAGCTCATTCAGAGAAAGTCAATGCAATGCCTCACATTGTCAATGGCTTTTTAATGGTGAACCGGAGCTTTTGTCGTTATCCGTACTTATAGTTAGGTATTATTATTTTGTATAGTATCTATGAGTTGGGCGTATTATTAGTATAGCATTTGAGTGAAATATAATGAGAAACCACAGAGCACATTCCAAGTATTGTAATTCGGTAAATTCTTAGAAAGAATCCTCAAAGATAGTCCGAAATTGCAAGATAAATCGTTAATCGTTACGTTATCATAGCAGCTAACTGGTAGCTTAGCTACTTAATTTATTTATTTAAGAACTTTGGAGGCCATTATTTCACAGTGTTTCAATTTCGGATCCTATAAAACTAATAATTTTATGGAGTCTTAAATTGATGCAGTATTGCTCAAATTTATGTTGTGTTCAATCACATTAGCAAAGGCAGGAGAATTTTCAGACATCTTAGCTACGTTTCGTGTTACGAAGATCAAACTACAACAACAAATGACTCTTGTATGTTTCGTATGCTATTTTAGAAAGAGCTAGCCAAACTTTTCGATGTTGAAGCGTAGCGTACCAAAAAAATATATTAAACTATTGCAAAGCAAGTTAAAAAAAAACCTCTTTTAGTTTTTCATTTAACTTTTCGAGGAGTTGATGCACTATTTCACGCTTCATTTATACATGTGGAACTGGGAACCTAGAACAATGCAAATGTGATGATACCAATGCTGACGTAGTCTTAAACTGACATACTGACAATATGGAGCAATACAGAATCAGAACACAACAACCAACGCAAACATAGCTATATTCCAAAACATACAAAGTCTTTAATCTCAGTCTTTAACTGTCAAAAAGTAATTTAACTACAGTAATAATGCATCATATAGTGTGCCAAATTAAGTAAGTCTCCAAGATTTCTAAACACAACAAATTAACTAGGACTAATAAAACATTATATAAAAACTAGTAGATGGCAAGTAAGAATTTCCACATAAACTATTGTCAACAAAAAGTAGTACAAAAACAAGAAGTAGAGGTAAGATGATAAAATATAAAAATGCATTTCAATTAAAAAGAGCTAGTTTGGAGTGAGTAATTTCACAACAGGATCATCAATAGCGTTACTGATTGCAGACACTGGTTCAGTCTCTTTTTGATTCACCTCCTCAGGAGTATTCAATTGCTTTGTTTTCGTTTTCTTCTTCGTTGCAGATTTTTTTGTTTGCGTACTAATTTCATGTAAACTCACTAAACTACTTTGAGTAGCTTTATCAAACATAATTGGCACGTCCACATTCCTTTTTGTATCCAGAAAGTTGAGCTTCTCCAAACTGGTTTGCACACCTAATTCCTTGACAAGAATAGCTCTTCTGCCATTATGCATATGAGAGTTAATCTCAACATCATCCCTTCCTTTCTGACGTTTATCGATTAGTGCTGTGATTGCTGGTAAAATCTGGCATCCCAAAACGAAAGACATCATATTATAGAACAACGAAGAGAAGGAAAGAAAAGAAAAAGAAAAATAGTAAACGCACCTGAGATCCGCCGTTGCTTTCCAGGGAAGAGGAACTGCCCACAGTTCCACGTCGCCATGGATAACCCCATTTATAGCGGCGATTATGACGAGCCATCCGAAACCATTCCCGTCGACTTCTAGATTCATAATTTCATCACAAATTAAATCATTAGTCAAAACGCAAGTATATACTGAAAAAATTTATGGAACCAAAATGCTGAAAAAATTCATACTTCTTGGCTCCAGCCCGATCATTTGTGGAGCTCTGCAAAACTCGCACGGCCATGTCTGACATGGCCGAGTCACATGAAGGCCGTCTCGAGTCTTCAGACATGTACGACACAGAATTGGATGATGGTGGAATAAGTCCTCCTCTGCGAGCAACTAATCGTGGCAATCCAGCAGCCCATTCACTGCTTATTTCATCATGGCCATCAGTATTCGTGTGCATTTGAGACTGGTCTCTATCATCTCCATTATTCACACATAGTTGGATAGGATCCAAAAGTTTATTCAGACCCACAGGATCTTCGTGGGTACTGTAGAGACTGACACTTAATCGACCTTTTGTGGGCAATTGATGTCTTTTCGCAAATGCTTTTGATATGAGTTTATGCTTGGCAACTCCAGGTTGCTGTTGCTGATCGTCAAAATCATCTGATCTGCATTTTCTAGTATGGGACGAAGCAAAAACATATTCAATATTTTCACCAATTTTTATTGCAATGCAACTGAGTATAAATACCTTTGAATGCATCTTTTCCAAGTTCGCAGAGAGGCAGACGTCCAGGCCCATGAGGAGACACAAATTCCTCCAATGAAGAACAATACAACACTTACACAAGTTTGTGTGAAATTTGGTTTGATTGTCATTTCGCAATTTCTTGCTTCTGTCAGGTTAAGACGACAGCTAATAAAATAATATAAAATACAATTAAACTTGTAAATAATTCAAAAGATAAGATGGTAACTGCATTGAAGATAAAGGCACGAACTTACAGAATAGATTCCCTCAAAGACTTGTTTAGCAAAGGAACTGATCTGCTTTCGTAGACTTGAAGAATCAAAGTAGCAATCACGATAGAAAATGATGTCACTGCAAATAAAATCACTCGGGCAGCATTGGATTTGATCTCAGATCGCCCTTGCGGTGAAATAAAATCTGAAGACGATAATGATACACTAAGCAGTCTGTAAGTTCCTTTCCACAAGTATGAAAGCAGCAAGATTATGAAAACTCCCAAAGGAACAAACACAAGAGTGATCCTAGACGTGAAGTCAAAGTAGCCAACAAAGCAAATACCGGTTAGACTGCTTCCATCCACCTGACATAAACGACAACAGTTAAACGGTGCACTTCAAATTGAAACGGGCTATAAACTAAAAAGCAAAAAAGATACCTTGGCGGCAGACACAGATACAATGGATAATACCATCGGTATCAGATATGATACAACTACAAAATAAACTTTTTGCTTGTCGATTCTTTCTCTTATTCGGCCTGAAAAAAAACGAAATGATTTTACAATAGTTTGGGTCATTTCAAAATAACTTATCAGATTGTCAAATAAAAGTCCAACTTACCAACTGAGTTGCATGTAATGTTCCAAACATAAGCAAATACAACCAGCCAAGCCAAAGCTGACATGGATCCAAAATAAATGAGAACGAAAACGAACGCACAAAATAAATTCTCACTGCCTCTAAAAAAAGAAACACGAAAAAGCAAAAACATATACCAGCGTGACAAAACACTATTAACAATTTAAACGACGTGACAATGGACAGTTTTAAACGTAACTTCATGCCATAATTAACAAAACAAACCAAAGTAAAAATAGCTCATAGGAACGACAGTACTGCTCATATTTATTCGAACATATACTATAAGTCAATAGACATACCCTGGCTCATTCCTCCTTATAGTAAAATCTTTGCGACAAACAATATCTTCTTTAGTGTTTGGTAGGAACTGAATCATCCATCCCAGATTGGCGATGAAGTAGGAAACATTTACATAAAAGATAATAACCGATGGGTAGACTCTTGATGATTTCCAATCAATTAGGAATGTCATCTGTTTACAATGAAAAAATAATCCCGCAATTAGAATTCAGTTACATGACACAGATAAATTGAGAAATAATAAGGTTATTATTTGGATAACTCCGTACGATTACGAGTCCTGTAGCGCAGAACGTTGCACAGCTGAAGTATTTTATGATTTGTGACATTAATTCATGCTCGTCGTCGTTAAAAAAGGGATTCTGGCATTTCAAACCACATCCTTCAAAACCGTCATAGTAGTTGAAAGAGCTCTGCAATTCTTTCATGGGCGGCATGCATTTGGAGGAAGTATTGAATCTGAGTTCTCGAATTTCAGAGTTCTACAAAACAAAAATAAATTTGGTCTTTAGTTTATAAGTTTGAATGAATTGCCATTTGTGAAATACCTTGCAAGCGGAAGGAAACTTGACGAAGTCTTCACACTGCAAAAATGGGGGCCATTCCTTTAAAGTCTCCTGGATAACCCTACACGGATTTCGAGTAATTTTACACAGCTCCTGAAACAACAATTACATAGTACACCAAATAATGACTTCTGGTTAACCGATCAAAGTAATAATCCCAAACAAACTGCATACCTACCTGAGACGGAAGATCAACAGAGCCATTGACACATTTCGGCATATAATAGGAACACAGCAACGGCTGTATGACAGACCAGCATTTAGGTACGCTTCTGAGTCCTTCCCAACGCCTCAGTTCATGCTAAATTACAACAAAAAACCCGATCCATAAACCAGTAATTAGCTCGTACACAAAAAATCTAAATGATCTTTACTATGGTACTAATATGCTTTGTAATTTACTCACCTGTATCAATCTCTGAGACAAGTTAGCATGAACAAGCTCAGTGCTAGTCATGGCATACGGAAGTTTAACGCCAAAACAATTAGAGGATTCTAGATCTTCACAAGTTCGCTTGGTTTTCATTTTGCATAAATCTCCAGCTTCAGGAAATCCACTCCCTCGAACATTGTCAATAGTGGCAATGGCAAGGCAAGTATTGAGGCCTACTACCCACAGGAATGTCAAAAGTGTGGACCCACCCATTCTTCATTAAAAATCCAGATACAGCCCGAAAACGCATAGAATTAGTCCTTATCCCTTAATTTGGTGCATCCATCGCAAAAGAATTATCCTAGTTGATCCCCAGTTTACCACTCATGGTACGGTGTAGTTTTACTGCGCTGACACAAAAACCTGCAAAAAATGTGAACATACGAAATCATTTACTAAGATATCAACAATCAACCAAATCAACAAGTTGTCAAAAAAGTAAATAACTTTGACGCTGATTATTTTCAAACCCTTCCCTTCGCATAAATTGGTCGACTTAAAATACGACAACTTAAAGTTAGTGACATTAGCACGACTTTTATAAAACCTAATTACGTCAGTGGTAGAAATGACACTCACCTACAAAATATTTTAAAATCACACTCGGTCCTCTACTCCTCTCCTTCTCTTCTTCAGTGTTTTGTGGGTTTCTGAACGATTCTGACGAACTGATGTTATTTTTACAAAACAATGCTCGAATGCTTTAGGATGTATAACTTCTTGACCATAAAGTTTTGACTTAACGCGCGAAAAATGTTGTATATATCTGTGAAATTTTTGTTCTTGTTTGTTTCGTTCGTTTTGCCAATAAATGATCATGATTAAAAATTAAAATATTAAAATATAATCGTATTAACCTTGAACCTGGACTTACTGTACTCATCGCTTGGTAAGAAGTAAGTGACTAATAATGATATAAAATCCTTGTTTCGTGTGGTAATCAAAATGGGTAGACGAGGAAAGAAGAAACCGGCTGTAGGACCTACTCCTCAAAAGGTTTTCAAAATCAATGCCCTGAAATTTCCCGTTTCCGAAAAGGATGACGAGTCCGTTGTCTGTAAATTGTGTGGTTTGGAGTGCACTTATCGAGAATTTCGAATCCATAATTTGGAAAAGCATTACAATGTTTCTGTTGTGGCAAGCGAACCCACGGTAAGTTTGGTGTTTAATGTGTACTAAATGCATGCTAATGCTGCATGCAACTTTACTAAATTGCCTTTTATGTAATTTGTAGATACAGGATCACAAGTTCTATGCTAGACAATTGAATGAATTGGCCAGACTCACAAAGGTGGCAACATTTCGCTGTCCCAACGATGGATGTGCATCTTCATATAAAAGTGCTTTAGGATTAGCACATCATTTAGTAGCATGTGGAAAAAGTGAGGAGGTAAAGAAAACATCAAATATGAGTAGCTTTCAATCGATTTGCAAAACCAAAGATAATCTGATTGTTATGTTTTAATAGGAAATCAGCGCCTGTATGGTTGAATGTGAAACATGTCATGAAAAGTTTAGCGCAACTCAAATAAATTGGCACAGAAAGTCGCATGCGGAGTTACAGACATCACCTCCCCCACCTGTACCTTCTGCTACAGTTCATGGAAAGCGAAAATCTGCAATGAAGTACATTTTAGCTAAATTATTACAAGGTGATTACACTATTTCTGTTTCATTCCAATACAGAGTGTTTTTTAAACGTATTTCTAGAGCTCTTAAGGTCATGCAAGAGTGCAATGAGCAAGATAATGTTAAAATCGAATCTGCAAAAAAAGGCACGAAATCGAAAGATGATGACTTCACTGTGGAACGATCTTTAAACCTTGACTGTGGACTTGTTGACGAGGAAGACAGTGAACGTGCGAATCATCGACATCGAAATTCCAACAACTTTTTGATATCTATAGACAATAATTTTGCGTCTGAATCAGAAAAATATTCGTGGGAACCGCCGGAAAAATGCACAACAAACCTTTTGAAAGAAATTGGTCACAATAGTTTATTTGATTGTGGAAAGCAAGTTATGTCTTTCTTACCAAAGCGGAAACTTTCAGTACAATTCAAAACAACGTTTGGTGGACAAAAAGACTCGTGGGAGTCAATGGCAGATTCCTTATTGTTTCATCGATTACAATGGTTTTCCTCAGAAAATGTATTTGATTCTGTTCATCATATTGTATGTCACACCGGTGGCCCGGTGTCGGCTCTTTGTTGGCATCCAAATAGCAAATATTTAGCTGTTTCTTGCTTGCAAGATTCTTCTGAAGAAATATTGCTATCTAAAGTAAATAGTCGACGCTGTTGTATCCAAATCTATGAGCTTGTTGAGCTAGCAAATGGAGCAACAACACTTGATATTTTATTAATTCTGGGGCTCAAGTATGGATACATTAACCAGCTTCAATGGGCCAATTATTGGTCTGATGAAGAAGATATTTTTGGGCATTTAGCGTGTGCTTGTGAAGATTCCACTGTTCGTATATGTTTACTAACAACAAAAGATTTTTGCTTGCCAGCCAACTTTCAGTACAAGGAGGATTCTAAGGACAAGTAAGTGGAGCCAATTGTTAACCATATTTGTATATTTAGTGATGCTCATTTTACCTTGCAGTTAATGTAAAGACTTCTTAACTTTCTAATGTTTTTTCCAGAGTTCGAGTTTATTGCAAAACGGCGGAAATATGTCTAAAACTACATGAAACATTACAAGTAGATATGGGCCAATGTACTAAAATAGATTGGCATGAAAAAAATAAGTAATAATATTTATTTTATTGATTTTTACTGCATTGTTTTGATTATAAATTCATAATGATTTGTATATTTGTATCACTCACTATTGTCTTTTAGATTTTTAGTTGCTGGATATTGTAACGGTCAAATTGCGCTTTTTGACCTCCAAACTAGAAGCAAAATTATGCATGATATAATTTTTGAAGGGAAAAATAGTGTGAAAGTTATCTACCCATCTTGGACATTCCGAGCTGTAATTATAACGATTTTCTTTCCCTGCTGCAGAGTTCATTTTCATTTTCACTGTGTATTTGAGCTGATAAAATGAACATTGTCATAATTTCAGCATTTTCAACCCATTACGGGCCTGCATTTCGATCCAACCAACCCTCGTTACATTGTTACTGGGTCTAGGGATCATTTTTTGAAGTTATGGGATGTAGACACAAAAATGAGACTTGAGACGAAGAAAGTAGGATTGATTATGGATACTTGTTGGGTACGTGGATGGATTCATATAGCTGCATCGACGGATGTATCAACATCGTAAGTTGAAAACTAATGTATTTTTTTATTATTACATGCTTGTACTCTTTAATCGTGTACATTTTATTTACATTCTAGGAATGTGGGATCTACATGTAACTTTACAAGATTTTACCAACTATGTAGTCCTCAGGGAAGAGCTAATTGCTCAGATTATTTCAACGCAACGGTAATGTTCATTGCTTAATTGCATTACGTTATGGTTTTGTAATCATCGTACTCTTGTAATAATTGACATATATTTTTTCCAGTGTTTAGCATTTAATCAAGGTCTGACGGTACAAGGAACTGAAAATGGAACAGTGACGGTAACTTATTATGATCAATTTTGGAGAGAAAGTGATTATGAAAGGAACAAGAAAAAGAAGAATGTCGTAAGTTGACCAATACGTGATTTTTTCGTTTAATATGGAAGCTAACAACTTCTAAACTTGTCGTTCCCAATAACTTAACCTGACCGTCATATTCTTGTAGGTATATTTAAGTAAAATGGAATTAGACCCCGAAAGCGTTACGCCTTTGAAAAGAGAAAATTTTTGTGCAACTGGTCTTGTACATGATAATCATCCTGAACCGAGAGTCGTACTAAAATTTATTAAGGACCGGGTAACGAAAACATACTAGTAACTAGTAATTTGCAGATGCTATATTGCTAAATATCCACAAAAAACAATTAAACTTGTTTTGCGTGAATACTTGACTCTTCCGTTGTTTTGGTTCTTTACAAACAGTTAAAGGTTCTGCAATGTGCTGAGCCGGATGTGGATTACATCGAATCTGTAGCTCGATTTTACGACTGCATACGGGTGAACAAGGTAAACTTAAGATGCACAATGCATTAGTAGTGCTTAACAAAAACTATCGTATTCCAAATTGTCTTACAGCATTATGCAACGTTTAGGTTATGTGGAATCCTGAAGGAAAATACCTAGCAGTTGGATATCGCAGTGGACTATTGACTGTATTCCCTGCCTCATTTGATGACATTTTTGCATAGAGATTTTTATTTTGTACGAACCCAACCAACATTTTATACGGTGAAATAAACTTATTTTTTTAGACCCAATTATCAACCCTGTAGCATAGCTAGAAAGAATAATGCTTTCCAGTATTATGAGCTATCGACTAGATAAGCGAGTAGTAGTAATTAGAAATGAAGCGCAGAAAAAACTTGTTATTTGTACTGAATTATATGATACTACTTTTATTCGCCCATATAAAATCCAATGAATTCATTTGTCCATTCATAGTACATTTCATTCGTATGTGGATAGTAAATTGGACACTTAATAATGGCTCGGTGCACTGTTAACAAAAGTGTATTATTGTGAGGAGTGCAAAAAACTTTGCATTCATGCAAATGCACGCGTGGCACCCTAATTGAATCTAACATTATGTCTTCAATACTGTTGTTGTTGAACAATGCTGTCTTTAAGAGCTAACATGACACCCATGTTACAAAAATACTACATCCCAGAGAATGCTTAAAGTAGTACATTAAATATCTGTCTAACACATGCAGCGGTACTTTTACTAAACTACATAGATTTTGTATAGACACCTTACTATTCAGTTGTTATATTGCGAAATGGAATGTACTCTTTAAATACATTAGAAAACAAATTATTAATCGATTTTATGTTTGGTTACTTTGCCAAAGTTTCATAAGTACGTACTACTGTTGAGAGAAATAAATTATTGTATAGGCTGTAGTTACAAACTAATGCCCATATAAACTCACTCACAATGCTTGACTGGGCTCTGTTTCAACCATATTTGGCAATAATTTGACACAAATTTACATTTGGGACTCGGGTTTGACCATTCAAAATATTAGGATCCAACGCTCAAGTTTACGCTCACAATAAAGAAAAGAGTCCAAATCTTTTAAATAGGAACTCCCTCTTTCAACTTGAGCGTTGGGTTTTAATATTTCAGATAGTCAGACCTGAGATCCCAATGCATTTTTGGGCCAAATTATATCCAAATTGGGGTAGAACAGGATCCAGTCAAGCATTGTCAGTCAAAAACATGTAAAAATTGATTTGAAGGAAGGAAACGTGGCATTATCACTTTTGCAAATCAACCCCTAAACAGTTAGGGGAAAATATATAACAGTGTGCGTAAGGTTAAATACACCAAAAATTAATAATTAGATGAAAATTTAAGATTCTGTTGGTTATAATATTAAGCATTAAATTGGACAAAAATCAGTGATAGTTTAACTAAATGATTTTGTGATTTTCAACTCGACTGTGCAGGCAGGTTGAGGTTACAATAGTTAGCCACCATTGAATATATAGTAAGAAGTAGTTGACTCGTGTGTATAAATCGTAATACACTAGAAGCGTGTGAAAATCATCCACATTTTCATTTTACATCCACAAATCGTAATTTGACACACTGAAATCAAATCAAAGTGTTTTACACTAAAAGTCTTACTTGAAAAGAGACAATATTTTCAGCCTTACGTGATATTAGATATTTGGCAATACGACATAAACAGACAACCGCTATTTTTTTTAAACTAGAGTCTGCAAACAGTATTATCACAAATTTGAGAGCCATTTTGGCTTCCAATATAGCTATAGATAAATATATGTAGTTCGATAGATAATAATTTACTCATTTGAAGGTAATCTTATTGCAACATATTAAATGGACGATAAGAATTGGTGGAGGAAAATTTTAAATAAAAAGTTTAAAAGGTTAAATAAGTTTTACAGACTACAGTATACAGAAATAAATGCAAGGATTGTCTTGTCTGAGAGTTGAACTTGCAATTTTTTGCAGTTTTCAGATGAACAAAATTCAGTAACAGTATTAAATATAGCAATAAATATTTAGCATATAGTATACGATCTGCAGTTGTAGCAAATGAACGAACAATAAATTTTGAGCATATACAGTTATTTCACAAGACTAGTTTTGGAATGTCCAATAATATGTCACAACTTTTTTCAATCATAATATTTACACAGATAAGTTTTCGTCTAATAATTTTTCACTTTTGTCTTCCTAAATTGTTCCTATTATTCATAGCCAATTCTTTAGTATCGGGTTAGTACGACGCCCTGAAGCTTATCTTCACAACTAAAAATTTTACAACCTTTTTAAGAAATAATATACATTAATAGAACAAATCCATTTTTATAACAGCAATTAATATGTACAATTGAACAAAATAACTATACACAGTTTCATATACACCGCAATCTAAAGAACTAGATTCATATTTTGAACTACTTTTTCAAAAAATTAATATAACTAACATTACATGTTGAATGTACTACTCTCGCATGCAGCAGCCAATCCTATGCATGCACTTTTAATCCTATCCAGGAACCAACTAAAGAGAAGAAATACTAACAAATCGAGAGAAAGTTTTTTCATGTCATGTGCCTTAAACTAATTTCCCAAAAAAATAATTACTCACAAAAACTACCACAAAAAAGTATGTCGCGTTTAAAATAAGGGAAAGTAGGCAAATTATTTGAACTTAAATGTCAAAAGTTTCTTCACGGTCAAGCAATGAAATAATTTCATTCACCAATGCTTATCTTGTTCACTGTAAATCCATCTATCATTAGCGATCATTCACTCGTCAGTTACATATGCAAGTTTAAATTCCAAAGAATTCCCGATACGCAGCAAAAATATTCTTCTTAGCCTGTGGTAGTAGGAGATTCTTCGGAAGACTTTTGACTTCCGTATCCACTGCTTTCTTCTTCCATCACAGTTGTCATCATGCTCATAAATTTTGTGGAATGTGGAGTAATATGGGAATTCGAATTACTTGCTGGAGGAAGCTCGGGTGAAACTATAACAGAAAAATAGCCATAAATTATTGTAATTTATCTAACTAACCAAATTACGAACTCAAGGAACTTAACATCTTTTAAATATTTCTAATATATTTCAGTTTTCGGCTCGACTTATAAACACAAGTAAGTAGGTGTGAGTGATTTACCTATATTTAAAGAATTGGGACGCGACTGAGGTGTGTTGTTTTCTGCGTCAGTAACACTAGAATGATGGCCACCGCTTATAAAGCCGGACAAATTAGCCAAACTTTCAGATCGAATGGGTTTAGAACGACGACTTAAGGAAGTACCAATAGACTCATTGACAGCAGAACCAGACGGACCCGTACTACTCTTGGGAATATTTCCGTTCAACAAAGCTAGTTTGGAAGCCGTTGAATTTGTGCCACTCGATGGAACATGAAGTTGAGAAATATTTGGGACGGAGAGTGTCTTTCTCATGAAAATTCCTGGCCCAGAATCAGCGGTACCATTCGCTTGTTGAAAGCTTTTGTTCAAATTCTTTGGACGAGATTTCAGCTGCTCTTCTCTTAAATGCACTGACTGCCGCATACGATCCAGATTCAGGATTGAGTCCACAGCCGAAATGGAACGCAGATATTCCTCTACAAAAATCAAAGAATTACTAAAGCTGTCTAATATTCGAATTATTATTATTATCTAATATGCTAAGAAAATATGCTAAAATCTATCTAATATGCTAAAATTATTATTATTGCGAGCTGAAAATGTGAACAAAAGGTACCAATATAAGCTTCTCCATGTGAAACTGCCAGATTCGCCAGGGATTCTCGAGTCTCCAGCTGTTCTGAAGATTTGGGCAAATGGCTAACAATTTGATAGCTTACGCCGGTTCGTTTTTTACACCGCTCTTGTTCCAAATCTTCAGGTTTTTTCATCATGAATCTAGCTTTTAGCCTTTCAGTCAAAGAAGATCTGCCCATAAACAAAAAATTTTGATTAATTCATTAAATCTCATTAAGAGCAAAAAAATATATGACATTATTTTTCGAACCTATTTTTCCTAACAGAAATGCATATCCTTTTTCTCAAAATGCATTCCATTTGTACGGGGTGAGACAATCGGATTGATACACGCAAAATAGCGTATATCACTTCTCCTGGTTGCGTCGGCTTATTAAGCTGTGGACAATCATGCACTGAACTATCCCAAGAAACTAAAGCCCAAGTTTCGGTTGACATTCTATTGAGAGAAAAATAAAGAAAAAATGTATTAGCAAACTAGTAATTCAAATGATTGCCACAATTTTTATTCACGGTTATTAAACTTTGCATTGCCTTTGATCACTCCAGGCGGAATAAAAATCTCCATACGATTTTCGAATAATAGGCAAAGCAACAAAGTGAGAGTCATGTTCTTTTGGAAGCAAGGAGTTTAATCCGGCAGTTTTTCCAGCAATTAATGGAGGCGAATGAGGACTGGATTCAGCCGATAAAAGGTCTTCTTTATACAATATAAACAGGGAAGTTAAATTTTCGTTTCCGTTATATGGAAATAAAATAAAATGCTTTGCTGTTCGAACCTACCAGATATGTCCAAAAAAATTACAGGCATGTGTTTTTCCATGCCTGGCTCAGGTTTGAAATTTGAATTAGTCGGGGCCCCAGGAACCTATGTCAAATAAAAATAATATTGCATATAGTTGAAAATAATTATGACCAAAAATTAATTTGAGTTGCTTAAAATACCCCAGAATCAGCAACAGGGACCAAAACGGAATTTCTTTCTTCTGTGAGAGTCAGCCATTGGCTAACCAATGATTTCTCCCGAATGGCTTCTTCTTCTGTTTTCTCCGTCTTTTGAGCTAGCTCTTGCAGGCGATTATCCAAATACTCTCTCCTCCGTTTCAAGGCCTCTCCCCATCTGATTAAAAACATTCCAACATAACACTAAGGTACAACAAAATGGCAAACGAGCATTAGAAATAGTTTATACATACTTGTGTCTTAATAAAGTTAGATCCTCCTCCTGGTAAGAATCCAAACTTCTCTCTCTGGATACAGACCGAGGCTTAATGGCTCCCAATGACACCTGGTCAATCTCATCGCATACAATTGGAAGCTGCCCAACGGAAGCACTTGTTTGTGCCTCCACAGTGATCCTAATACGTCGTTGAAGCCCTTGACGCAAAACATGAATGCCTCCAGAGCCACATGATTCTTCTTCTTCCAAGGCATTAGGCATCTCAACATCCACAGGCACATATTCCCCATTCTCATTCAGTTCCTAATTATAAACTAGCTAGTTACTAGTTATAGTTACTAATCAAAATGCAAGTAAAGTACATCATTGCAGCATTAGCATTTATAGCAATGCAACAACACAGCCATCAATCATACCTGGATTTCTGCCCAAAGTTTCAATTGAGAAGTGACTTCTTTCCACCTGTCCGTTATACTACTATTGTTGTTAGCTTCACCAGTTGACGGAGCTAAAGCGTCATTGGGGTGGACACTGCGAAGACCCCAAACTTCAATAGACAGCGCAGAGTCTGAACAGTAGTCGATAAATTCCTCTGACACAGGAATAGAAAAATATCGGGTATTGTCAAAGCGAATTACTGATGTTGTTGATGCCGGTTTCACGACTACGATGTTATCACAAAATACGTACCTACAGCGGAAAAAATCCAGTTTACATATTAATTTATACAATATGAATCGTAGCTTTACAAAAATCTTACTGGCAAAACACATAGTGACTGGAAGTAATGCCAGCTAAATGCCTGACAGTAACTTTGACAGTAATAGTCTTCCCATCGGAATCGGAATCATCATCTTCATATTCATCGTACAAAGATTCATCCATTTTAGAAGATGACGTATTTTGTTTAATAGGGACTTCTATAGAACCAGAAATTCGGGAAATTTCTACGTTTAGACGACCAACTATTTCACCATGTTGGCTTATCACAGGTACAGGATACTTCAAGGTTACATCGTCATAAAACAATGCCTAAAAATATTGAGTAGTGCACAATGATTAGAAAGTGAATGTTCACTCCAACTTTTTTAGCCCACAAGTCACAAGTATTTAAGTTTTGAATACTAACCTGGAGAAAAATATTAGCAATGCCAAGCAAAACATGAGGCTGATTGGGTTCAAAAAATGCAGAAGGAGTGTTTTCACTATAATCCGTCATACTACCATCATGCTGACAATAGTCTTCATATAATTCTCGCATGTCAACCAACCTATTTTCAAACTTTTCTCGGGACCATATTTGACAAAATTTACCCTCTTTTTCGACACGATATGATGGTTCTGTAAGCTGTTAATAACATACACACCAATTTTAGCTCATTTTCATGCTTCAAAAGTTATGCATAGCGTTTATTTTTGTAAGGTAGCGAAAAAATCGTACCAACGCTCCTTTAGGACGATTTGGTGTGAGATTATTGGGAGGAATTAATAGACTGACACTGTACTTGACATTAATCCGCATAGCACTGGCAATTTCGTTTGCTTCCCGGACCATCTGATTTGCCCTTAGTAAATATTCCTTTAAATTTTTAAGCGCTTCGGCCATTTTGGTGTTCCTAGCTGCTGCTATTTGAACACTTGTGTTCATCGCCTGTTGCTGCTGCTGCTGCAAATAGTTTTGTGCGTCCCATGGGAGTTTTGGAGGTATCGGCGATGTGGGACTTAAAACGTGCATTAAAGCACTGAACTGTCGTTCCAATTCTTGTCTTTGCTTTTCTAATGCGACTTCTTTGTCCTAAAAAAAGATTGAATTTGTAAATGTTGAGTTTTATGATACATTCCTTTTCTCTTGTCTGTAGTGTATTTTAAAGCCATTTAAATTTATTACTTTTTGATGCTTGCTCTCCAATTTGGCTACTGCTTCATGAATTGGATCACTATTTATTAGCTGCTTCATAGAAAATTCTGTAGATGCTTGTTCATATGTGCTTTCACTTTCCGCTTGATTTATAATAGTAGAAATTCCTTCGCACAAAAAAAAAGGAAATTTAAATCAAGGTTTATTCTCTTTCGTAGCCGTTTAAATATTAGCTGCACTATTTCGAACCTGTGACAGCCTGAGTTAAATCCTTGGGCCGCATTGGGCTATTCAACCGAAAAAAATGATGGTTACCCCACAGGATCCTGTCTCCGTGATTCAGAACAACTTTACTTTCAATTCGTTCTCCATTGACACAAGTGTGCGCTTTCGGGTACGGAAGTAAATACAAAACTTGGTCAGCATCAATCACTAGCTCACAGTGTAATGCTTCAATTCCCAATCCAGTCAATTGGATATCAGGAGGTCCTTCACCATCAGCTCTTCCTACAATTGTTCTGTCTTCTTTTAGATAGTAGACTAACAGTTCATTCAATGCTGGATCCGCGTTAAGATTAACTAAGTAAAATCTATTTTTCTCCACCTAAAAATTTTATAACAATGCAAACCATCTTCTTTGACTCAATACAATTTGAATTGATTGATATGCTTACAGAAATTCCTGACTGTTGAACAGAAATTCCCATTTTTTCCAACGCAGCTTGACGCTCTTGGGTTGTCTGTTCAGACCGTTGTAACTTTTCTTCCCAGGTTTCCGAAACTTGCCGCATGAGTTTTTCACTCTGAAAATGCAACATAGTTGAAAAAATTATATATATTATCACATCTTCGTTATGTATATAAACTTGCAACAATTAAATATATATACCTGATTTAATTGCTCATTCAAAACCTTGTCAGAGACATGATTTTTAAGCAGATCCCTCAACTGCTTCACCTCGGCTTGAAGTTCCCGAATCAATTTGGCATTAGGATCTTCATTAACAACTGCATTATTTACAATTCTCTTTGCCCTATAACAAGTTAAGATATTATAATTAGAAAAACCACTTCAATTTTTGTGTGAAAATCGGCACACTTATTTATGACCCAAAATTGACTAAATAACAAGTAAATTATAATTTTACCTGTCTGCATAACGTAATGTAGATAAAGTCTCTTCATAATTATCTGGCGAGGGAGACACAGTGGCTATCATAATTGTGCGACTGTTGCCTCCTAAATTATCCTTCAGTAGCCATGTAAGTACAGAGTCTCGATAAGGAATAAAAGTTTTCGATTCTTTGGCAGTACTACCCCCACTGCTTCCATCTGCCAATTTAGAAATAACAAGCCCCAAAGTGGTCAATGACTTATTAATATTAGAGCCTTCTTTGAGTCTTTCCCCCACTGCCCCAGTTTTCACAGCCCTTTCCGAGCCTGCCAAGTCCACCAACGATATTTTGCTCACTTTTTCCCCACTTACTCCACTAGAAGTGTCTGTCAGAGTTTGCGTAAGAATAATTGTAAATACTGCATGGGACCGAGAACTTTCAGAATTCATATTCGTAGCAGCCACTGTTCGAGATTTATTTCCCTCAGCCATCAATGTAGCAACATCTTCAGCAGATTTGACAGCCAGCTGAGACAATCCATCCACATAAGGTCCTAACATTGAATGCTCTCTTACTTTTAATGACGTTTTATTAGCCACAAGTAAATCCCGAACTTTTTCGTTGTAGATTTCCATGTAAGATACTTCTATTTTGAACATATTCGGAGCCACAGTTTTTGACTCCGACTGATCAGTAGCAATTTCGTGATTCCCATTCACAGTTTCATGGAAAACTCTGCTAAATATAGCATCACATAGACGTGGTATGACACCCCTGCACAAATAAAGACGATATTGGTCTTTAGAAAACTGTAAAGACAAACTTAAATTTGGCAATAAATGTATAGCAGTATAGCACAATACCTTTGTTCCCTGGACCCAAGCATAGTGTAAGTTTTCCCACTACCTGTTTGTCCGTAAGCAAACAAACAAGCATTATATCCCTCAAATGCACTTGTCATCAAATCAGCGCCCAAGGTGGAAAAAACTTCCTCTTGAGTTACATCAAAGTCAAAAACATGATCGTATGTGAACGGTTTTTTCACAATTGAGTTGTTTCCCACCGATGAACTTTGAGGTTGCGTCAAGACCATTTGATTAGTAGTTTTGTTTACGTCAATGATACTCGAATAGGAACCATTTTCGTCATCCAGCAAACCCTTCTCTCTTGAATTAAATGGGCGTACACGAACACCCACTTTGACCTTTGCTTTCCCCATTTTGACTGAACTTTTGGCACGCAGAAGAATCGAACAGAAATCAATATATCCCTGTTCTCTACTTTTTCTTCGGAATTTATGATGTCCTGCAAACAAGATTACATGATTAAATCAAAGTTATCACTATAATAGTTAAAATATATAATAATATGATTGTCCTATCCCTACATTTTAAACATAAAGATGACGCAGAGCTGGATTATTCAAAACAGTCGCTCTGTCAAGTATATAAAAAACGCCACGGGCAAAACTGGTAAATACGTGACTCAACTGACTTAAATGCGCATAGATTACGTCATCTTGTGGACTAGAATGATTACTTTTTAAAATTTAATTGCAGAGCCTTTTTTCTGCAGGAAAAGAAGTAATCTTAATAGTTTATTTATTTGCTTTTCTGATTATTAATACTACAAAAAATTTAATTTGTGTTACAAACAAATATGTAACTTTTAAAATTTCATATTTGGAGCCACTTTCAATACTCAATGACGCCAGCTACATGTTCCTCCACTTTTGCCTGTGGTTTTTGCTGGTTTTTGCTTTTATTTTAACAATGCTGCCATATTTGAATAAAAAAGTATTTATTGCTTAGAATAGATCATGAATTTATGAAAATTACCAACAAATAATTGAAAACACCCATACAAGTTTTTTCCGACAGCAATAATCACAGAGCCCTGCAGAGTGAAGACGCAGTGATACAAAGTCATGCAAAATATCAATTCGGTCGAGACAACTTGATTGAATCTGATTTTTTTAAATTTCTTTGCTATTTATTATGCACTAGAATTCAAAGAAAAAATTTAAAAAAAACAATTCAATTAAAAGTTGAAAATTAAAATTAAAAACCTAGCTATAGAAAAGGAAAAAACCTTTCCGAGATGCATGATAGAAAACCCTAAATAGAACGCAACCCCAGCTCGCCTTAGCACTATTTAAAACTGCTAAGGAAAATCTCGTCTAGACCCAAGATGGGAATATTGAGAATAATGATGAGAATATTTTCTAACACCCTGGTCTAGACCACGATAACATTTGATTAAAGACTTGATGATATTCATAAGAGTAACTAATGTGCTGTTACCCATGCCAAATGCGGTACATGCCAAAAATTCCATGCAA